>Ga0068859_100007164_pt1 | contig 11322 bp, 13 predicted proteins | sample KBSSwiS22_FD_66585 | JGI IMG/M metagenome (GOLD analysis project Ga0068859, IMG submission 66585) | Switchgrass rhizosphere microbial communities from Kellogg Biological Station, Michigan, USA - KBS Switchgrass S2-2 | ecosystem: Host-associated > Plants > Roots > Rhizosphere > Soil ... | reverse complement strand
CCCGAGCGCGTCATGAACGTGCCCAGGATCGTGAGCAGGAACGAGCCCAGCACCAGCGTGACCGTCCAGCCCTTGAGCACGCCCTTGCGCTCGGTCAGGAGCGCCGAGTGCAGGGCGGCGGTGGCGGTCAGCCACGGCAGGAAGGACGCGTTCTCCACCGGGTCCCAGGCCCAGTAGCCGCCCCACCCCAGGACCTCGTACGCCCACCACGCGCCCAGCATGATGGCCACCGTGAGGAAGATCCAGGGCACGAGCAGCCAGTTGCGCAGCGGGCGCAGGAAGTCGTGGCCGAGCCGTCCGCGCAGGAGCGCCGCGGAGGCCAGGCCGAACGGGATGGTCATGCCCACGTAGCCCAGGTACAGGAAGGGCGGGTGCACGATCATCAAGAGGTGGTTCTGCAGCAGCGGGTTCGGACCGGGACCGTCGGGGGGCGGCTGGGCAACGGTAAGGAAGGGCTGCGCGGGCCCGGCGAGCAGGAAGCTGAAGAACGCCCCGCAGGCCAGCCAGACCGCGCACGCGTACGGCATGTACTCCGGGTAGTCGGCGCGGTTGGCGCGCACGGCCGCGGTGACGTAGACGCCCAGCACCAGTCCCCAGAAGAGGATCGACCCTTCGAGCGAGGACCACAGGCTGACGAAGGCCACCCAGTCCGGGATGCTCCGCGACCCGACGTGGGCCACGTAGCTCACGCTGAAGTCCCGGGCCAGGAGCGCCCACACCATGAGGCCGTTGGCGGCGGCCATGAGGCCGGCGAAGGCGTAGGCCAGGCCGCGTGTCACGCGCCAGCCCGAGGCCGAGCCGCTGCGGCCCGCGGCGAAGCCGGCCACGGCGCCCGCCGCGGACACCAGCAGGGCCAGGAGGATGAGGACGCGGCCGGCGGCGGCGGTCACTGTCCCTTGGGCTGCGGGCCTTCGTCGAGACCCTGGGTGGTCCGCATGGCCTTCTTCACATCCACCGCCTCGCCCTCGCCGGGCACGCGGTACTCGTTGCTGTGCGAGACCATCAGGCGGCGCCCCTCGAACTGGCCGGCGCGGCTCATGGTCCCCTCCACCACCACGCCGATGCGCTCGCGGAAGAGCTGCGGCGGCACCCCCGTGCACCGGACGTGCACCCGGCCACCCGGCCGGTCGATCACGTCGAACTCGACGGCGGACGATCCGGGTGTGCGCACGATCGAGTGCTCGGCCACCAGGCCTCCCAACCGGATCGACGCCCCCACGGCCTTGTCCCCGGCGGCGTGGAGCTCGGTCGGCCCCCAGTAGTAGACGAGGTTCTGGCCGATGCCGCCCGCCGTGATGGCCAGGAAGGCGGCCCCCGCGGCCGCGAGGGCCGCCACCGCGAACCCGCGGCCACGCCTCACCGCTTCACCTCGCCCCGGCGCCGGCGTTGCGCGCGATAGCGCGCGAGAACGGAGACAGCATAGCCCGTCAGTATAACCGCGCTGACGGAGTAGGCCGCCCACACGAAACCCCAGCCCCCGGAGATGACGCCGGTGTCGGCGGGCGTCACGCCGTCTCCTCCTCCCGCCTCAGGAAGGCGAGCCGCGCGCGCAGCGAGATGAGGCCGCACATCAGGAACAGCATGCCGAAGGCGTTGATGCGCAGCGGCCAGTGGAACGCGCGCGAGACGGTCTCCGGCGACGACTGCGTCTGGTGCAGCGAGTTCCACCACTTGACCGAGAAGTACACGATGGGCACGTCGACGTAGGCGATGATGGCGGCCACCGCCGACCAGGTCGCGCGCTTGACCGGGTCGTCCACGAACTCGCGCAGGGCCAGGATGCCGCCGAACGCGAAGACCAGCACCGCGGTGGTGGTGAGCCGCGGGTCCCAGTCCCACCAGACGCCCCAGGTGGGCTTGGCCCAGATCGCCCCCTGCATGCACAGCAGGGCGGAGAGGACCACGCCGACCTCCAGCGCCCCCTCCAGGCGCGCGTCCCAGACGGGATCGTCGCGGAAGAGCGACAGGAGCGCGCAGGCGAAGGCGAAGGTGAGGGCCAGCATCGCGTTCCAGGCCGTGGGCACGTGGACGTACATGATCCGCTGCACGTCGCCCATGTAGGCCTCGCGCGGGGCCAGGAACAGGCCCCAGTAGGATCCCCACACGAGCAGGGCCAGGCCCAGGGCCAGCAGACCGTAGGGCACCCGGCTTTCCTTCACCGTCAGTCCTCCACCACGCGATCGAACAGGAGCCCGCACAACGACCAGTGGATCACGTTGAAGCAGACGAGCAGGAGCGTCCAGGCGCGGAGCTGGCCCATGGGATCACCGTGTATCAGCAGGGACGTCGCCTTGACCGCGGCCAGGAGCACCGGCACCACCAGCGGAAAGAGCAGCAAGGGAAGCAGGGTCTGCCGGGCTCGCGCCTGCGAGGTCATCGCCGCGTACAGCGTGCCGGGCGCCGACAGCCCCGCCGCTCCGAGGAGGATGATCCCGAGGAGGGCCGGGATGCGCGGCGTCGCCGCGTCGTAGAGTACCACCATCACCGGCACCAGTGCCGCGCCCAGGGCGAAGAGGGCCAGCGCGTTGGCCAGGGCCTTCGCGTAGTAGAGGGCGCGGGCCGAGGCGGGCAGCAGGAGCAGGGCTTCGAGCGCGCGGTGCTCCGTCTCCGCGTGGAAGCTCTCGGCCAGCGTGAGCGTGGAAGACAGCAGCAGGCCGAGCCACAGGAAGCCGGCCGCCTGCTCGCGCAGGACGGTCGTCTCCGGGCCCACGGCGAAGCTGAACAGGAGCAGCGCGGCGGCCCCGAAGGCGAACACGGCCACCACCTGCGCCCGCGCGCGCCAGTGCAGCAGCAGGTCCTTGCGCAGCGCGGCGGCCAGATGGCTCACGGCGCGGCCCCGGGCTCGCGAAGGTCCCGGGCGGGCCCGGACCAGGCCAACCGCCCTTCCTCCAGCACGATCGCGGAGTCGCAGCCTTGGCGTCCGTGCTCGAGCAGGTGCGTGGCCAGCAGCACCGTCGCGCCGCGAGCCTGGAGCGCGTCGAGCGCCGCGTCCAGCAGCCGGAAGCCCGGCGGGTCCAGCTCGCCGTAGGGCTCGTCGAGCAGGACCACCTCCGCGTCCTTCAGCAGGGTCCGCGCCAGGGCCAGGCGCTTGCGCATCCCGGCGGAGAAGGCGGAGACCGGATCGCCGGCGCGGTCGGCCAGGCCGAAGTCGCGGAGCAGCGCGCCCACGCGCGCGGCCGCGGCGGGGCCCAGGAAGCCCGCCGCCACGTCCAGGTTCTGCCGCGCGGAAAGGCCGTCGTAGAGACCGGAGTCATGGCCCAGGAGCGCGACCCGGCGGCGCACCTCGCCGCGCGCGTCGCGGATGTCGTGGCCGGCCACGCGCGCCGTCCCGCGGTCCGCCCGGGCGGCGGTGGCCAGCACGCGCAGGAGCGTGGACTTCCCCGACCCGTTGCGGCCGGTGACCATGAGCCGCTCCCCCGACGGCACGGAGAGGGTGACCTCGGCGAGCGCCCAGCGCCGCCCGTAGCGGCGCCCCAGCCCGGAGGCTTCGATCGCAAGGCGATCGGGCAGGACTACAGCAGCTTCTCCCGCCGCAGGTCCTTGAACACCTGCACGGCGAAGAGGAGCATCCCGAGCAGGAGCAGCGGCTGGGCCAGGAACATGAACGCCACCAGCGTGTAGGGGCCGGCGTGCAGGAAGAGCACGAGCGACAGCAGCGCGCCCAGCAGGGCCGAGGCCATCGCGCCGCGCAGGAGGAGCGGGACGTGGGCGTGAGTCTTCACCGCGAGGCCGTCTGGGCTGCCGCCGCCGGGGTGTGCGCCGGCCCGTGGCAGTCGATGCAGGAGTTTTCGCCCGAGAGGAGCTTCGGCATGTCCTCCTTCGGGTGGCCTTCGGACTTCAGGAACTTCTGGGACTGGCCGTGGCAGCCCAGGCACCGGCGGTTGGGATAGGGGTGGGCGATCTTGATGGGCAGCGTGTAGTCGCCGGTGAGGTGGCGCCGGACGTGGCCGAGACCCTCCCACTTGGCGTGCACGGTCCCGAACATGCCGTAGTCCGTGTGGCAGGTGTAGCAGTGATGCTCCTGGATGTAGCGGTTCTTGTAGTGCGTGGCGGCCAGCGCTTCGCTATCGGGGTTGCGCAGGTCGTCCAGGTACGGCTTCATCACGTGACACGACCCGCACGACTCGACCGTCTTGGAGCTCTCGATGCCGTGGGAGTACCCGAAGAAGACGATGGCCGCGGGGAGCACCACCAGCGGAAGGATGAGCAGCTCCTTGATGCGCGGGGTCAGTCCCGTCTCCCGCACCCGGCGCCAGGCCAGCACCAGGATGACGGCGGCCAGGAAGACGAACGCGATGCCCAGGCCGCGCGCCCAGTCGTCGGTGGTGCCGACCCATCCGTGCGGGCGTAGCGCGATGTCGCCCTCCGCGGCGGCGGCTCCCGCGGACGAGGTCGCCAGGAGGGACGTCAGCAGCCTCATGGCTCGGGACCATACCACTCCTGCATGGTTCGATCCATTGGAGCGAGGCGCGCCGTCGAACGATTTGTACACGCGGCGGTACTCGATCATCGGGCGGGCGGCCTCACGGTGAGCACGGGACAGGAGGCGTCGCGGACCACGTGGTGCGTCACCGAGCCGAAGGCCATCAGGTCGAGCATGCCGCGCCCGTGCACGCCCATCACGACGAGGCCCACGTCGTAACGCGCGGCCAGGCTCACGATCTGCTCCGCCGCCGGGCCGCGGACACGACCTCGCGCACGCGGAACCACTCGCGCGCCTCGGGTGGGACCGCCCGGCGCAGCTGGGCGAGGGCGGCCGTCCCGAAGTCGACGGCACGCCCGCGCGGATCCTCGGCCCCAGGGCGGTCCAGGACGTGGGCCACGTAGAGCGACGCGTCCGCTTCCGCGGCCAGGGCGGTGGCGTAGTGGACGGCGGCCTCGGACGACGGCGAGAAGTCGGTCGCGCAGAGGATGCTCTTGAAGAACAGCGGGTCCGCCTTGCCGCGGGCGCCCGGAGGCACGGTGAGCACCGGGCAGGTCGCGCGCCGCAAGACCGTCTCCGCCACCGAGCCGAGGAGGAAGCGCTGAAACCCGGCGCGGCCGTGCGTGCCCATGACGATCAGGTCGGCGCGAAGCTCCTGGCCCATGCGGACGATCTCCGCCGCGGGCTGCCCGTCCCGCACCTCGGCGGCCGCGTTCAGCCCCGCGCGCTGCGCCGGCCCGACGAGCGACGCGAGGTCGGCCTCGGCGGCCTCGCCCAGCGAGCCCTCGAGCACCGCCGAGCCGTACGGGTAGGACAGCGCTGCGGCCGCGGCCAGCGGCTCGGGCACGACGTGGAGCACCGTCACGGCGGCGCGGTACCAGGCGGCCAGCGCCAGCGCATGCTCGAAGGCGCGCGACGACGACGCGGAGAAGTCCGTCGGGCACACGATCCGGCGCATCTCGATCTTCGAGGGCATGGGGTCCTCCTGCATGCTGTTCGAGCAATCGCGGTGCCAGTGCGGTGGAGGCGGTCGCCCCGAGGCGCGCACCGCGGCGGCCGCAAACTCGTCGGCTCGCGCACGCCCTGCGCGCACGGGTTGCGCGGGGAACGGCCCGAAATCCGTTTTCGTGAGGCCGCCCTGCTGGCACGCGGATTGGAATCCCGTCCTTCATGACCCACCACGATGTCGTCCCCGGCTTCCGGGCCCTGGACCGTGAGGAATGCGGCGCGGTGCTCGCGCGCAATCGCGTCGGCCGGATCGCCTTCTCGCGAGGCGGCCGGGTCGACATCGTTCCGCTCCATTACGTGTACGCCGACGGCGTGCTCTGCGGCCGCACCGCGAGCGACACGCGGCTGTCGAGGACGAGCCGGAACCTTTCCAACGCATGGCCAGCCGCCTTCGAGGTCGACGAGGTCGACGGCCTCTTCGATTGGCGCAGCGTCGTCGTCCACGGCAACCTTCACGCCGCCGTCGTGGGTGGAGAGGAATGGCGGCGGGACCGGCCGAAGTGGGACAAGGCCATCCGCGTCCTGCGCAAGGTCGCGCCCGAGGCGTTCACGGACCAGGATCCGGCGGCCTTCCGCGACGTGGTCATCCGCCTCGACCTGGCGGAGATCAGCGGCCGCGAGGCCAGTACCCGCCCGGCGGACTGACCCTACGCCGGCCGGGTCTACCGGGCGCCGGCCACCGCGCCGGCGCCGTGGTACTCCTTCACCTTGTACTGGATCTTCCGCGCGCTGATCTGCAGGAGCGCGGCGGCCCTCGACGTGCTGCCCCCCACCGCCTCCAGCGTGCGCAGGATCGCCTCCCGCTCGATGTCCGCGAAGGTGCTGCCGGGGATCGACACGCCCCGCCCGGCGCCGCCGCCGGCGGCCGCGGCTTCGACGCGCCGCAGCGTCGGGAAGTGGTCCGGGGTCAGGACGGGCTCGCTGGTCAGGACGACGGCCCGCTCGATCGCGTTCTCGAGCTCGCGCACGTTCCCGGGCCACGGGTGCCCGAGCAGCAGGCCCAGGGCCTCGTCCGAGATGCCTCGCACTTCCTTCTCGTTGGCCTCGGCGAACCGCTTCAAGAAGTGGTGGGCGAGCACCGGGATGTCCTCGCCGCGCTCGCGCAGCGGCGGGATGTGGATCTCGATGACGTTCAGGCGGTAGTAGAGGTCCTCGCGGAAGGCCCCCTCCTCCATCTTCTTCTTCAGGTCGCGGTGGGTGGCGCACACGATGCGCACGTCCACCTTGAAGGTCCGGTTGCCGCCCACGCGCTCGAACTCGCGCTCCTCCAGGAAGCGCAGCAGCTTCACCTGTACGGTGGGCGAAATGTCGCCGATCTCGTCCAGGAAGAGGGTCCCGCCGTCGGCCATCTCGAAGCGGCCGGATCGCGTGTAGAGCGCGCCGGTGAACGATCCTTTCTCATGGCCGAACAGCTCGCTCTCCAGTAGCGTCTCCGGCAGCGCCGAGCAGGCCACCTTGATGAATGGCTTGTCCTTTCGCGGGCTGTTCTGGTGCAGGGCCTGCGCGAAGAGCTCCTTGCCCGTGCCGCTCTCCCCCAGGAGCAGCACCGACGACGACGACGGCGCGACCTGGCGTACCGTCTTGAAGGCGGCCAGCATGTCGGGGCACTCCCCGACCAGGCTCTCCAGGCGGTACTTGTGGTTGACCCGTTCGCGCAGGAAGCGCGTCTCTTCGAGCAGCCGCTTCTTCTCCAGGACCCGCTGGAGGATCACCTCCAGCTCCTCGACGTCGATGGGCTTGGAGACGTAGTCCTCGGCCCCCAGCTTCATGGCGCGCACGGCGGTCTTTACGGTGCCGTAGGCGGTCATCACGATGACCATGGTCTCCGGGCGGATCTCCTTGACCTTGGCCAGCAGCTCCAGCCCGTCCATCCCCGGCATCCGCAGGTCCGTCAGGATCACGTCGGGGTCCGACCGCTCCAGGAGGGCCAGCCCGCCGCGGGCGTCGTTGGCGCGCCCCACCTCGTACCCGTCCTCCCCCAGCAGCCTCTCGAGCGCCGCCGCGGCGTTCTCCTCGTCGTCGATGACGACGATCCGGCCTTTGGACCTCACGCTCTCACCTCTCCCTTCTGCTCCCCGGCTTCCGGCATCGGCAGCGAGATCGTGAACGTCGCGCCCTTCCCAGGCTCGCTCCTTGCCGCGATCTCGCCGCCGTGCTGCAGGACGATCTGCTGGACGATGGGCAGCCCCAGGCCCGTCCCCTTCGGCTTGGTGGTGAAGAACAGCTCGAATACGTCGACACCTTCCGGCAGTCCGGGACCCGTGTCGCGGACCACCAGGCGGGCCTTGCCGTCCACGATCCCCGTCTCGACCTGGACTTCCCCGCCGTTGGGCATCGCTTCGAATGCGTTGCGCAGCAGGTTGATCACGACCTGCTTCATCTTCTCGGCGTCCATGTCGAGGCGCGGCGCCTTTCGGCCGATGCGGAAGCGGCGGACCTTGACCCCGAGCGCGCTCGCTTCGGGCGCCAGGAGCTGGACGACCTCGTCCACCAGCGCCGGCAGGTCGCCCGGCCGGTGCTCGAGACGGTCCGCCCGGGAGAAGAGGAGAAAATCCTCCACCAGGCCGTTCAGCCTCTGCACCTCCTCGTGGATGATCCGGGTCAGATCCTTCATCTCCCGCCCGACGCTTTCGTCCACCCGCACGATGCGGCGCTCCAGCAGCGACAGCTGGAGGCCGATGGAGTTGAGGGGGTTCCTGACCTCGTGGGCCAGGCCGGAGGCGAACGTCCCGAGCACGGCCATCTTCTCCGTGCTCAGGATGCGCTTCTGCGCGTCCTTCAGCTCCTGGTAGGCGCGGCGGGCCTCCTCGTACAGCCGCGCCGCCGCCTCGCGGTGCCTGGCCCGCTCCACGGCCAGCCCGACCTGATGGCCGAGCGTCTCCAGGAAGCGGAGCTGCTCCTCCGTGAACTGCTCGCCGGGCAGGGCCGCCACGTTCAGCACGCCCTTGGTCGCGCCCTCGAACTTCATGGGGATGCAGGCATGCGCGACGGGCTCCCGCAACCCGTCCACGATATCGGGCATCCGGGGGCACTGCGTGGTGTTGCGCGCCTGCATGCGGTGACCGCTCCAGAAGACCTCCGGGCACAGGCACTCCCCCAGCCCGTGGTTCCGCACGTCCTCGAGGTACTGCGGCGAGACGCCCCGCGAAGCGGCGAGCTGGAGCTTCTTGTCGCTGTCGTCGCCCACGAAGATCCAGGCCGCCTTCAGCTCCATCTGATCGAGGATCTCCTCGAGCGCGATGTCCAGGATCTTCTGGACCTCCTCGGCCCCGTGCACCCGGCCGGCCACCTCGGACAGGATGGCCAGCTCGCGCTCGCGCTGGCGGATCTCCTCGGTCAGCGTCCGCACACGGCCTTCGTAGGAGTCGCGCAGCCGGTCGTCTTCAGCCATCGGGGCACGATGGTAGCATCTGACGGCAAGATCTTCGCCAGACCGAACCGGACCCCTAATCCAAAGCATTTCAGCCACTTGCCGTGCAGTCGATCCCCCGACGTTGCGAAGGGGTTGCGGGAGGACTGGACAGGCGCGCTAAATCTGCGCTCCGGGTTAGGACGACGTCCGAGCGCCGCCTTGCCCACCACGGGCGTCTCGCTCTATCGTTCCTCGATGCAGCGCTACCGCGAACGCCGCGACGGGGATACGGTACGCGTCGAGGTCCCGTACCGCGGCGGCTCGCTCCTCCGCCATCCGCTTTACAACAAAGGGACGGCCTTCACCCGCGCGGAGCGCCAGGCCTTCGGGCTGGAGGGCCTCCTCCCCGCCGCGGTCAGCACCCTGGAGCAGCAGGTCCGACGGATGTACGCGAGCATCGTGCGCAAGGCCGACCCGCTCGAGCAGTACATCGGCCTGGCCGCCCTCCAGGAGCGGAACGAGACCCTCTTCTACCGCCTCCTCCTCGACAACCTCGAGGAGTTCATGCCCATCGTCTACACGCCGACGGTGGGCCTGGCCTGCCAGGAATACAGCCGGATCTTCCGGCGCGGGCGCGGCCTGTGGGTCACGCCGGGGCATCGCGGGCGGATCGAGGATGTCCTGCGCAGCTCCCCCTTCGAGGACGTGCGCCTCATCGTGGCCACCGACAACGAGCGGATCCTGGGCCTGGGCGACCAGGGCGCCGGCGGCATGGGCATTCCGATCGGCAAGCTCGCCCTCTATACCGCGGCCGCCGGGATCCATCCCGCGCAGACGCTGCCCGTGAGCCTGGACGTGGGGACTGATAATGCCGCGCTGCTCGCGGACGACCTCTACATCGGCTGGCGGCAACCGCGCCTGCGGGGGGCCGAGTACGACTCGCTGGTGGACGAGTTCGTCCTCGCCGTGAAGGCCGTCTTCCCGCGGGCCCTGCTGCAGTGGGAGGACTTCCGGAAAGGCAACGCGGTCCGCCTGATGAACGCGTACCGCAAGGTGCTGCCGTCCTTCAACGACGACATCCAGGGCACCCCCGCCATGGCCCTGGGCGCGGTCCTGGCCGCCGAGCGCGTCACCCACACGCCGCGGGAGCGCGAGCGGATCGTCATCCTGGGCGGCGGCGCCGCCGGCATCGGCATCGCCGAGCTGCTGCGCGAGAGCTTGAAGGACGCCGGCCTTCAAGGCGATGACCTCGTCCGCGCCATCGCGGTCGTCGACCGCGACGGCCTCATCGTGGACGACTCTCCCATCGCGGACCCCGACCAGCGCGCCTTCGCCTGGCCGGCGGCCATGGCGGCGAGCGCGGGGATCGGCACCGGGAAGGCCCGCCAGCTGGAAGCGGTCGTGCGCGCGCTCAAGCCCACCGTCCTCATCGGCGCGACGGGAGTTGCCGGGGCCTTCACCCGCGGGGCGGTCGAGGCCATGGCCGCGCAGACGCGCCGGCCGGTGATCCTGCCCCTGTCCAACCCCACCTCGTGCTCGGAGGCCACGCCCGAGGACCTGATGGCCTGGACCGACGGCCGCGCGCTCGTGGCCACGGGCAGCCCGTTCCCGGAGGTGAAGCTCGGGCGCCGGCGTCGCCGCTCCATCGCCCAGGCCAACAACGCCTTCATCTTCCCCGCCATCGGGCTGGCGTCCGTGGTGGGGCAGGTGCCCGAGGTCACCGTGGCGATGTTCCGCGCGGCGGCCGAGGCCCTGGCGAAAGAAGTGACCGACGACGAGCTGCGCGCGGGACGGCTGTTGCCCCGCGTGCGCGACCTGCGTGCGGTCACGGCCCGCCTGGCCGCCGCCGTCTTGCGCGAGGTCCGCGCCTCGGGCGTGCCGCTGTCCTTCGCGGAGCGCGACACGCAGTCCGTGGTGGCCGCGGCGATGTGGGAGCCGCGCTACGTCGAGCTGGTCCCGGTCGATCATCGGGAGACGATCCAGCCCGCGAAGGCAGCAGCCGCCGGCAAGCCCGGCTCCCGCGCTCGATAGGACGGAGTCCGCCGTTCGCTGAAGCAAACCGACAGGACTGCGCGGCCGCGGGTGCGGCAGCGCAGGAACTGCCGGCCGCGGGCGCGATCGAGGGCAGACGCGCCGGGCACGGCGATTGCTCGAAGTCGGGCCATGCCCATGACGCCCGCTTCCTTGCAGCGGAATCCCGCCCTCCTCAAGCTCGACCTGTACTGCCAGGGGCTGCAGCTCGACGACTCCTGTTACGTTGAGGAAGACGGCGGGCGCAAGATCCTGCGGACGCGCGCCGGCCTGGGCAGCGGCCTGGAGCTGGTGCTGCCGGGCGGCCTGTGGACGAACGTGCCGGTCACGGAGCCCTTCTCGCAGCGGTCGCCGTACACCCTGCACCGTGAGGACGGCCGCTACATGCTGCGCTGGCGCGGTGACGATGTGGCGCCGGTCGCGCTCTCCCCCCGTCCCGACTGGTACGAGGCACACACGTCGTCCGGCAAGCCGATGACGCGCATCGGGACGCTGCAAGGCACCTACC
>Ga0068859_100007163_pt1 | contig 11322 bp, 5 predicted proteins | sample KBSSwiS22_FD_66585 | JGI IMG/M metagenome (GOLD analysis project Ga0068859, IMG submission 66585) | Switchgrass rhizosphere microbial communities from Kellogg Biological Station, Michigan, USA - KBS Switchgrass S2-2 | ecosystem: Host-associated > Plants > Roots > Rhizosphere > Soil ... | reverse complement strand
ACGTGACCCCGGGCAGCCCGGCGGACGACGCCGGCGTCCGCGCCCGCGACATCATCGTCGGCTTCGCCGACGCCGTGGTGAGCCGGATCGACGACCTGCAGCGCCTCCTCACGCGCGAGCGCATCGACCGAGCGACGACGATCACCGTGCTGCGCGACGGAGCGCAGATCACGCGCTGGATCATGGCGGTCGACGACGATCGTCGGCCCGCTCGCTGAAGGGAACGCGCTACTCGAGCGGAAGCGCTACTTCAACGACGGAACGCGGATCTGAACAGCGATCTTGCGGAAAGGGCCGGATCGACTCCCCTCCGGGTCGAGCTGCTAGGACCGGAGCACCGTGCATCTCTATCGACGACGTCAAAGTCTTTGATGGGTGCGTTGGAGGGGTCTCTGCGCCACACCAAGCAGATCCGGCCGTGTCCGGGGCATCCGCTGAAACCGGGTCCGCGTCGTTGACAGGCTTGCGCGCCGCCCCGGCGAGAGTGGCGATCCGGTCCTTTCCGCTGGATCGCCGTCAAAGATCCGCGTTCCGTCGTTCGGCAGTTTCAAGGGTTTCAAGGGGTCAGAGTCGTTGATCCGATCAACGACTCTGACCCCTTGATCGGCCATCCCCTCCCTCAGCGGCGCGGGTCCAGCCCCGCGCTCGGAACCGGCTGCATCGACTCTTGCACCGTGAGCGGCTCGTGCCGGTCCCCCTCGAGCAAGGCGTCGACGGGAACCGCGCCCTCCGGGTCGTGCACGCGCGACACGAGCGCCGCCGCCACGAGCAGGCACACGCCGCCGAGCATCACCGTGTACAGCGGCGTGTTCGGATTGTCCTGACCGAACAGCGCGCGCGTCAGCGGCCCGAAGAACAGCGACGCGACGATCTCGGGGATGACGATGAAGAAGTTGAACACGCCCATGTACACGCCCATCCGCGCCGGCGGGAGTGCCGACGAGAGGATCGCGTAGGGCATCGAGAGGATCGACGCCCAGGCGATGCCGACGCCGATCATCGTGAGCAGCAGGAGGTAGCGATCGTGGATGAAGTAGACGGACAGCAGCCCGACGGCACCGCAGGCGAGGGCGAGGGCGTGGGTCGTCTTGCGGCTCGTCGCCGCGGCCACCCGCGGAAGCACGAGCGCGACCAGGAAGCAGGTGATCGAATAGAACGCGAAGGCGAAGCCGCCCCACTCCATCCCGCGCGCGTACAGCGGTGACTGCGGGTCCACCGCGCCGAAGACGTGCCGCGCCGTGGCGGGGACGAAGAACAGCCACATGCAGAACAGCCCGAGCCACGTGAAGAGCTGCACGACCGCCAGCTGACGCATCGTGCGCGGCATCTCGCGCACGGCGTCTCCCACCTCGGAGAGCAGCGCGCCGAGCCCGGACCGTTCGCGGCGCGACCGCTCGAACGCCTCGAGGTCGTCCGGGGGCAGCTCCGACGTCGTCACCACCGTCCAGAGGACGGCGAGCAGGAAGACGACGGCGCCCACCTGGAACGAGTACTTCACCGAGAGCGGGATGCCGCTCGCGGTGTCTCCGGACACGCCGAGCGTATTGAGGATGAGCGGCAGCGCATTGGCGAGGCTCGCGCCCAGACCGATGAACAGCGACTGCATCACGAAGCCGGCCGTCCGCTGCGACGTGTCCAGCTTGTCCGCGACGAAGGCGCGGAACGGCTCCATCGACACGTTGATCGACGCGTCGAGCACCCAGAGGAGGCTCGCCGCCATCCACAACGAGGTCGACGTCGGCATGATGAACAGCGCGATCGACGCGAGGATCGCTCCGGTGAGAAAGTAGGGCCGGCGGCGGCCGAGCCGTCCCCACGTCCTGTCGCTCAGCGCGCCGACGATCGGCTGCACGAGCAAGCCGGTCATCGGCGCGGCGAGCCAGAGCAGCGGCACCTGGTCGGGGCGCGCGCCCAGCCGCTCGTACACGGCCGACATGTTGGCGAGCTGCAGCCCCCAGCCGAACTGAATGCCGAAGAAGCCGTAGTTCATGTTGAACAACTGCCAGAAATTCAGCCGCGGCTTTGTCACGCGAGTCGTCCTCGATGCATGGGAGGAAGCGGGCGCCGGACGTCCGTCCGGCGAAGTTCGCGAGCGCTCGAAGCTCTCAGCCGGCGCGCGACTCGGCAAGCCGACGCTCGGCGCGCGCCGGCGCGCTTGCCGTGGGCAGGGCGCGTGATACGATTAGCTCCGCTCGCGCGCCGCGCCGGCGCGCGGCTCAGCCTGGAGAGGGATCGTGACGTCACGTCTCGCGCTCGCATCGGCGTTCTGGATCGTATCGACCGTCTCGTCGGCGGTCGCCGTCGCGCAGCCGGCGCGGGCACCGATCGACACGACGTGGCGCCAGGGAGGCGTGTGCTACGAGATCTTCGTGCGCTCGTTCTTCGACAGCGACGGCGACGGGATCGGCGACCTGAACGGGCTGACGCAGAAGCTCGACTACGTGAACGACGGGAACCCGCGCTCGACGCGAAGCCTCGGCGCGAAATGCATCTGGCTGATGCCGGTCGACGCGTCGCCGAGCTACCACGGGTACGACGTCAAGAACTATTACCGGGTCAATCCGGAGTACGGGACCGCGGCGGACTTCAAGCGCCTCGTCGCGGAGGCGCATCGCCGCGGGATCCGCGTGCTGGTGGATCTGGTGCTCAACCACGCCTCGAACGAGCACCCGTACTTCAAGGAAGCGCTGCACGATCCGGCGTCGCCGCACCGCTCGTGGTTCCGCTTCGCGCCGTCGGCGCCCGCCGAGCGTGGGCCGTGGGGGCAGCAGGTGTGGCACAAGTCGCCGGAGCGCGACGAGTACTACTACGGGATCTTCTACTCCGGGATGCCGGACCTGAACTACGCGAATCCCGCCGTGCGCGCCGAAGCGGCGCGCGTCGGGCGCTTCTGGCTCACCGAGATGGGCGTCGACGGCTTCCGGCTCGATGCGGTGCCGTATCTGGTCGAGGAGAACGGCGCCGTCGCGAACACGCCGGGCACCCATGCCGTCCTTCGCGACTTCGCCGCGTCGGTCCGGCGCACCGCACCGGGCGCGTTCACGGTGGGGGAGGTCTGGGACAGCATCGGCACGATGCTGCCCTACTATCCCGATCAGCTCGACGCATACTTCGCGTTCGAGCTCTCGGACGCGCTCATCGACGCCGTGCGCACCTCGACCGCGCAGCGCCTGCTCGCGAAGTACGCGCGCATGTACCGCGCGGAGCCCGCCAATCGATGGAGTCCGTTCCAGCGCAATCACGACCAGACGCGCACCGTCACGGCGCTCGGCGGCGACGTGCGGGCGGCTCGTCTGTCCGCCGAGCTGCTGCTCACCCTGCCCGGCCTCCCATTCGTGTACTACGGCGAGGAGCTCGGCATGACGGGCGACAAGCCCGATGAGCGCCTGCGCACGCCGATGCACTGGACGAGAGGTCACGCCGCCGGCTTCACCACCGGTGCCGCATGGGAGCCGCTGCAGCCGGATTCCGCCACGGCGAACGTGGCCGTCCAGAACGCGGATCAGGGATCGCTCCTGAACCTGTATCGCCGCCTGATCCACCTGCGCGCGTCCAACCGCGCGCTCGCCGTGGGCGACTTCGTTGCGCTCGAGTCGAGCGACCCCGCCGTCGCGGCGTTCCTGCGGCGCGACGGCGCCCGGGCCGTGCTCGTCGTGGCCAATCTCGCGACGACGGCGCGGCCAGGAGTCACGATCTCGTCGGGCGACAGCGCACTCGTGCCGGCGCGCTACGCGACGCGCGACCTGCTCGTCGGCGCGGCCACGACGACACTCGACGTCGCGGCCGGAGGTCGTCTCCAGGCCTACGCGCCGCTCGCGACGCTCGACGCGCGACGTACCTACGTGATCGAGCTGACGCGCACGGCGCGCTAGCGAGTCGCGGCCGCGCGCAACCGTGACGCGTCCGCGCGTCACGGCCGCGGTGTGGCGGGAACGCGCTGTGCCGCCTGCTGTGCCGCCATCGCACGCGCGACGCCGTTGGTCCAGCCGAATCCGTCCTGCGCGGGGTACTCTCCGCCGCCGGCCCGCTTGGAGAGATCGGTGACGTCGTACTTCTCCGTCATCTTTCCCGTCACGAGATAGGTGCGGCGATTGAGCGCGAGCCATCGCGTCCGGGCATCGGTGGCGATATCGTCGCGCCCGTAGGCATGCGCCGCCTGCACGCCCATCCACTGCAACGGTGGCCAGCCGTTGGGCGCATCCCACTGCTGCCCGGATTTCACGAGCGTGGTGACGAAGCCGCCGGGCGCCAGGAAGTCGCGGCCCAACCGGGTGGCCACCGCACGCCCCTGCTCCGGCGTCGCGAGACCGAAGAACAGCGGCGCGGCCGCAGCCATCGTCGGACGGTCCGTCACGCGCTCTCCGGTACGCCAGCGGACGTCGTAGAAGAATCCGCTCGCCGAGTCGTACGCCGCGGCGAGCAGCGCGCGACGACGAGCCTCCGCCTGCGCCGTGTACCGTGCCGCCACCGCGGCGTCCCCTTCCCTGCCGCGCACTCGGCGCAGCGCCGCGATCGTGCGCTCGGCGTGATAGAGCAGGCTGTTCAGATCCACCGGCACGAGATCGGTCGTCTCGAGCGTGCGCAGGTCGGATGGATCGCGCATCCAGCGGCTCGAGAAGTCCCAGCCGCTCTCCGCCGCCGCGCGCAAGTTCCGGAACAGCGCGGGACGCTCGGCCTCGGGGACGCGCTGCGCGAGCGTGTAGTCCTCGCGGTACGACTCCGGTCTCGGCTCCGGTCGATCGTCCCAGTACCGGTTCAGGAGCGCGCCGTCGCGCAGCCGGACGACGCGTCGCGCCGCCGTGCCGGACGCGACGGAGTCCGCGCCCGCCATCCAGAAGGCGTGCTCCGCCTCGAGCGCGCCCAGGTACTCGAGGGCGCGCCCGGTGTCCGCCGCGGTCGCGTACAGGCCCACCATCGCGGCGAAGAACGGCGGTTGGCTGCGGCTGAGATAGTAGGTGCGATTGCCGTTGGGCACGTGGCCCACGGTGCGTACGAGCGACGCGAACCCGTCGAGCATGTTCTTCACGAGATCGAGCCGTCCGTCCTCGATCAGGCCGAGCATCGTGAAGTACGAGTCCCAGTAGTAGACCTCGCGGAAGCGGCCGCCGGGCACGACGTACGGTCCGGGGAGCGGGATCAGCGACGAGAGCGAATCCGCGGCCTGCGCAGGTCGCGTCAGCGATGGCCACAGTCCCTTGATGTGCGCCTCCATCGACTGCGCGGTGTCGGAGCGTGCGCCCTCGGCGGCGGGCCGCGGCGCCTCGAAATGCTCGTGCACGAAGGCGGCGAGATCGAAGCCCGGACGCGTGCGCTCCCTCGCGTAGAGTGCCACGATCTCGGCCGGCGCCGAGCGAGGCCGCGAATCGACGAACGTCTTCGAGTCGGGAAAGACACGCGCCATCTGGACGTCGTGGAAGAGCGGTCCGAGATCGCTCGACGCGTCGTAGAGGTGCGGTGCGGTCGGGGGGCCGTAGGTCGACGCGGCGGTGCCGGCGTGCGATCCCGTCTGGCAGCCGAGCGCCAGCGCCGCGACGAGCGTGGCCGCGGCGGGTGTCACATGATGGCGTCTGGCGTGTGTCGGTGTGTCGGTCATGTCCACTCCGGGGAACGAAGTCGGCGGCGTGTGTGGGGGACTGCTCATCGTCGGGCGGCGCGGTGGACGAGCGCACGCGAGGTGCTCGCGATCGGACGCGGCCGCGCGGCGCCGGCGTCGCTCTGCAACAACAGCAGCCGGTCGGCGTTCCGGGCGACCGCCACGAGCCGGCCGTTCACCGTGCGCAGCGAGCGCAGTCGACGCACCTGACCGGTGATCTCGACGCCGCTCCGCGCCATCTCCGTCGCCACGAAGCTACCGGCCGACGTGCCGCGCAGGAGGAGGCCGTAGCTCGCGTCGTAGCGCCCCTGGATGGGCGGCACGCCGTAGAAGTTGCCGCCGAGCAGCAGGTCGACGCGGCCGTCGCGATCGAAGTCCTCCGCGATGGCCGCGTTCACGGGCGCGAGCTGTGCCTCGATGGGCAGCGGCTGGAGCACGAACTTCCCGCTTCCGTCGTTGCGTGCGACGGCGCTGGCGAAGGTGCGTGCCTCGAGCGCGCGGGCGGCGCGAAGGTCCGCTTCCGGCAAGATCGAGTCGATCGTGCTCGCACCGAACGACGCGTACGTCGGAAACCTGCCTCGCAGCGCCGGAATGGCGCGCGTGAGCTCGTCGCGGCCAGCCACCGGCCAATCCTTGCCGTTCCGCGAGAGCGTGAGGATGGGCGTGAGCTTTCCGTCGTGCGCGAAGTCGCCGAGAAAGAGCCGCGCCGGTGCGTCGCGCGAGGCCGTGACGTAGGAGTTGAGGCCGAGGTTGCCGAGCACGAGATCCGGCTTCGCATCGCCGTTCACGTCGGCGACGGTCACCGTGTTCCACCAACCCTCGCTCCCCTCGAGCCCCACCTGTTTCGTCCGCTCGACGAGGCGGCCCCGTTCCTGGTGAAACACGCGCACCGGCGTCCACTCGCCGACGACCACCAGGTCGAGCCGGCGGTCGCCGTCGTAGTCGAGCCACGCGGCGGAGGTGATCATCCCCGCCGTCGACAGCTCCGGCGCGCGCTCGGCGGTGACGTCCAGGAACTTGCCGTGTCCGTCGTTGCGCAGCAGATGGCTCTTCGGCGACTGGCCGTATCGGCCCGGCACGGAGCGGCTGCCGAGGAAGAGATCGACGTGGCCGTCGCCGTCGAAGTCCCCCGCCGCGACGCAGCCGCCATTGTCGTACAGCTCGGGGATCGCGCTCGGGTCGCGGGTGAAGTTGCCGCGCCCGTCGTTGAGGTAGAGCCGGCCGCGCATCGGAGCGGCCGGGATCTCGAACTGATTTCCCGCGCTGACGACGTAGAGGTCGAGGGCTCCGTCGCCGTTCGCGTCGAAGAAGACGGCGTCGACGTCCTCAGCGATGCTGTCAGCGGCGATGGCCGGCTGCGCGCTGAGGCGGAAGGTGCCGTCGCGCTGCTGCAGCAGCAGTCGCCCCTGCTGCCGCACGCTGCCGCCGAGGAACAGATCGTCGAGCCCGTCCCCGTTCACGTCGCCGGTGGCGAGCGCCGGTCCTTCGGTCGAGAGCAGTCGCGGCATGAGCGGCTCGCGATCGAAGTCGACGAATGCATTCTCGACGTGCGTGAGGTCGACGCCGCGTTGGGCCGTCACGTCGCGAAACAACGGAGGTCCGGGCACCGGCGCGGTCCATCGGCCGCTCGCGTCGCCCTGCGACAGGACGAGCGTTCGGTTCGCCGGTACGTTCGTCAGCACCTGGAAGCGTCGATCCGGCCAGACCACCGTCACTGACTCCGCCACCGTGGCGTGGCCGAGTCCGACGTGCAGGCGAGGATCGACCGACGATTGGAAGCCTCGCGTCGGCGACTGCTCGACGAGCTGCGTGCGGCCACTGCTCCGCACGAACAGCTTGGCGCCGATGCCGGCCGTGTTGGCTCCTGTGCCGCGCAAGGTGATCGTGAGCGATCCATTGCCGGTGCGCTGGCGCCCTCCATTCCGGTAGATCTCGGCCGGCGCATTGATCGTGTTCACCACGAGATCGAGCGCGCCGCGATTGTCGAGATCGACGTACACCGCGCCGTTCGAGAAGCCGGGGCGATCGAGGCCCCAGGCTCTCGTCGCCTCGCTGAACCGCAGGTCGCCCGTGTTGCGGAACGCGCGGTTGGGCGCGGCGACGTGCGGCATCCGGCGCAGCAACGCCAGGTTCGCCGATGAGAGCGTGTCGGACAGCGTCGCCTGCACCGACGGCTGGCCGACGAACTCGATGTAGTCGAGATCGTTCGGGCGCCGATAGATGCCGCTCGTGACGAAGAGGTCCTTCCGCCCATCGTCGTCGAGGTCCGCGAGCAGGGGCGCCCAGCTCCAATCGGTCGCATGCACGCCCGCGAGCAGCCCGATCTCGCTGAACCGTCCGTCGCCCCGGTTGAGCTGCAGCGTGTTGCGAGCGTACTGCGGATGATATCCCGCGCGCGTGCGAAGCTCGGACAGCGCGTAGTCCTCGGTGCTCGCCGAGGACTTGAGGATCGCCTCGTCGCTCGGAAGCATGTCCGCGACGACGAGATCCGGCAGCCCATCGTCGTTCACGTCGGCGGCGTCGACGCCCATCGAGAAGCGGCTGGTGTGACCGGTCGCCCGCGCGATCGACTCCGTGAAGGTGCCGTCGCAGTCGTTGTGGTAGAGGAAGTCGTTCTCCTGGAAGTCGTTGGCGACGTAGACGTCGGGGCAGCCGTCGAGATCGACGTCGCTCACCACGAGGCCGAGGCCGAAGCCCTCCACGCCGCCGTAGATCCCCGCTTTCGCGCTGACGTCGACGAAGTGGCCGCCGTCGTTGCGGTACAGCCGTCCGCCGCCGCTAGCGGCGTGCACGTCGCGCTTCGGAGCGCCACTCGTCTGATCCTCGTGCGTGGAATAGCGAAGGACGAACAGATCGAGGTCGCCATCGCCGTCGTAGTCGAGGAACGCCGCCTGTGTCGCGTAGCCTTCGAAGTCGATGCCGTAGTCGTGCGCGCGGTCGGTGAAGGTGCCGTCGCCGTTGTTGACGTAGAGCGCGTTGCGGCCACGCACGCCGCGATAGCTCACCGTCGAGACGTAGAGGTCGAGCCTGCCGTCGCCGTTCACGTCGGCCATCGTGACACCCGTCTTCCATCCCGACGGGCCGGCGACGCCCGCACGCGTCGTGACGTCCTCGAACCTGTAGCCACCGCGGTTGAGGTACAGGCGATCGCTGCCGAGGTTCGACGTGAAATACAGGTCGGGACGGCCGTCGCCGTCGACGTCTCCCGCGGCCACGCCTCCGCCGTTGTAATAGTAGAGAAAGTTCAATATGTTGAGCGCCGTGTCCTCGGGGATCCGGTTCTCGAACGTCACACCGGTCGTCGATGGCGCGAGGCGCTCGAAGAGTGCTGGTGGTTCGGCGGAGCGCCGACACCCGGGCAGCGCCAGTGCGAGCACGAGAAGGCAGACGAGTTCCGCCAGCGAGGATACCTTCATGTCCGGCATGTCAGCTCGCGCCGCCGCACGACCCTTCCGTCGCATCGGCGAAGGCCTGCTCCTCACCGCGCTGATGGCCGGCTGCTCGTCGAGCGGTCCGCGCTCCCCCGAGACGCCCGCACCGGCCACGCAAGCGGGAGCCGCGCAGGGTGCGACGGAGAGCGAGATCCGGCAGTCTCCCAACCAGCCGGTCGAGCAGCAACTGATGGCTCGCTCGCCGGGGGTCGTCATCGGGCACAACTCGGCCGGCGACCTCACCATCCGCATTCGGGGGGGCAGCTCCTCGTTGTCCGGCAACAACGCGCCGCTCTACATCGTCGACGGCGTGCCGTTCCAGCCCAGCACGGACGGCGGACTCTCCGGGATCAACCCGAACGACATCTCGTCGATTCGCGTGCTCAAGGACGCCGCCGACATCACGATGTACGGCGTTCGCGGGGCGAACGGCGTGATCGTCATCAAGACCAAGCACGCGCGGCAGTGAGTTTCGCCGCGCTCTGACGTGTCGCGAGTGCGCCGGCACGACCGCTAGCGGGACGAACGCTCGGATGCTGCGCGCACCGGCTCCGAGCGAGCGGCGAGCGAACGGCGCGAGCGCGTGGAGCGGAAGAGCAGCGGCGCGTCGTTGTTGCGGGTCACGATGAACGCCTCTCCGCCCGCGGTCCGTATGCGCGCGATGTCGCGCGCCTGGCCCGGCACGAAGAATCCGCTCTCCGGCGCACGCGACGGCGTGAAGCCTCCCCTGCCGTCTCCGCGCAGGAGCACGCCGTAGCTCGCGGCCATGCGCCCGATCTCCGGCCTGAAGCCGTCGAAGTTGCCCGCCATGAGCAGGTCGGCGTGGCCGTCCCCGTCCACGTCGGAGGGAAGGATCGCGTAGACGGGCGCGAGCTGTGCCTCGCCGGGCAGCGGGACCAGCGTGAACCGCCCGCCTCCCTCGTTGCGGACGAGCGTCGTCGCGAAGGTGTACGTCTGCCGGACCAGCGCGTCCCCGAGCTCGGCCGGAGTGAAGATCTGCTCGACCGTCTTGCCAGCGTACGAGGCGTACGTGGGGAGGCGGTTCGCCAGCATCGGCAGCGCGCGAAGGAGGTCGTCGCGCAGCGAGAGCGGATACCGCTTGCCGTGATCGACCGCCGTCAGGATCTGCTCGTACGAACCGTTCGCGTCGAAGTCCTTCACGAGCATCGTCGTGGGCTCGCTTGCGGAGGCGTGCAGCCCGCCGTTCTCTCCCAGGTTGCCGACGATGAAGTCCACGCGGCCGTCGCCCGTGAAGTCGCCGGCGACGATCCGGTTCCACCAGCCGTCGCTCTTCTCCAGCCCGGGCACGACGAGGCGCTTCAGTCGGCCACCACCCTGGTTCCGGAAGACCGTGATCGGCATCCACTCGCCCACCACGATCAGATCGAGCCGCCCGTCGTCGTCCACGTCCCGCCAGGCAGCGTCGGTGACCATGCCGATGCGCTCGAGCTCCGGCGCGCGCTGCGCCGTGACGTTGGTGAAGTGTCCCCGCCCGTCGTTGCGCAGCAACAGGCTCTGCGGCGAGACGCCGTAGCGCCACGGCTCGACGCGGCCACCGACGAACAGGTCGATCGCGCCGTCGCCGTCGTAGTCGGCGGCGACCACGCGCGAGCCGCTCGCGTACTCGGGCGGGAGCGCATCGGCGGCGCGGCGGAGGTGGCCACGGCCGTCGTTGAGGTACAGGCGGTCCTGGAGCGCCGGCGCGCCGTCCGAGTACTCGCTGCCGCCGCTCACGACGTAGAGGTCCGGCCGCCCGTCTCCGTTCGCGTCGAAGAAGACGGCGCCGACGTCCTCGGAGATCGCATCGGGCGCAAAGACGCCGCTGTCGCTCGCCGCGAACGTGCCGTCGCGGCGTTGGAGCGCGAGCCATCCCGGTTGCTCCTTCGCGCCGCCGATGTACACGTCGTCGAGTCCGTCGCCGTTCACGTCCCCCACGGCCACCATCGGTCCTTCGGTCGAGAGCAGCTTCGGAATGAGGCGCTCACGGTCGAAGTCGACGAACGCGTTCTCGTGGTGCACGAAATCGAGCTTGGCGCTCTTCGTGACGTCCGTCAGCATCGGACGGACCGGAGGCGGTGGCGGCCCCGCCGCCGACGATGACGCCTGCGCCACGGTAATGAGCTGATTGGTCGCGACCGCGCGCCGCACGCTCACGCGGCCATCGGGCCACACGACGCGCAGCGAATCGACCGCCGGTCGCGCGCCCAGCCCGAAGCCGAGCACGTAGTCCACGCTCGACTGGAATCCGCGCACGGGTGACTGCTCCTGCATGAAGAGCGAGTCACCCGCATAGGCCGT
>Ga0068859_100007162_pt1 | contig 11322 bp, 12 predicted proteins | sample KBSSwiS22_FD_66585 | JGI IMG/M metagenome (GOLD analysis project Ga0068859, IMG submission 66585) | Switchgrass rhizosphere microbial communities from Kellogg Biological Station, Michigan, USA - KBS Switchgrass S2-2 | ecosystem: Host-associated > Plants > Roots > Rhizosphere > Soil ... | reverse complement strand
GGTCAGCCATGCGGCGGCTGTCCCCGCTTGTCGTTGTTCATGTGGCGCGGGAAGAGCAGCCAGCCCCAGCGCTGCGCGCCGGGGTGATCCAGGTCCGCGCTCGCAATCTCGCGGCCGTTGCGATGCACGCTCAGCCGCTTTTCGCTGACCGTGATCGAATCGCAATTGCCGCCGACCCTGAAGCGGACCGGACGGCGCAGCGGCCAGAAACCGCTGCGTCCCTTCACCTCTACGATCAACTCGTTTTCGAGGCGCAGATGGGTCAGGTTGAATAGGGTGCTGCGGTTTTTCATTCCGGGGAAAATGGGTCTGAGCGCGACGCCCGCACTGTCGCGGACCCGGCCCGCACGCGCTTGTCCCAGCGCGCCAGTCGCTTCGCCGCCAGTGCCATAATGCGCCGGCTGCCATGGAGACTTTCCTTGCCTCGCAAGGCCGCGTCCTCTTGCGGATGCTCGAGCGCTACGGCATCGACGGCGAAAAGTTCGTCCGCGCCGGAGGGCACTCGCTCGAGGTGTTCCGCGATCCGGCCGCGCGCCTGCCGAGCCGGGCGGCCGACGAGGCGGCGCTGGGTGCCGCGGCGCTGATTCCGAATCCCGGCTTTGCGCTGGAAGCGGCGCGCTGCTGGCATCCAAGCGACCTGGGCGCGTTCGGCTTCGCGTGGCTGGCGAGCTCGACGCTGCACACCGCGTTGCAGCGGCTTGCGCGCTACGGGCGGATTCTCGGCGAGAAAGCGCGGTTCCATCTCGAGACCGAGAGTCGCGGGCTGAGAGGCGTCCTCGACATGCGCCGCCACGATCCATTGGTGTCGGCCATCGCGGTCGATTTCTGGTTCTCGCTCGTCATCGACATGTGCCGCATGAATTTCGGTGCTTCGCTGCGGCCGCTCGAAGTCACGCTGCGACGCGCGGCGCCGGTTGATGTGCGACCCTGGCGGCTCTTCTACGGCGGCCGCGTGCAGTTCGGCTGCCCGCGCGACTCGTTCCTGCTCGCGCGCGCGGATATCGAGGCCCCGCTGTCGATCGCCAACCGGCAGGTCGCCGGCACGCTCGACGTGGTCCTCGCGCAGCAGCTTGCCACCCTGGATCGCTCGAACGTGGCGGCGCGCACGAAGGCGGCGCTGCTCGAGCGCCTTGGCTCGGGCGAGCCGGCCGAAGAGGAGATCGCGAAGTCGCTGCACATGAGCCGGCGCACGCTGCAGCGCAAGCTCGCCGAAGCCGACCTCACGTACCAAAGGCTGGTCGACGACACGCGTCGCGACCTGGCATTGCGCTACATCGAGGATCCGGCAAAATCCGTCACCGAGCTGACGTTCCTGCTCGGATTTTCGGGACAAAGCGCATTCACGCGCGCGTTCCGGCGCTGGACCGGCGCTTCGCCGACCGAGTACCGCGCGCACCGCAAGACCCGTCGCACCCCAGCCCGGTAGCGTCCGCCAGTCAATTGGCGCGGCGGGTCAAGCTGATGGCGCGGGCAGGCAAGCGCCCGCGCGGCCGGATGGCGACACTGCGTGTCATGAGCGAAGCCGGAAAGCGGACCCCAGTCACGCCCGAGGAATTCGAGCGAATTACCGGGCGCAAGGCGACCCCGAAGTATCTGGAGTGGGCCAATTGCTCGGGCCTGTCGTGCCTGCACTGGCGCTGCGGCTGGTGCGAGGCCGAAGGGTGCAACCTGCCGCTCTTCCTTTGCGGCCATCCAAGGCCACCACGCGGCGCGTAGCGCTACCGTCGCGAAACACTCAAGAAGACACCTGCGCCGCCGCAAGTGCGCGAGCAGGACGTGTTTCCGATCGGACAGGATTGCATACGCGGCTGCCCCGTACGCCGACAGCACCAGCAGCACGCCAGGTGTCGCGCACGGCGACGACAAGAGCCATGCACAAGCCGAGCGCCAGCCCGGCAAGGAATCCGTAGATCGGCAGCGCGTGCACGCCGGCTTCCGAGAGTTCCCAGCCGATGGCAGCTGGAATTGCGAGCGCCGCGAGGAACCATCCGAGCACGCCCATCAGCCCCATGTACAGCGCGATCCGCAACACGCGCATCAGTCAGCGACGTCCGGCTCGAAGAACAGCCACTGGATTTCTGGAAATGCTTCGCGCACGGCCGCCTCGACGCGGTTGATCGAGGCGACCATCGCGGCTGCGTCGGTGTCACGCATATTCGCCTTCACGGCGACCATCACGCTTCCGCCCAGCTGCAGCGTGATCACGCGCAGCACCTGCGCGACCTCCTCGCGCCGCTCGATGAAGAGGCGGATCGCGGCTTCGGTCTCGGGCTCGGCGCTCTGGCCGATCAAGAGGCCCTGGATCTCGATCGCGATCAGGATCGCGACGACGACGAGAACCGCGCCGATCGCGATCGAGCCGAACGCGTCGTAGATGGGGTCGCCGGTCAGAAGCGTGGCCAGCACCGCCAGGAGCGCCAGCGCGAGGCCGACCTCTGCCGCGATGTCTTCGCCGAGGATGACGACGAGCTCGCTCTGGCGCGAATCGCGGAACCAGCGCCACAAGCTGCGCCCGCCGCGCACCTTGGCGATCTCCGCCAGGCACGCGCGCAGCGATACCGTCTCCGCCGCGATGCCGAACAGAAGCACGCCGACTGCGACCCACGGATAGCTGAGCGGCGCGGGCGAGGCGAGCTTGTGGGCGCCTTCGTAGATCGAGAACACCCCGCCGAGGCTGAACAGCACCAGCGCCACGATGAACGACCAGAAATAGATCGCGCGTCCGTGGCCGAGCGGATAGCTCGGCGAGGGCGGCCGCTGCGCGAGCTTCATGCCCAGGAGCAGCAGCGCCTGGTTGCCGCAGTCGGCGAACGAGTGGATCGCCTCGGCGAGCATCGCGCTCGAGCCCGTCGCGATCGCGGCTGCGAGCTTGGCGACGCCGATCGCGAAGTTCGCGCCGAGCGCGTAGAGCACAGTTTTGAGCGAATCTGCCTTTGCCGCCATTGTCGAAGAGCCTCGTCGCGCCGCGCGATTCTAGCCGGGGCCGCGCAGGCGCCGGATCGCGCCATTGTCGGCGCGTTCGTACGCCTGCCACGGGGCGGCCGGCGCTTCGCGGCACGCGCCGAACCGGAACGGGACCCAGTCGCGGCCCGGATTGATGAAGCGCAGGTCGACGAACCAGATGCAGGTCGAGCCCTGCGTGCGGCTGTCGAACGCGGGCTTTGCCGCGAACCAGCGGAAGAAGTCGAGCGCGCCGGATTCCCATGCCGAGCGCGCGAGCGCAGCCTCCTCGGGCGTGGCGCCGAGCCGCGCGCGCGTTTCCCAGCGAGCCTCGGCGAGCGGCAGGAAGGGCGCATCGAGCCGGGCGACGAAGCCGTCGTCCGCGGCTGGCGGCCGCGCCTCTTTGCGGACCAGGTTGACGTGAGCGAACCGGTGCACCTCTTCGTCGCTGAGATAGACCGTCCAGTTGAATGGCGAAACTGCGCGCGGATACGCAGTGATCTCGACGTTGGCGCGCCCGAGCGAAGCCGCGTGGTGCGCGGCGAACTCCAGCGCTTCGCTCTTCGCCCACGCCTGTAAGAGCACGTAGCCGGCGAGGACCGCGCAGGCGGCAACCGAAGGCACGCGCGAGCGATGCCAGAGCGCGGACGCGACGAGTCCCGCGAGGATGATGCCGGTGAACCACAGGTCGATGATGAACGTCGTTCCCCAGGCGAAGCGCGCGTTCGACAGCGGCGACAGGATCATCGTGCCGTAGCTCGTGACGAGGTCGCCGACGATATGCGCCGCGATGCCGAGCGCCGAGACGAAATACAGCGCGCGCCAGCCGCCTGGCTCGCGCAGTATCTTCGCGAGGACCCATGCGACCAGGAACGCCCAGAACGGCAGCAGCAGGATCGAATGTGTCGCGCCGCGGTGATTCATCACGTACTCGATCGGGCCGACGAAGCCGACCACGAAGTCGATGTCGGGAAACGTGCAGGCGAAAAAGCCCGCGGCGACTCGGCGCGGGAGCGAGCGCGGCGGCGCGCCGCGCGGCGCGGTGGCGCGCGCCAGCAGCGCGCCGGAGAAGGCGTGGGTCAGCGGATCCACTTCGCTACAGCCAGTCCGGGCAGGGCAGGCCTTTTTCCTTCAGGAAGGCCGGATTGAACAGCTTCGACTGGTAGCGGGTCCCCGAGTCGGCGAGGATCGTCACGATCGTGTGGCCGGGGCCGAGGTCCCGGGCCATGCGGATCGCGCCGGCGACGTTGATGCCGCTCGATCCGCCGAGGCACAAGCCCTCGTTGCGCAGCAGGTCGAACACGATCGGCAGCGCTTCGGCGTCCGGAATCCGGTAGGCATCGTCGACCGGCGCCCCTTCGATATTTTTCGTCACGCGCCCCTGGCCGATCCCTTCGGTGATCGACGAGCCTTCCGATTTCAACTCGCCATGCTTGAACCAGTGGTACATCGCGGCGCCCATCGGATCGGCCGCGGCGATGCGGATCGCACGATTGCGCTCCTTCAGGAAAAGGGCGGTACCGGCGAGCGTGCCGCCGGTTCCGATCGCGCAGGTGAAGCCGTCGACCTGTCCGTCCGTCTGGCGCCAGATCTCGGGCCCGGTGCTGCGGAAGTGCCCTTCGCGATTGGCGGTGTTGTCCCACTGGTTCGCCCAGAGCACGCCGTTCGGCTCCGAGGCGGCGAGTTCCTTCGCGAGCCGCTCGGACACGTGGACGTAGTTGTTGGCGTCCTTGTACGGCACCGCAGGCACTTCGCGCAGCTCGGCGCCGCAGAGGCGCAGCATGTCCTTCTTTTCCTGGCTCTGGGTGTTCGGCATCACGATCACCGTGCGATAGCCGCGCGAGTTGCCCACCAGCGCAAGTCCGATGCCAGTGTTGCCGGCGGTACCTTCGACGATCACGCCGCCCGGCTGCAGCAGGCCGCGCTTCTCGGCATCGAGGATGATGTAGAGCGCCGCGCGATCCTTGACCGACCCGCCCGGGTTCAGGAACTCGGCCTTGCCGAGGATCGTGCATCCGGTCAGCTCGGACGCCTTGCGCAGCCTGATCAGCGGAGTGTTGCCGACGCTGGCCGCGAATCCGTCACGAAAATCCATCAGGCACTGTAGCGCGCTATGGAATGAAATAGAACGGGTCCGGCTTGAATTCGCCGGCGAACTTCGTCCTCACGTCGGCGATTTTCTCATCCGGCTACGCCCTCAGGCCGTGATTTGCGAGCCAGCTTCCATGGCAACAGCAGCAGCGCCATCGAGCCTGCGACCAGCAGCACGATGATGCCGAGCCGCTCCGGCCACGGGCCGAGCACATCGACGATGGTGCGCACTTCAGGCCTGCTGCGGCCGACAAAGCCATAGTTCCAGTCGAACGCGAGATTGAGCGGCAGCACGACCGCGACGTACAGCGCTGCCCCGGCGCACGCCGCCCCATAGTCGCGCAACGTCGGCCGGTAGTCGCGCGCGAACACCTCGTACAGCGCTACGCCGACGATCATGCCGTGCGTCGCCCAGAAGAACCAGAACGGATAGATCGCCGGTCCTTCGGTGAGCGACGGCGTGATCATCGCCTGCGTCGAGAGCGCGAAGCCCCAGAAATAGACGACCGGCCGTAGAGCCTGCCACCTCGTTGCCAGCAAAAGCGCCGCGGCAAGCGCGTTCCAGTGGCACAGCTGCAGCGGGTAGGTCTTTGCGGGCTCATGCAGCGGCGGAAACAGCAGGAAGAAATAGGTGGTCGCCCAGGCCGCGATATACGCGATTCCGATCGCACGCTCCAGCGACGTCGCCTCGCGCGACGGCGCGGCGCGGCGCGCGACGGCGATCGCCAGCGCGGTCAGCCCGAAGATCGCCGCGAGCGCCGTCGCATGCAGGCCGCCGAACATCCGAAACGTATCCATTGGCGGGGACGAGTCTAGCGCGGGGTCTGCAAACGATCGGTAGGCGGGGCTGACCGGCCCGCGGCACAGGGCGCTATCATGCGCCCCATGAAAGCCGTTGGCCTGCACAAGTACCTGCCGATCGATCATCCCGAAGCCCTGCTCGACCTCGAGGTCGATGCGCCGGCGGCGGCCGGGCGCGACCTGCAGGTCGAGGTGCGCGCGATCTCGGTGAATCCGGTCGACACCAAGCGACGGGCGCCGAAGGATGCGGTCGAAAAGACGCCGAAGATCCTCGGGTTCGATGCGTCCGGCGTCGTCCGGTCGGTCGGCCCCGAAGCGACGCTCTTCAAGCCCGGCGACGCGGTCTACTACGCCGGCAGCGTGATCCGGCAGGGGACGAACAGCGAATTGCACCTGGTCGACGAACGGATCGTCGGGCGCAAGCCGGCGAATCTGTCGTTCGCCGAAGCCGCGGCGCTTCCACTCACGCTGCTCACCGCGTGGGAGCTGATGTTCGATCGGATGGGAATTTCCCGGACCGGCGCGCACGCCGGCAGGAGCGTGCTGATCCTCGGCGGCGCGGGCGGCGTCGGGTCGATCGCGATCCAGCTCGCGAAGCGGCTCGCGCGGCTGCACGTGACCGCGAGCGCTTCGCGTTCGGAATCGCTCGCCTGGGTCAAGGGCCTCGGCGCGGACGCGACCATGGATCACACGCAGCCGCTCGCCGACGTCGATTACGACTACGTGCTGTGCTTCACCAACACCGATCAGTACTGGTCCCAGTTCCCGAGGATCGTCAGGCCGCAGGGCAAGGTCGGCCTGATCGTGCGCACCCTCCGGCCGGTGGACCTGCAGATCCTGCACGACAAGAGCATCACCGTCTGCCTCGAAGGCATGTTCACCCGGTCGACGTTCCGTACCGACGACATGATCGCGCAGCATCAGTTGCTCACCGAAGCGGCCGGGTTGATCGAGGCCGGCGTGCTGAAGGGCACGATGAAGCAGAACCTCGGCCGGATTTGCGCGGCGAACCTGAAGCAGGCCCACAAGCTGCTCGAGCAAGGGCACGTCATCGGCAAGCTCGTCCTCGAGGGCTGGTGAGGGCGGTACTCCTCGACCTCGACGGAACGCTGATCGATACCGCGCCGGACATTGCCGCCGCGGCAAACGCGACGCTTTCGGATCTCGGCCTGGCGCTGCTCGAGGCCGCGCAGGTACGCTCCTTCATCGGCGAAGGAATCGCGGTGCTGGTCCGCCGCTCGCTCGCGACGAGGATGAACGCGAGCGAGGTGCAGCAGAAACTCCCGGCCGCACTCGAAGCGTTCGAGCGGCACTACACCGCTGCGAACGGGCAATACTCGTCGGTCTATCCGGGCGTAAATGAAGGCTTGCGAAAGCTGCGCGCACGCGGCCTGCGCACCGCTTGCGTCACCAACAAGCTGGTGCGTTTCGCCGAGCCCCTGCTCGCGCATCACTCGTTGCTCGCGCTGCTGGACACCGTGGTCGGCGGCGACAGCACGCCTGCGAAGAAGCCGGATCCGGCGCCGGTGCTGGAAGCCTGTAGGCGACTTGGCGTCTCTCCGGCCGAAACCATGCTGATCGGCGATTCGGGCCATGACGCGGGAGCCGCACGCGCAGCGGGCGTGTCGTTCGTCGCCGTGTCCTATGGATACGGGGGCAGGGGGGAGCTGGCTGGCGCAGCGACCGTTGCATCGCTGCTGGATGCAGCAACTCTTCGTGCGCAGTAGCCGCGAAGACGGCGCCCTGAACCGCGGCGCCTACTCGGGCTTGCAGTAGGCCTCGACTCTTTCCTTCGCGCGGCGCATCGCCTCCGGCCGGTCGCCGTCCTTCAGGTATTCGCGCTCGCCTTTTTCGTTGATCCAGTAGATCGGCCTCTGCTCGTTGAGAGCGGCGATGTCGCCTTGCGCCTCCATGCACTGCTCGCGCCGCATTGCGACGCGCTGGCGCTCGTCGCTTTCCTTCTTCCGCTTCTTCTGCTCGTCCTGGTCGCGCTCGATGCTGCGCCGCTTGAAGTCGCGCTCCTTGTCGCTCCAGGTAGAGGCGGCTTCGGCGGGCGAAGCGGCGGGCGCGGAAGGAGCCGCCGGCGCCGATTGCATCTGCTGCGCCTTGCGGCCAGGGGGCGGCTTCTCGGAGTAATGCGTGACGCCCTTCTCGTCGACCCACTTGTACATCTCCGCAGCCGCGGGCGCGGCGCACAGGGCGACCCACAACGAAAGTGCTACGCGGATCTTCACGGCGGCACACCCCCTCGCGTGTACCGCCAGTGTAATAGGACTAGGCGGCGTGCAGCGCCAGCCGGTTTCCGCCTGCGCGTGCCCGCGCCCGCAGCGTACCCGTGTACGGGCTCGTCGGCTTGGCGGCCAGGCGCTGCTCGACCAACGCCGTTGCCAGTGTGTGCTGTCCGTCGCGCAGTGCGGCTTCGATCAGCGTCAGCTCGAGAATGTCGCGCTGCGCGTGGCTGCCGCCGAAATGATGAGCGACCCGGTATAGCGGCCGCAGCAGGTCGATGCACTGCGCATAGCCGCCCTCGCCGAACGCCTTCAGCGCGAGCGCGACCGGATAGCCGACTTCGCGCGTGAACGCGGCGTTATCGCCTGGTCCCTCCATTGCCCTGACCTGCGCGTCGAGCAGCTTGCGCGCGGCGGCAGGCCGGTTCGCCCCGACGAACGACATCATCGCGTGCGCGTCGTTGAAGGCGTAGTTGCCGGCATCGGCAAGCGGTTCCCAGCGATCCGCGACGCCGCGCCAGCGATTGCCGACGTCGATGCCGCGCAGGTGCAGCCGCCACAGCATCGCCGAGTGGTCGATCATCTCGAGCACGACGTTCGAGTTCTTGCCGTCGATGGGCCCGTCGTACAGTCGCAGCACTTCGTCGATGTCGCCGAGGTCGAGATGGAACATCGCGAGGTGCCACCAGTTGTGCACGGCGAAGAAGCTCTCGTGCGACCAGGCGTGCGGGTCCGCGCGCATCCAGGCGATGCCGTCAGCGTGGCGCCCCTGCATCTCCATCACGTGCACGACCGCATGCTGCGCCCAGCCGTCGCGCGGCTCGAGGGCTACGGCCTGGCGCCCGCTTGCTTCCGCCCGAGCGTAGTCGCCGGTCTCCTCGAGGCCGAACGCGTGCATGCCGAGGAGCGCGTGATAGCTGGGCATCGATTCGGTCCAAGACGGCAGCGCGCGCGCGATCCGATCGCGCAGCATCCGCGCGTCACCGGTGAAAAAATCGATCGCGTGCCCCGCCTGCAAGGCCAGCGGGTCGCACGGAAACTCGATCGACACGTCCTGAAGCAGGCGCGCAGCTTCGTGCCAGCCGCCGTCGACGAGGCTGGCGGCCGCGCGCAGGTGGCCCTTCTCCCGCGGGTTCGCGGGCAATCCGCTCGCCGCCTGCAGCGCCTCGCGAGCTACCGGCAGTCCGCCAGGTTCGGTGCCGAGGAGGTGCAGCCACGACTTCATCGCGTAGGCCATCGGCATCTCGGGGCTTGCCGCGATCGCGGTTTGCGCCGCGGCTACCGGGTCGCCGATGTAGCAAAGCAAGTCCTTCAGCGCCTGCTCATAGTGCGCGACGCCTTCGGCGGAAGCGCCGGTCATGGCGTTTCCGTAGGAATCCCGGCTGGTCATCTCGTCGCCTCCGGAATGCAGGGGTTTCAGACCGCCGCGGTCGCGGCAGGCAGGTGCGCGGCGAGCAGCGGAAAGAATTCCGCCGGCTCGATCGGTTTTCGGACCAGTTGCGCGACGCACGCGTCGCGCAGGTCGACCGACGAGAGGTCTTCGCCGTATCCCGTGTACAGGATCACCGGGAGGCCGGGCCGCAGGCGCGCCAGCTCGCGAGCGAGCGCGAGGCCCGTCAGCAGCGGCATCGTATGGTCGGTGATGACGAGGTCGTAGCGCTTCGGGTCGGCGACGAACGCGGCGTGCGCCGCTGCGCCGTCGGGCAGGGCAACCACATCGAGCCCCCATCCCGAGAGCAGGTCGGTCATGAAATCGCGGATCGTTTCCTCGTCGTCGACGACGAGCACCCGCCCTGCGAGGCGGGCGCGCGCTCCTAGCAGCGGCTGCGCGGGGGATGACTGGGCCACCGTGCCCTCGGCAGCCGCTTCGGGCAGCGCGAACAGCACGCGGAACTTGGTGCGGTCGTTCTGGATCGAGTCGACGAGGATATGGCCGCCGTGCTCGTGGACGATGCCGTGCGCGAGCGAAAGCCCCATCCCGCTGCCGTGGCCGGCCGCCTTGGTCGAGAAGAACGGCTCGAACATCCGGTCCATCACGTGCTGCGGGATGCCGGGACCGGTGTCGCGGACATACAGCTCGATGTAGTGGCCGTCGACCTTCTGCCGGCAGGAAGCGCAGACGCCCTGCACGTGCGCGGCCCTGCGCACGCCGACGCGGATGGCGCCGCTGCCTCGCATCGCGTCGCGCGCATTGATGCACAGGTTGAGCACGACCTGCTCGACCTGGACGGGATCCAGCCGCAACGGCGGCAGCGTCTCCTCGAGCGTCGCGTGCAAATCGATCGTCGCCGGCAGCGTCGAGCGCAGCAGCTTGCACGCGTCGCGCACGAGCTCGGGCAGGTCGACCGCGCGGCGCTCGCCGTGCTGGCCGCGGCTGAACGTCAGCATCTGCCCGATCAGCTCGCGGGCGCGCTGGGCCGAGTGGCGCGCGCGATCCAGGTACTTGCCGAGCTTCGCGTCGCGGAGCTCGTGCTGGCGTTCCGCAGCGAGCGAAAGGTTGCCGAGCGTGCCCTGCAGGATGTTGTTGAAGTCGTGCGCGATGCCGCCCGTCAGGTGGCCGATGGCTTCCATGCGCTGCGCCTGGCGCAACTGCGCCTCGAGCTGGGTGCGGTCGGCCTCGGCAGTCCTGCGCGCGGTGACGTCCGTGCCGATGTAGAGCACGTGCGGCGCACCGCGGTGCTGGATCGGCACGCCGCGCACCTCGATCTCGAAACGCTCGCCGTTCTTGCGCGTTGCGCGGGACTCGAAGCGCACCTGTTCCCCGCGCAGTGCGCGCTCATGCAAGCCGCGCACGTGGGCGTTCATCTCCGGCGAGCTCATCGTCAGGTCGCGCCGACCGAGCGCCTCCGCACGCGGCCGGCCGCTCATCGCCTCGTAGGCGAGGTTCACGTCGACGACGGTGAAGTCGGCGTCGCGCAGCACCAGCGAATCGGCCGACGCGTTGAAGATCGAGCGGTATTGCTCTTCGCTCGCGCGCAGGTGCTCCTCGGCGGCCTTGCGCTCGGTCACGTCGCGGCCGATCGCCAGCGCGTGCGGCTCGCCGCGGTGCTGGAACGGCACGACGTGGATCTCGGTGACGATCGCGCGGCCGCTCTTGTCCAGCCCCGCGAGCTCGGCCCGGCAGGTCTCCCCCGCCAGCGCCCGGCGTACCAGCTCGCGCCGGGGCGCGATGTGGCTTTCGGCGAGCGAGAAGATCTCGAACCCGCGCCCGACGACTTCCTCGCGCGTCCAGCCGTAGATGCGCTCGAAAGCGGGATTCACG
>Ga0068859_100007158_pt1 | contig 11325 bp, 11 predicted proteins | sample KBSSwiS22_FD_66585 | JGI IMG/M metagenome (GOLD analysis project Ga0068859, IMG submission 66585) | Switchgrass rhizosphere microbial communities from Kellogg Biological Station, Michigan, USA - KBS Switchgrass S2-2 | ecosystem: Host-associated > Plants > Roots > Rhizosphere > Soil ... | reverse complement strand
ACAGTTACTTCATCCGGGTTTGAAAAAAACGGATTGGGGCAGTGAGGATATCATTAATGGAAGGTATATTACTCTTATCATTAGTCTCCTGATCGGATTGTATGTTTATCTATGGTCAAAGAATCTGTTTGGGAAAACAGCTTCCTTATTTTCTTTATTGCTATTTGTTTTTTGTCCGAACATAGCGGCTCACGCAGGAGTTTTCGGCACTGATGTGTATAGCGCCTTATTTACAATCGTTCCGCTCTATCATTTCTGGAAATATTCTCAGTCACATGCTTTAAAGCAGTTTGTTTTGTTTTCAATAGCACTTGCACTGGCGCAGCTGTGTAAGCAATCGCTGACATTTTTGTATCCGCTATTCCTGCTATTATTTTTAATACAGGCATTGTATAAAAGAAATTTAAAATCGCTTTATAGCAAGCTTGCTTTGAGAAACGTTTTATTTTTTATTCTCATCCAACTCTTTATTTTGAATGCGGGGTTTCAATTTAAAGGAACAGGAAGGTCTTTAAATAATTATTCATTCCGAAGCTATTTTTTTCAAAACGTTCAGCAAAGTTTTCATTTCATCGGCAACCTTCCCTTGCCTGTTCCTTCACCGTATCTTGAAGGATTGGATTGTACTAAAACAATTGATGAAATGGGGCCGGGGCACCGTGAAAGTTCACCCAAGGTTTATTTGTTGGGAAAAGTAAAAGAAGGAAAGGGGTTCCGAAGCTATTATTTTGTTGTCTTATTTTTTAAGACGCCGATACCATTGCTCCTTGCATTTTTTGGTTCCCTGTTTTTATTGGTAAGAAAAAAAGAAAAAGAAACTACGTGGCATACAACCGTTCTTTTATTACCTATAATTTTTTTCCTGGTTTATTTTAATTTCTTTTATAATTCACAGGTTGGCATTCGCCACATTGTAATGATACTCCCTTTGATGCAGGTGTACTCGGGTTTGTTTTTTAAAAAACTTATTGATAAGAATAGAATGATGATCATTGCTGCTATAGCCTTTTATTCAATAGCTACCTTTTATCATTATTTCCCTTATTTGATTCCATATACCAATGAATTCATCGCAGAAAAAAAGATGGCTTATAAAAAAATGGCTGATTCTAATTTAGATTACCACCAGTCATCAGGGCTATTGAAAAAATATATTGAAGACGGCAAAGCAGTGTATGCACCTGATCATCCGGGAGCAGGGATATTTATTATTGATGTAGCTGACCTTATTGGAGTAAAAGAAGAAAAGGATTATAGCTGGCTTCGGAACAACTATCGGCCATCGGGGCACCTGGCTTTTACTTATCTCATTTTCGAAATCTCCGCCGAAAGCCTTGGCAAAAAAGGTCTTTTACCAAAATAAGCTATCATTGTATTCTGAATAAGAATAATGGAAAACAGTTCCGTTTATATTATCGTTCCTGTATTTAACGAGGGATTTACTATAAGAAAAGTAGTTGTCTCTTTATTAGAATACGGATTCTCTGTAATTGTTGTCGATGATGCTTCAACTGATAACAGTTATTCTTCTATAAAAGATCTGAATATTCATTACCTGCTTCATGAAGTGAATCTTGGGCAAGGTGCGGCTATACAAACAGGGATTGAATATGCATTAACGAAAGGCGATGCAAAAATCTTTGCAACTTTTGACGGAGACGGGCAGCATCGTGTAGAAGATATAATGGAAATGATAACGCCTATTGAAAAAAATGAAGCCGATATCGTAATGGGTTCCCGTTTTTTGCCGGGAGCTTTTAGTAATGCATCATTTATCCGGAAAACTGCTATACAAACTGCAAGGATTATTAATTTTTTATTTACAGGGCTCTGGCTTACAGATGCTCATAATGGTTTGAGGGTATTTAATAGAAAGACAGCATCGTTATTAGATTTAAAAGAAAATGGCATGGCACATGCCTCCGAGATCTTGTTTCGTGTGGCTAAATACAAACTTCGGGTTAAAGAAATGCCCGTGCATATTTTATATACGGACTATTCAAGAAAAAAAGGGCAATCGATCTTCAACGGAATAAAAATATTCTTTGATCTTGTTTTTAACCGGATATTTGATTGATATGACAGCTATCCAAATTCTTCTTATTGCGGGGCTTGCCTTGTCAGCCATCTATGTGTACCTGAAGTTTCAAAGTGTTATTGCAGATGCCATCATACTTCTTCTGTTCATAGCAGCCGGGATAATTTTTGTTTTATTTCCACAACTAACCACTAAAATCGCCAACAAGCTCGGTGTGGGCAGAGGCACAGACCTGATCCTTTATGTGTGTATCGTCTTTTTTCTTTTTGTACTAATAAGAATGTATGCCAGGATAAGAAAACTTGAACAAACAGTTACAAAAATTGTGAGAGATAATAGTATGAATGCTGTTGTTAAAAACGAAAAGGAGAAAGCAAGAAATTAATTATCATTATCATCCTTTGTTTTTCCTTTATTCTTATCCGTTTTTTCCTGCAATTTTTTTTCATCTTTATTTCCTTTGTTGTCAAATAAAGGATCGCCAACGGGAGGTTTGCCTAACAAAGGATCAACACCCTTCATATCAATTTTATAATTGAATACATTTTCTACATGCATCCATTTACCGTTTTCCCATTTAAAGCCTTCATTCTCTCCATCGGGAACATAGGTCCATTTATGTTCGGGCTCATTTGATTCGGATATGAGTTCGTCAACAAGTATCATACTGAGATCAGGAATATAATTTGCCAAGACTCTTGCATCTTTTTTATATTCCATGCTGTAGCGGTATTGAGGAGGTTTGGGTATGCTGTCTTTTTCAAAACTAAAATAGGGTCCACCAAATACAGGTTCCTTTTTTTCATTAAATGTCATTACTTCTATCCATCGCATACTGCTCATAGCATCATTATTATCATAACCAAAAAGTGTATAATAGTTTTTTCCTTTGTACTGGGTTTTGATAATATTATAATATACGGCGCCGATCCAATTGGTTTTGTTACGAACAGAATCCATCGAATTAGCTGTAAATTCTGAATAATCTCTTAGCGGTATTAATTTTAATGAACCATCCGGAGTGCGGAGTTGTATAGCGCCCCGCTGCCGGGAATAATTGTCTTCATACTCAATTGTCCATGTGAAAATGCGGAATGTAGTATCAGGTGAATATAATTTTGAAATGCCCTGCACAGAATCAAAAGGATAATAAAAAGAGTTTTTTATTTGTAATGTTCTTACGAGTGTGCGGATAAAAAGGCTATCGGCTATCATACGGCCGGCTGTTGTACTATCAACAACAAGATCTTGCGCCATTATTTTCAATGAATCTTCCTTTTCACGTAGCTTTTTTTTATCTGCAGCACTAATGGTTTGAGAAAATGCCAACTGTGAGGTAGAAGCAATAAGAAGCAAAAGAAACAGGCGTCTGATAAATTTTATTTTCACAATGCAAAATAAGTTGATTACTGTGGCTAACAACGGCAAAACAGTTGTAAAATTTTGTTGAAGATTATAAAGCTTTGGCAAAATTGACAAGGGAATCGAAAACAAGGTCAATATCAGAGTGGGGGACAGGTTGATCGGGATTGGTTGTTTTTACAAAAACGGTGTAAATACCAGCATTCCGGCCTGCCAGCATATCCGAAAATTTATTTCCCACCATAATCGATTTAGAAAGATCGATGTCCGGGAAATCTTTTTTTGCTAAAAAAAACATGCCGGGGTTAGGCTTGCGATTAGGATGTTTTGCATCTGTACTGGTACAATAATAGATATTATCTATACGGCCGGCAGCATTATTAACCTCGCTTTTCATCTTTTGGTGAATGTCCATTAAATCATTTTCACTCATTAATGCCTTTCCGACACCACGCTGGTTGCTGATTATAATGATCTTTCCAAATTTGTTGCTGAATTTTTGAAAGGCTTCCAAAACGCCTTCATAAAATTTAAACTCCTGCCAGCTTTTTATATATTCATTTTCCTTTTCGTAGTTAATAACACCGTCACGGTCTATAAAAAGAGTCCAGCTTTTATCAATGGAATCCAAGTTAAGAAGGGGTTGTTTTAATTCTTGCTGAGCCCGGCTATAATCTTCCGGTACGCCAATATCAATAAAATAATTGTCCTGGGGCAAGCCGAAGATCTTCTTTTTGTTGTAATACTGTTCGAGATAGTCTTTTTCAAAGGAGAATTTTTCAGGAAAGGATTCCCGAAGGAATTGCTCAACATTCAACACATAAATGCCTCCGTTGATAAGTCCGGAAGGATAGATCTGTTTTTCTTTGAATTTAGTGATCCGGTCATCCTTTTCAAGTTCAACTACTCCGTAACGATCAAAATTTTTCATGGGTTTTAATGCCAAAGTGCAATCTGCGTCTTTCTCTATGTGTGTTGAAACAAGTTGTGGAATATTTGTTTTGAACAGCGTATCTCCGTTGGCGATAATTACATTTTTTTCCATAACTTTTTTGCAGGATAATAAGATAGCTCCACCGGTGCCTAACGGTTCAGGTTCAATAGCTATATCATAGCTCAGTGTAGGGTATTGGGAAGAAAGATATTCTTCAATCGCTTTATGTTTGTAACCAAGCGAGAAGATAAATTTTTCAATTCCCTGGCTGCGCAAATAATTGATCACATAAAAAAGAAAGGGTCGCCCTGCCACCGGAGCCATGCATTTAGGAAGATCGGGAACTGTTTGTTTCAGGCGGGTGCCTAAACCACCGGCTAAAATTATTGCTTCATTAATCTTCATTTCCAACTATCCATTTAATCTACCCAAATCATGGTTCAGACAAACATTTTTTCTTCTACTAACTGACAAATAATATGTCCTACCATGATATGGCTTTCCTGTATTCGTGGTGTATCGGTAGAAGGAATATTAATAAGATAGTCACTTAAGGATTTTATTTGACCTCCTGATGACCCGGTAAAAGCAATTGTGATTATTCCTTTTTGTTTTGCTATCTCAAATGCCTTGATAATGTTGACAGAATTGCCAGAAGTTGAAAGGCCTGCCAATACATCGCCTGCTTCACCAATGCCATCTATCATTCTTGAATAAACAAGATCATATCCATAATCATTCGCCACTGCTGTTAAATAGGATGTGTTGCAATGCAAAGCCTCTGCTGGCAAAGCTTTTCTATCTGTATAAAAGCGGCCAGAAAATTCAGCAGCAAGATGTTGCGCATCTGCAGCGCTGCCTCCATTGCCACAAAAATATACCCTTTTGCCATTTTTGAAAGCAGTAACAATAACAGTTACCACTTCTTCAATCGTTTTCACCAGATCTTCATTTTTCAAAACCTGTTGCTTAACATCAATAGAAGCTTGTATAATATTTTTTATTTTATTCATATCCCATAATCTTTTTCAAATCCAAAATCATGATTCTAAATTGTCCATGTTGTCAGTCCATGCTCGGTGAATTTATACCTCCTGTACCGTCCCCCAAATTTTTCTAAACTTTTAATAACGTTATATTTTGTATTAACCGGGCAATAAAAGATCATAAAACCACCACCGCCTGCGCCAGAAATTTTACCACCAGTAGCCCCGGCTTTTTTTGCTGTTTCATAAATTTCTTCTATCAAAGGATTGCTTATGCCTTCAGCCATTTGTCTTTTTTGCTGAAAACCAAAATCAAGAATTTCTCCCAGTTCGTGAATCTTACCTTTTAATAATGCTTCTTTCATTTGTCTTGCCTGTTCTTTCAATTGATGCATTGCTTCAATAGAGCTATCCTTTTTGTCAACCACATTCTTTGATTGTTTCTTAATGATGTTGGCTGACTCCCGACTTGTAGAGGTATAATAAAGCAACAAATTATTTTCCAGCTCAAATAAATAATGCTGTTTAATCCTCAATGGATTTACTATTACTTTGTCATCTTTGTAAAATTCCATGAAATTAACGCCACCAAAAGTAGCGGCATATTGATCCTGTCTTCCGCCTGCAAGATTCAGATCTTTTCTTTCAATGTCATACGCATAATGAGCCATATCATATTCCCCCAAAGGCAAACGAAGCATTTCTGTAAAAGCGCCAATAATTGCCACAACCAATGTTGAGGATGTTCCTAATCCTGAGCCAGCGGGGGCATCAACATAAGTTGATAAACGAAAACCCTGTTGATTAATGCCATAATCCTTTTGAATACGATTATAAATGCCTTTCAAAAGATCAAGAGTTCCATCGATAGGAAGTGTTTTACTCCAATCAAAATGTTGTTCTTCATTCCTGTCAATTGATTGAAGGATTATTTTATTCTCATTGACAGGTTCTATCGTAGCATTTGCATACAAAGAAATAGTGGCATTTAATATAGCACCGCCATATATATCACTGTAAGGACTCACGTCCGTTCCACCACCTGCTAATCCTATCCGTAAAGGAGCTTTACTTCTATATATCATGCTTCGTAGTATTAAATGCGGATGAAGTTAATTTATCTTTTTCACCCACAAATATTCTGCAAACCCTAATAAGTCCCAAAAGATATTGCCTTCGAGGTGGCCTCTTTTAATAAGATCAATAAGCATCCGCACGGGCATTGCCAGTATGTAATACCAATTTCTTCGTGTACCTGATGCTATTACCTCACAATTATTGGTTTGAAAAATTTTTTTTAACTCTGGGATGGAATATAATCTGACATGCGTAAGATCATCTTTAAAATTGAGTGTTCCCCGCATGGAAGGAAGTGTAGTGCTTTTTTTACCGGGATATTCTATATAAAAAAACCCGCCCTTTTTCAATTTTTTTAATAACAATGGTAAAACTTTATCACCATTATGTAAATGTTCAATAACATGACTCATCCAGATACCATCAAAATAATTATCAGGTATTATATCATACTTTAAATTTGTAAGATCCAACTCATAAAACTCTTTCATTTTTTTGAAATCGATCTCGCTGTTATTATAATCCCTGTTCAGATCTACTCCATAATATTCACAGACAGGAAAAAGTTTAGTCGTTTTTGATGCAGAATGATTGCCGGTACCTATATCCAGCAATTTGAACGGCCTGTTGCCAAAAGCCCGTTTCATAAAACTGAATTTGAAATTTATTCCGGATCTTATGTTTCTTAAAATGTCCATTAATGAAAAGAAAAAATATAAACAGGAATTTAATTTTCTGAAAGTTTTATAATGGCTTCGGTCAGTCCTTTCCAGGAATATTTTTTTTTCTCTTCACGAAGATGTGGAATAAAATAATCCTCTCCTAATTGATAAAACAACAGAATACCTGCTGCAATGGATGCGGAGTTGGGTTCTACAACAATACCGGTTTTTTTATCCGGCACTAATGCAGGTAAGCCGCCGACATTTGTTACGACCATTGGTTTTTCAAAATAATAGGCGAGGGGCGTAACACCACTTTGCGTGGCGCTTCTATATGGTTGTATCACGACATCAGCAGCGCAGAGATAATATTTTACTTCACTATCAGGAATAAAGCCCGTTTTAAGAATTAACTGATTTTTTATTTCAAGCTTTTCTATCAATTCCTTATAATGCTTTTCGTCTTCGTAAAACTCTCCCGCTATTAAAAGTTTTATTTCTGATCGTTTTATTTTTTCATCAGTCATAGCCTGTAATAAAAGGTCGAGCCCTTTATATTTCCGGATAAAGCCAAAAAAAAGAATTATTAATTCTTCTTTTTTAATTTTTAGTTTTTCCCTCGCAACCTGTTTTGAAATAATATCCCCGAAATTATCATATAAAGGATGCTGAACGAGTCGTGCCGGCTTAGTTTTTTCAAATGAAAGCAAATCGCTCATTACTTTTTCGCTCATCGTAATAAAAGCATCGCAGGGTTTTAGAAAATATTTTGTAAAAGCCTTGTCACCGAAACGATGCTCATGCGGAATGATGTTATCAGCAATGCAAACTATTTTGGTATGCCTGTTCCTTTTCACCCGTCTTAAAATAGTGCCTAATGCAGGCCCCATCAATGGAAGCCAATAGCGAACTACAATAATATCCGGCCCTTCTTTTCTTATCGTATTACCAACCTTTAACCAGTTGAAAGGGTTAACGGAGTTAATTATAGAAAATATTTTAATTCCTGCCGGTGCTGGTTCATCAGTAAATTGTGATTTGCCCGGAAATAAAAATGATGGGTATTGTAAAGAAAACGAGTAAATAAAACAATCATGCCCTGCCTGAATAAATTCTTTCGCTAACCGCTGGTTAAATGTAGCTAACCCTCCCCGCAACGGATGTCCGGGCCCTATTATAAATATTTTTGACATCAGAAACCAGTTTTCTTTTCGATCAAATAAGCATTACGATTGGGTGAATTACGGGAAATAAGTTCTCCCAAAAAACCAGCAAGAAATAATTGCATTCCAATAATTATCGTAGTGAGAGCAAGATAAAATCCAGGTCGGTTGGTGAGTGCAAAATTGTAATCGATGAATTTCGAAACAATCAGATATATGGAGATGCTCAAACCGACAAGAAAAAAAATAGAACCCCATAAACCAAAAAAATGCATTGGCCGTTTAGAGAATTTTCCAACAAAAGTGATGGAAAGAAGATCGAGAAATCCATTTACAAAACGTTGCCACCCAAATTTTGATTTGCCATATTTTCTTGCCCTGTGTTCTACTACTTTTTCTCCAATTTTTTTAAACCCTGCCCATTTTGCCAGTACGGGGATATAACGATGCATTTCACCATATACTTCAACTCCCTTTACCACCCTGCTGCGATAAGCTTTTAACCCACAATTAAAATCATGCAGTTTAATACCGGACATTTTTCTTGTTACCGCATTAAAAAATTTGGAAGGAATATTTTTAGTTAACGTATTGTCATATCGTTTCTTTTTCCAGCCGCTTACGAGATCATATCCATTGTCAAGAATCATTCTTCGCAATTCAGGTATCTCATCGGGGCTATCCTGCAAATCGGCATCCATTGTAATGACAACATCGCCTTGTGCTGCACGAAAACCTTCATTCAGTCCTGCTGACTTGCCGTAGTTACGCTGAAATTTTATTCCTTTAATGTTTTGGTTCCTTGTTCTTAATTCTTCAATTACCTGCCATGAATTATCACTGCTGCCATCATCAACATAAATTATTTCATAGCTATAATTATTTTCATTCATCACTTTTTCTATCCATGCGGATAATTCAGGCAATGATTCTGCTTCATCAATAAGTGGTATGACAAGAGAAATATCCATTACATATCCAGTTGATCAACGGGGTTAATTGGTTTCTTTTTAGTTATAGCAGCGCCAAGTAAAGAGCCGATAGCACCTATGATTGCATATAATAGAAGCGTTCCGCCAATAGTAAATACCCAGAACATCTTTCTCCATAAAGCCAATCCTTTTTCTATTTGGTCGTCAGGCGTATTTCTTTCTTCCATTTTTTGTCGTGTTATTTCAAATATTTTTTCTTTTATATCTGGAAACAATAAGAAAAAGCAAACAGTAAAAAAGATCACTATCAATGTCAGGACAGCCGTAATCTTGAAACCATAGCCAAATAAATTTCCAAACGTTACCCGCCCATTCATAGTCTTGCTATACATATTTATAAAAATAACAAGCCCCGATATGAGGATCACATACCCTACCCATTGTACGCCCGGAGTTTGTCCTAATCCGGTAAACTGAAGGATAAGGAAAAAAATAACCATGATTGCACCAATGATCAGGCCGGCTACCAAATGACTAATTGGCTTTTGGGGTTCCATTTTAATTTATTTATTTAAAAATACATTGTCTTTATTAATTATCCCTAATACCTTTCCCGTTAGTTCTTTTCCAATAAAAGGAGAGTTTTTTGATTTTGAATAAACATCCTTTTCAGTAAATGTCCATTTTTTATTGGGATCAAATAAAGTAAGAGCAATAGTTGCGCCTTCTCTGATTGTTATTTTATCTAATCCGAATAATTTTCTCGGATTAACCGATAGTAATTCGATCCATTTTTCTTGTGAAGTTCCGGCAACTGCTGTGTTCAATACAGCATAAGCTGTTTCAAGTCCGATCATGCCGAATTGAGCATATTCAAATTCTATTATTTTACTATCGTATTCGTGTGGTAAATGATGAGAGGCGATACAATCAATAGTGCCATCTTCAATTGATTTTTTTAGCGCAGCAATATCTTCTTTGATTCTAAGTGGTGGATTTACTTTCAGATTCGTGTCATACTGTTTTAGATCTTCATCACTAAAGAACAGGTGATAAGGAGTAACAGAACAACTGATCATGCCCCCGCCTTCTTTTCCTCTCTTAATATACTCTAATGATTTTTTTGAACTTACTCCTGTAAAATGTAACCTTGATTCGGCATAACGAGCCAGTTTAATATCCCGGGCAACTGTTAGCTCTTCCGACATGACCGGTTTACCCGGTAATCCCAATTGCGTTGAAACAACTCCTTCATTCATCAATCCATGTGAATTGATACTTTTATCATCGGGTAATTGAATGATTACCCCATCAAATGCTTTTACATATTGCAATGCCTTTACCAGCAAGCCCGCTGATTGAATACTGTTGATGCCATCACTGAAGGCAACAGCGCCGCTGCTTCGCATATCATACATTTCAGCAAGTTCTTTTCCTTCTGCATTTTTTGTAACAGCTCCTATGGGGTGAACAGAAACAGGAAGTTGTTTTGATTTTTGAATTAAATATTCAACATTTGATTTGGCATGAATAACAGGATTGGTATTGGGAATGATCATCACATCCGTATATCCTCCGCTTGCTGCTGCTGCTGCGCCTGTCTCCAATGTCTCTTTATATTCATATCCCGGATCAGCAAAGTTTGAAAATACATCCATCCAGCCGGGTGAGAGATGAATGCCGGGAATATCAATTATTTTATCAGCGCTGACAGACAGGCCTTTGCCGATCTTGCTGATAATACCATTTTCAATAAAAATATCTGTGATTTGTCCGTTGAGAGGAGAAGAAGGATCAACGATCCTGGCTTGCTTAATGAGGATAGTCATTAAGCGGCGAAGATAGAGTTTGTTTTTGATTTCGGAAAAATGGATTCCATGCTATCAACATTTCACCAAAGCCTGCTCAATATCTTCCAATATATCATCTGAATGTTCTAAACCAACCGATATACGAATAAGGCCGGGAGTAATACCTACTTCCTGCCTTTCTTCTTCACTTAGTTTAGAATGTGTAGTGGAAGCCGGGTGCGATGCAATGCTTCGGCTGTCGCCAAGATTATTCGTAACAGAGATCATGTGTAATGCATTTAAAAATTTTACACCACTGGCCAGCCCACCTTTCAATTCGAAAGTTATTAAACCACCGCCATTGCTCATTTGTTTTTTTGC
>Ga0068859_100007157_pt1 | contig 11326 bp, 8 predicted proteins | sample KBSSwiS22_FD_66585 | JGI IMG/M metagenome (GOLD analysis project Ga0068859, IMG submission 66585) | Switchgrass rhizosphere microbial communities from Kellogg Biological Station, Michigan, USA - KBS Switchgrass S2-2 | ecosystem: Host-associated > Plants > Roots > Rhizosphere > Soil ... | reverse complement strand
GGCGGCTCCACTGGCGGCTGGGAGGCGATGGCCGTCCAGATGTTCTATCCGGACCACTACAACGGGGCCTTCATCGCCTGCCCGGATCCGGTCGACTTCCGCGCGTACACCACGGTCAACATCTACGAGGACGCCAACGCGTTCTACCTGCAGGGCACGCACACGCGGTTCCTGCAGCCCGCGGCGCGCAATTATCTGGGCCAGACGCTGGGGACGGTGCAGAGCATGAACCAGTACGAGCTCGCGCTCGGCTCGCACGCGCGCTCGGGCGAGCAGTTCGACATCTGGCAGGCCGTCTTCGGCCCAGTGGGCGACGATGGCTATCCGAAGCCGATTTTCGACAAGCAGACCGGCGTCATCGATCGGTCGGTGGCGGCGTACTGGAAGGAGCATTACGACCTCAGCGCGATCCTGCAGCGCGACTGGGCAACCCTCGGGCCGAAGCTCAAGGGCAAGCTGCGCGTCTACGTCGGCAGCGCCGACACCTACTTCCTGAACAACGCCGTCTACTATCTCGAGGACGTCCTGAAGGCGACGAAGGATCCGTACTACGAAGGCGAAGTGAAGTACGGCGAGCGCGCGGAGCATTGCTGGAACGGCGATCCGAACCTGCCGAACGAGATCTCGCGGCTTCACTACCACACGATGTATCTGCCAACCATCCTGGATCGCATCGAGAAGACCGCACCGAAGGGTGCGGATCTCAAGGGGTGGCGGTACTAGCTGGGTCCATAGGTCCATAGGTCCATGGGTATGGGATTGAAGCTCCTCGCGGGTTTTCTGACGTTGCTCGGGCTGGCAGCGCCGCTCCATGGCCAGAGTCTGGACGCGTCGGCCTGCGAAAAGCTCGCGTCGCTCAAGATCGAACACGTGTCACTCGCGTCTCGGTCCGTCGGGGCCGGTGAGTTCAGCCCTCCGGCCTCGCCGGCGGGCGGCGTGCCGAATGCGCCGCAGGCGTTCGCCAACCTGCCGGCGATGTGCCGCGTGACGGCGACGCTCAAACCGTCCAGCGACTCGGACATCAAGATGGAAGTGTGGCTGCCGGTCTCGGGGTGGAACGGCAAGCTCCAGGGCGTCGGCAACGGCGGCTGGGCGGGCAGCATTTTCTACTTCATGATGGCCAACGCCCTCCGCGGCGGCTACGCCGTCGTCGCGACCGACACCGGGCACGCCGGCGGCATGGGAGATGGCACCTTCGCGTTCAACCATCCGGAGAAGCTGACCGACTTTGCCTGGCGCGCCGTTCACGAGATGACCGTCACGGCAAAGGCCGTGATCGAGGCGTATTACGGCAACGGCCCCCGGCTGTCGTATTGGAACGGCTGCTCCACCGGCGGACGCCAGGGCCTGAAGGAAGCGCAGCGCTACCCTTCCGACTACGACGGCATTCTGGACGGCGCGCCGGCCAACTACATGACGCACCTCTCCAGCCACAGCCTGTGGGTCGCGCACGCGACGCTGAAGGACCCGGCCAGCTACATTCCGAAGGAGAAGTTCGCGGCGCTGCACAAGGCCGTGATTGACGCCTGCGACGGTCTCGATGCGGTCAAGGACGGCGTGCTGGAGAATCCGAGGCAGTGCAAGGTCGATCCGAAATCAATCGAGTGTCCGGCAGGAACCGACGCATCGACGTGCCTGACCCCGCCGCAGGTCGAAGCTGCGCGCAAGATCTACGGGCCAGCGCGCAATCCGCGGACCGGCGCCGAGATCTTCCCCGGCCTCGAGCGCGGCAGCGAAATGGGATGGGGCGCGCTGGCCGGCGGGCCCGCACCCCTGAGCATCTCCACCGACCATTTCAAGTACATCGTCTTCAAGGACCCGCAGTGGGACTACAGGACGCTCGACTTCGACAAAGACGTCGCGAAAGCGGACGAGATCGACAGCGGCCTGCTGAACGCAACCAGCCCGAACCTGCGCGCGTTCTTCAACCGCGGCGGCAAGATCCTCATGTACCACGGCTGGAACGATTAGCTGATCTCGCCGGGCAATACCATCAATTACTACAACAGCGTCGTGAAGGAACTGGGGCCCGACACCGTCTCGAAGTCGATGCGGCTCTTCATGGTGCCGGGAATGGATCACTGCTTCGGCGGCGATGGCCCGAGCCTGTTCGACGGGATGGCCGCGCTCGAACAGTGGGTCGAGCAACAGAAGGCGCCCGAGCAACTGATAGCCACGCACCTCGCCAACGGCAAGCCCGATCGGACTCGCCCGCTTTGCCTGTATCCGAAGGTTGCCGTTTATTCGGGAACCGGAAGCACGGACGACGCGGCGAACTTCGTCTGCAAGGCGCAGCAGCAATGACGCCAGGAGCAAGCCAGCTCTTTGAGCAGAACTAAAGTCCTGTGCCTCAGCGTCATCTCCCCAGCCACTGCACGACGCCGACGCTGATCGCTGGCCAGTAGGTGACCAGCAGCACGCCGATGAACTGCACGGCGAGGAATGGCAGCACGGCCCGCGTCACCTGCATCATCGACTGATTGAAGCGATAGGACGACAGGAACAAGTTCATGCCGACCGGCGGCGTCAGCCCGCCCAGCTCGAGGTTGGTGAGGAAGATCACCCCCAGGTGGAGCGGATGCACGCCGTAGGCGGCAGCCACGGGCAGGAGCAGTGGCACGACGACGACGGTGGCAGACAGGATGTCCATCGGGCAGCCGAGAATCAGCAGGAACACGTTCAGGGCGAGCAGGAACGAGACGCGCGACGCAATCCCCTGCTGCACCCATTGCGTGACCTGCGCCGGCGCCTCGACGTCGATCAGGTAGCTCGTCAGCCCGAGCGACGCGCCGAGCACGATGAGCGAGCCTCCCACCAGCACTGACGACTCGGCGAAGAGGTGGACGGCGTCCCTGGTCAGCGACACCTCGCGCTGCACCACGCACTTCATCAGGAACGCGTAGAGCGCCGTGAGCGCCGAGGCTTCCACCAGCGTGGCGAAGCCGCCGAACACGCTCACGAGTATGACGACTGGGAGCACGATCTCTGCGCGGGCCGCCCACAAGGCCCGCAGGGCAGCCTGTGGATGGACGCGACGCCAGCGTCCGCCCGCCCGCCATCCCACGCGTATGCAGTAGAGACACACGAGGCCGACCATCAGGAGGCCAGGCAGCATCCCCGCCAGGAACATCTGGTCGATCGGCGTGTGGGCGGCCACGCCGTACAGAATCACCGGCAGGCTCGGAGGGAACAGCAGGCCGATGCTCCCGGCTGCCGTCAGCAGGCCCACCGCGAACCTGGGTGTGAAGCCATTCTGGATGAGCACGGGATAGAGCAGGCCGCCCAGCGCGAGAATCGTCACGGCCGAGGCGCCGGTGAACGACGTGAAGAACGCGCACACCAGCACCGTCGCCACCGCCGCGCCGCCCGGGAGCCAGCCTGCGGCCTCCTGGAACACGGCGACGAGCCGCTCGGGCGTGCTGCCGCGCGCCAGCAGCGCTCCAGCCAGCGTGAACAGCGGGATCGTGGGCAGCAACGGCGACGAGACGATGTCGTAGATCTCAGTCGGCACCGCCGCAAGCGGGCCGCCCGCAGTCAGGAACAGGACGAGCCCCGTGCCCGCGAGCACGGCGAAGATGGGCGTGCCCAGGAGCATCGCCACGCCAAGACCCACGAGCAGTGTCGCGCGCCAGCTCGCGATGACCTCGAGCGGCGCCATCCCCAGCGCGATGACGGAGGCCAGGCTGATCAGGATCGCGGCGGCGCAGGCGATGCCAGTCAGCCGCGCCGCCAGCCGCCAGCCGATCACCGCGAACCCGAACGGCAGGATTGACTGTGCCACGTAGATCGGCACGCCACCGGCGAGCGACATCGCCGACTGCCGCTCGGCGAGCACCAGTTGCAGCGAGGTCCAGGCAAGCGCGCCACAGATTGTGCAGGCCACGCTGACCGCCGCGAGTTCCGCGGCGTGTCGCCAACGCGAGGGTATCCACGCGGTTGTGGTCATGCACAGGTGACGACCGTCGCGCGCGGCGGCCATCGCGCCGAGCAGCGTCAACCACAGCGTGAGGTGCCGGACGTAGTCGATGGAGCCGGGCACGCCGTGCCCCAAGAGCCGGCGGCCGGCGATTTCCGCCAGCGGCAGCACGACAATCGCCAGCAATGCGCACGCCGAGACGGCCTCCTCGATCCGGTGGAGCGCTCCCGCGCGCGGCGCGGCGACGGCAGTCCTGACATCGGGGATCGCGTCCGGCGTCGCGATCTCCGAGGCGATCATCGGCGCGCTCCACCGGCACGCCGTTCGCGCACCAGCGAGAGCACTTCGTCGAAGTCGGCGGCCGGAATCAGACCGCCGCGAATCTTCGGATAGATGGCCGTGGCCGCATCCCGCCACTGCTGCTCGAGGTCGGGCGTTGACGTCACGATCTGCAGGCCGCGATTCCGCATCGCCGTGATGGCCTCGCCGTCGAGGCTGCGGATGCGATCGCGCATCCGCGTGCCGACCAACTCCGACTCGCGCAGCAGCACGGGCCGCAGCGACGGGTCGATGCGCTCCCAGACCGCCCGCGACACCACGGTCGCACCGACGATCGGCGCAATCTTGATGTCGAGCATGTACTTGGAGATGCCGAACCACTGGTAGGCCAATGCCGCAGTCGGCGGCACCGGGCAGCCTTCGATCAGGCCGGCCTGGAGGCTGGTGAGGATGTCCGTCGGTGCAAGCGGCACCGGATGAAACCCGGCCTGCTTCCACAGTTCCTCCCCCCGCGGATTCCCCGCCCACGTGAACGTCCGCATCCGCCGTACATCGTCAATGGTGCGCGCCGGACGCGTGGTGAAGAACCGCACCCAGCCGCCATCGCCCCAGTTCAGCACCACGAAGCCGTGGTCGCTCAGGCTCTGCGTCAATCGCGGAGAGATTCGATCGCGCACGTAGTCAAGCTCGTCGTAGGACTCGAACAGCAGGGGCACCGAGAAGGCGCTGAAGCCGGGCGAGATGGTGTCGAGGCCGGTGGCCGTGACGGCAACGCCCTGGAGCAGGCCGATTCGGACCTTGCGCACTAACTCCGCTTCGTCGCCCTGCGTGCCGCCGGCGTAGATCTTCACCTGCACGCCACCGTGCGACACGTCACGCCACCGTTGCGCCAGCTCCACGAGCACGTCGTGCCAGGGCGAGCCGTCGGGCGCGATAGTCGCAATCTTCACGATCACCGGCGACTGCGCGTCCGCGGGACCGACCAGGAGGGCAGCGCCCGCGAGCGCCGCCGCCGCAATCACACGCGTCATCGTCATGGCTGCTCCTTCAGGAACAGGTCGTCGGCGGCCTGCCGCAACCGGCGGGCGCGCTGCTGCGCGAGGATGTTGGCCAGCCGGCTGGCAGGCGCGTCGTTGACGTCGAAGGCGAGCACGCGGGCGAGCAGCGTGTCGAACTCCTCGCGGTCCTGTTCCTGGAGCGCGACCTGCTCGGCCAGCGCCACGAGTGGGCCGACGCGATGTCCGTGGTTCAGTGCCATCGCACGCTCGTAGTGCTGCCGCGCACGGGTGAGGCTGCCGCCCATCGCGGCGCCGCGGCTCTCGAAGGTGATCAGGAACTCGTGGATCGAGCCTTCGTCCCAGGCGTCATCCAGCGCTTCGGCCCTGCGAATCAGCTGCTCGACGATCGGCACGTCGGCCACCAGCTCCATGTCGCCCTTGCCGACGGAGATGGCAGATCCCCAGGCCGCAGCCGTCCAGTAAAGGTCCGGCAGATCGTCGATGGTCGTGTGCGCGACGGCGACGGCCGCGTTCGCGCGAACCGCTGTGCCGAACGAGGGGTGTTGCACCTCCAGCGCCCGCAGCCCGTAGTCCCGGGCGCGAAGCAGCAGGCGACGGGCTCGATCGCGCTCCGCACGCGACGCCAGGACGTCGACCGACTCGAGGCGCTCCGACTCGGGGACGACGTAGGCCACGGCGTACGACGTAAAGCCGCTCGCCAACGAGCGGAGCAGCGGCCTGTGACGTGGGAGATCGGCCGACAGGCCTTCCAGTGTCTTGAGGCCGAAGGGGAGCGCCTCCCGCACCAGCTCCGGGTCGTCGTCCTGGGCATAGGTGGACGAGCCGTGTGCGAGGGAGTCGGCGATGGTCTTGCCGGCCATCCGCCGGAGCGAACAGGCGGGAAGGACGCACAGAACCAGCGCAAGGGACGTTCCGCGTATGATGCGGTGCGGCGCCATTTGCCCCTCAATACCGCTGCCGGGGCGCATCGTTACAGCTGTCCGAACAGGTCGAACCGCTGGGAGGTCGACGGCACGTGAAGCCTGAGGATCGCCGCGGGTTCGTCACGACGCGCTGGAGCATCGTGGTGGCGGCAGGCGCCCGCACCGGAGCGTCTGAGGAGGCCCTGGCCACCCTGTGCGAAACCTACTGGTATGCCCTGTACGCGTACGTCAGGCGCTGCGGCTACGACGTCGAACAGGCGGAGGATCTCGTGCAGGGGTTCTTACTGCGCTTGCTCGATCGCGGGATCCTCCGGCACGCTCAGCCCGAGCGCGGGCGCTTCCGGTCGTTCCTCCTGGCGTCGCTGAAGCACTTCATGATCAACGAGTACGAACGGGCGCGCGCCGTCAAGCGCGGCGGCGGCGCGGCGCCGCTGACGCTCGACGTCACGGCCGCCGAAGGACGCTACGCGCTCGAGCCGAAGGACACGCTCGATCCGGAGCGGCTCTACGAGCGACGCTGGGCTCAGACATTGCTTCGTCAGGCGCACGTGCGGCTGCGCAGCGCGTGCGTGCGATCCGGGAAAGCCCGCCTCTACGACCAGCTCGAGCCGTTCGTGTCGGGCGACGACGACGGGCTGCCGTACCGCGACATCGCCTCCGCCCTGGGCATGACGGAAGGAGCCGCCCGCGTCGCAGTGCATCGGTTGCGGCGGAAGTTTCGCGACCTGCTGCGGGAGGAGATCGCGCACACCGTCGACGGCGACGCACAGGTGGAAGAGGAGCTGCGCTTCCTGCGGCAGACGCTGGCCGACACCGCGTCCTGAGCGGGGCGATCAGTTGCGAATGATTGCGGCCGTGCACGTGGCGAAGATCACGGCGTGATCCCAGCGACCGGCAGTGAGGCCATCCTTCGGCAGCGCCAGGCCGGCGTTGAAGCTGATGCCGTGCCAGAGCGCGGTCGCCTCGAGCGCGGCGCCATACTCTGATCGGCCAGGCGTGTAGAGATATCCAGCGCGCCCCCCGGCCTCCAGCGCGCGTGACAACCTCACGTAGGCGCCGCCGCCCACCGTCGCGCCTCGATCCAGTCGGAACTCACCGTACTTGTAGCCCGGGAGCGCGCCGGCGAAGTCGAGGTCCCACGAGCCGCCAACGAGCATGGCGCTGACGGTATCGAGGCTGTGCCCGCCGAACAGCTCGCCGCGTCCGCTGTAGTGACCGCGGCCTCGGCGCACGCCGCCTCCTGCGCGCACGCTGAATTGCGACCACGTGTGCGTGCCCGTGAGGATGCGGACCCGCGCGTCGACACTGACGCCGTTGGAACGCGAACCGAAAAAGCCTTGCGCCGTGACGCGCTCGTAGTGCTGTGTGATCTCGCCGCCGATGAACGGCAGGTCCCAGGCATCGCCGCCACGGTCGGCCGACAGCCCGCTCACCGCCTCGTACAGCGCCAGCGCCCGATAGCCCCCCGTCCACCCGCGGCGATGCGTCAGTTCGAGGCCGCCACCGACTTCGAACGACGACGCGTTGTATTCGGAGGCCCTGTCGCGCTCGCCCTGCGAGTAGAAGTACTCGCTGCTGTTGGCGTTGAAGGGCGTGATGTGAACGTACAAGTGACGACGACGGGCCGGCCGGTCCACGTGGCGCCAGTCGGCGCCGAGCGTCCAGCCCACGACGCCCAGTGTCCACTCGCGGCCCTCATCCGATCGCAGAGAAACGACCGCGATGGGGACCATGAGCGTGGGCGACTCGTATTGAAGGCTGACCACAGCGGCTCGCGACTGCGCCCCGGCGCCTCGCGGGCACGCAGCGGATGCCACAGCGACAAGCAGCAGCGCCTGGCCGCTACGCGTCATAGCGTGCCCATTCGCCGGCGATCCGTCTCCCCTGGTACCGCGCCATCGTCATCACCGACAGCATCGGGTTCACGCCGCACGATGCCGGGAACACCGAACTGTCGCAGACCATCAGGTTGCGCACGTGGTGGGACTCGCCGCGGGCGTTCACGACGCTCGTCGCCTCGTCGGCGCCCATCTTCACCGTCGCCTGGCAGTGCGCCGACGAGATCGCAGTGTGGTACGGCTCGAAGCGCAGATGCTCGACGGCGCTGGCGTCCGAGGCCGATCGGAAACGTGGCGACGGCAGCGATCCGAGCGGCTCCTGCGAGGCGAGCAACACTTCCTCGGCCCCGGCGGCGAACATGATCTCCACGCCGGTCTTCGCGGCGATTCGCAGGCGCGCCTTGTCGCCGTCGGCCAGGTGGTAGGTGATTCGCCGCTCACCAGTGGGCCGATGCCAGACCACCCGGTTGGTCGCAGCCGGGTTGTCGATCAGCATCACGCCGAAGCCCGCCATGTGGTTGTACTTGCGGATCAGCTCGAAGTGATCGGGACCGCTCCCCGGAAGCACGACGGAGCCAAACGCCGGATGGCCGAAAAGGCACTCGTAGTAGAAGCCGTGCGATTCGTAGAAATGGTCGCTGTAAACCGTCCCGCTCACCCCGCGGTAGTTCGTGGTGGGCCCAGGCATGACGCCGAGGATGGGCAGTGCCGGATGGAGGATCAGCCCGCGGCCGATCTGATCGTGGGGGTCGGGATGGCCCGACCGCTGCAGCAACGTGGGGCTTTCAACGGACCCGCAGCAGACCAGCACGAGCGTCGCACGGATGTCCAGCACGCCTGGCTCGACGCTGTTCGGCTGCGATCCCTTCCGCGTCGGCCGCACTCGGGCATGCGCCCCCGACACGACCAGCGCGCCACTGCGCCGCTCGAAGGTCAGTGCCTCGACTTCGCAATGGTGGACGAGCTGAACACCGCGGGCGACGGCGTCCGGCACGTAGGTGACCATCGTCGACTGCTTGCGGTCGTACGCGCAGCCTTCAGCGCAGAACCCGCAGCCGATGCACCCGCGCATGTTCAACGAGAACCGCTTCGACGAGAGGCCACGCGCGCGCAACCCGCGTTCGAGCACGCGGTTGTTGTCGTTGACCTCCTCGTCGCCGGGAGTGTGCACGTTGATGCGGGCCCTGACCTCGCTCAGGCACGCCGCCATGTTGAGCCCGGCGACCCCGTAGTCCGACTCCGACGGATCGAACGAGAAGCCCGTCAATCCGCGTGACCGGCGCCAGCCCGCCCACACGGCCTCCACGGGATCCATTGCCAGCGCGTAGTTCACCGTCGTCCCGCCGCCGACGCATTCGCCGCCCCTGACGACGATGTCGCCATCGACCGTGTAGCGGGCGCCGCGGCCGGCATAGAGGACGGTGGCGTCCCATTCCCGCTGGCTGAAGAAGTCCTTCGTGTAGTGGCCGCCCTTCTCGAGCAGCACGACGCGCTTGCCGGTTTCGCCCAATGTGGCTGCCAGCACGCCGCCGGCAGCGCCGGACCCGATGACGAGCACGTCGCAGGTGACGCGCGTCACGACCGCCCGCCGCCGTGGCCCGGAAGCAGCGGGCCGGCGTAGCCGATGACGGCCCACACCTCTGGCATCGAATACGCGGAGACCATGGCGAGCGATCTCGCCGTCGCGTGGAACTCACGCCGGAGCAGGAAGCGGCTCTGGCGCCACAGATCGAAGTACTCGCGCTGCCGGTCGAGCGGGAGCGCCGTGAACCGCGCCGGTGCGCCGTGTCCCGCGAAGCGCGCATACAGATCGCGATCGTGCGCTTCGCCTTCGTCCCGTGTTCTTCGCCCCTCGTCCTTCTCTTCTTTGGTCAGCGGTGCGAAGTGGGGGAACAAGTCGGTCTGATCGAACAGCACGAAGCTCCGCTGCAGCAGCAGGAACCTCGGATCGCGTTCGAGCCGGAAGAGCCGCAGCAGGCGGGCCTCCACCTGCTGTCCGGTGACGGGGAACGCCGGCACTTCGAGCGGCAGGACAGTGCCGATCAGCGCGCGGATGATCCGTTCGTAGTCGGCGAGCGGAGGATCGACGATCAGCGCGTACGCCGACCGCATGTCCGGCGCCAGGCTGGCGCACCCGGCCCCGGCGGCGGCCAGGGCAGAGCAGCACGCGAGGAACTTGCGCCGGGTGAGGCCGAGCGCCGCGTCACGACGCGGGGACATGGGCTCGAGCCTTCGCCACTGGCAATGCGGGCAGGTGGATACGCTGCAGGATCGCCTCGAAGCGGGGATCTTCGCGCAGCCCGTCCATGGTTGGCTCGAGGTTCATGTAGTCCAGGTATGCCGAGTGCTCCGCCACGGCGAGGTCGAGTTGCTCGAACGCGGCGTCCCGCATGTCGAGGCTGGCATAGGCGGTAGCCAGGGCGTACGCCGGGATGTACCGGCGAGTGGCCAGCGCTTTCAGCTCGGCCAGCACCTGCAGCGCCCCCGGGCGATCACCGGTGACGGCCCGAACGTAGCTGAGCAGGCCGAGGAATGCCCCAGGGGGCGCCGGCGTCGCCCGCAGCTGCTCGCGCGCGAGACCGGGCGCGCCCTTTTCGAGGCGCGCCACCGCCAGAAGCTGGCCGGCGATGAAGAAGTGCTTGTCGAGAGCGAGCGTCCGCTGGAAGTGTTCGATGGCCCGATCGAAGTCACGGGTGTAGTAGTAGTGGCGGCCAAGGTTGAGGCTGATGACCGGCGACAGCGGATCGAGCGCCTGCGCTGCCTCCAGTTGCGCCAGCGCATCGTCGAATCGTCCCAAAGTCCAGTAATGGCTGGCCAGCCACTGGCGGCCGGTCGCGTAGTTGGAGTCGAGCGCCACCGACCGCTCGTGCTCGCGGCCGGCGCCATCGCGGTCCCACTCGTAGCGCAGCACGAAGCCCATCGCCGCGTGCGCTTCGGCGAGCTGATCGTCGAGCTCGAGGGCCCGCTGCGCGGCCGGCTTCGCCTTGAGTACGACTTCCGACGGCGGCAGCACGTCGTACCCGAGCGAGCCGAGCACGTTGTACGCATCGGCCAGGCCCGCGTACGCCAGCGCGTACTTCGGGTCCTTGCCAATCGCCTGCTGGAAGTACTCGACCGCGCGCTTGTAGCCGTCGATCGTGCCCTTGTTCAGATGGAAGCGGCCCTGCAGGTAGATTTGATACGCCTCGGCGTCTTCCGTGTAGCGCTTCGTCGCCTTCTTACGCTCGGCGCCGCTCAATCGTGGCTGGACCTTGTCGAGAATTTCGTCGGCGATGTCGTCCTGGACGGCAGGATGTCCGTCTGCGGCCGGTTGTACGAGCCGCCCCAGAGCTGCGACCCGTCGGACACGTT
>Ga0068859_100007153_pt1 | contig 11327 bp, 10 predicted proteins | sample KBSSwiS22_FD_66585 | JGI IMG/M metagenome (GOLD analysis project Ga0068859, IMG submission 66585) | Switchgrass rhizosphere microbial communities from Kellogg Biological Station, Michigan, USA - KBS Switchgrass S2-2 | ecosystem: Host-associated > Plants > Roots > Rhizosphere > Soil ... | reverse complement strand
CGAGTCCCACTCCCAAGCCGACTCCCACGCCGACGCCGACTGCGAGCCCGACTCCCAAGCCGACTCCCACACCGACGCCGACTGCGAGTCCGACTCCTAAGCCGACGCCTACACCGACGCCCACACCGACGCCGACTGCGAGTCCGACTCCCAAGCCGACTCCAACGCCGACGCCGACTGCGAGCCCGACTCCGAAGCCCACACCGACTCCGACACCAACTGCGACGCCGACCCCCACACCGACGCCGAGTCCGACGCCGACCCCCGAGTAGGTGTCACGCGGACGCGGGAGGGCGTGCCCTCCCGCGCTCCGTGCACGGTGGCCGCGAGCTTGTGGGGTGGCTCCTGCGATGAGCGTGGGAATGGCGCGTTGCGAGCGGGCAATGTTCTCTCGAGCTGTGCCGAGGCGCAGGCTCGTTCACCGCGTGCGACGCTGGCGAACGGTTAACTCACTTGATGTCAATGCCCTGGACACACATGACCGCGAGACTCCCCACAAGCTCGCGGCCACCGTGCGCGCTAGCCCGCCCCCGGAAGCTGAAGGCGCGTGCGCCAGCCGCCCTTCAGGCGCGACAGTAGCGCGCTCCCCTTCCCTGCATCTGCGAGCTTCCGCGCCGCATCGCGCGCGTCGTCGATCAAACGCGGGCTCTTCAAGACCACCGCGAGGAACTGCAGGTCCGAGAGGCCGTGCTGCTGCGTGCCGAAGAGCGCGCCCGGGCCGCGCAGCTCGAAATCCTTCTCCGCGATCTTGAAGCCGTCGGAGGTCGCCTCCATCGTCGCGAGGCGCGTCTTCGCAATCTCCCCCGCCTCTTCCCCCACCATGAGGACGCAGTACGAGCGCGCGGCCCCGCGCCCCACCCGCCCCCGGAGCTGGTGGAGCTGCGACAGGCCGAACCGCTCCGCGTGCTCGACGACCATGACCGACGCGTTGGGGACGTCCACGCCGACCTCGACGACCGTCGTCGCCACGAGAACCTGGATCGCGCCGCGCACGAGGTCGGCCATGACGCGCTCCTTCTCCTCGGACTTGAGGCGTCCGTGGAGCAGGCCGACCGTGAGCTTCTGGAAGATGCGCTTCCCGAGGTGCTCGGCGAACGCCGTGGCGGCCTTCAGGTCGTTCGCCGCCGTCTCCTCGACCAGCGGGACGACGACGTACGCCTGGCGCCCCGCGGCGACCTCCTTCCGGATCCCGTCGTAGACCTTCTCCCGGTCACGCTCGAACCGCACGACGGTCGTGATCGGCGTCCGCCCCGGCGGGAGCTCGTCGATCACCGAGAGGTCGAGATCACCGTAAAGCGTCAGCGCCAGAGAGCGCGGGATCGGCGTGGCCGTCATGACGAGGAGGTCGGGACGCTCCCCCTTGGACGTGAGCGCGAGGCGCTGCATCACGCCGAAGCGGTGCTGCTCGTCCACCACGACGAGCCCCAGCTTGTGGAACGTGACTCCGCCCTCGAACAGCGCGTGCGTCCCGATGACGATCTGTCCGCGGCCGCTCGCGATGTCCTCGAGCGCCCGGCGCTTCGCGGCGGCCTTCTGCGAGCCCATGAGCACGACGACCTTGACGTCCGAGCCCGCCTCCCGGAGCAGCTTGAGGATGTTCCTCGCGTGCTGGTCGGCGAGGATCTCCGTGGGCGCCATGAGCGCGCCCTGGTAGCCGTTTTCGACCGCGACCAAAAGGGTCAAGAGCGCGACGATCGTCTTCCCGGACCCCACGTCCCCCTGGACGAGCCGGTTCATCGGATGCGGGCCCGTGAGGTCGGCCTTGATCTCGAGGAGCACGCGCTTTTGCGCCTCGGTGAGCTTGAAGGGGAGGAGCTTCGCGAGCTTCACGCGCAGCGCGTCGGGGATCTCGTACTGCGCGGCGCGCGGCGTCCGCTCGACCGCCTTCCGGCGCTCGGCCAGGGCGAGCTGCAAGACGAAGATCTCCTCGAAGGCGAGCGCGCGCTGCGCGGGCGTGCGGCGGTCCGCGAGCTCCGGCATCGCGGTGTCGGCCGGGGGGAAGTGAGTCGCCCGGAGGGCTTCGAGACGCGTCGGGAATCCCTGCTCCTCGCGCACCTCCCCGGGGAGGACCGGAGGGACGTCGCCCTCCTCGGCCGCGGCGAGCACGTGCCAGATCGTCGAGCGCTGGGCGCGCGAGGAGAGCGAGCCGAGCTTGCGGTAGATCGGGACGATGCGCCCGGTGTGGATCGTCGCCTCCTCCGTGGGGTCGATCCGCTCGAAGTCGGGATTCTCGAGAACCAGGTCCCGCCCCGTCCGCCGGTCGAGGCTCGCGCGGCCGAAGACGACGACGCGCGCGTCGGGGGCGAGCACCCGCTGGAGGTAGGGCTGGTTGTACCAGACGGCCCGGATGTTCCCGGTGGCGTCGGCGAGCACCGCCTGAAAGATCGTGAAGCCGCGGCGTCGCGTGCGGACGAGCTTCGACGACACCACCTTCAAGTCGAGCGTGGCCTCGGCGCCGCCGGGGCGAAGCTCTCCCACCGTGGCGAAGGCGCGCCGGTCCTCCCAACGAAACGGCATCACGGAGAGGAGATCGTCGATCTCCTCGATGCCGGCCTCCTTCAGCGCGTCGGCGCGCTTGGGCCCCACGCCCTTGAGGTACCGGAGCTCCTTGACGGCGGTCACGCCGGAAACGACGCGCGCAGCGCCGCCGCATCCGCCCCGGAGCCTAAGAGCGCCATGAGCTTGATCCGGGCCTTCGGCGGCGTGAGATCCCCCGCGAACATCGCCCCCGCCGCCTGGAGGGTGACGCCGCCCCCGTCGTAGCCGTACTGCGCCGCGGTCGTCCCCTCGCCGCACCGGCTCGCGATCACCACCGGGATCCCGGCGGCCACGGCTTCACGCACCCCCTCGAGCATCTCGGGGGGAACGTTCCCCCGCCCCATCGCCTCGACGACGATCCCCTTGGCGCCGGTGGCGATCGCGTGGCGCAAGAAGCGCGCGTCCGATCCCACGGCGGCGGCCACCAGATCGACCCGCTCCTCGAGACGGTCGGTAAGGATGCGCTCGCGCGCTGTGCCGCTTCCGCTCGAGGTGAAGGCGTCGAACGACTCCGTGTGCGCCTTGCGCACCGTGCGGGCCGGATGGACCTTCCCTCGGAGGACGACGGCGACGCCCGCGAAGGGCTTCGACGCCACCACGGCACGCACCGCATCCAGGATGTTCGCGGGGCCGTCCCACTCCGGGTCGTCGGCGGTCTTCATCGCGCCGGTGAGGACGACCGGAGCGTCCGTTCGCAGGACGAGGTCGAGCAGGTACGCGGTCTCCTCGATCGTGTCCGTCCCGTGGGTGACGACGGCTCCGGCGAAGGCGCCTTCGGCCAGGCGCGCGTCGAGGCGCCGCGCCAGGTCGAGCATCCGCGCCGGCGTCCAGTGAGGTCCCGGCAGGCGGTCGAAGTCCTCGAAGGTCACGGCGGCGAGGTCGGCGATCTCGGGGACCGCGTCCAGGATCTCGCGCCCGCCGCGCGCGAGCATGGCGCCGCGGCCGGGGACGACGCGCATCGAGATCGTCCCGCCGGTGAAGACCATGAGGATCGAGGGGCGGGCCATACGGGTCCGCGGATTATATCCGGCGGCGCACCACTCCGCGGCTCTGCAGCGTGCAGATCGCCTCCGCGATCTGCGCGTCCGGATGGGGGCTCTCGGCGAGGACCCGCGCGACGGTCGTCCCCGATTTCGCGCGCGCGAGCACGTCGAACTCCGCGGGGCTGACCGCGTGGCCGTGCAGGCGCGTCCGCGCGTCCTCGGCGAGGTCGAGCGGCGTGTCGGCGGGCGGCAGCAGCTCCTTCCACCGGCCCCACTCGTCGAGCGACACGAGGCCGTCCATGATCACGTTCGCCGTCGCGGCGTTGATCGTCGGGGCGGGCGGCCGGTTCGGCCGCGCCAGCACGCGGAAGGTGGCGGCCGACCAACCCAGCATGCGGAACAGCGCCTTGGTCCCGCGCGCGGGGCCCGCCTCGGCGTGGACGATCTGCCCGGCGACGAAGTCGATCCTCCCCTCCTCGCCGTCCTGGGCCAGCTGCACGACACCGTCCTTGCCGTTCAACGAGAGGATCTGGAGGAGGTCCGAGATCGCGAGGTGCTCGACGGATCCGGCGAGCAGCGCGTCCCCGCCCCGGCGCGCGGTGTCGAGCGCCTGCCGGCGCTCCACGAGCCGCTCGACGCGCGCGTGGAGCTCCTCGACGGCGAAGGGCTTCGTCATGTACTCGTCGGCGCCCAGGTGCAGTCCGCGCAAGCGCTGCGGCAGCTCGCCTTCGACCGTGAGGAACACGAACGGGATCTCGGCCCCCTCGGGGCGCTTCTTCACCTCGTCGAAGAGGTCCCACCCGTCCATGCCGGGCATGAGGATGTCCGAGACGATCGCGTCCGGCACCTGCCGCGCGAGGGAGTCGAGCGCGACCCGCGCGTCGTCGCAGGCGGTGACGTCCCAGGCGTGGGGGACGAAGAAGTCCTCGATCACGCGCAGGATGAGCCGGTTGTCGTCCACCGCGAGGAGCTTCCTCATCGGATCTGATCGATGAGCTCGTAGAGCGTGGGGGTCGAGTCGGGGAGGTCGTCGTGGATCCGGCCGGTGCGGCGCGCCTCGAGGAGGCAGCCGACCAGGTGCGGGTCGAACTGGCGGCCCGCGTGCCTCTGGATCTCCTCGATCGCCCCGGGGACGTCGATCTTCCTCCGGTAGACCCGGTCGGTCGTCATCGCGTCGAAGGCGTCCCCGATGTGGATGATCCGCCCCTGGAGCGGGATTGCCTCGCCGGCGAGCGCATGGGGGTAGCCGCTGCCGTTCCAGTACTCGTGGTGGTGCAGGATGCCCGGGATGACGTTCTCCAGCGCGCGGATGTGCTGGAGCATCTTGGCGCCCGCGATCGGGTGCCCCTTCATGATCTCGAACTCTTCCTTGTCGAGGCGCTCGGGCTTCTTGAGGATGTGGTCGGGGATCGCGATCTTCCCGACGTCGTGGAGGATGGCGGAGAGCAGGAGGGGCTCGAGCTCCGCGCGCGGCAGCCCGTTCTCCTGCGCGACGACGAGCGCCACCCGAGCGACCCGCAGCGAATGCCCGTGCGTGTACGCGTCCTTCGCGTCCACGGCACCCGCCATCGACACGATGATGCTGAGGAACATCGAGCGGACGTCGCGCTCGAGCCGGGCGTTCTCGAGGAAGATCGCCGCCTGGGAGGCGAGCGCGTAGAGGACCTTCTGCTCGTTGACCGAGAGGCGCCCCCGCCGCTCCCCGACGTGGATCTCGATCCCCCCGACGAGCCGCTCCTTCGAAACCATCGGCACGAACACGACGTGGCGCGCGTCGTCCTCGTAGATGCGGATCCCGACCGGCCCCTCGTCCCCGGCGGCGTCGACGACCGGGAGCTTGTCGGAGATCCGGTGGCGGTCGCCGACCTTGGGATCGCGCGGGCCGTCGTACCCCATCGTCCCGCGGACCTCGAGGGAGCCCTGCTCGTGATCGACGAGGAGGATCGCCCCCTTCACGGCGCGCACCGCGTGGAGTCCCTGGCGGAGGATGATCTCTACCTCGTCGTCCACCTTGAAGGGCGAGGTGATCGCGGAGCCGATCCCGAACAGCATCTCGAGGTACGACTGCCCCAGGCGTCGCGACGCGTGGATCGACTCGCGCTGCCTCAGGTGCTTCCGGAGGCGCGCGAGGAGCTCCTTCGTGAAGAAGGGCTTCGTCAGGTAGTCGTCCGCCCCCGCCTCGAACCCGGCGAGCTTGTCCTTCAGCTCGTTCAGCGCGGTGATCATGAGGATCGGCGTGTCGGCGGTCGCGTCGTCGGCCTTGACCCGGCGGCAGACCTCGTAGCCGTCCATGCCGGGCAGACCCACGTCGAGGAGGATGACGTCCGGCCTCAGGTCGCGCGCCTTCTCGAGCGCTTCCGGGCCGTCCTCCGCCATGTGGACCTCGAACCCCTCCGCCTCGAGCTCCTCGCGGAGGATCCCGCGAAGGAGGTTCGAGTCGTCCACGACGAGGACGGAGGGCTTCGCGGCCGCGGGGGTCGAAATGACGCTCATGACGGCGCGAGAATCGTAGGGTCTGCAAATCGGGACAGCAACCGAAATCCGTCTAGCGCCAGACGTAGAGCGCGACCAAGACGGCGACCGCCCAGAGCGCCACGTCGAGGATGAGAGGCGGGTCGGTGAGGACGAGGGTGGTGGGGTTCTCCCCCTCGCCGCGCTGATGGACGAGGTAGAGGTAGCGAAAGATCCCGAAGAGAACGAAGGGGATCGTGAGCCCGAGGTGCGTCGTGCCCAGCTTCTGGGCGACCTCCGGCGAGAACGCGTACAGCGAGTACGCCACCACGGTCGCCCCGGTGACGACCGAGATCATCTGGTCGAGGAACGGGAGGGAGTACTCCCGGAGGATCGCGCGGGTCGGAGCCCCTTCCCGCCGCGCGGCGAGCTCCTGCCGCCGCTTCACGAATCCGAGGAACAGGGCGAGGAGGCCGGTGCACAGGATGAGCCAGTGCGAGATCGCGACCTCGATGACGGTCGCGCCGGCGATGGCGCGCAGCAGGAAGCCGGCCGCGACCATCATGACGTCGAGGATGACGACGCGCTTCAGCCCCATCGAGTACAAGAAGTTCAGGACCAGGTAGGCGACGGCGATCAGCCCCAGCCCGAACGACAGCGCGAAGGCGCCGGCGAGCGCGGCCGTCGCGAGGACGACCGAAAGCGCGAGCGCGACCCCGGGAGCCACCTCCCCCGCCGCGATCGCGCGGAGCCGCTTTTCCGGATGCGCGCGGTCGGCCTCGACGTCCCGCACGTCGTTGACGAGGTACACCGCCGAGGACAGCGCGCAGAAGACCGCGAACGCTCCGAGGACGTGGAGGACCGCGGCGTGGTCGGAGAGGCGCCCCGCGAAGACCAGGGCCGCGAAGACGAAGACGTTCTTCGCCCACTGCCGGGGTCGGAGCGCGCGAAGGAGGGCGGGTGCGGCGGAGGGGGCGTCCGTCACTTGTCGTGGATCGTGCGCACCTCGATCACCTCGAAGCGCTTCTTTCCGTTCGGCACCTCGATCGTCACCTGGTCGCCGTCTTTCTTTCCGAGCAGCCCGCGTCCGATCGGCGAGCTGGTCGAGACGAGCCCCTTCTCGAGGTCGGACATCTCGGGGATGACCAGCTCGTAGGTGACCTCGAGCTTGGTGGTCAGGTCGAGGAGCAAAATCGTGGATCCCAGACCGATTCGGTCCTTTGGGATCTTGTCCATGTTCATCATCCCGAGCTCCGACAGGCGGGTGCGGAGCTGGCCGATCCGCGCCCGGACGAACCGCTGGCGCTCGAGAGCCGCGTGATATTCGGCGTTTTCCCGCAGATCTCCCATCGCCACCGCCGTTTTGATCTCGCGGGGGAGATCCACGGTCAGCTCGCGCTCCAAGGCCTTGAGCTCCGCCTCGAGCTTGTCGAAGACCTCTTTCATCGGCTCCCCCGGGAACGCGGCACTGTAGCATCCGGGCACCCCCAGACTACAATGGCGCGCTGTGGACGGACGCCGCCTCAAGTTCATTCTCATCGGTCTCGGGATCGTCTCGACGATGGCGTTCCTGTTCGTCGTCGGCACCCAGAAGTCCGACGGCGGCTTCGCCTACTACGTGACGGTGGACGAGTTCCTCGCCCACGGCGCGCCGGCGGGCCACTTCCGGGTGAACGGCAAGGTGAAGTCCGGCTCGATCGAGCGCCTCGACTCCGGCCGTCGCGTCGCCTTCACGGTGGTGGACCCGAAGACGGCCGCGACGCTCCCCGTGGACTTCACCGGGATCATCCCGGACACCTTCGTGGACGACGCGGACGTCGTCGTCGAGGGGAAGCGGCGTCCCGACGGCGTCTTCGAGGCGACCACGCTCCTGGCGAAGTGCCCCTCCAAGTACGAGGCCGCGAAGTGACATCGACCATAGGCCACTTCGCCCTCTACCTCGCGCTCGTCGCCGCCGCGTGGGCGACGCTCGCCTCGTGGCTCGGGACGATCGCCTCGGGGCGCGGCCTCCAGAAGAGCGCCGAGCGCGGGATCTACGCGTCGTTCGCGGGGATCGCGATCGGCGTCCTCGCGCTCGAGATCGCGCTGCTCACCAACGACTTCCGGCTCGACGCGGTGTACCACTACTCCAGCGTCGCGCAGCCCCTCCCGTACAAGATCGGCGCGCTGTGGGGAAGCCAGGCGGGAAGCCTGCTCCTCTGGGCGTTCCTGCTCTCCGGGATGGCGTCGATCACGGTCGCGACGAACCGTACGAAGAATCGCGCGCTGATGCCCTGGGTCGTCACGACCCTGGGGCTCGTGATGACGTTCTTCCTGATCCTCGTCAACGTCGTCGCGTCGCCCTTCGCCTCCGGGCCCATGCGCCCCGACGGCGTCGGTTTGAATCCACAGCTCAAGAACTACTGGATGATGATCCACCCGCCGACCCTGTACCTGGGGTACGTCGGCTTCACGATCCCCTTCGCCTTCGCGATGGCGGCGCTCGCGGCCCGCCGGACCGGCGACATCTGGTTCCGCACGACGCGCCGCTGGACGATCTTCGCGTGGTTCTTCCTGGGCACCGGGATCCTGATGGGCTCGTACTGGGCGTACATCGAGCTGGGCTGGGGCGGGTACTGGGCGTGGGACCCGGTGGAGAACGCGTCCCTGATGCCCTGGCTCACCGGGACCGCCTTCCTCCACTCGGTCATGATCCAGGAGAAGAAGGGGATGATGAAGGTCTGGAACGTGACCCTCATCCTCATCACCTTCTGCCTCTCGATCTTCGGGACGTTCCTGACGCGCAGCGGGATCATCTCCTCGGTCCACTCCTTCGCGACCTCCGACATCGGCCCGGCGTTCGCGTGGTTTCTGGGCATCGTCTTCTTCGGCTCGCTGCTCCTGCTCGTCCAGAGGCTCCCGGACCTGGCGGCGGAGTCCCGGCTCGAGTCGGTCCTCTCGCGCGAGGCGAGCTTCCTGTTCAACAACATGGTCCTGGTCGGCATCGCCGCGACCGTGCTGTTCCTGACGACGTTCCCGCTCATCTCCGAGGCCGCGACCGGGCGCAAGGTGACGATGGGCCCGCCGATCTTCAACATCGTCAACGTCCCCTGGGCGCTCGTGCTCCTGTTCCTCATCGGGGTGGGGCCGCTCATCGCGTGGCGCAAGGCGACCGGGGAGAACCTCCGGCGGAACTTCCTCCTCCCGGGGCTCACCGGAGTCTGGGTCTTCCTCCTGTTCGTCGTCCTCGAGGGGCGCGCGGCGCGCGAGAGCCTCTCCGGCATGGGGCGCGCGCTGGTGTCGTTCGACGCCGCGACGTTCCTCGACCGGCTCAAGGCGTTCTACCCCCCGATCTGCTTCGGCCTCGCGGGGTTCGTGCTCGCGACCGTCGCGATCGAGTTCTCGCGCGCGATCGCGGTGAGGCGGCGCCAGAACGGCGAGAACGCGGCGCTCGCTTTGGTGCGGCTCGTGGGGCGCAACCGGCGGCGGTGGGGCGGCTACGTCGTGCACGTCGGCGTCGTCGTCGTGTTCGTCGGCATCGCCGCCTCGTCGGCGTACCGGAAGGAGACCGTGCAGCTCCTCGACCCGGGCGGGACGATGCGGATCGACGGCTACGCGCTCACCTACGACGGCTACCGTCTCGAGGCCGTGAACGACTACGTCGGCGCGATCACCGAGCTGTCCGTCTGGCAGGACGGCCGGTTCGTGGGGCGCCTCGAGGCCGCCCAGCGCTGGCACCCGAACATGCTCTTCCCGGAGCTGCGCACCGCGTTCCACGACGCCGTAGCCGCCCGCACCGGGGACCCCGCCACCTACCGCGCGCGGATCCAGGGGATCTTCGCGCTCATCTCGCGCCTGGAGCAGGGCGCCGGACGCGAGGTCAAGACGCCCTCGACCGAGGTCGCGATCCACAAGAGCTTCTCGCTCGCGGCCCCCCAGCGCTTCGGCGAGGACTTCTACGTGACCCCGCTCGGCGTCGATCCGATCTCGGGGAAGGCGAACTTCCGGGTCTTCGTGAACCCGTTCGTGAACTTCCTCTGGCTGGGGGGGCTCGTGTTCGTCCTCGGGGCGACGATCTGCATCCTCCCCGACGCGCGCGAGCGCCAACGGCTCGAGGCCCAGATGGCCCTCGAGGACCGCGCGGCGGCCTGACCGATGCCCGCGGCGACCGACGCGGTCTACGAGCGCGCGGCGCGCGCGATCCTCTGCGACTGCGGCTGCCATCCGCAGTCGGTGCTCGAGTGCGCGTGCAGCCACGCGCAGGAGATGCGCGAGGCGATCGCCGCCGAGGCCGCCGCCGGGAAGTCGGCCGAGGCGATCATCGCGGGGTACGTCTCCCGCTCCGGGGAGAGCATCCTCGTCGTGCCGAAGGCGGAAGGGTTCAACCTCCTCGCCTGGTTCGGCCCCGGGGCCGGCCTGCTCGTCGCCCTCGTCGGGATGGCCGTCCTCGTGCGGAAGTGGCGGCGCTCCGAGCCGCCGCCCCCCGGGGAGGCTCCCCCGCCCGCCGCAGCGTCCGACCTCGAGCGCTTGAGGCGCGCGATCGACGAGGGGAGATGATCGCCGCCCTCGCCGTCGCCGTGCTCGCGCTCGCGGCGGCCGCGTTCGTGCTCGCCCCGCTGTTCCGCCCCGACGCGCGCGAGGCCGAGCGCGCCGCCCGCGCCCTCTCCGCCGAGCAGGACCTGCACGCGCGCTACGGGATGGCGGTCGGAGCCCTCCGCGACCTCGAGGAGGACCGCGCGACCGGGAAGATCGGCGACGCCGACTTCGCCGCTCAGCAGGCCGAGCTGCAGGCGAAGGCTCTCGATCTCATGAAGCAGATCGACGAGCAGGCCCCCGGGCCCGCTTGACGGCCTTCGCACTCCAAGCGCGCGCTCTGACCCGCCGCTTCGGCGCGCGGGAGGCGCTGTCGTCCTTCGATCTCGAGGTCGCGCCGGGCGAGGCGGTCGCCCTGTTCGGAGGGAACGGCGCCGGCAAGACGACGCTCCTGAAGCTCGCCGCGGGGCTCCTCCGGGCGAGCTCGGGCTCGATCGCGGTCGAAGGGGAAGATCCGCGGCGGGTCGCTCCGCGCTCCCGCGCGGCGATCGGCTATCTCGGCCACCGGACCCTCCTGTACGACGACCTGACGCCGTTCGAGAACGTGCGCTTTTCCGCCGTCCTCTTCGGGGTCGCCGATCCGGACGCGAGCACGCGCGAAGCGCTCGACCGGATGGGCCTGGCGGCGCGGAGCGACGATCCGGTGCGCACGCTCTCCCGCGGACTCCAGCAGCGCACGGCGCTCGCCCGCGCTCTCGTCCACGCCCCGCGCCTGCTCCTGCTGGACGAGCCGACGACGGGGCTCGACCCGATCGGCACGCGGGAGATGAAAGACCTGATCGT
>Ga0068859_100007152_pt1 | contig 11328 bp, 7 predicted proteins | sample KBSSwiS22_FD_66585 | JGI IMG/M metagenome (GOLD analysis project Ga0068859, IMG submission 66585) | Switchgrass rhizosphere microbial communities from Kellogg Biological Station, Michigan, USA - KBS Switchgrass S2-2 | ecosystem: Host-associated > Plants > Roots > Rhizosphere > Soil ... | reverse complement strand
GAGCAATTCGGGAGCCGCGTCGACACCCATCATGTCGACAATTATTGCACCCCAATCACCGCCTTGCGCCGCAAATTTCGTGTAACCGAGACGCTTCATCAAGGTGACCCAGGCGCGTGCAATTCGGACCGGGTCCCAGCCACTCGTAGCTGGCTTGCCTGAAAACCCGTAGCCCGGCATGGACGGAATCACGAGGTGAAACGCGTCCGAAGCGCTCGCGCCATGGGCAGTAGGATTTGTAAGTGGATCGATGATTTTAAGTTGCTCGACGACTGAGCCGGGCCAACCGTGCGTGACGATAAGCGGCAACGCATCTTCATGTTTTGAGCGAACGTGAATGAAATGAATGTCGAGGCCGTCGATCTCGGTGACGAAGTTTGGCAGAGCATTCAATTTCGCTTCACATTTACGCCAATCGTAATCAGTGCCCCAGTAGCGTGCGAGCGCCTGAATTGTCTTCAACGCCACACCTTGCGATGGATCGTTTTCCTGTTCGGGCCATCTCGTCGCGTTGACGCGTTTGCGCAAATCGGTAAGTTCTGTTTCTGGAATGTCTACACGAAACGGGCGAATCTCACTAACCTTTTGTTGTGCAACTTCAGCCATGCTTAACCTCCTGTCGGAATCGTGTCCTGTTGATCTGTTCGGAGTTGTAGGTTTAGATTGATTATCGCTGAAATGAACTAGGACCACATCCCGAGAACGATCAATCAGAACATACCTCGAAGGGGTTAGTCTGATTTTAGGAGAAACTTATGCCGACGCTGTTTGACCCGTTGCGGATCGGAAAGATTGAACTCGACAACCGCATTATCATGGCTCCAATGACGCGCAGCCGCGCTGATGACGAAGGAGTTCAGCCCGAATACGCCGCCACGTACTACGCTCAACGCGCTTCTGCCGGGTTGATTATCACCGAGGCCACAAACGTGTCGCCGATGGCGAAAGGTTACATCCGTACGCCCGGAATCTACACCGCCGCGCAAATTGAAAGCTGGCGCTCAGTAACGAAGTCGGTACACGCGCGCGGCGGCAAGATCTTCATGCAGATCTTTCACACGGGGCGCATCGCGCTGCCCGATTTCCTGCCGGGCAAGGCACAGCCCGTCGCGCCCAGCGCGGTGCGAGCTAACGGGCAGAACTACACGGACGAGGGTATGAAGGAGTTTGTCATGCCGCGGGAGATCACCCGTGAGGAGATTGCGCAGACTGTCAAAGACTTCGCTACCGCCGCCGTCAATGCAATCACCGCCGGTTTCGATGGTGTCGAGTTGCACTCGGCGAGTGGTTATCTCGTTCAGCAGTTTCTGACGACGAACGTTAACCTGCGTACGGATGAGTACGGCGGCTCGGTCGAGAACCGCACGAGGTTCCTGTTCGAAGTGTTAGAAGCGATGAGGAGTGAGATTGGCTCGGAGCGGCTTGGGGTGAAGTTCTCACCGCAGATCGTATTCAACGACATCGAAGAGCGCGACGCGGATGAGGTCTATCCGTTCATTCTCAAGCATCTGAACGAGCTCGGACTTGCTTACGTTCAGGTGACTGACGGCACGGGCAAGAATTGGCATTCGAAGTTGCGCCCGCTTTACAACGGCGTCTATTTCGCGAACGCGGGCTTCACGCGTGAACGTGGCGCGGAGCTCTTAGCGCAAGACGGCGCAGACGCGATCGCGTACGGCACAAAATTTCTGGCTAACCCCGATCTTCCAGAGAGATTCAAGCGCGGCGCCCAACTCAACGAACCGGATAAGTCTACCTTCTACTCACCCGGCGAGCGCGGCTACACGGACTACCCAACGCTCGGTTGAGAACTTCAAGAGCGCACAGTCGTGAACCTACTTAGGATTAACGATTAGCCATCCAGCGACAAGCGTTGCGTAGTCATTGAATTCTAGTGACTTTTGATTTAATCCTCGAACTCTACAAAGCGCAGGCAGTTGTGCTCTGAATCTGAGATATCGATCGACCAAGGTGTCTGCGCTGAGAAATGCAACATTTTTGTAATCCGGTGAGTTGCGGAACCAATCACGAATCCGGCGTATCACTGTGGCGGTATCGTTATTATGAGACGTAGCGTCTTGCCCTGCGATATCTGAACAGAAGATCTGATAACGATAAGGCAATTTATCAAGCACTAGAGCCCGTTTCTGCTTGTCGCGCTTAGCGCCAAAACGCTTAGCGCCAAGCCAGAGCCCCAATTCCAGTGGCATATTAAAGCGCGGTAAATGGTTAACGTGGTCCAACGTTACACGAGAGATATCATGAATACCGTATTTACTCTCTGAAATGAGATCGTAGATTTTGTCGACTCGCACCCTGGACGCATCATCATCCTCCAAAGCGCAGCGTGCCACGAATCCGAGGTCAGAAATCGCAAACACGGCTGCCTCAAGGAGAGGTCTGTACGTTCGATCAAACGGAACGTTGAGGAAAACAGAGTACTTGTAAGGTATCACTCTTTAATTGTTGAGCTACTTTTATGAGCGTCGACGCTTTAGCAGTACCCGTTGAACAATAGCAAGATGCGCGGTTCTTACTTGCTACGCTTGGGAACCCGCTGTGAGACTGGCGTCGAACCAGACCTGCCACTCGATCTTTTGACACGGGCCTTTGCATCCTTGCGGACGTGAGTCCCATTTAAGGAGACCATTCGAGCAGCATCTATTGCTTCCTTGAGGGTAATATTTCCTTTACCTGGTGGGGTTTTGACTGAGAGATATTTCATGGTCAGCTATTTTGACTGTACTTACGGAATTTAGCAAATCTGAATCTTCGAATCATTAGCTACAGAAAAGCGAAAATCAGACAGCACGTGCTTTGTCTTCCATAGGTTTTAGCGTTTCGTAAATCAGCGCGTGTGTAGGGACGTCGATGCCTGATTCGTGGGCCATGCGGACGACTGCGCCGTTCTGTGCCTCGAGTTCCGAAGGTTTTCCGGCGGCGATGTCACGTTGCATTGAGCTGGTCGCGTCTTCGGGTAAGGCTTCGACTGCGGCCATGACAGTATCGATCGAATTCGGCGGCAGGTTGATGCCGCGTGCGTGGGCCAACGCGTAAATTTCTTCCATCGCGTTGAGTATCTGGACGCGCCACTTCGGATCGCTTCGAATAACTCCGGCGGGCGCGTTGGCCATCGCGCCGACGCCGCTAAACGACGCGATGAAGAGAAACTTCATCCAGAGCGCGGCTTGAATGTCCGCCGCGATCGTTATCTCCAAACCTGCGCGCTTGAAGACTTGCTCGATGTTCACGATGCGATCGGTGCGTTGATTGTCGAGCTCGCCGATGATAATCGACGGAGTAAAACCGGCGTTTCGAATGTGGCCAGGTTCAACGACAAAGCTGACGATGCGACAAAGTCCACCGATGACGTTGTCGGAGCCCAACTCCTCAACGAGCTGCGGCACAGACTCAACGCCATTCTGCAAAGGAAGCACCGTTGTACTTGAGCCGACGATAGGTTTGATCGCACGCGCCGCCTCCGGCACTTGCCACGCTTTAACGCCAAGAATCACGAGATCCGTCTCGCCAACCTCGCTGGCATCATCGGTCGCCCTGGCCGGATAGATCACAAAATCGCCTTCAGTACTCTCTACCCTCAGCCCACTCGCTTTGATCGCGCTTAAGTGTTCTCCGCGCGCAATGAAAGTAACATCCTCTCCAGTCCGCGCCAGCCGCCCGCCGAAGTAACCACCCACGCCACCTGTTCCAAAAACCACTATTCGCATTAGGTTCTCGTCTTCGCGCGCTCCTCGATTACGCTGGCAATGTCCGTCCAGACCTGATCTCGCTCACCCTTGTCGGGCGAGAATGTGATTATGGCTTGGCCATCCTTTGGCAAAACTTGTAACTCTTTAATTACGGGATCACTTTTCCACATGCAGGGACGAACTATGATCGGAATTACGCGCAGCTGCATTTCCTGACGACGCTGTAACAGCTTGGGTTGTTCCTCCTGTTGGATAAACCGAGAAGCGATGTAATCTGGGCTGATCAGCAACAAGGCAAGGTCACATTCGTCCATTGCGTTCTGGATTGCTTGGTTCCATTCGGCACCCGGTTCGATGAGGCGGTCTTGCCAGGTGTCAACAATTCCTCGGTTCTGTAGACCAGCCAGCATCGTGACCAGTTCATCTTTGATTGCTTCGTCCTTATGCGAATAGCTGATGAAGATTTTCAGCGGTGAAGTTACGCCAGCACTTTCCTTTTGGCCCAGCGTGTATGGCAACTGCGTATATGCCCACTGCAGGTGCAACGTCTGGCGTAACGGCGCGAACGCGGCGTGCGTCAGCCGGATGTTATACAAGTTCAGAACCAGATCGAATAGGCTCACCGGGTAGTGCGTCTCGTCATAGAAACTGCCAAGCGCACAATCCTCAAATGCGTGTAGCTCTGCTTGGCCCGTCAAGGCGAGCGAAATTAGTTGAGATTTACCGAAGCGTGCGTTTATGAGTGGAATATCGCCAGCAAGAACAGAGGCTCGCGATTTGAAAGCTTTCTGATAAGCAGGCGTATCCAGCACGACGACAAAATCGTCAGGTTGAACTTGCGCCGTTTGCTCCACAATGTACACGCCCGTTTCACGCAAGTCCTTAATAAGATCTTTTGCCCAATCAGCTTGCTCTTCTAAGCAACTGATATAACATCGCGGCGACGCTCTATCGCGCCGGTAACTTTTAACTTTCGTCAACTCCACTTCGTAAGCGCTACGCAAGCGCGCTGCTGCTTCTTCACGTTGCAACCATGGAGACGCGCCAATACCGATGTTTTGCGGTTCACTAAAGCTGGGCAGATCGGTCTTGGCGCCACATTCTTCACAATGAACGAAGCGCTTGCCTTCGCGCACGCGCTTAATAATCGTGGCGCGCTCTTGACGGTGGCCTTCAGGGCAGATAACAGGCGGAAATCGTATTACTTCAACATCGCGCTGGTACAGGAATTGTTCAAACAATTCTTGGAACTGCGTGCGGCCAATAGGAGGCAGCCGGTCACCATAATACAGCACGACCTCAATTTCACCTTCGCGGTCTTCAATTAGACGGAAGCCACAAATTTCGCCCTCATCCATTTCGTATTGTGCTTGGTTCTGCCACTGGTTGATGCGAGTGAATGAGGGCGTGTAGCCAAGCAACACTACTAATGAGGCGTACAGGTTTTCCACACGTCCGCGCACGACATAAGAGATGTCGTCGGTCGATGAAAGATCATCTTGCAAAGGACGCTTTTGCTTGATGAGTCCGGGGAAGATGAGCAAGTTCTCGTCGCCTAAGGTTTCACGGAAGCAGATGTTGTGCTCAAGGAAACGCAGGATGGCCGCATCGAGCAGGATCTGGTTCTCGGAAAGGGATAAGCCGGCAAATTCGTCGAACCAGGACTTGCCTTGTAAGAGATCAGTTTCACTTACGGCACCCAGTTCGCGCGGATGTTTGTCGGCAAGCAAAACGATGGACGAGGCCAGTGTTGCAAGCAGTTCGGGTGTGAGTAGGATATGTTGCTCTCCTGCTGAACTGCGCAAGATTGAGACGTAGCCATGTGTTTCCAGATGGCCCACCGCTGTCATCATTTCGGCATTGGTGAAAAGCCAGTCCCGATCAGAAGCTTGCAGTTGTTCACGGAGGAGATTGGGACTCACCAGCACACCTTTGCGATCAGGCTTCTCTTTGAGGGCAAGTACGTGATCCTTAATACGTTTGAATGTAACGGTGGTCACTGTCGCAGTCATTTCATTCCAAGGGATCTGCGCCTTAAGCATTTCCAGCAGAGCCTCTAACCCTTCGCCATTGAATGCGCTAGTGCTGATGTAACCGCCGCGAATACCGTACCGTTGGCAGAATTGATCGAGCTCCTGTTGGGAGACAGCGGGTGCACCGCGATCTACTCTCGCACCAACTAATACAGCAGCTGGCAGTTGTCCTTTACCCTTCAGTTGCTCCAACCAGAACTGCACACCCTTGAGCGGTTCCTGACGATTGCTGGGATCGAATAGCACGAGGGCGGCGGCAACGTTTTCCAGAAAGATGGAGTGGATTTGTCGATAGACATGCTGACCCGCCAAATCCCAAAGCACTGCTTCACATTCCGTGCCGTCTTTCCGCTTGAGGCCAAGTTGCTTGATTGGCCAGAACTGTTGGCCATGTGTGGAGGCGTGTTCCTTGAATTCGTTATGTGCGAGCCGCCAACCAAGTCCCGTTTTACCCACGCCAGAATCTCCCACCAAGACGAGTTTAGCTGTAGTGTAGTGAACGCTCTCTTGCGCTCGGCCGAGCAGGAGCGCTTCGTCCAGTTCCCAAATGCGGATGAGGCTGTCTCCTTTTCCAAGCGTTGCCAGCAAAGATAAATGAGGGTGAAAGGCCAAACTAGAAGTCCAATCGTTGATGTCTTCAGCTAGTTGACCGACGATCTGCCAGTTGTCAGTATTCCAAAAGAGCACTTGATTATCATTGGCTTTCGATGCGAGGAGTTTGGAATCGTATGAAAAAGACACGAAGGTCAAGAAATCACTATGAGCTTCCAGTATGTTCTTCTGCTGTCTTGACTCAACTTCCCAAATCCGCACGGTATTGTCGTGAGATCCTGAAGCAAGGATTCGCCCATTAGGTGACCATGCAAGGCAATAGACATTCTTTGTATGTCCTTTGAGGGATTGCGATGCTTCAGTTCCCTCTGAATCCCATAGGCGTACTTCCCCTTCATTTGAACCTGAGGCTAGAATTCTTCCATCGGGTGACCACACCACAGTGTTGACCTGACTAGTATGCCCTTTCAGAGTTTGGTGACGCTTCTCGCCGTCGATGTCCCACAGGCGGACGGTTCTATCATCGGAACCCGATGCAAGACGCCGACCATCAGGTGACCACGCCACACTTGTAATAGCGTCATTATGCCCTTCCAAGGTTTGCAAATGCTGGCCGCTAGAGCTATCCCACAGTCGGATGGTCTTATCGTCTGAACCCGAGGCAAGATGCTGATCAGTGATCGACCACGCCACGCTGTAAACTGTACTTGTATGCCCCTTCAAGATGCGCACGCACTTGCCGCTGTGCGTGTCCCAGATGCGAATGGTTTTATCATCAGAAGGCGAAGCGAGGTATGCGCCATTGAGTGACCACGCGATCCGACCTATCCAACTCCTGTGCCCTCGTAAGACGTGGCGGAGCGTCAGGCCAGGCACCGGAGAGCCGCCAATTTCGGTGAAGGTCGATTCGGATTTAAGAACGCGTGGTGGGCGTTGAGGTTTTTGTTTAGGCATATATGAGTTAGCCACAGATTACACGGATAGAATACGGATTAGAACTGATCTTGTTAACGCAGCGTCGCTACTTCACTGGCTGTCGCAACCTGGAACTTCCAGTCCTCGATCGGTGTGCCCTTCGTCTGCAAATTAGAGGTCAGATAGTAGAGACGTTGGGTGGCTGGGCCGGTTGGGGCCTGGGTGAAGCGATCGTTCAGGAAGTATGGCGGTATTGACTGGTAATACAAAGTTGCCGTGACGGTTAGGTTTCGCGTCGTAAAGGCATTCAAAGGAATTTCGTAGCGCACGATGTTTGTGCCGCTTCCGTCTGCATAAGAAGGATCGCCACCGACGCTGACTGGATGAGTTTCGTGGAGATAGTCAGCAGGGATGTACGGCGTCTTGTCAGCATTGAGCGGGCCCGTGCTGGTCCAGCCAAACGGCAGGAGCCGGTTGTCTTTCAACTGGTAGTCGCGACGGAGAAAACTCGTCGTCATCGCGCACTGGATGTTCAGATTGAGCTCTTCATAGATCTGTACCTGGTCCTGGCGCGTGATCGGCGAGCCGGTGAAGAAGTGTGGCTGATAATGCTGCGAAACAGAGTTGTTGCATGCAGCGGGATAACCGAGTGTCGCGGGCTTGGTGCCATCTTTGTAAACATCGAACAACTCAGACGCGAGCCTCTCATTACCATTCACGATCACACCAAGCTCGTTCGTACACCCTGAACACCAAACAGTCTTACCAGTATCGTTATCAACTACACGAAACTCTAAAAACGCGCGCCGGAATCCGACACCACTCGGAAAGCGATGACCCGCCTTGTTTGTCACTTTCACATCGGCAATCAGTTTCTGTCCCGACATCGTGACTGGCGACACTGACACTTCAGCAGTCGAGTTCTGCGCCTGTTGCACAAACGCATCAACCGCCGTCGAGAGATCGTCGAGCCCTGACATGTAATCGTTTTGCCTGACGCCTAAAACAACATTGGCAAGAATGTTGGTCCCATTCGATTTATACGGCTGCATAAACTGACGAAACAATTCCAGAAGCGTGACATTCAGCCCCTGAAACTGATGACGCGCGAATCCCTTATCACGGAAGCGAACGCGAATCTTTTCATCAGCCAACCGATTGCCGGTTTGCGGATATTGATCGTCTTCGATAAACGCGATCGGCTGTTGAATTAAAGGAATGTTGAGCGTGCTCTTCGCGTTCGTGTACTTCGTCGGCATGTGACAATCCTGGCACGTTTGCGCTTTCGAATTTGCGCCAACCTCATTTTGATAACCACTGTTTAGCCATTCCAGATAAGTTAACTGTTCGAGGTGCGGTTTATTCACATCGGCAGACGGATTGTCCATCAATGGCAAGTTGATCGTGTGGCAGTTACCACACATCCGTGAACTCTTGATGTACGGACTGTGTTTCGGCTTGATCGCGAGCGAGTTGTTCATCGGGTCGGTGACAATCTCTTTATCCTCGAATGGCCCAAACAACTCCGCCGGATTGCCAACTGTGAAATCCCCCGTGATCCGAGTCTTGAGAAAATCGGCAAACGGGATTTTGTCTTCAACGATTCGATGACACGACATGCAGCTAACGCCATCTCGCGCCAAAGCTCCATAGACATACGACTGCGGGTTGTTATCGTAAGTCGTGTAAACCAGCTCTGGATCGAAATCACCTTTACCTCCATGTTCGTCATCAAGCCGGCGTTTACCCATCACACCGTGACACTTGAAGCACGTGTTGTTGATGGCCTTGATGTTTTCCGCGACCTTCGCCGGATCGTTTTTGAAAAAACTCTTAACGAAAGCAATCTCGCTCTCGAGTTGTGCGTAGAAGATCGGATCGCGTCCGGCGAGGCCCATCGGCGACCAGCGCCACTCACCGTATGGCGAAACGTTCATCACGGGTGTCGAGCCGTCCGGCTGCTTCGTGCCGGAATACATCATCACATTCCCATACGTGCCGGCGCTGTGACAGCCCATACATTGATCGGAAGTGAGAAACTGGTTGGGATTGGGAGACGGCGCAGTTGTGCCGATGTTCTGCGGGAAAATGTGATCGTAAGTCTCTCCCGGAAACTTCTTCACCTTGTCTAAAGCAACCGGAGCGATCGAGTTATAAAATGCGACGAACCTGGAATCGGTCGCCGCAAACCTTACTGACGCCATTTCTCGAAAGATCTGCTGTTCCTGCACGTCGGTCGCGTCCGGATTGTGGCCCGCGGTGGGAACATCACGATCACTTTCAGACGCTGCGTTACACGGTTGCGCCGGAGCTGGCGCATGCCCGCTTACAGGAGTCGACGCCCACGACAGATCGACATAGTAAGAATCCGGATCGCCCGGGAAGCCCTTGATGTTCTTCGAATAAGTGAACGTGTGTTCCTTCTCGGCCGAAGCATGACATCGCACGCAATAGAGCCCGAATCCCGCATACGGATAAGCAAAAGGAGGCTTGTTATCGTCAACACATTGAGCGTCCCAGATCTCAGCCCAGTACCAGCCGTCCTGCGATCCCTTACTGTCTTTGATCATTATGGTCCAGCCGTTGATTCCTTTCGGTGGCTGGAGCTGGTACTTCGCTGCGGGCGCAGAATACTGCTCCTTGACGATCATCGATCCATCCGGGATTGACTTGCCTGAGTCGCGGTGCAAGAGCCATTCGATCACCTTAGGCGAGTAATAAATCTTGACGGTCGGATGAACGCCGTAGCTGACGCCGTTGACGAACGGTCCCGTATCGCGCAGTTTCTTATCTTCACACCAATTTAGAGTGCGATATTTTCCGGAGCTGAGAAACGATTTGAGTCGCGCTTGAAACTCTGAGAGTCGCGAAGGAAGAAAACTACTCGGCAACGGCAAGCCGCTTTCGTCTCTGTTGGCGCAGGGAGACGTTTGCTGTACTGGTGCGCTGCGATCAGTTGGATTACCGAGGGCCTTCGTCACGAACATCGAAACAAGAACCAGGCATAGGACCAGAATGTTACTCAGCAATCGAATCTGCATGTCGTAGCTCCTTAAGCGGGTGCGCAGGTGATCACCTTGGGAATGTTTTTCGGGTGTCTCGCTGAAGAAGAATGCTGCCCCTTGAAGGTTCGAGACGCAGGCACTGTAGCTTGCCGGTAAAAGACGCGTCAAGATTTTAGGCAGTGCATCAGTTTGAATTTGAAAGAAACGCCGAAGGCGTTCGCTAATTTCAGCCCAGGGTTCGAGGAACGAGAACCCTGGGTAAGACTCCCAGATGGACCTAAACCCTGAAAGGGTTAGGCGGTTGGCGAACCCTTTCAGGGTTTGAAAGCCTTTTTATGCACTAGTCCCAGGGTTGTCGCAAGCTCCAACCCTGGGCTGAAATTAGCGAACGCCTTCGGCGTTTCAATTTCAAATTTAAACCGGTTGATTTAGTCAGAAAATTCTCGCTTTGTTTCAGCGGGAGTTGTAAGTTACGTGGTGCTTTGCTCGACTAATCAAATAAACACACTCAAAACTATGAATCGACCACTATCCATTCCAGTGATTCTCGGCACGGTGCGAAAAGGGCGCGCCAGTGAAAACGTTGCAAAGTTTGTTTTCGAGCAGGTGAAAAAACGTGAAGGCGTCGAGACTGAGCTGATCGACATCCGAGAACTCAATTTCCCCGCAGACGACGCGGGCGAACAGATCAAAGACACGAAATTCTCTGCGGCGTGCGAGCGTGCAGACGGATTGGTTATCGTCACTCCCGAATACAACCACGCTTTTCCCGGTATGCTCAAACACGCACTCGATTCCAATCTCAAGGAATACATTCATAAAGCGGTTGGTGTCTGCGGCGTCTCGGCTGGAGGTTTCGGCGGCACTCGCGGGGTTCAAAGCCTCTTGCCAGTCCTGCGCGAGCTCGGGCTCGTCACGATTTTTTGGGACGGAAACTTCTCGGGGGCGCAGCAACTTTTCGACGATGCCGGAAATATGAAAGACCGCGACGTACACGAAAAGCGCATGGACAAGTTTCTCGGTGAGTTGATCTGGATGAGCAAGGTGTTACGCTACGGACGCGAGAACATTTCGATCTAAAGGGGCTGTCAGTGAAAATCATTTCACTAAATG
>Ga0068859_100007150_pt1 | contig 11329 bp, 10 predicted proteins | sample KBSSwiS22_FD_66585 | JGI IMG/M metagenome (GOLD analysis project Ga0068859, IMG submission 66585) | Switchgrass rhizosphere microbial communities from Kellogg Biological Station, Michigan, USA - KBS Switchgrass S2-2 | ecosystem: Host-associated > Plants > Roots > Rhizosphere > Soil ... | reverse complement strand
TCGCCGTCCATGCTCATCAGGAGGATCCGCCCGCCCACCACCACCGGCGACGCCATGTAGGACGATGCGGCCGGGGGACGGCCGCCCTCGTACTTGACCTCGCCGGTCACGGCGTCCAGACACGTGAGCAGGCCCTTGTCCGTCATCAGGTACACCAGGCCGTCCACGGCCACGGGCGAGGGCACGTAGGCGGTGCCCTTGGCGTAGCGCCACAGGACGCGCGAGTCGGTGACGTCTCCCGAGCCGCCGGCGCGCACGGCCATCGCGACCTTGTTCGGGTAGCCCGCGCTCACGACCACGATGTCGCCCACCACCACCGGCGAGGGCACCGCGTTGCTGTCCAGGCCTTTGACCCGCCAGAGCTCCGCGCCGGTGGCGGGGTCGTACGCGATCACGTACTCCGTCCCCGCCGTCACCAGCTCGTCGCGGCCGCCGGCGCGCACCAGGACCGGCGTGGCCCAGCTGATCTGCACCTTGCGCGAGGCGCGCCAGACCTCCTTGCCCGTCGCTTTGTTGAGCGCGACGATGAACGAGGCCTGGCCTTCGTCCTCGTCGCACTGGAGGATCACGACGTCCTTGTAGAACACCGGCGAGGTGCCCACGCCCACGCCGAACGACGCGATGCCACCCGGCCACCACTTCCAGGCCACGTTGCCGGCGAAGTCGTACGCGTACAGGCCCTCCGCCCCGAAGTACGCGTAGACGCGCTCGCCGTCGCTCACCGGCGTGGGCGAGGCATAGCTGCCGCGCCGATGCCGCGTGTCGTAGGGCGTCCCTTCCCATGCCGTGCGCTCCCACAGGATCTGGCCCGTCTTGGTGTCGAGGGCCAGGACCTTCAGGGCCTGCCGGTGGTCGGCGCCCACGCCGTCGGGATGGGTGAACTCCTTGCCGCTCTCGAAGTGCTTCACGGGCTTTGCGCCCGGCACGACGTCGCCCTCGACGGCCGTGGTGAGGAACAGCCGGTCGCCCCAGACGATGGGCGATGAGTGGCCGCGCCCCGGGATGGGCGTCTTCCAGGCGACGTTCTGGCCTTCGCCCCATTCGAGCGGCACCCCCGCCTCGTGGGAGACGCCCTGGCCGTCGGGTCCGCGCCACTGCGACCAATTGGGATCGGCGGCGAGCGTCGCCGCGGACGCGGCGCCAAGGAAGAGCGCGAGGATCGTCCAGCCGTTTGTACGCATGGCCACCCCGGGAAGGATTATTTCGGATTGCGGCCGCGCGGTCGAGCCGGGCCGTTGGCGCCGGGCACGGCCTCGGCGAGGATCAGGCCCTCCTCCCGCGCCTGGCGGACGAGCTCGCGCGCCGCCTCGGGGATGGGAACCCGCGAGCGGGCCAGGGCCATCATCTCGCTCTTCATGGCGCGGCGGGCGTCGCGGGCGCCGGACCGCGCGGCGAGCTGGTTGTGCTCGTTGACCAGCTCCCAGGCGAACTCCCATACCTCGTCGGACGTCAGGGCCTCCAGCAGCCGGCCGCGGCGCGCCGATTCCCAGGCCTGCGCGAGCCTCTTGGAATCCATCTATCTTTAAACTGGCTACCTTATGCGAACGGGTATACGCCCCCCAGGCAGACCAGTCAACTCTCACGACGCGTTTTGTGAACCGGGACGGCTCAGCGCACGCCGGCCAGGTCCAGCTTGATCTTCGCCTCGTCGCCGTCGCTGTAGATCACGTGGATCTCGCCGTCGGCGCGCGCGCCGGCCAGCGGGAAGACCGCGGTCATGCCCAGGGCGGGATAGCTGAAGCCGAACTTGTCCCGGTACAGCTCGCGCGAGGGCTCGGTGGACAGGGCGGGCACCGCGCGGTCCCCGGCCACCAGGGCGATCGTGCGCACGTCCGAAGCGCCTTCGTTGGTGCGCGTGATGGGGGCGCAGACCACCCACAGCTCGGGGCCGAGCAGGTCTTTGTCCACGCGCTGCGGCGTGAGGGCGCGGTTCTCGTTGAAGGCCAGATGGGAGGCGAAGACGACGCGGCTGTAGGGCGTCATCAGGAAACACGACTTCTTGCGGCCGCCCTGCCCGTACTGGCCGGGCAGGAAGGTCTTCCCGAACAGGCCGCCGAGAAGGCCGGACTTGGCCTTGACCCGGCCCTCCTGGATGGCCTGCTCCACGAGGGCCGGCGTCATGTCCGTCACGATAGCGGCAGGCGCGCCGCCGAGGGCCAGGGCCAGGGTGGCGGTGGCGAGCATCGTCGCTACTTCGCGTCCACGACGAACGCGACGCACTGGAGCGCGTGCTCCGGCCGCGAGTCCCAGACGCACATGTTCGCCGTGAAGCGGCCCTGGTGATAGGTGTTCTGCTGCCGGCAGGGCGGCCCCTGGGCCGTCGTCCCGTCCCCGAAATCGAAGAAGAAGACGATCTTGTCGTGGTCGGGGTCGGCGGTGGGGCAGAGGTTGAAGTTGACGTCCAGCGGCGCCTGGCCCGTCGCCGGGAACGGCGTGACCCTGAACTCGGGCACCGGCGGCTGGTTGCCGGTGGGCCCGGCCTGGGGCGGCGGGAGGGTGGGCACCGGGTTGGGGGCGGCCAGGGGCGGCGGCGCGGGAGAGGGGAACGCCGCCGACGTGCCTGAGTCGTTGTCCTCGCAACGGACCAGGACCACCGCCAGGAAGAGGAGACCCAGGAAAGCGGGCATTCGACGCTTCATGACGTCCTCCGTTCGGAGCTCGCGGCCCCCGAGTGTACGTCCGATTCCACCGCGAATACGAACACGGTGCGGTCGTCCGGCCCCCCGAATTCCTCCCCGGTCCCGGTCACCCGCGCCGCCGTCGCCATCAGGTCGTCGCAGGTCGCGCCCGCCGAGGGCGGCCGCGCGGTCCGCGCCGACGCCGCGGCCATTCCCTGCACCCAGCCTTCGAGGGACGAGTCGAGGGCCTCGGTGATCCCGTCGGTCACCAGCACGCCGAGGTCTCCGGGGCGGAGGTCGAGGGTGGCCGCCGTGTACCGCGCGCCCGGCAGCATGCCCAGCGGCGTGCCACCGGCATCGAGCGTCGTCGCGCCCCCTCCGCGCAGGAGGTAGCCCGGCGGGTGGCCGGCGTTGACGTACTCCAGCCGCGGTCCGTCCACGTCGAAGCGGGCCAGTATGGCCGTGACGTAGGGCAGGCCCCCGTATTGCTCGTACAGCGCTGCTCCGATCTTCTCGGCCACGGCGGCGGGTCCGTCGGCCGAGGCCGCGGTGGCCCGGAAGAGCGTCTTCAGCGAGGAGAGCAGGAGCGCGGCCGGGATTCCCTTGCCCGAGACGTCGCCGAGGATCGCGAAGGCCATCCTCGGCCGCGGCTCCACGAAATCGTAGAAGTCGCCGCCGATGCGGCCCGCCGGCACCATGCGGGCCGCCCAGCGGAAGCCGGGCGTGGCCGCGGGGAGGTCGGGCAGCAGGCTGCGCTGGATCTCCGCCGCCAGGCGCAGCTGCGCGTCGAGGACGATCTGCTCCCGCTCCAGCGCGAGGACCCGCACCTGGGACAGGCGCAGGTTGAGCCACAGGTAGGTGAGGCAGACGACGCCGAGCGAGACCACGGTGTCGCTGATCCACTCCAGCTTGGCGCGGTCGCCGCGGACGGCGCTGATGATCAGCGACTCGCCGCGCGTGGCGAGCAGGAAGCCGGCCACGCCGGCCAGCGCGGCCGCGGCGGCGGGCCTCCAGCTGAGCCGAGCGGCTCTCACCGGTGCTGGACCCCGATCCAGTCGACGGCCTCCAGGAGCGCCCGGCGCAGCTCCGCCTCACCGCCGGCGAATCGATGATTCTCGGCCTCGACCAGCCAGAGCCGCTTCGGTTCCCCGGCCCGGCCCATCACCCGCTTGACCTCGTCCACGGGCACGAACTCGTCGTGCGTCGAGTGGATCGCGGCCACGGGCAGGGGCGCGACCTTGCCGATCACGTCCGCCGCGCTGAACAGCGGCTCCCGGGGCAGGCCCTTGGTCACGTAGATGATCGAGTCCCGCAAGCGCCAGCCCAGCTCGTTCTTGTCCGGCAGGCCGAGCGCGACGATGCCCGCCGCCCGGGCCTTCACGGCGTCGTCGCCGGCGGCCAGCACGGCCAGCCCCGCCCCTTCGGAGACGCCGACGAGCAGGGTGACGGAGCCGGCGCCGGGCGCGGCGTGATCCAGAAGCGCGGCGAAGTCCCGCGGGACGTCCGCGGGGCCGAGCGTGACGTCGCCCTTCGTGAAGCTCGAGAGGTAGGCCTTGCTGTCGAGGCCGACCACGAACCAGCCCCTGGCGGACAGCAGTTCCGCGACTTCGGGGGCCAGGTGCACCCAGCCGCCGTCGCCGCTGGCCACCACGGCCACCGGCCCGCCCCGCGCGCCGTAGAGGTGCAGGGTCTGCCGCTCGCCGCGCACGGTCCACGGCTCGGTGGTCGAGGGCGGCGCGCCCGCGGCCAGCGGGAGCACCAGGGACATCAGCAGGACCGCCGCGCGCATGCCCGTACTCTAGCGCCTGAGGAGCAGCCGCCACAGGCCGCCCGACCGGTGCACGAGCGTCATGGCCACGGCGATGCGCGGCAGCTCCGAGCCGTGTGGATAGACCAGGTAGCGTCCCTCCCATCGCGGGTCGAACTTCTTCTTGAACTGGAAGAGGTTCTTGTAGCCGTAGAACGCGTTGAGGTTCTCGAACAGGAGCGCCACGCCCTTGTCCAGCGGGCTCCGGGGCAGGCCGACGTTGGCCAGCGGCGCGTTGGCCAGGCTCGCTTCTTGGAGCCCCTCCTTCTTCAGATCCAGGAGGGCCTGGGCCAGGAGCAGGTCCATGGTGCCGGAGACCGCATCCTTCCGCTTGCGCATGAGGTCGAGGACCACGGCCCGGCCGGCGCGGTACTCCAGCCACGAGCAGAAGGCCTCCACGCGCTGCGCGGAGACGCAGAGGAAGACCCGGGCGCCGGAGAGGGAGTCCAGCGAGAAGCGGCCGAGCGTGAAGCCCATCTCGCCGAGCCGCTTCTCGGCCAGCCACTGTTCCGAGATGTCCTCCAGCTGCTCGTCCACCGCGGGGTCGGGCGCGAGGCCCCGCGCGTAGGCCCGCACGGAGAGGCCGGCGCGCGTGACCTTGTGGACCAGGGACCGCAGGGCCGCGCGCTTGCCGCCGGCCAGGCTGAACGTGGCGAGGTCGATCACCGCCTCCTCGGCGATCTTCAACGAGCCCAGGCCCAGGTGACGGTAGGCCGCGACGTTCTCCTCCGCCGCCTCGTAGACGCAGGGCGTCCAGCCGTTGCGCCGGCAGTGCTCGACGAAGCCCCGGGCGTTGTCCTCGAGGGCCTCCGCAGGGCCCAGGGGATCGCCGCAGGAGAGGGCCACCGCGCGGCGCACGGCGTAGGCCGCCAGGCCGCGCCCTCCCGACAGCAGCAGGTGGTGCTTGTCGGCCTGGACCGCGAAGGCGGCCAGCGAGTGGCGCCCGTACGCGCGGAAGAGCCGGTCCACCTCGGCCGCGGGGGCCTCGAGCCTCTGGCGCTGCACGACGGCGCGCAGCAGGAGTGCCAGCAGGTAGAGCCGCGCGAGCCAGCCCGTGATCTGCACCGAGCCCAGGAAGGCGGCCGCGTGCCGGGTGCGCGGATCGACCCCGGGATCGACGATGGCGATGCCCGAGCGGAACGCCTCGCGGAGCGCCGTCCCACCCGGCGGCCAGGTGAATTCCCGGTGCAGCGCCGTGAGGCCGACGTAGCCGTAGACGAGCACGGCCGCCGCCAGCACCGGTGCCATGCGCAGGGCCAGGCGCAGGGACGCGGGGTCGCTGCGCGCGTTGAACCGGCGGCGGAAGACGACGAGGTAGGCCAGCAGCAGGGCGGCCACCAGCGAGTGGTGGAGGTCGAAGCCGCGACCCAGGTGCGACACGAGCGAGATCGACAGCGCGGCGGCAGCGACCCACCAGGCCAGCTCCTTGCGGCGCGCCAGGCTGCGCGTGACCTGGATGAGGGCCAGGCCCGCGAACAGCATCGGCGGCCGGCTGCGCTGCATCACCTCGAGGGGGAGCCAGCCCTCCAGGAACACCACGGTCGGCGGTCGGCGCGGGACGATGGCGGACAGCACGTTCAGCACGCCCATGAGGCCGACCGCGAAGGGCACCACGGCGTGCAGGTCGGCGAAGCGGAGGTCGCGCCAGCGTAACTGGGCGCGCAGGCGGCGGACGCCCGCGTAGCCCGCGGGCACGAGCACGACGGCGGCGGCCAGGGCGACCTCGTGATGGCGCAGGCCGACCAGCACCGAATGGACCGCGCTGCCCGCGGAGTAGGCCACCAGGGCGACAGGGACGGCCCATACCGCGCCCGCCAGCACCACGAGCGGAACGAACGTCCCCGGGGCCATGCCCAGCGCGCCGCAGGCCGCGGGGATCAGCATGCGAAGCCCGAACGCGTAGCGGCTCCCCACGAGCATCCAGCGCCCGTGGCGCTCGAATCCGCGGACCAGTCGCTGGTAGTGGCGGTTGCCGCCGTAGCGCGCGGAGAGCCAGTCCCGGCCCCGCGCCCGCGCGGCGTAGTAGTACACGAGGTCGGCGAAGGTGTTCGCCGCCACCGCGACGGCAATCACCACGGGCAGATGAAAGTAGCCGCGGTGGACGAGCACCGCGGCCGCGGCGAGGAACGCCTCGCCCTCGGCCGCGACGCCGAGGAAGAGGATGGCGTAGCCGTATTTCAGGAGCAGCGGTTCCACGGTCCAGCGGCGCGCCCGGCGGCGCGCCCGCGGGAAAGTATGACCCGCTGCCGCCTACTGTGCTTGTTTCGCGAGAGGTAAGCCCTTACCAATTCCGTAACGTCGCGCGTCCCCGCCGCTCCTAAGCCGTTTGGAACGGCCGCCCTACGCCCGGCACGGCACTTGCTCAAAACAGCCGCGGCATGGATCGCACGATCACCCCAGGAGGATGAGAATGATTGGATCCCGTACCGCGCGCGCCGGGCTCGTCGCTGTCCTGGCGGCCGCCGCGCTTCCCTTCGTGTCGTGTGGTGGCGGCGGCGGAGGGGGCGGCGTGACGAACCCGCCGCCCACCGGCGGCGGAGGAGGCGGCACCGGCGGCACCGCCGACGTCGTCATCACCATCGTCGCTGAGAACGGCAGCATGTCCTTCTCGCCGAACCCCGCCAACGTGACCCGGGGCCAGCGCGTGGCCTGGCGCAACACCGCGGGCCAGACCCACACCGCCACGCAGAACAGCGGATCCTTCGACACCGGCAGCATCGACGGCGGGGCGCAGAGCAACCCGATCACGATGGGGGACGCCGGGACGTTCGCCTACCACTGCGCCATCCATCCGTCGATGGTGGGAACGGTGAACGTCCAATAGGTTCAGTCCGCGGCGGCCGTGGGCCGCTCGGCCAGGCTGGCCACCACCGTGATCAGCTCGGCGGGGTGCACCGGCTTCGCGACGTAGAGCTGGAAGCCCTCCCGCAGGGCGCGGATGCGGTCCTCGCTGCGGCCGTAGGTCATGACCGCCGCCGCCGGCACCAGGCCTCCGCGCTCGGCGGGCAGCGTCCGCACCTGCCGCAACAGCGCGTAGCCGTCACCGCCGGCGGCGTCCACCTCGCTCAGCAGCACCTGGGCCGGGTTCTGCGCCATGGTCCGCAGCGCCTCGTCGGGCGTGCCCACGGCGGCGACCTCGGCCCCGCTCTTCTTCAGTATCCCGGCCATCGCCTCGCGGTCGTCGGCGTCGCGCACGCAGACGAGCACGCGCACGCCGTTCAGGCGCGGGGCGTCCGCGAAGGCGTCCTCGGCCAGGGGAAGCTCCGCCAGCGCCTGCGGAGGGGCGCCCGCGCCCTCGCGCGCGCCGGGCGTGGCCAGGGGCAGGGTCACCGTGAAGGCGGCGCCCTTGCCCGCGCCGGGGCTGGTGACGGAGACGCTGCCGCCGTGCATCTCCACGAGGTAGCGCACGACGGCCAGGCCCAGTCCCATGCCGCCGTGGGCCCGCGTGCTCGTCTCGTCGCCCTGGCGGAAGCGCTCGAAGACGTGGGGCAGGAAGTCGGCGCGGATCCCCGAGCCCGTGTCCTCCACCATGATGGCGGCGTGGGCGTCGCGGCGGGCCAGCCGCACCTGCACCGTGCCGCCGGGGGGCGTGAACTTGACGGAGTTGGAGACGAGGTTCCAGAGCACCTGCTGCAGGCGATCGGGATCCCCCCATACCGGACCGGCGGTGGGATCCAGCACGGTCTGCACGCGGATGCCCTTGGCGTTGGCCGCGGGCATCGCCGCCTCCACCGCGGCCACGATGGTCACGGGCAGGTCCATGGCCCGCAGGTTCAGCCTGAGCTTCCCGGTGGCGATCTTGCTGACGTCCAGGATGTCCGAGATCTTCTGCGCCTGGGCCTTGGCGTTCCGCTCGATGGTGTCCAGGGCCCGCCGGGCCGTGGGCTCGTCGAGGCCGCCCATGCGCAGCAGGTAGGCCCAGCCCACGATGGCGGTGAGGGGCGTGCGCAGCTCGTGGGAGAGCGTCGAGAGCAGCTCCAGGTTGTGGCTCGTCTCCACCAGCAGGCGCGAGTTCTCCTCGCCCTTCTTCCGCTCGGAGACGTCGCGGATGAAGGCGGTGAAGCTGTGGTGCCCCGCCTTCTTCACCACGGTCACCGCCAGCTCCACGGGCACCTCGCGCCCATCGCGGCGGAGGGCCATGACCTCGACCACGCGCCCGAGCAGCAGCCCCTCGCCGGTGGCGAGGTAGTGCTCGATGCCGCGGGCGTGCGCGTCGCGCAGCGAGGGAGGGATGATCAGGTCGGACAGCAGCCGGCCCATGGCCTCGTCGCGCGACCAGCCGAAGAGGCGCTCGGCCTGCGGGTTCCAGAAGATGATGCGGCCGCGGGCGTCCATGCCCACGACGGCATCCAGGGCTCCGTCCAGAATGGCGCGAAGCTGGGCTTCGCCGCTCCGCCGCTCGCCGGCGTGCCTGCGCTCGTGCATGGTCTCTGGCCCCGCCGCGCTCGCGCGGCGATGAGCCCACCGGAGGGCGGCTCAGGGCACGCGGAAAATCGAATCTACCGCTGCGTTTCTGCGGAAGTCAAACGGCCGGAGGTCTAGAAGCGGGAGGGCAGGACCAGGCCGGCGGCCCGCGCCAGCCGCCGCAAGCGGCTCGTGCCCTGGCCCGTGGGCGGGCGCCAGCGCAGGACGGCCTCGGGGGCCGGCGGACGGTCGGGCCCGGGCAGGGCGGTCGGCGGCGGCCCCAGCCGGGGCCAGGAGGTGGCCGGCTCGAGGTCGGTCAGCGGGTTGAAGACGTGCTCCCCGGCCCCGGGTCCGCCCGCCGCGCGCGCGCGCCGGAGGGCCGTCTCCGCGTCGTGCAGGACGTCCTCCACGCGGGCCCGCGCGTCCTCGCTCACCGCGATGCCCACGCTGGCCGTGGCCGGACGCGGGAACCCCGCCACCACGAAGGGCCGGGCCAGGTTCTCGCGGATGCGCCGCGCCACGCGCAGCGCGTCCGCCTCCTGCTCGACGTCCTGGAGCAGGACGGCAAAGGTGTCTCCCTCGAGGCGGGCCAGGGTGTCGGCGGCGCGCAGCCGCTCCTCGATGCGGCGGGACACGTCGACCAGGAAGCGGTCGCCCGCGTCGTGGCCGAGCTGGTGGTTCACGGCGCGGAAGCCGTCGAGGTCGAGGAGCAGGATGGCCACGCGCGACGGCCCCCGCTGCCGCGCCCGCCCCAGGGCCTGGCGCAGCCTCTCCAGGAACAGCGTGCGGTTGGGCAGTCCGGTGAGCGGGTCGTGGAGCACCGCGTGCACCAGCCGCGTCCCGGCCCGGCGCCGCTCGGTCACGTCGAAGGCGATGCCGACCGTTCCTTCGACCGCGCCCGCCGTGTCGCGCAAGGGCTCGACGTGAACCTCGAAGGTCCGCCCGTCGCCCGGGACGTCGAACTCCACCGCCTCGCCGCGCAGCGCCTTGCGGTGGGCCGTGAGCGCCGGATGCTCGGTCTCGGCCGGCAGAAGGCGATCGGAGAGACGCAGCTCGGGCTTGGGGCCCTGGACCTCGGGCAGCGGCAGGTTGGCGGGCCGCTCACCCAGCGACGACGTGACGCGCAGCGCGCTGTCCGTGGACCACACGAACAGCGGGAGCCGCGCGGCCAGCACGCCGAGGATCCCCTGCGCGTGTCGCCTCATCGGCGGGGGCGCGGCCACGGCGGCGGCGGGCCGCGACGCGGCCGCCGGCTCGTCGTCGACCGCGGTCACCGGACCGGAGGGCTTGGGCGTCGGCGGCGCGAGCGAGCGCGACAGCGAGGCCATGGGTTTCGGGATGTGCCACGTCGTCTTCACCGCGACCTCCAGCCGATGCGGGGGCGACGGAAGCTCCCCCCCGGCTGACCGAGGACGCTCCGGATCCGCGGCACCAGGTCGATGGCAGGGGAGGGAGTCCCGTGGCCGTGGGCCGTGGCCCCGCGTCCTACGCGGGAGGCCAGGACCGCATTCGCCCGTCTAGGCGCGAGGCTAGGCCCCTGCAGATAACCCTGTCTGTGAGGGCCATCACGTTCGCAAGGGTCGCAAGGCCTCTTCCAGGAACCGCTTAGCGCGCGTGCCCACCCCTGGGCACTCGCTCTCCCGGGGGCCGGCGACGTTCAGGACGCGGATTTCCTCGCGGGCCATCCACTCGGTGAGCGCCCGGGGATCGGGGCTCTCCTCGAGATCCAAGCGCAACACCGGTTTGCGCTTCCGGGCCAGCAGCCGGAGCGTGAGGGCCGTCCCTCCGCGCGGCCGGCCCGCGTGGAGGACGAGCGTGCCGTCCGAGTCGCGCACGTTCCATTCGGTCCGCTGCGGGTAGCGCGCGGTCGGGGTCTCCACGAGCGGGTACCGCGACGGGATCGCCCCGTCCTCGGCCCGCCGGCCCCGCGGGCACCATCCGCCGCACGGGATCCCGAGATGCAGGGCCGCGTCGAGGGCGGCGCGGTCCACTCCCGTCTGGCCGCCGGAGACGATCTTCGCCAGCGCCGGCCGCGGGGCCACGCCGGATGCTCTCACGAGCGGCCGGTATATCCTCCGGGCGATGGAAGCCCACGCGGACCACGATCGCCTGATGGGACGCGCCCTCGAGCAGGCGCGCGTGGCGCGCGACGCGGGCGAGGTGCCCATCGGCGCCGTAGTCGTCCTCGACGGGCGCGTGGCCGGCGAGGGATTCAACCAGCCGATCGCCACGGGCGACCCGACGGCCCACGCCGAGATCGTGGCCCTGCGCCAGGCGGCCGCGGCCGCGGGCAACTACCGGCTCACGGGCGCCACGGCCTATGTCACGGTGGAGCCCTGCTTGATGTGTGTGGGCGCGCTCATCAACGCCCGGGTGGCGAGCGTGGTCTACGGCGCGGCGGAGCCGAAGTGGGGCGCCCTCGTCTCGCTGCTCGACGCCTCCACCCTGCGCACGAACCACCGGCTCGAGGTGGTGGCCGGCGTCCGGGAGGCGGAGTGCC
>Ga0068859_100007145_pt1 | contig 11336 bp, 10 predicted proteins | sample KBSSwiS22_FD_66585 | JGI IMG/M metagenome (GOLD analysis project Ga0068859, IMG submission 66585) | Switchgrass rhizosphere microbial communities from Kellogg Biological Station, Michigan, USA - KBS Switchgrass S2-2 | ecosystem: Host-associated > Plants > Roots > Rhizosphere > Soil ... | reverse complement strand
CGGCCAAACTCTCTATCGCGTTACCCTCGATGCCAACGATCCGCGCAAAGTCTTGGCTCTCGAACGCCACTTTTCTCGGCAGTTCGGCCGCCTGCGCGATGTCGCCGAGGGTCCCGACAAAGCTCTCTATTTACTGACCAGCAATCACGACGGTCGCGGCCGTGCAAGCACGGACGACGATCGGCTGATTCGACTCATCTTCAAATAGACCGGTCTCATGAAAATACCTCAGCTACACGCGATCCGTTGATCGCCCCCATCGGCTGAGATAAGATCGCCGCGTCGGCAAATTTACCAATCTCTGCGAGGCCATCGTGCGTAAAAAAATATTCACTTGGTTAGGGCGGGAGCTTATTGAACTCACCGGCGAAGCGAAGCCGGCGGCGAACGCAACGGTCGAAGCCCAAGAGCTATTCGAGCGCTTCGATCGCGAACTGCGAAGCCATGGATTGTCATTGGACCACGCCGTGCGCAGCCGGCTCTGGGGGCGCGACCGCGCCAGCCGCGACTTGGGCAGCACCGAACGAGTGAAAATATTGTCCGGCAAGGCGCGCTCGGCAAGCTCCAGTTACATCGCGCCAGGTCATTTCGACTCCTCAGCCAATGTGGCAGTCGACCTGCTCGCTCTGCGGCCATCGACGACAAGCGCGCAAAAGCACATCGTCGAATACGATCCGCCCATCGTGCCGATCCGTTTTTTGGTTTACGATTCCGTGGTTGTCCTGTCGGGCGTGACGACGGTCCTGCCAACGCTTGCCGAGCAATTCGACAACATCTTTCCGCGTATCGCCGCCTCGCTTGCAGACGCGGGAAGCTCCTGGGACAAAGTCGCTCGCGTCTCGTTTTACATGCATCGCAGCCAGACCTTGGAAAACTTGAAAACCCTCTTTGGGCGCCACGTGACGGCAAAGATTCCTCAAATGGAATACTGCTTCGTCGACGGCTACTCTTCGGAAGGCAAATTTTGTGAAGTGGAAGTGACAGCTCAAGTTTAAGCACCGCGAGGTCTGTTGATGGACAAGCCAAAACTCAAAGTTGCGATCCTGGATGATTTCGAGAAACTTGCCTCCACGGTGCCGTCCTACGAGCAGCTCGAAGCGCGCGCCGACGTGAGCATCTTAAAGAAACGGCTCGACAGCTCCGAGAACATGGTGTCCACGCTCCGCGATTTCGATGTCTTGCTCCTCATGCGCGAACGAACTTTCTTCAGCGACAAAGAATACGCCCAACTTCCCAATCTCAAATTCATTGCTCAGACCGGCCGGACCAGCAAACATCTGGACCTGGCCAATGCCACCCGCCATGGCATCGCCATCGCCGGCACCGCCAGCGACAACGGCGTATCGACCGTGGAGCTGAGCGTGGCGCTAATTCTTGCGCTGCTGCGCAAGATCCCCCAGGTCAATCTGCGCATGCGCGAAGAACTCTGGCCGGCCATCGCGGGCAACACCCTGGCGGGAAAAACCCTCGGCGTTTTTGGTTTCGGACGAATCGGCAAAGCCGTCGCGCGTATCATAAAAGCGTTCGGCGAAACCCGCGTGCTCGGCTACTCGCGCTCGCTCACCGCTGAGGGCGCCGCAGAGGTCGGCGCCGAAGCCGTGCCGTTGGAGACTCTATGGCGTGAATCGGATATCCTCACGGTCCATATCAGCTCGACGCCGCAAACTCGCGGCAGCATCGGCGAAAAAGAATTTGCCATGATGAAGCGCGGCGTCCTGCTGGTGAACACGGCGCGCGGACCGATCGTTTCCGAACCGGCGATGATCAAAGCCCTCGAAAGCGGCCAATTGGGCGGCGTCGGCCTGGACGTTTACGATATCGAGCCCTTGCCGATGGACCATCCGCTGCGTCGCTTCAATAATGCGATCTTGATGTCGCACCGCGGCTACGCCACGGAAGAAGTGCTTACCGGACGCTACGATCTCGCCATCAAAAATATTTTGGATTTCATCGACGGAAAACCGCTCAAGCTGCTGAATCCTGAAGTCGCCCCCAAAAAGTAGTCATCGCGCCATCGAGTCTAACCTGCAATCTAAGAAGTTCACATTATCGTTGAAACTTAACTACCGAGTTGCCATGATGGCGCGGAAGATTGGATTGCCGTGCCCAAACAATTACCGCCCGACGAGCTCGCTCGAACGTCAACCATTACCCTGGCCCACTACAACGAACACGCCGATAGTTTCTGGCGTGGCACGCGCGATCACGACGTTAGCCAAAATCGCGATGCGCTGCTCGAAAGTCTTCACGGTCCCGCGCCGCTGCGAATCCTGGACTTCGGTTGCGGTCCGGGCCGAGACCTAAAGTTTTTTCACGACCTCGGCCATGAAGTGATTGGGCTGGAGGGTGCTGCGCGCTTTGTCGACCTGGCGCGAGCCTACAGCGGCTGCGAAGTTTGGCTGCAAGATTTCCTGAAACTAGATTTGCCGGCAGAAATCTTCGACGGGATTTTCGCCAACGCATCGCTATTTCATGTGCCGAGCCAGGAGCTGCCGCGGGTCCTCCGCGACTTGTGGGCTACTTTAAGACCGGGCGGCGTGCTCTTCAGTTCCAATCCGCGCGGCGAAAACCAGGAAGGCTGGAACGGCGAGCGCTATGGCTGCTACTACGATTGGCCGCACTGGCGTGAGCTCGTGACCGAAACCGGTTTCGCCGAGATCAGCCACTACTACCGCCCGCCCGGCGTGCCGCGCGACCAACAACCCTGGCTCGCCTCGCTCTGGAGAAAGTGATGGCTCCTTTTTGTCATTTCGAGCAAAGCGAGAAATCTTGCATTTCGACTCAAGCCTCTCGCCTGCCGCCTCTTGCCTCTTCCACCAATTGACACACGCGCGCACTATCAACTAAAGTGCCGATGATGAATCGACGCCATTAACTATCTCTCTACCAAGGAGGAACGACCGATGACCATTGCCAGCGATCTAATTATTTCGTCCGATTCTCATGTCATGGAGCCCGTGGATCTTTGGAAAAAGGGCGTGCCAGAGAAGTATCGCGACACGGCGCCGTTGTTTCCACCCCATCAAGTCGGCGAAGGCTTTCAACAGCACGCCGGTGGCTGGAACCCGAACGCCAGGATGAAAGAGATGGAAGCCGACGGCCTGAGCGCCGAAGTGCTCTATCCGACGCTGGGCTTGGATCTTTTCGGCCTCGACGACGCCGGACTTCAAGAAGCTTGCTTCCGCGCTTACAATGACTGGCTGATCGACTACTGCAGCGTCAACACCGACCGGCTGATTGGCATTCCAGCCATCCCAGTCTATAACGTCGACAACGGCATCAAAGAGCTCGAGCGCTGCCGTAAGGCGGGTCTGAAAGGTTGCATCATCTGGCAAGCGCCTCACCCGGACCTGCCGTTTCATTCCAGCCACTACGATAAATTTTGGTCCGCCTGCGAGGAACTCGATGCTCCCGTGAGCCTGCATATTCTGACCGGCCACAGCTACAACAAAGATAAAAATCGCAAAGGCGTCGAGCGCTATCGCGGCAGTGTCAATCTAAAACTAATGGACATCGCCAACGGGCTGTTCGAGATCATCCACTATGGCATTCTCGAAAGACATCCAAAGCTGAAGGTCGTTTCGGTGGAAAACGAAAGCGGCTGGATGCCGTGGATCTTCCAGCAATGGGATTATTACTACAACCGCTTCAAGAAGCAGAATCCGCCGCCGATCACCCGCAACCCGAGCAGCTTTGTCAAAGATCAAGTCTTCGCCTGTTTTTTCAACGATCACGTCTGCGGCGAAAATCTGAACTTCTGGGGTCAAGACAATATTATGTGGTCCAACGATTTTCCACATCCGAATTCGACCTGGCCGAATTCGCGAAAAATCATCGAGCGCGACCTGGGCCATTTGCCGGCGGAGACCCAACGTAAAGTGGTTTGCGATAACGTTTGCCGGCTTTACGACGTCGACGCATCCAAGTTACCGCGGGTACAAAAACAGGCCGCCTAAGTTGGTCCGGCGCGAGAGCGCCCGACTTGAGAATGAACATCGTGAAAACCATTAAACGCATCCTGTACGCCACCGACTTCTCGAAATCTTCGGCGCGAGCCTTGGACGAAGCTATTAGTCTCGCCCAGCAGAACAAGGCAGAGCTTTTGGCGGTGCACGTGATCGAACCGGTCCCGTACGCAGCGGGCGAGGAATTCGCCAGCGCGGAGATTTACGCCAAGATCGAAGAGGTCACCGATCGTCAGGCTAAAGCCGCAATGGCCAAGCTCATGCAGCGTCTGAAGAAAGTCCACGTCAAAGCGCAAAGCCTTCTACTGAGAGGCTCGGCGCACGATCAAATCGTCAAAGCGGCTAAGAGCAAAAAGGCCGATATGATCGTCATCGGCACCCATGGCCGCACCGGGTTGTCGAAACTGTTTATGGGCAGCGTCGCCGGCAAAGTTATTTCGTCGGCGACCTGCCCGGTGGTCACGGTGCGAGGAAAATAAAGATTCGCCTATGGCCGGTAGCTATTCTCTGCAAGAATTTATTCAAGATCTCGATCGCATCACCCTCAACGAAGCCTCCCCGGCCAAAATTGTCGAAGGCGCCAAACCTTTACTCGCCAAACTTGTGCGGCAAAAGGACTGCATCGAGCCTCGTTACCGGAAGCGCGGCGCAACGGCGTACGGGCGCTACATGCTTCACCGCGCGCCGCGGTTCAATATTTCATCGGTGGTCTGGGGCCCGGGCGACAACGCCAAGGCGCACAATCATGATACCTGGGGCATGGTCGGCGTGATCGAAAATGAAATCCAAGAAACTCGCTTTCGCAGAAAAGACGACGGCGCCAGTGCGGACTTCGCCGATCTCGAGGTCGCGGCGGTGCTCAAGAACAGCGCCGGGATGGTTTCTTGTTTGGTTGCGCCGCACGACGATATCCACGAAATGAACAACGTGAGCGATCGCGACACCGTGGAGATTCACGTCTACGGCAAAGATCTCACCGACATGCCGCGCCTGCGCTTCGATGTCTCAGCCAAAGCCGCTAAGACCTTTGCCAGTCCAAAATACGACAACTGCTGACCGCGCGTTATGTGCGCGGCAACTTCGTTTCCCACTCCAAATAACGCAGCATGTCTTCCTTGTTGCCGCGGATCGACGGCGACAAGACCACGTCGTTAGGCTCGACCAGACAAGCGTCGAGGCCTTTATCCACCGGCAATCCCGCCGCCAGCCATGCCTGCACGCCGCCGTTTAATACCGCCACGTCAACGTAACCGAGATCCGCCAACGTCTGCGCGGCCAGCACCGAGCTCCGACCATCGGGGCAAGTCAAAAAGATCGGTTGATTGCGATCGGGAAATTGCTCGGGCAGCTCAAGGTCGAGCCAGCCCCGCGAAATCCACTCGGCTTGCGGTACGTGCGCGGCCTCGAATTCGAGACTACTGCCGACGTCGAGAATAGTTGCCGATACGCTACGACTTTGCCGATTGAAGTCGTTCGCATCGATGGATCGTGAAGCTTTCTGCGCAGCTTCGTATCCCAGGAGCTCTACGCACCCACTTCCGGTCTCGAGCTTGCCGCCCGCCGCCGTCCAGGCGCGCAGCCCGCCTTGCAGCACGGAGACCTTGAGGAAATTCATCAGGCGGTACCAATACGCCGCCATCACCGCGCGCGCCGACTGATCACTGATAAAAATAATCCGGGCGTTGCGTATCGCGACAAAATCGTCGGCGCGCTGCACCGCCTGCCCGCCCGGAACATGGATCGATCCCGCCAGATGACCCGATTTATATTCGCCCTCCGAACGCACGTCGATAAGATAGACCGGATCACCGCCAATGTTGATGTTACCGAGTTGCTCAACTGTAGTGAACGAAATACTTTCTTCAGTCGCGATTTTGAGGGCCTGCGTTAACGCCTGTTCCCGGCTCGCTTCAGGTGCGGCCGTCCCCATCCGCCCCGGTTTGGTTTCAAGTTCTAGTCCCGCCAACACCCAACCCATCGTGCCGTTCCTGAGAGCGCGCACATGCGTCAGGCCCAAGCGCCGCAGTGCGGCAGTGCCGATGATACTGCGGGTTCGCCCGGCGCAATTGACGATCACCTCGACGTCGTTTTTCTGCTTCAGCTCATGCGCCCACAAAATCAGATCCCCGCCCGGCACATTGATACCGCCGGGGATGCAGAATCTGCCGTACTCTTCCGGCGTGCGCACGTCCAAAATCACCAGATTGCTCGAACGCTCTTTCAAAGCCCTCAGCTCTTCCACGGTCAAATCGGGCACGCTGCGCTCATGATGAATTTTTTCGCCGAAGGCTTTGCTCGGCACGTTCACACCGCTAGCAGTCGGCCGCCCTTCCGCTTGCCACGCCTTCAGGCCACCCTCAAGGATACCGACTTGCTCATAGCCGAGACGTAGCAGCGTCGCCGCCGCCAGCGGCGCGCGCGCATCGCCCTCGTCATAAAGGACGATGGAGATCCGGTGATCGGGAACAAGCTGGGCAAGGCGAAACTCGATTTGGCTGCGCGGCAGCGATGTGGCAGTGGGGATTTGGCACTGATTGAACTCGCCGCGCTCGCGCACATCGAAGACGGCAAAGAGCCCGTCCGATGCCATTAATTCCGCCACGTCCTGGCACGACACGATCGCCTTCATTCCCTTGCGTCCTCCTACTCCAATGACCGGCGTCTTGACCGGCCAGTGCAATCTGATCTACTTAGCACTGCGGCTTTTTCAATCCGGATATTCTATAATCGACTTCTTAGCACAGCTCGGAGGATTTTATTATGGCGCCCTCTCACGAACGTTTCAGCGGACTATTCATCCCTCATGTCACGCCCTTCGACAATTTGGGCGCCCTCGATAGCGAGAGCCTGACGCGATTGACGAAACATTTCTGTTCGCTGCCGGGGGTCGCCGGTCTGGTCTCCTGCGCGCGTATCGGCGAAAGTCCGGTGCTCAATCTCGACGAAAAACGCCGCGTCTACGAAGTCTCCGGCAAAGCCGCGCGGGATGCCGGCAAAGTTCATATCGCCACCATCGCGCCGCAATCCACCGATGAAGCGGTCGGCTTGATGGGCGAGCTCGAGAACCTGCCCGTCGACGGCGTCATGATCTTTCCGCCGCTGCTTTTCGCCTGGGGCAAGGTCGATCCCAACCTCAAAGTCCGCTTCTTCGAAGATCTGGCGGCAGAAACCAAACTGCCGGTCGTGCTTTTTCAAATACCGGTGAAAAGCTACTACTATGATCCCGACACGATTTGCCGCATCGCCCGTCTGGAAAACGTCGTGGCTTTTAAAGAAGCGTCCTTCGACATCGCTTTGTTCAGCGAAACCGTGCAGCGCTTGCAGCGCGACCGGGCAGCCATGCGCGTCTTGACCGGCAACGACCGCTTCGTTGCGGAGAGCTACAAGCTCGGCGCCCACGGCGCGCTGATCGGTGTCGCCAACGTCGCGACGGTAAAATGGGGCGCCCTGGATATCGCCGGACGCGCGGGCAAATTCGACGAGGCCGCCGCGATCCAGAGCGAATTGGCATCGGTCAAAGAACTGGTCTTCAGCGAACCGATCGTCGAAGCCGTAGCGCGCATCAAAATTGTCTTGCAGCACGAAGGTCTGATCAAAACCACCAAGGTGCGCCGGCCACAACTTGGCATCTCAGAGGCCGAAAGGAAACAATTACTGGAGAGTTATCAAGCGCTCAAGAATAACGAATTCCGCGCGGTGCAAGAAAATGCGCAGGTCCGCAAGCGACAGGCCGCCGGATAGCATCAATAAATACCTTCATTGGAGGGCAGCGAGTCCACTCAAAATAAATTTTCATCGTGGCTTGAGCTCTTTTTCTCGCAGTTGACGCCGGCCGTTAGCTGGGCTCCTCCACATTCCGACCGGGGATTACCAGCGCAAACAGCGCCACCGTTACGGCGAGCAAAATCATTGCGCTCAGAGCCAGAGACCAGTGGACGCCGATCAAACCGCCGACCACGCCGACGGTCACTCCGCTAAACGCCTTCAGGCCATTGTTGGAAGTGTTAAATAGGCCGATCAAGCGACCGCGCAGTTTTGTCGGCGCTTGCAGTTGCACCAACGTTTGCGCCATCGACATGAACGCCAGGTTGAGAACTCCCGCAAAGAAAAGCAGCGCCACCGATAGATAGTAACTTTGCGAGGCGGCGAACGCGATAATCACCGTGCACCAAAGAATCGAGCAGACCGCGGCATTGCGCGCGTTGGCGCGCAGCCAGCCACTGCCTTCGAGGATGAGGCCGCCGAGCACGGCGCCGGCGGCGCTGGCGCCGAGAAGCACACTGTAAGCGAGATCTTGCTTGTCGTGGCCGTACTCGTGGGCGAATTCCGGCATCTGCGCTTGAAAAGCGTTGCCGACCAGCAATGAGGTCGCGCCGCCGAGTAAGATCATCGACAAGATCGTCGGATTGGCCGAGGTTTCGCGTAGAAGTTGGATCGCGCCGGCAAAACTGATACGTGCGGGGCGGCCACTCATGGCGTCGTCGCGCCCATGTCCGGTGTAGGGGAGAATGAACATGAAAACGACCATCGGCAAAAACATCAGGACATTGATAAACAATCCCATAGGCGGCCCGAACAGCACCATGGTTGCGCCACCGATGCCCGGGCCCAAGAGCACGCCCAGTTGGCGGCTCGTGGAGTTGAGTCGCACCGCGCTCTGCAAGTATTCCCGCCCGACGATGTCATGGATAATCAGCTGACCGCCCGGCCCGCCGAGCACACCCGCCATCCCGTGGATGACCAGCAGCACGCACGCATGCCACACCTGAATCGTGTCGGTAAGAAATAAAATCGCCCAGGTGAGTGAAACGCTGGCGTACATCACCTGGGAAGCCTGGATAATTCTCCGGCAATCGTGCCGATCGGCGAGCGCGCCAAAATAGACCGCGAAAAATAAGAACGGCGTCCAATGGCTGATCACGGCGAACCCGGCTAAGACCGGCGAGTGAAATTTTTGGTAGAGCAGCCAATAGCTGATGACGTGTTCGATATTATCGCCCATCGCCGAAAACAAATTGACAATGCAATAATATCGATACTCGCGGTGATGCAGCGCCGCGAAGGCGACCCTAGGTTGGGATTGAGACGCGGAAACTTTCCCTAAAGGAATCGGATCTACGGCCATGATACTTCAAGAAAGGATGACGCGGAGGGATAAAGAAAAGAAGTAATGAAGCAACGAAACTGATGAGAAGTTTTCCAGGAACTGTTTTCCTGCTTTTGCCTTCAGCCTTCTGCCTTCATACTTCATCCTTTAGCTAAACTCGCCTGACTGTTTGGCAGGCATCAGAAACGCGAAGAGCGCCGTGGTGATCGCCAGCAGTACCATGGCACTGAGCGCAAGCGACCAATGCACGCCGATGAGGCCACCGGCAACGCCAACAGTAACTCCGCTGAAAGCTTTCAGCCCCATGCTAGCCATAGAGAACAGGCCGATCAGACGGCCGCGCAGCTGCGGCGGGGATAACAGTTGAACGATAGTCTGTCCCATCGAAGAAAATGTCAGGTTTAACACACCGGCCGTGAATAGCAGCGCAAGCGACAAATAATAGTGAGTCGACAGCGCGAAGCCGGCGATCGCGATACACCAGAGAATCGCGCTGATCATTGCAGTGCTCACCCGCGGCGGTAGCCAACCACGCCCTTCGAGCAGAAAACCGCCGAGCACCGCGCCGGCCGCGTTGGCGGCGAGCAACGCGCTGTAGGCGAAGTCGGCTTTCTCAGTGCCGAGATCGTGGGCAAACTCAGGCATGGTTGCTTGAAACGCGGAGCCGACGAAGAAGGACACACAGCCGGCCAACACGACCATCGTAATGATCGGTCGATTGCCCGAGACTTCACGCACCACATTGAACGCATCCCGCCAAGTGAGGGCGCGTCGCGCCGGTGCTGCGCCTTCACGGCTATGACCCGTGTAAGGCACGGTCAAGAGCCAAATCGTCAGCGGTAGGTAAATCAACGTATTGACCACCAGTCCGAGCGCCGGGCTCAAGAGCAGCATCAACCCTCCACCCACGGCGGGACCGAAGAATATACCCAGTTGCCGGCTGGTCGAGTTAAGGCGCACGGCGCTCTGCAAGTGCTCGCGGCCAACGATGTCGTGAATCAACAACTGGCTGCCTGGTCCCCAAAGCACTCCCGCCATGCCATGGATCATCAACAACACGCAGGCATGCCAGACTTCTATCGTGTCCGTGTAAAACAACACCGCCCAGGCCGCCGACACACTCATGTACATGATCTGTGCGACTTGAATCACTTTGCGGCAATCGAAACGATCGGCGAGAGCGCCGAAGTAAACGGCGAAGAGCAAGAACGGCGTCCAGTGGCTGAGCACCGCAAAGCCGGCCAGTACCGGCGAATGAAATTTCTCGTACAACAACCAATAGCTGATCACGTGCTCGATGCTGTCCGCCATCATTGCCAACATAGTGGCAACGAAATACACGCGAAAATCCTTGTGGCGCAGCGCCGCAAAAGCGACTTTCGGTTCGGCTTTGTGTTGGGCGTCCTGACTCGCTGTACGAATAAGTTTACTCATGAAAAGTTCGACGCGTTGAATCTATCTGGGTTTGACTTTTACCTATCCCAATTATTCGCTGTTCTCGCCTTGGGCGGCAAAGGCGAACAGCGCCATGGTGACCGCCAGCAATATCATCGAGCTCAGTGCCAGCGACCAGTGAACACCGATAAGACCGCCGATCACGCCCACGGTAAAGCCGCTGAAGGCGCGCAAACCATACGCCGACATCGAGAAGAGCCCGATCAAGCGGCCGCGCAGGTTCACCGGCGCCTCCAACTGAACGATGGTTTGAGCAATCGAGTAAAACGCCAGATTCAACGCTCCGGCGATAAACAAGAGTGTGAGCGAGAATACGTAACTGGTCGAAAATGCAAACATCGTCATCGTCACGCACCACAGGATTGCGCAGACAATCGCCGACTTGACCGTCGGCGGAAGCCATGCTTTGCCGTCAAGGACAAAGCCGCCGAACACGGAACCGGCGGCATTGGCGGCAAGCAGTGCGCTGTAGGCGAAGTCGGCCTTCCCCGTGCCCAGATCATGGGCGAACTCCGGCATGTTGGATTGGAACGCATTGCCGACAAACAGCGATGCCGCGCCGCCGAGCGCGACCATCGTCAGGATCGGCCGGTTGTCGGCGATATCGCGAATGACATCATAGGCGTCGCGCCAACGCAGTGCGCGCCGGGCCGGCTTACCGTCGCGGGAATGACCGGTATAAGGAACGATCATCAGCCAAATGGTCAGCGGCAAATAAATCAATGCGTTGACCAAGAGCCCGGATGGCGCGCCGAGCCAAAGCATGAGACCGCCGCCCACCGCCGGACCAAAGAGAATCCCCAATTGAC
>Ga0068859_100007144_pt1 | contig 11336 bp, 12 predicted proteins | sample KBSSwiS22_FD_66585 | JGI IMG/M metagenome (GOLD analysis project Ga0068859, IMG submission 66585) | Switchgrass rhizosphere microbial communities from Kellogg Biological Station, Michigan, USA - KBS Switchgrass S2-2 | ecosystem: Host-associated > Plants > Roots > Rhizosphere > Soil ... | reverse complement strand
GGTTCGAAAGAGAGCTACTACGCGTCGAAGCTGAACATCGCGCGCTCGCAGCGCGCCTCAGACACGACCGTCTGGAACGCGACCGACCCGGAGCTTTCCTCCCGCGCCCCTTTCGGACCGGCGCTCCACGTCACCTACGGCAGCGAAGACGGGATCCACTTCACGCGAGGCGCGTTCCGGCGGGGCGGGGAGGTCCTCTTCGACGACCGCGACATGAAGCTTCGCGGGCTTCACAACCGGCTCAACGCCTGCGCCGCGCTCACGGTGGCGGAGCGTCTCGGCGCTTCCGCGGGCGACCTCCAGGCGGTGCTCGCCAGCTTCGCGGGCCTCCCCCACCGCCTCGAGGACGTCGGCCTCCACGACGGCATCCGCTGGATCAACGATTCGATCTCGACGGCGCCGGAGGCCGCGGTCGCGGCGCTCGAAGCGCTCGGCGACGAGGTCGCGACCTACATCGGCGGCGGCGCGGACCGGGGGTTCGACTTCACCCCGCTCGCGAAAGCGCTCGCGGGCGCACGCATCCCCCACGTGATCCTCCTGCCGCCCGGCGGCGCGCGCATGGCGGAAACGATCGAAGGTCCGGTCCGTCTCGTCCGCGACCTGGCCGAGGCCGTGACACTCGCGCGGAGCGTGACCCCCGCGGGCAAGACCGTGCTCTTCTCCCCCGCCTCACCGAGCTACGGGACGTACGTCAATTTCGAGGAGCGTGGCGAGCACTTCCGGCGTCTGGTTCGCAAGCTCTGACGATGGCGGCGCGCGTGTCGTCGATCGATTGCACGACGGGACCACCGTAGTACTTCGGAACCGGTACGTCCGTCTCCCAAAGTTCGCCCGGCTCGAAGACGGCCACGACGTCCCACGCGATGAAGTCGGAGGGAAGTCTCTCCACCATCCCGTATCGCACGGGGTCGGCGTTGGCCGATCGCACCAGGTCCGCCGACACGATGCGGTCAGAATCCCAGTACTGGACGACACGCGGATCGGACATCAGCGCGAGGACCCTGCCGAAAGGCGCGGCCACGTCGGTCGCGAGGACCGGCTCCCACACGACGAGGACGCGTATCGGCGCGCCGGGAAGCTCGCGGAGCATGGCGTCGAGCGCGGAGGCCCCGCGCAAGCAGACGGGTCACGTCGGCGAGAGCAAGACGAGCAGGCGGACCGTCTCCGGCGACACGTTGAAGGCGTCACGGAACGCGGGGAGATCGTCGGCGTGCAATCGGTCGAGCGCGGGCTGGCCGGCCGGGGCGTCGCGCGGCGCGAGCGCCATCCATCCCACGACCGACACGAGCGAGAGCGCCAGGCCGCCCACGATACCGGCGACGGCCTTGACGGATCGCCGCACGTCACGGCCCCCACGAAAAGCCGATGAGGAACGAGACCTGCTCGTAGTCGCCGTCGATCTCGACGGGGCCGAGCTCGAAATTCGTCTCCCGCACGGCCCGCCCGTCCACGCCGATGTTGAAGTGGTCGCCGACCTTGAAGAAGACTCCGAGGGTCCCGTAGAAGCCGAACGACTGGTCGTGCTCGTCCGCCCCGAAGAGCAGGAAGTCGTTCCCCGTGGCGGCCGCCATCGTCAGCGCCCCGCCGCCGATGTACGGACGAACGACCGCCTTCTTCACGGGAAGCCACAAGAACCCGGCGGAGAACTCGAAGAAGCCGACGTCCACGTCGCCCGAGGTGAGCGGTCCCGGAAGCGTGGAGCTGTCGCCGGCGAGCTGCATGGACAGCGCGACGTGAACCGGCGACGTCACCGGCGCGAAGTCCACCTCGACGCCGAAGACCGACGGCTCGTCCTTCACGTCGCCCCAGGAGTCGGAGAGCCACCGCTGGCCGAGGAGGAACTGGACGTTCCCCGTCATGTCGGCCGCGCGCGGGGCGGCGGACAGAGACACCAAGAGCACCAAGGCGAGCACGAAGCGGCGCATGACGGCGATTGTACGGTGTAACCTCCGCCGCCGGGGGGATGCGCCATGAGACGTGCCGTGATCGTGATCGCTCTGCTGTCGTCCTTCGCCGCCGGTGTCGCCACGACGCTCGCGGCGAAGAAGGCGTTCGATCCGAACGCCTATTACGTCGGGAAGGACCCCAAGGCGGCGGCCCAAGCGCTGCTCGCCGAGGCGGAGCCGCTGGCCGGCACCGGCTCGTGGGAGCGCATCGGCGTCGGCCGCGTGTACTACCTGTCCGGCGACAAGGCGAAGGGACAGGCGCTCTTTGATCTCGCGATCGCCAAGAAAGCCGAGGCGAGCGACCTCTACAGGATCGCCACCGTCTACGCGATGGCGAAGGAGTGGGATAAGGCGAAGCCGCTCTTCGAAAAGGCGATCGCGATGAACCCGAGCGACGACACCTCGATCGTGGAGGCCGCCGCCTGGTTCAACCTGAACGGGGAGCGGGCACGCGCGGAGGAGCTGTTCGGGAAAGCCTTCGCGAAAAACCCCGGTGAGCTCTGGCACTACATCAACGCCGCGGGCTCCTACGCCGGCCAGCAGCCCTTCTAGCCCGGCGACGACGCGAGCGGCGGCACGATCTGGCGGCCGAACCGCCGGGCCACGCGCTGCACGCCCGCCAAGGTCTGGAGCATCCGGAAGCGGCTCGTCCAACGCCAGCGGTCCGAGCGCAGGACGTTCGCCGCGAGCAGCGTGACGATCGCCTTCGGGATCTGCATCGCGTCGTGCGGGTCGAAGAAGAACGCCAGGAAGTGCGGGTCGTAGTAGGACTTGATGAACGAGAAGAACAGGCTCTGAAGGTCGCGCGTCCGCGCGGCCGCACCCGCGAGGTCGGCGGCGTCCACGCGGCCCCGCCGCGAAAGCGCCGCGACGATCGCGTCCGCCGCGGTGACCGCGGTCGTCGTGCCGATGAAGACGCCGGTCGAGAAGATCGGATCGAGGAAGCCGGCCGCGTCGCCGACGAGCGCGAAGCCGTCGCCGTGGATGCGGCTCACCCGGAACGAGAAGTTCTGCACCGCCTGCGCGGGGAGCGTGCGCGTCGCGCTCGCGAGGCGGCGCCCCGCCTCGGGCGTGTTCTCGACCACCGCGTCGAACAGCGCCGTCAGGCCACCGGTCACGTGCCGGTAGCGGTCCACGTCGAAGACCGCGCCGACCGAGGTCGTCCCCGTGCGGAACGGGATGAACCAGAACCAACCGGAGGACGTCACGACGATCGTGATGTTCCCCGCCGCGCGCCCGGGGTTTTGCGTCACCCCGTCGAAGTGCCCGACGACCGCCATCTTCCGGTGATCGTCGTACACGGTCTTCCACCCCATCCGGGTCGCGAGGAACGCGTGCTGCCCGGTCGCGTCGAGCACGCACGTCGCGCGCACGAGCCGCTCCGCACCCCCCTCCGGACGCACCCACGCTCCCGCGAGCCGGTCGCCGTCCCAGTGCGGCTTCGTCGCCCTCCACGGCACGCGCACGTCGGCTCCACGCTCCCGCGCGGTGTCGAGGAGCATCGCGTCGAACTCGTCGCGTCGCACCTGGTAGGCGTTCGGGATCGCGGGGGCGAAGGCGTCCTCGAACCAGAACTCGACGCTCCGCGCGCCGTCGTGGGTGGCGAACGACGCGCCCTCCTTGCGCAGCGAATGCGGGAGCGCCTTGACCTTGTCGTGGACCCCGAGCCGGTCGAACAGCGGCAGCGAGTGCGGCAGGAGCGACTCGCCGACGTGGAAGCGCGGGAAGGTCTCTCCCTCGACGACGATCGACGCCACGCCTCGATCCGCGAGCGCGATCGCGGCGGCGCTCCCCGCGGGGCCTCCCCCCAGGATGAGGACGTCGGTGGACTCGCCGCTCACGCCCGCTTCCGTCCCGTGTACTCCGAGAAGATGCCGAGCTCGACGTGGCGCGCGGCGTTCTCGAAACCGGCCGCGGAGAGGGTCGCCTCGACCCGCTCGGGGGGAACGCAGGCCTCGATCGTGTCCCAGTACCATCGCATGAGACGCGCGGTCTCCGCGTGGCGCGCGAAGACCTTCGCGAGCAACGGCACGACACCGCGCATGTAGGCCTTCACGAAAGCGTGCGCGACCGCCCCCTTGGGCCTCGTGATCTCGAGCACGCACGCGCGCCCGCCGGGCGCCAACACGCGATGGAGCTCGCCGAAGACGACCTCGAGGTCGGACATGTGGCGCAGCGCGAACCCCATCGAGACGAAGTCGAAGCGTCCGTCGGCGAAGGGGAGCGCCTCGGCCATCCCCTGCACGGTCGCGATCTCCCTCGGGAGCTCGCCGCTTCGGAGCATGCCGATCGACGGGTCGAGCCCGACGACGCTCCCACGCCCGTCGAGCACCGCGAGCGCCTCGCGCGCGACGAGCCCGGTGCCGATCGCGACGTCGAGCACACGCATTCCCGGGGCGAGCCCCGCGCGCCGCAGCGCCCGGCGTCGATACCAGGGCCCGGAGCCGAACGCCATGAGGCGCTCGATGCGGTCGTAGTCCCCCGCGGTCGCATCGAAGATCCTCCGGACGAACGCGCGCCGCTCCTCTTCCCCGCGGTAGTACTCGGGGAGCGGCGGATGGGGGGCGTGCGCAACCTCGTTCTCGGTCGTGACCCGCATGCGCCGCAGTCTACAATCGAAGAATGACCGTGGCGACGGAGATACCCCCGCACGCGCCCCAGGTGGGCCGCGCGCGCCGCCTCCTGGGCGATTTCCACGTCACCGGGCTGTTCTGGTATCGCTTCCACAGCTGGGCGATGTGTCATTTTCCGTCGTGGTCGATCGGGATCATCGTCACGGTCTTCACGACGTTTTTCTTCTGCACGATCTTCAACATCCGGCGTGCGATCGCCTCGAACCTCCAGGCGGTGCTCGGCCCGACGGGCTTCTTCGGACGCCAAGTCCGGATGTACCGCACGATGTGGGCGTTCGCGTGGTGCCTCTCCGAGCGTTACGAGCGGCTGACCACGGAGCGCCCGTTCGAGATCGACGCCTCCGGACTCGAGCACTGGAAGGACGCCCTGTCCGCCGGGAACGGGCTCGTCATGGTCACGGCCCACCTGGGCGCCTACGAGGTCGGCTCGATGGTGCCCGCGATGAAGGACGGGCGTCGCGTGCACCTCGTGCGCGAGCCCGAGGTCGATCCTCGCGCGCAGCAGTTCATCCGCGACAGCGTCGCGTCGGTCGAGAGCGACCGCTACACGATGCACTTCCAGAGCGGCGACCCTCTCCAAGGCATCGCCTTCCTCGAGGCGCTCCGGCGCGGCGAGATCGTGGCGATGCAGGGGGACCGGCCGCGCGCCGGCGCGAAGCAGGTCGCGGGCCGTCTGTTCGGACGACCGTTCTCGTTCCCCGGAGGGCCCGCGGCGCTCGCCCGCACCGCCGGAGCGCCGATCCTCCCCGTCTTCGCGATCCGGCGCGGCCGCCGCCGCTATCACGTCGTCTTCTCGCCCCCCGTGCGCGTCGCGCGCACGGCCGATCGCGAGGCCGACCTGTCCGAGGCGGTCGCGAAGATCGGGAGCGAGATCGAGCGCGCGATCCGGCTCGCGCCGAATCAGTGGTTCTGCTTCCGCGAGCTCTGGCCGGAAAGCGCCCCCTCCTCGAGATAGGCGCCGATCGTTCCGCGCAGGAGCGGGTGGGAGTCCTGCGAGACCTCGACGTGGTAGTGCGCGAGGGGCCCCGCATGCGCGACGAGGCGCGCGGTGGCGAGGAGCGGCGTCTCGGCGGCGATCGCGGTCGCGTGGAGCAGGACGTCGCGGGCGGAGACGAGGAAGCCCAGCCGCGCCGCTCCCTCCGGGGGCCCCGACCGCAGCGCCTCCCAGACGGCCGCGGCTTGCGCCGCCGCCTCCAGCGCGACGATCGCGGGGGCGGCGCCGGCACGCACGAGCGCGCACGCCTCCGGGATACGGGCCGTGCACGTGATCCCGTCGTCCGCCTCTCCCAGGACCCCGTCCACGAAGCGCATCGGCGCGCGGTGGGGGAGCAGGGCCTCGATCGGAGGCAGACCGCCGCGACGCCGGGACGCGACCGCGAGCGCCCAATCGCTCGCCGGTTGGGGCGGGCCCGGCGTCATCTCGATGCTCGAGACGGGGCGATCGTCGCTTCTCACGTCGACCCGCACGTTGCCCCCGGCCGTCTCGCGGGTGGAGAGCGTGAGGTGCGCGGGCGGCGTGACGATCCGCCGGAACCGCGCCAGCACGAGGCGCTCCACCATCGCGGGACCGAGGGCCTCCACCGCGAGCGCGAGCTGGACCACGCCCGGCAGGATCGGCCGGCCCGGGAAGTGACCGGCGACGTAGGGACTGCCGGCTTCGATCTCGACGGCGGGGATCACGGGCGCGTCGCCGTGACCGCGGCGACGACGAACGACGGGTAGGCCTCGCGCACCCTCGTCAGGTCGGGCTCGATCCTCACGTCCGAGAAGCCGCAGGCCGTCAGCGCGGTCGTCCACTGCTCCGGCGTCCGGAAGCCGGCGCCTTCGCGGCGAAACGCCTCGAGGAGATTGAAGACGAGCTCGACGTAGATCGGCCGGCCGGGGAACGGCCGCACGCATTCCCCCGCGACGAGCTTTCCGCCCGGGCGAAGGGCCTTCTTGATCTCGCCCAGCGTGAACGCCAGATCGCGCGCGACGTGGACGACGTTGACGGCGTGGACGAGCGCGTAGGACGCGGGCGCCACGCCCCCCTCCGAGAAGGGGCGATCGATGTCGAGGCGCGCCAGCTCGAGCGGTGCCTCGGCGAACGTCCGGGAGAGCGTCCGCTGCGCGCGGCGCAGGAACGGGAACGAGACCTCCGTGAACCGGTAACGCTGCACGGCGTCCGCGCGCCCGATCTCGCGCAATCGAAGGAGGAGCGCTTCCGCGCCGCTCCCGAGTCCACCGCCGAGCTCGAGCACGGCGCCCGGAGCCTCGGCGAGCGCACGCGCCGCGGGGAGCGCCGCGATGCGATTGCTGATCGCGTACGCGGGGTTGTCGTTCGAGAAGTACGACGCCCACGCCTCCATGTGATCGGCGGCGAACAGCGCGCGCTCGCCGGTCTCCTCGCCGCGCAGCACGGCGGGGTAATGCCGCGCGGCGAGCGCCGCGATGCGGTACGAGGGAAGGCAGCTCGGGTCGTGAGCCTCCTGCTCGGCCTCGATCTCCCGCGGGTCCCACGACGGAAGCGGCGCCGTCAGGCCGCGCGCCGCGAGCATGCCGAGGAGCCAGCCGGTGGGCGCGCTCGCCGCCTCCGGGTCGAGCCCCGCGCGCGCCACGATCTCGGAGGGCGAGATCCCCGGCGCCATCGCCGCCTCGATCCCCGTGTCTTTCGCGATGCCGATGGTGAGCCGCGTGACGTACTCCTCGAGCAGGTCGCACGAGCGGACGAAACGGTCGTCGAGGAGGGAAGCGATCTCGGCGGGAAGCAGCGTCGCCCTTTCGTCGAGACCCCGTCGCGAAGCGATCGGCATGATGCTCCGAGTCTAGCGCCGTGCCGTACGTGCCGCGAGCGCGGGAAGCACGAGAAGCGTCGCGGCGAGGCACAGGAGGTTACCGACGCAGACGACGAGACCGCCGTTACGCAGAGCCGGAACGTGCGAGACGGCGAGCGCCGCGAACCCGGCGGAGGTCGTGAGGTTGGTCAGCACGACCCCGCGCCCCGCCTCGCGCGCCGCTTCCCCCGGGTCGCGGCCGCTCGTGCGCGCGAGATGGAGGACGTGGAGCCCGTCGTCGATGCCGATGCCGACCAGGACCGGAAGGACGCACAGCGTGAACAGGTCGAGCGGCCGGCCGAGCCATCCCCACAGCCCCGCCGTCCAGGCAACGCCCAAGACCACGGGCACGAAGGTCAGGAGCGCCGATCTCACGTCGCCCCGGTAGGACAGGACCACGAGCGCGAACACGAGACCGACCGCGAGCGCGCCCAGCCGCTTGAGATCCGAAAACGCGAGCGCGCGGAGCTCCGAGCCGAGCGCCGAAACGCTCGCGACCGCCGTTTCGGGTGCGACGCGCTCGATCGCGCGCACGAGGTCGCGCGGTGGCCCCGAGCCCCACGCGCCCTCCGGCACGCGCGCGCGCACCGCCGCCAGCGCCCCGTCCGGCGTCACGCGCAGGCCCTCGCGCAGCCAGGCCGGGTAGCTCTCGAGGGGGATCGGCGCCGGGTCGCGCCCGGCCGCGATCGCCCGCATGGCATCGAGCGCGCGCGCGAACGCCTCGGGCCTCAGTCCCTCGCGGTCGAGCGCCTCCGCGAGGCGATCCGCCGCGCGATCGAGCCCGAGCGGCCGCAGCGCCGCGACGCGCCGCTCCGCGCGCTTGCCGGTCACGATCCAGTCGGACGGGGCGACGACCTGCGCGTCGCTCGGCAGCCGGCTCCGGAGGATCGACGCCACCGCGTCCGCGCGGTCGAGGGCCTCCTCGGCGTCCCTCCCCTTCACGAGGAAGGTCGCCGTGTCGAGCGGCACGGCGAACGATGCGACGAGGCGCCGCTCCGCCCGCAGCGCGGGGTGGTCCTCCGGCCGCATGCGCCTCAAGTCGGGGTCCACGTGGAGTCGCGCCACGCCGGCCCCGGCCGCGACGGTCGCGATCGTCGCCAAGAGCAGCACCGTCTTCGGGCGGCGCTCGCTCGCGCGCAGCGCGGCCTCGACGATCGCGGCGTAGCCCCGCCCGGACTCCCGGGCGTCCCGGCTCCGCCACCGCCGCGCCGTCAGCACGAGGAGGGGTGCCGCGACCAGGGCGGTCGCGGCCAGGAGCAGCAGCATGCCGCAAGCGACGACGAGCCCGAGCTCGCGCAAGGGCCGGAAGTGAGCGAAGGCGAGGCAGCCGAAGGCGGCCGCGGTCGTGAGCCCCGCGGCGAGGATCCCGGGCGCGGTCTCGGCCAGCGCCCCCACGACCGCGACATCGGGCGCGGCTCCGGAGCGCCACGCGGCGCGCGCGCGCGCACCCAGGTGGAGCGTGAAATCGTCGCCGAGGCCGAGCAGGATCGCCGCGAAGCCGACGCCGACCGCGGTGACGGGTCCGTAGCCCAGCGCGACCAGGGCCGCGCAGACGACCTGGCCGGCCGCGACCGTCGCGAGCGAGATCGCCGGGATCGCGACCCCGCCGAAGGCGAGCACGATCAGGAGCAGAACGAGGACCGACGCCGTGGTCAGGATGCGGATGAGATCCGCCCGCAGCGCCGTCTCGTCGTGCGCCGCGTACAGCGGTCCGCCCACCGCCTCGATCTCGAGGGTTCCGACATCCGCCGATCGCGTGCGGGCGAGCGCCTGATCGAGGGCCGCCGCGAGGGCGCGCCCCCCGGCGGCATCGGACTCCCCTCGCCGCGGGGTGAGGATGACCAGGGCGGACCGTCCGTCGGTCGAGAGCAGGGCCCCCGTGAGCGGATCGAACGGCAGGCTGCTCCCCGCCGCCAGCTCCCGCAGCTTCGTTGCGGCGAGTCCCAGCGGGTCCGATGCGGTGAGCCGCGTCGAGAACAGGGCGCCGGGCCCCGTCGCCGCGTCCCGCAGCTCGCGGGCCCTCGCGTCGAGCGACCCGGCCGCAAGGCGCTGCGAGAGGGCGGACGCAGGATCGTCGCCCAGCAGCAGCGGGAGCCGGGGCGCCAGCGCCTCGGTGAAGAACGCCTCGTCGTCCTCGTCGAGCCCGAAGCGCGCGTGCGCGACCTCCGGCGAGCGGGACACCTCGCGCGCGAACACCTCCGCGGCGTCGGCGAGCCCCTCCGGATCGGCGGGCGCGTCGTCCCGGAGACGCAGGACGACGTAGACGTTCTCGATGCCGCCGAAGCTCTCGAGGAAGGTGCGGTAGGCCGAAGAGGCCGGCGCGTCCTCCGGGAGCAGGGCGAGGACGTCGGAGCGGACCGTCAGCCGGCTCGCCGGCACGATCGCCAGGGCCGAGACCGAAAGCGCCGCCGCCAGCAGGGCGATCGGATGGGCGACGACGATCCGGCCGAAGCGGGAAGCGAGTCGCGCGATCACGTCAGGCGGTCGATCCCGCGTCCACGAGGATCGCCTGCCCCGTGATCGCGCGCGCGCGATCGGACAGCAGGAAGACGATCGTCGCGGCGACGTCCTCGGGGGCCGTTCCCGAAGGGAGCGCCTCGATCGCCCGCAGCGCCTGGAGCCGCTCCGCGGGGGCGCCCGCGACCATCCCGGTCATGACGAGGCCGGGGACGACGGCGTTGACCCGCACGTGGCGGCGCCCCACCTCGCGCGCGAGCGACTTGGTGAGGCCGATGAGGCCCGCCTTCGAAGCCCCGTAGGAAGCCTGCCCGGCCACGCCGCGCATCGCGGTGAGCGAGGCGACGTTGACGATGCTCCCCGCTCGCCGGGCGATCATCCCCGGGAGCACGGCGCGGCAGCAGCGGAAAGCCGCGCCGAGGTTCGCGTCGATCACCTCGTCCCAGTCGGCGTCGGGCGTCGACGCGAGCAGCGCGTCGCGCCGGATCGCCGCGTTGTTGACGAGGCCTTCGACCGGGCCCTGCGCCTCCTCGATCTCGGGGATGAGCGCGCCGGGGCGCGCGCGATCGGCGAGGTCGTAGCGATAGGCGCGAGCCTTTCCCGACGATGCCGCGACGATCTCCCGTGCCGCCGCCTCGCTCTCCCGGTAGGTGAGCGCGACGTGCCGCCCCTCGGCGAGGAGAGCGTCCACGACGGCACGCCCGATCCCCCGGCTTCCGCCGGTCACGAGCACGACCCCCGGCTTCACGGCATCGCCTCGAAGCGGGCGCGGGTCACGGCTCTCGCGATGCGCAAGGAATCCACGACGGGACGGTAATGGCTCGTCGCCCGTCCGTCCACGGTGTCGAGGCGAATCGGCACCCCCGCGATGCGGAAACCGCGGCGCGCCGCGCGGACGAGCACCGCGCTTTCGGCCTCGAAACGAGACTCGGGGAACCCGACGGCCTCGAGGAGCCGGCGCGAGTAGACGCGGAACCCCGTCTGACAGTCGGGGAGCGACCGGCCCGCGACGCGCGAGATCAGCCACGACGAAGACGCGTTGCTCGTGCGCCTCACCTTGCTCATCCCGTCGTAGAGGTGGTCGCGCGTCCCGAGGACGAGGTCGGCGCCCGCGCGCCACGCAGCCACCAGACGCGGCACTTCCTCGGGCGGGTGCTGCCCGTCGGCGTCGAGCGTGACCACCGCGTCGTACCCCTCCGCGAGGAGATGGTCGAACGCGGTGCGCAGCGCGCGGCCTTTCCCCAGGTTGACGTCGTGGACGAGAACCGGCACGCCGAGGGCACGCGCCTCGTCCCCCGTCCGGTCGGGGGAGCCGTCGTCGATCACGACGACCGGCCCGCAGGCGAGCGCCCGGCGGACGACTTCTCCGACCGTCGGCTCCGCCTCGTAGGCGGGGATCGCGATCGCGAAGCGTCCGCTCATGCCTTCTCCAGCACGGCCCACGCGCCGGCACCGCCGGCCGCAAGCGCGCTCGCGAGCACCGCGCC
>Ga0068859_100007141_pt1 | contig 11339 bp, 7 predicted proteins | sample KBSSwiS22_FD_66585 | JGI IMG/M metagenome (GOLD analysis project Ga0068859, IMG submission 66585) | Switchgrass rhizosphere microbial communities from Kellogg Biological Station, Michigan, USA - KBS Switchgrass S2-2 | ecosystem: Host-associated > Plants > Roots > Rhizosphere > Soil ... | reverse complement strand
AGCGCCAGCGACAGATGAAAAACGACGAGACGCGGCCTTCCCCGGAGGCCGCGTGCGAGGAGTTTTTCCGCGGCGTGTGACCTCCACCCCACCGCGCACACAAGACGCGCGGCGGGGACCCCGGCGGAGGCCCCGGCAGAAGCCTCTGACTGACGCTCGGTCACTGGCGAGATCGATTCAAGCAAACGGTTCCGGGGGTGCGACGCACCATCGACCGGCGAGGGGCCAAGACGGGCCTGTGGGCGCACTGCCATCGTGTGGGTCCTCCCGCGACGAGTTTCGAGGCGTGCCGTCGAACTCCTCACGACACGGCGAGAAGCCGCAGGGGACCAGCGGGGTTTGAGGAGGACGAGAGTCCTCCGATTCCCGCGTCCAGCGGACAACAGAGGCATCGCAGCCATGTCCGGCACGACGAGCACGAGTTCGCGGGAGGAGCCCACATGATGGCAGGGCGCCGCGAGAGGCCGGTCTAAACACCGGCAACTACGCCAGCCCCACCGGCTGCTACGTCTAGAGATCGGCTTTCTTCCGGAGCGTCGCGCGGTTCACGCCGAGCAGCTCCGACGCCTTCACCTGGTTGCCGTTGGTGATGGTGAGCGCCTCGTCGACGAGCGAGGTCTCCACCACCGAGACGATGTCGTGGTAGAGCGACGAGGCACCCTCGGCAGACTGCTCCACGAGCCGCTCGTGCAGCGTCGTCCTGGTGGCGCGGGCCAGCGCTGATTCGGCGGCCTGCCGGCCCAGAACCCGCCCTCCAGAAAGACTGTCGCCCAGGTCGTTGAGCGTGATCACGTCGCCACGCGCGACGATGCACGCGCGCTTGAGAACGCTTTCGAGCTCGGCGGCATTACCGGACCAGCCATGCTCCGAGAGCCGCCGCATGGTGGCGTCGTCCACCCCGGTGAAACTGCGGCTCAACTCGTCGTTGAAGCGCTGGATGAAGTGGCGGACCAGCGGCGGAATGTCCTCGCGGCGTTCACGGAGCGGCTTCAGCCGCACGGTCATCACGCGCAGCTGCTCGAACAGCTCGAGGCTGAACGTCCCTTCCTCGACGGCGGCGGCGAGGTCGCGATCGGTCGAGGCCAGGACGCGGGTGGGACCGGGCCCGCTGAGCATCCGCGTGACCCGCACCTGCGCGGGCTTCGGCAGCGCGTGCACCGAGGCGAGGTGGACCGATCCTTCGCCCAGCCGCGCGATGTGATCGTCCACGACCTCCGCCGCCAGATTCGCGCAGTCGATGGTGACGAACGGCTGTTCGCGGCGCTGGCTGTTCTCGTGAATGGTGGCGACGACCAGCTCCTTTCCCGTCCCGCGCTCGCCGACCACGAGCGCCGGCACGTCGTTGGCGGCGAGCAGCCCGATCAGTTTGTAGACCTCCTGCATGGACGGCGAGTCGCCCACGAGCGCCACCTTCGGGTGCTGGTCGATCACGGAGGAGGCGCCGTCGCCGCCCCTGGCCGACAGCGCGTGGTCGATCACGCCGCGCAGCTCGTCGAGATCCAGCGGCTTGGTGACGTACTCGAACGCGCCGGCGCGCATGGCGTCGATCGAAGTCTGACTGGTGCCGTGCGCGGTCATGATCACGACGTAGACGCTTGGATAGCGCGCCCGCAGCGTCTTCAGCGCCTGCAGACCGTCGATGCCGGGCATCCGCACGTCGAGAAAGGCCAGCGCCGGGCGGCGCTCGTCGACCATCCGCAGCGCGTCCTCCGCGTTGCTGGCCAGCAGACAGGTGTGCCCTTCGTGGCGAAGGAACCGCTCGAAGGCGTTCGCGACGGACTGGTCGTCATCGACCACGAGAATGTCAGCCATGGCGTGATACGGGCAGCCAGATGTCCGCGCAGGTGCCCCGCGGCTGGCGAGGTTCGAGCCGGATGCCTCCGCCGTGGCCTTCGACCACGGCCTTCACGTTGACGAGACCCAATCCGACCCCTTCGGGCTTGGTGGACACGAACGGATCGAACACGCGCTCGGCGAGTGCCGGGTCGATCCCGACACCATCGTCGCAGATCTGCACGCGAATTGTGTCGCCGTCCACCTTGGTCGAGACGCGCAGCTCGCCACCGGTGTGCATCGCTTCCGAGGCGTTGACGAGCACGTTCAGGAGCGCCTGGCGCAGACGCTGCGTATCGAGCGCGATCGGCGGAAGCGGCTCGGTAAGCGCCAGGGCGACGTCGATCTTGCGGTAGGCCAGCTGGTGCGACAGCTGATCGACGGCGCCGCGGAGAACCGCGTTCAGATCTCCGGGCTGCAACGCGAGCGCCCCTGGATTCGCGAGGTCCATGAGGTCCCTGACGACCGATTCGACCTGCGCCACGTCGCGCAGCACGGCGCTCAGCACCTCGTGCGCGTCGGTGCCGGCACCGAGCTTCGAGCGCAGCAACTGGCTCTGCATCTTGATCGAGGAAAGCGGATTGCGGATGTCGTGGGCCACGCGCGCGGCAAAGAGGCCGGCCAGGCCGAGCTTCTCGGACCGCACCAGCGCGACGCGCGACTGGTCCAGACGATCGAGCATGCCGTTGAACGACGACGCGAGCGCTCCGATCTCGTCGTCGCCCACTTCGGCGCGGACGCTCGACTCGAGCGGGCCGAGCGCACGCACGAACCCGACCAATCGATCGAGCGGGGCGGTCACCCCTTTCACGACGGCCCGGCTGACGAGCACGAGAAGCGCCACGCTGATCGCCGCCGACAGCAGAATGGTGCGCTCGACGGCCGTCGTCGCCGCGGCGACCGGCGACGTGTCGGCGACGAGAACCACCGTCGTACCCGGCTGGCTGTCGACGGTGCGGTAGGCGATCGCGCACGGAAACCCGCAGTCGGCCGAAACCAGACGCGGCGAGGGTCCCGGCGCCTGCGCGGCGATCGCCGCCTGCGCCGACGCGAGCAGCTGGGCCTTCGGCTGGTCGAGCGAACTGGCCAGCAGGTGTCCGTCCGGGCCGAGCGTCAGGATGTCGGCGCCGATCACCGGACGAAGATTCTGAAGCACGGGCGAGCTCATGGCGAAGCTGCGCCACGTGACGGAGGACGCCGACTCCAGCAGTTGGGCCTCGAGGCGCGATTGCAGCGCACCAGCCGTACTGCGCACGCCCACCCAGGTGATCGCGACGCTCGCGGCCCCCGCCGCCAGCACGAGAGGAATGACGAGACGGTGCTCGACGCGCAGGCGGCGGCGCGCCGGGCTCACGGCTTGAAGCCGACGATCAGCGTGTGCGGATTGGGCGGCGGAAGCGGCCGCACATCCAGGCGAGCGAATCCGGCGTCCTGCATCCAGCGGCTCATCTCGGTTTTTGCGTGTGCCGACCCATGGTTGCTGGTCAGCATCATATTGAGCGCGAAGGAGAGCGCAAACGGCGGGCTGTTCTTGTCGTCGTTCTCGAAGAAGACGTCGCTCACCACGATGAGCCCACCCGGGGCCATGGCGGCAAAGCTCTTCTCGAGGAGCATGCGGCACTCGGCTTCGTGTTCGCGGTGCATCATGCCCGACAGCAGCACCGCATCGTGATTCGCGCCGAAAGATGCGGTGAGATAGTTGCCGGGCTGCAGATCGATGCGATCGGCGTAGCCGTGCGCCTCGACGATCTCGCGCGTGATCTCGAGTACGCCCGGCAGGTCCAGCACCGTCGATCGAAGCCCGGGCGTCTTCTGGACCAGGGCAATCGAATAGGTTCCTGGGCCGCCGCCGACGTCGAGCAGTCGCGTGCGTCCGCTGAAGTCGACGAGCGCCGGCAGCACGGAGCTGAGGCCGCGCGCGCGTTCGTGCATCGCATAGATGAAGGCCCGCGTCTTTTCCTTGTCATCGCCAAGGATGCTCTCGGGGTCGATCGCCGGACGGCCCGTCCGCACCAGCCCAGTCAGGCCGGCCCAGACCGGATAGAGATCCTGCGCGTATTTGAGTCCGTTTGCCGCGTACGCCGGCTGTCCCTTGACCAGGTACGCCTGCGTCGCCGGCGTGTTCTGGTAGTGGACCCCGTCTCGCGCGAGCATGCCGTCCGCCACGCACCACTCGAGGATCATCCGCAGCGGCTCACGCTCGACGCCGCACGCGGTCGCCAGCGCTTCAGCGGTCGTGTGCCCGGCGCTGATCTGCGTGAACACGTCGAGCTCGCTGGCCGTGAACAGCACCATGGACGAGCGGTGTGCGAGAGCGATCTGTTGCAGCCCGGCGGCGCTCGGAAGCTGGCCTGGCGCGAGCACGGGTTCCTGGGATCTCTTGAGTGCGTCGGTCACTCGGTCATCTTGAACGGCGCTCCAGAGCGTGTCAACACGCGTGACAACCTGTGAAGCGTGCAGGATCCGTTCTGGTACAGTGAGCAGCGGGCGTCGAACCTCGCGCGCCCCCGATGCGATGTTTCCAACCGCCGTCATCGACGTCGTCGGCTTGACCGGCGAAATGCTGGGCGCCGAGACGCCGCACCTGGACGCGCTACGCCGCAGCGGATCGTCGGCGGCGGTACGCTCCGGCCTCCCCGCCGTGACGTGCACGGCGCAGGCCACCTACATGACCGGCCGTCCGCCACGCGAGCACGGGGTCGTCGGGAACGGCTGGTATTTCCGCGATCTCGCTCAGGTGATGTTCTGGCGCCAGCCTGACCAGCTGATCGCCGGCGAGAAGATCTGGGACGTCGCCCGCCGGCGCGACCCGTCGTTCACGTGCGCCAAGATGTTCTGGTGGTTCAACATGTACGGCGGCGTGGAGTGGTCCGTGACGCCGCGGCCGATCTACCCCGCCGACGGTCGAAAGATTCCCGAGATCTACTCGGCACCCGCCGATCTGGCTGCCAGGCTGACGTCCGAGCTCGGGCCGTTTCCGTTCTTCGACTTCTGGGGACCTCGATCCGGCATCCGCTCGAGCGAGTGGATCGCCGACGCGTCGCTCGCCGTCGATCGATGGTTCGCGCCCTCGCTTCTCATGGTCTATCTGCCGCACCTGGATTACGACCTCCAGCGATACGGCCCTCGCGATCCGCGGGCCCGGGCCCAGGTGGCGGTCATCGACGCGCTGGTCGGGCGTCTGGTGGAGGCGCTGCGCGCGGCTGGGCGGCGCGTGCTCGTGCTCTCGGAGTACGGCCTGGCGGACGTTCACCGGCCCGTGCACCTCAATCGCACGCTGCGTGACGAAGGGTGGCTCGCCGTGCGCGACGAGCTCGGCACCGACGCGTTCGACCCGGGCGCCAGCCGCGCGTTTGCCGTCGCCGATCACCAGCTCGCGCACGTCTACGTCCGCGATCCCGCTGATCGTCCGGCGGTCAAGGCACGACTACAGGCGCTCGAAGGCGTCGAGCAGGTGCTCGAAGGCCGGGAGATCGCCGCCGCTGGCCTCGATCACGAACGTAGTGGCGAACTGGTGGCCATTGCGACTCCCGAGTCGTGGTTTACCTACTACTACTGGCTCGACGACGCGCGCGCGCCGGACTACGCCCGGACCGTCGACATCCATCGCAAGCCCGGCTACGACCCCTGCGAGCTGTTCATGGATCCGGCGCTCAGCCTGCCGGCGGTTCGCGTGGCCGCAACGCTGGCCAAGAAGGCGCTCGGCTTCCGGTATCTGATGAACGTCATCCCGCTCGACGCCTCGCTCGTGCGCGGGTCGCACGGCCGCATTCCCGCGTCGCTCACCGCCGGGCCGGTCGCGATCTCGTCAGAAGCCGACGCGCTCGGCGACACGCTCGAGCCGACGGCGATCCACGATCTGATCCTGTCGCACCTCTTCGACACGCGGCCCTCAGCGCTGCCGAACAACGACCGTCGCTCCTGACTTGAGCGGCCCGGGGACCACTTGCGTCTGCCCCCCGGGCCAGACGACCGTGATCGAATTCGCCTGCCCCGCGCTGCCGAGGCCGGCGTAGACGGGCACCGCACTCTGGCCCAGATATCCAAGCTTCCCGTCGTTCACGATCACCTGCGCACGGCCGGCGGCGTTCACGGTGATGCGCGCGCCGAGGCCGTCGCGGTTCGACGACTTGCCCACGAGTTGGATCTTCAGAAAATTGATGGCGCCTCGCTGCGCGAGATCACTGATCAGGACCTGCGGAACGTCCCCGTAGTCGTTCGTCACGATATCGAGATCGCCGTCGCCATCGAGATCGAGGACAACCGCCGATCGGCTTGCCCGCGCGGCCCAGACCGTGACGTGGCCGTGGCGCGCGGGCACCGTACCGCGCTGCTCGGGCGTCTGCGTGTTGTCGCTCATCACGGGCGCGATTTCACCCTTGCAGATGTCCTGTCCGACGTCCGCGCCGTCGCACTCGAGCTCGAACCAGGGACGGATCAGCCGCCGGCGCGGCTCGACCCCGAGCACGTATTCAGCCGGCACGAAACGCTTGCCGCCATCGTTGAGCAGAATGTCGTTGCCTTTGTACCGGCGCGGATAGTTCATCCCGGCGCTGATGAACACGTCGGGCCAGCCGTCGGCGTTGAGGTCTCCCACGCTCGGTCCCCAGGGCCATCCGGTTTCGACGCCGGAGGTCTCCGACACCTCGTCGAACTTGCCGGCGCCGCGGTTGGTGAACAGGGCGTTGCCGAGGATGTGATGGCCGTCGGTGGCCAGGAACCGGGGCGGGAACATCTTCTCCGGATCCTGCTTGCGACGCTCGTTCTCGGGGAGCAGGTCCGCGGCCATGTCGGTGTGCATGTCGGTGACCAACAGATCGACACGCCCATCGCCGTTCCAGTCGAACGCCTTGACGCCCATCGCGCCCCACGGCGTGGCTGGAAACACTTCCCGGCTCCGGCGCTCGAACCGACCGTTGCCCGCGTTGCGCCACAGCTCATCGTGCCCCTGCATCGAGGGGATGTAGAGGTCCGTGCGGCCGTCCCCGTCGTAGTCGAAGGGCATGGCTTCACCGGACCATGCGGAATGCACGAGGCCCGAAGACTTCGTCACATCCTCGAACCGTCCGTCGCCCACGTTGTGGTACAGAACCGAGGTTTCGAAGCGCTCTGGATGCAGATGCCCGGCGAACGCGTCGCCAAAACTCTTCCACAGACCATTGGCGTCCCGCTCGTCGCGGGTGTACTTGCCGACATTCGTGACGAAGAGATCGAGCCGGCCGTCGTTGTCGTAGTCGAAGAACACGGCGCCTGACGAGTGCCCGCCGGTCCCGGCCACGCCCGCGTGCATCGTCGCATCCGTGAACTTTCCGTGACCGTCGTTCACGAAGAGGAGGTTGCCGTCCCGGACGCAAGAAACGAAGAGATCTTCGTCGCCATCGTTGTCGATGTCGGCAAACGACGCACCCACGCAGGCACGGTGACCGACGGCCACGCCCGCGGCGGCCGTGATGTCCTCGAATCGGCCGCCACCCAGATTCCGGTAGAGCGCATTGGGGCCACCCTGATTCACGAAATACAGGTCTGGCAGGCCGTCGTTGTCCACGTCGGCCGCCGCCACCGCCGTGCCATGGTCGTAATGCACGGCGCGATAGTTCCTTCCCAGATCCTCTGTGGCGACGTGGCGGAACGTGATGCCGCTCGAGCCAACGCGATCGACCAACTGAAAGTCGTGCGCCGCCTGCAGCGTTCTCGCCGCGTCCATCTGGGCCTTCCGATGGTTCTCGATCCAGTTGGGCTCGCGAAGATCCTTCGGGACGTACACGTCTTGCGGCGGCGGGGCCGCGAGCGCGTCGGTGATCGCGCGGCGTACGTCGGCGAGCGCACTCTGCCCCTTGGCGTCGATGGCTGCGCGCACGCGGCCATCGCGTCCAACGACGATGAACTGCTGGTTCTCCGGAGCAGCCAGCTTGAATCCGGTCGTGATGAGCGCACGAACCGTCGACGGCGTTCCGGTCAGGAACGACCACCGCGAACCGTCCGCGCCGTTGGCCGTCGCGTAGGCGCGAAGGACGTCGGCGCGGTCCTGGTCCGGGTCGAGGGAAAACGACACGAACCTCACGTCGTTCATCGACGGCGTCCCAGTCACGTCCTTGGCAAGCGTGGCCATCCGTTGCGTCGTCTCGCGCGACGCGCCGTCGTGAGTGGCGATGAAGTCCGCAACCCAGACCACGCCGTGCAGGTCGGTGAGCCCGAAGGGCCGGCCGCCCTGATCTTCGAGCGTGAACTCGGGCAACCGGGAAGCGGTCGCGCCGGTCTGCGACGCGGGAGCCGGGCGATTGCAGGCGGCAGTGCTCGCCAGGAGAACGGCCAGAATCGACCAGGCGCGTCTACCGACAATTCGATTCCGGTCAACCTTCCTCATTACAGCTCCTACCTGGCTCGGCCGCGCACCCACGACTGATACTCCTGCGGCGAGTCGACGACGATGGCACCCACGAGGCGCTCGGGATGCGGCAGTCCACAGAGTTCCTCGGCACGAAGCTCGTAGCGACGGGCCTCATCCGCACGAAAGCGGAAGTGTCCGGGCAGGCCTGGTGCGGCGAATTCCCGCAGGCCAAGGTCGGGCGCGAAGAAGTTCGAGATGTACTCTCGACTCGAAAAAACCAGCGTGACGGCGGCGCCGCGCGGCACATGTACCTCGCGGCCAGTCGAGACCCTGTTTTCTGAGCCTCGAGGACCTGGGAGCAGGTACTCAGCGTTCCAATCGGCGCGATGCGCCGTCAATTCGACGCTGACCGCGTTCAAGGGGACTGGCAGATCGGCCGCACAGCCGGCCGAGCAGACGAGTGCGGCCACGCCGGTAGAAGCCAGAAGGCGAAGCAATCGCGCAGATTATCGATGCAGCCGCTCTGGTGCATCAACCCCGATGGTGCGAGTGCGCGGTGCTGCACAAAATGACACGCGCTCGAGTTTTGAGTTCCAACCCTTAAGTGGTCTGGGTTTGGCGGCGCCCTGGGTTCTCGAGAAGTAAAACGAAGTCGCGCCCACGCGCGACTTGATCGCCGACGCTTCGGAAGCTCTGAATATCTAAGCTGTTGGTGATTCAACCACTTGGACGATTTCTGAGCAGACGACGGAGCCCGGCCCTCGAATTGCTGTGTTGCTGCCAGGATTTGCGGATCGCGTCGTCGCGACCGGGTTAGATAGGAGCCAGGAGAGAACCATGAGTCTCATGAGCAGAGTCAACCGCGGACTCATCGCGTTGGGAGTTGCGGCCGTGGTCGGGCAGGCGATACCCACGCAGGCGGCGCCCATCATCACAGTGACACCGAGCCCCTCGGTCGTCGTTCAGAACGGCACCAGCCAGACCTTCGACGTGGTCGTGTCGGGCCTCGCGCTGAACGAAGCGGTGGGCGGCGTCTCGCTGCTGCTGACCTGGGACAGCACGATCCTCGGCGCCCCGACGAGTGACACGCTGGACCCCGACAACAAGATGGGGACCTCTCTCGACCCCTTCAACGTGGATCCAGCGACCGGATTCGCCCCCGGGAAGCTCACCCTCTCGTTCCTGGCGGACATTTCAAAGGACGAGGCCGCCCTCAAGGCGCTGCAGGGTGCAGGGTTCAGACTGGCCACGTTCAGCCTGACCGCGCTGGCTCTTGGAACGACGCCGATTGACCTGCTGGTGTTCTCTCCGAACGGTCCGAACGGCGTCCCGCTGTCGGACGGCAACGGCTTCCCGCTCGGCGCGACGCTGGTGGGCACCTGCGTGACGGTCGGTGTGTCCAGCACGGTGCCGCCTGGTTCGTGCGCAGCGGTCCCCGAGCCGGCGTCGATGATGCTGATCGGCAGCGGTCTGGCCTCGGTGCTGGCCCTGGCCCGTCGCCGTCAGGCGGCTCGCAAGGCGTAGAGATCTCGGCGCGCCAGGCGCGCCAGAGTGCCACTATCCGTCCCCGCAGGAGGAGCGTTCCCCTGCGGGGATTTTTTTTGATATTGATTGGTGCCCATGGCTGTTGCTTCCACCGCCCGCCCTTCTGTCAAGAAGGCTCAATCGCGCAAGCACGTGGCGGCCGCACCGAACGCGAGACCGCTGGCGCTGGCGATGGTTGCCACGATGGCGCTGGCTGCTCTCGCTCTCGTCCCTTCGGTGAACGCGAACGCCCAGCTTCGCGCGTCGGTCCTCGGCGCAGCCGTTGTTCTGGCCGCGGGTGTCGGCCTGGTGCTCTGGACCGCAAAAGCGGCGCGACGTGCGCTGTCGATCGAGGTGTCGATCCGGCGGCCACATTACATGCAGGCGATGCTGCAGGGGAGCATCTACGCCTACTGGGGCTACTACTATCGCCCGGTCTATGACCAGGTGCCGCTCATCGCGGCGCAGCTCGCGTTCGCCTATGCGTTCGACATGCTGCTCGTCTGGTCGCGACGGGACAAGTACACGCTCGGCTTCGGCCCATTCCCCATCATCTTCAGCATCAATCTCTTCATCTGGTTCAAGCCGGAGTGGTACTACCTGCAGTTCGCGCTCGTCGCGCTCGGATTCCTGGCCAAGGAGTTCATCCGGTGGCAGAAGGAGGGGCAGTCCGCGCACATCTTCAACCCGTCGTCGTTTCCGCTGGCGCTGTTCTCCGTCGTCCTGATCGCCACCGGCTCCACGTCGATGACCTACGGCGTCGAGATTGCCACCACGCAGTTCAACCCGCCGAACATGTACTTGATGCTGTTCCTCATCGGTCTTCCCGGACAGTATTTCTTCGGCGTGACACCGATGGTCATGACGTCGGTCCTGGCGACGTACCTGTTCGGGGCCGTCTACTTCGCGGTCACTGGAACCTATTTCTTCGTCGATTCCTACATCCCGGTGTCGGTGTTCCTCGGCATGCACCTGCTCTTCACCGATCCGGCCACGGCGCCGCGCACTGAACTGGGCCGGATCATCTACGGCGTACTGTACGCCATCGGCAACATCGTTCTCTACGACGTGCTTCAACGAGCGGGCATTCCGACCTTCTACGACAAGCTCCTGCCGGTGCCGCTGATGAACGTGTCGGTCAGGGCCATCGATCGGTTGGCGGGTTCGCCGGCGCTCAGCGCGATCAACCCGGCAAACCTTGGCCGTGCGATCGTCGCGCGGAAACGGCACCTCGCGTACATCACGGTCTGGGCGGTGGCGTTTGCCGGCATGAGCTCGGTGCAGGCCGTCGGCGATCACCATCCAGGGCACCGCGTGCCGTTCTGGCAGCATGCCTGCGACGCCAACTTGCGCAACGGCTGCTCGACGCTCGGGAGCATCACACAGAAGTACTGTGCGGACGGCTCCGGGTGGGCATGCAACGAGCTGGGTGTTCTGCAGGCGGAACATCGAGTGAAGTTTCCGGATCGCGCCGCGCAGAGTTTCGACAGCGCATGCGGACTGAGATTCGGAGCGGGCTGTCAGAACAAGGCCGCGCTCCTCTCCGGCGCCGCCGCCAAAGATTTGCGGCGGCCTGCTCCTGCGCTTTCCGACTACCCCGTGATCCTGAGGTCGGGAAAAGGGGCGTTGCCCGATACGCGGCCTTTCGCGCTGT
>Ga0068859_100007139_pt1 | contig 11340 bp, 9 predicted proteins | sample KBSSwiS22_FD_66585 | JGI IMG/M metagenome (GOLD analysis project Ga0068859, IMG submission 66585) | Switchgrass rhizosphere microbial communities from Kellogg Biological Station, Michigan, USA - KBS Switchgrass S2-2 | ecosystem: Host-associated > Plants > Roots > Rhizosphere > Soil ... | reverse complement strand
ATGGTGGGCTGGACGAGCTACCGCGACCAGTGGCTCTCCGAGGCGCTGGCCGACTACGCGTCCGCCCTCTACCGCAAGCGCCTCGCCCCCCGCGAGGGGGACCTGTTTCCCCGCGCGAACCTGATCGACACGGCGACCGCCGCCGGGCGGCCGCTCGAGACGCTGGGGCCGGTCACGCTCGGCCTGCGCCTCTCCTCGAGCCTCTCGGACGAGGCGTATCACGCGATCGTCTACGACAAGGGGTCGATGGTCTTCGCGATGCTCGCCGACAAGCTCGGCGCGGCACCGCTCCTCGGGATGCTGCGCGAGATCGCCCAGCGCACGAACCACCGCGACATCGACACCGCGACGTTCCTGCGCGGTCTCGAGAAGATGTCGGGCACCGACCTGACCGCGTTCGCGCGCGCGTTCGTGGACGGCATCGGCTACCCGGAGATCCAGCTCGAGTACGAGCGGAAGGGGTCGCCGGAGCGCCTGGAAGGGACGATCCGGCAATTCCCGCGCGGCTTCCGTCGCGACCGGCTCGTGCGGGTGGGGGAGTCGGGGTACGACGTCGAGCCCGAGTTCCAGGCGTACCAGCCCGTCGAGTCGGCCGAGGCCGACGTCGCCGCGATCGTCGCCGGACAGCCGCGCGCGGTGCTCCCCGCGCGCGGGGAGGCGACGCCGTTTTCGATCGCGGTCCCCGCAAGGGCGGGACGCGTGAGGTGGGATCCGGCGCAATCGATCCCCGCACCGGTCCGCGACGCCACGCTCGAGAGGAAGCGCGCGCTCGAGAGACGCGCGGCCGCGCTGCGCTCGGCGGGGAGGATCGAGGAGGCGCTCGCGACGTACCGCGAAGCGCTCGCCGAGCCGCTCGTGCTGCAACCCGAGGACGCCAAGGCCACCACGCGCGGCAACGTCGCCTGGTGGGCCCAACGCCTCGACGGCCGCATCCAGCTCGCCCTCGCGGAGGTCGCGCTCGACCAGGGGCGCGAGGGAGACGCGGAGGCCGCGCTGGCGAAGCGGGAGCTCAAGGTCGCCGCCGACGCCGAAGGCCCGGTCGAGCGGCGGCGCCGCATCCTGCGCGCGCGCCTGGCGCTCCGGCGCGGCGACGCGAGAGAGGCGTTCTCGATCCTCCGCGACGTGCTGGGCCTCGAGTTCGTGCAGCTCGAGACCGACACGGTGGGTGACGCGCTGCGCCGGCAGAAGTTCCGCGAGCAACCGGAGGGGCGCGGCGGCGACTACCTGCTGCTCGCCGTCGCGGCGGCGATGACCCAGCGCCCCGAGATCGCGCGCGAGGCGGCGCGCGAGGCCGCGCGCCGCGGAGCGGACACGTCGCTCCTGGAGGACCTCAACGCCCCCGCGGGAGCGCCAACGTCTCCGGCCGAAGGCGCCCGCCGCTGACCGGCCAGAACGCGGCCGGATCCGAGATCAGCTTCTCCCGCGGCACGTACCCTTCGAGGATCCACGACGCGTACCGCTCGTCCGACTCGAGGACCGCGGCGCCGAACCGGCCTTCGGCGAGGGTCGTCCGCACCTCGTTCTCGAGACGCTGCCGGGCCGGCCCTCGGTCGTCGAGGAAGACGTTGTCCATTGCAAGCGTGTGCGCGACCTCGGCCTTTCCGGCGAGGCGCGCGAGGTAGCCGTGGTGGGGGAGGAAGAGCTCGCCCGGAACCGCGGCCAGGCGGCGGACGACCGCGTCGCCGGCCGCGCGGTCCCGTGCGCTGGGCACGAGCGCGGCGGGCGAGTAGACGAGCCAGAGGAGCTGGAGGACCAGGAGCGCGTCGCCGAGTGTCTTTTTTCGGCGGTCGCGATCGTTCCCAATTTGGGAATGAGTCCACGTCGCGGCGAGGAGCGAGATCCCCGCGAAGGCCGGGAGGAGGTTATTCACCTCAGCGCCGTACACGCTCCGCACCGACCAGGAGGAGAGGACGAGCGCACCGGCGAGCACCGTAAAGAAAAAGGGGTCAGGCACCGTTTCCTTCGAAAACGGTGCCTGACCCCTTAGGCGCGTCAAGCGCGCGACGACTGCCGCGACGGCGCACGCGAGCGCCCAGGGGACGGCGCGCAGGACATCCTTCGCCCAGAACATCCACCACCCGCCGGGGAGGCGAGGGTGGTGCGCCGGCAGCGTGAAGCAGTAGTAGCGGAACCAGCCCTGGGAGGTCCACTCGAGGACGACCAGGCCCGTCGCGATCGAGACCACCGCGACTCCGGCCGCAAAGAGCGCCCGGCGCCGCTCGACGAGGAAGAGCCAGGCGAGAACCGGAAGAAGCACGACCAGCGCCGATTGCTTGGTGAAGAAGGCCGCGGCGGCGAGGAGGCCCGCGAGAAGGGCGCTTCCGTGACGCATCGTGAAGACGGCGCCCAGGAGGACGAGCATGTAGAACGAGTCGAGGCGCGCGAGATCGAGCCAGCCGCCCGATCGCGAAAATGTCGCCGCGAAGAGCCCCGCCGCGACGATGCCGTCCCGCCACGCCCCCGTCTCCCGGCGCGCCAGCGCCGCGATCGTCGCGAACACGCCGAGCGACGAGAGGAACGACAGCAACCGCAGCGGGAAGAATCCGACGCCCGTCACGCTCGCGACCGCGGCCGACGCGAGGTAGTAGCCGGGCGGATACAGGAACGACACGAAGTCGAGGGACGGCGGCGCGTAGAGCAGCTCGCCCTCGAGCAGGCGCCGGACGTGGGCGACCATGCCGCCCTCCATCCACTCCAGCTCGTAGGGGTAGCGCATGCGCGCGAGCGCGACGCCGACGTAGAGCAAGACGAAGGCGACGCCGAGGACGACCGGCAGTGCCGAAAGAAACCTCCTCACGGGCGGAACGCCGTCGCCTTCACGAGCACGATCACCTTCACCCCCGGCGCCAAGCCGAGCTCGCGCGCCGATTCCGGCGTGACGTGGATGCGCAGCGGCACCGGCGTCGCGACGATGACGGAGACGACCCCCTCCCGCTCGGTGAGGGACGACACGATGCCGGGAAGCGAGTTGCGCGCGGAGACACCGGCCACCTCGCCGCGCGCGAGGATGGGCTCCTCGGCGGGAAGCGCCAGATCGACGATCGTTCCCGGAGGGGCCGGAAGAGGCCCGGTGACGACGACGGTCCCGCCCAGATCGACGCGCGCCTCGTCGCTCCGGATCTCGATCACCGTGGCGCGGAGCCAGTTGGTCGAGCCGGCCGCGTGCGCGGCCGCCCCACCCGGCGCCAGCAGCTCGGCCGGCGTTCCCTCGGCCACGACGCGGCCGCGCTCGAGGTAGACGAGCCGGTCGCCGAGGCGCAGCGCCTCGCGCGGGTCGTGCGTCACGAGCACGAACGGAATCCTCGCCTCGCGGCGGAGCGTCCGGAGGAGCGCGCCGACCTGCTCGCGCGAGGCGAGCTCGAGGCCGGAGAGCGGCTCGTCGAGCAGGAGCGCCTCGGGCTCCGCCGCGAGGGCGCGTGCGAGCGCGATCCGCTGGCGCTCCCCGCCGGAGAGCACGGCTCCCCTCCGCGCGGCGAGCGCCGAGGCGCCGACCCGCGCGAGCCAGGAGTCGGCCCGCCGCGCGCGATCGCCGCTCCTCACGCCGAACGCGACGTTTCTCCTCGCGTCCATGTGGGGGAACGGCTCGGCGTCCTGGAAGACGATGCCGACGCGGCGGTGCCGGAGGGGCACGTCGATGCCGCGCTCGGAGTCGAAGAGCACGCGCTCGCCGAGCGCGATGCGCCCGGCCGACGGCCGGATCGCGCCCAGAATGGCGCGCATCAGCGTGGACTTCCCGGAGCCCGAAGGCCCGAAGACGACCGTGATCCCGGGCTCGGCCCGCAAGGAGACGTCGAGCGGGAAGGCGGCGGTGCCGTGAATCGCGGCCGAAAGCACGCTCATCGCGACCGCCCGATCCGCGCGACGAGCAGGAGCACCGCGATCGAAACGCCCGTGAGGAGGAGGCACAGCAGGAGCGCGGCGCGGTCGTCGCCGGTGAGCGATGCCTCGTACACCGCGAGCGGAAGCGTCTGCGTGCGGCCCGGGATGTTCCCGGCGAGGAGCAGCGTGGCGCCGAACTCCCCCAGGCCCCGCGCGAAGGAGAGCGCGATCCCCGCGGCGAGGCCGCGACGCGCGAGCGGGAGCTCGACCGCGAAGAACGAGCGGAGCCGCGTGGCGCCCAAGCTCGCCGCGGTGAGCGTGTGCCTTGGGTCCAGCTCCTCGAAGGCGACGCGCGCGGCGCGGTGCATGAGCGGGAACGACATGACGGCGGCCGCGACGACGCACGCGACCCACGTGAACGGGATCGGAAGGCCGAGCCCGCTCCGCCCCAGCAGGACGAGGAGCGCATATCCGGTCACGGTCGGCGGCAGGACAAGCGGGAGGGTCAGGAGCGTGTCGACGACCTCCCGGCCGCGAAAGGCGCGCCGCGCGAGCGCACGGCCCGTCAGCGTGCCGGCGATCGTCACCAGGATCGTCGCGACGATCGCGACCTGGACCGAGAGCGAAAGGGCCGCCGCGATCAAGCGGTTACGGGGCGGGCGGCGGTCCGAAGCCGTTCGCGGCCAGGATCGAAAGGCCCGCCGGGGACGTGAGGAACTCGAGGAACGCCTCGGCGCGAGCGGTCCCCTCGCCCTTCACGATCGCGGCTTCGTAGATCACCGGATCGTGGAGGGTCGCGTCGATCGTGGGGCCGGGCACGACGTCGCCGCCGCCGAGCTTGACGTCGGTGGCGTACACGATCCCGGCGTCCGCCTCGCCGCGCACGACGTAGTCGAGGACCTGGCGGACGTTCTCGCCGAAGACGAGGCGGCGCTCGATCGTGCCGATGAGCTCTTCCTTCCGGATCGTCTGGTCGGCGTAGCGCCCTGCGGGCACGGTCTTGGGATTGCCGATCGCGATCCTCTTGAAGCGCGGATCCATCAGGTCGTCGAAGGACGCCGGAGGCGCCAGCCCCTTCCGCGCCACGATCACGAGCCGGTTCGTCGCGAGCGCGCGGCGGGATCCCTCGATCAACCGGCCCGTCCGCGCGACGCGATCCATCTCGACCGGCGAGGCCGACAGGAAGAGATCCACCGGGGCACCGTGCTCCACCTGGGAGACGATGACGCCCGACGCGGCCGCCTCGATCTCGAGCTTCTCGCCCGGGACCTTCGCCGAAAACGCGGCGATCGCCTCGTCCATCGGCTTCTTGAGGCTCACGGCCGTGGCGATGAGCGCCGCGAGGACGACCGCCGCGATCACAGCGCCGCCAGCTCTTCCATCAGGAACGTCGCGGCCTCGTTCCCCTTGTAGAAGTTGTCCAGGTCGATCTTCTCGTTCGGCGCGTGGAGGTTGTCGTCGTGCAGCCCGATCCCCATGAGGACGGACGGGACCTTGAGCACCTTGTCGAACGAGGCGACGACGGGGATCGAGCCCCCTTCGCGCGTGAACACGGGCGTCTTGCCGAACGCCTTCTTCACCGCCCGCGATGCCGCCTGGAGCGCGACGTGGTCGGTGGGGGCGAGCCAGCCGGCGCCGTGGTGGAGGTGCGTGACCGAGACCTGCACCGACTTCGGCGCGATCTTCTTGACGTACGTCTCGAACTTCTTGAAGACCTCGGCCGCCGTCTGATCGGGGACGAGGCGCATCGAGACCTTCGCGTGCGCCTCGGCCGGGATCACGGTCTTGGCGCCTTCGCCCTGGAAGCCGCCCCAGATCCCGTTGATCTCGAGCGTCGGGCGCGCCGTGATCCTCTCGACCGTCGTGAACCCGGGCTCGCCGAACAGCGCGGGCGCTTCGATCGCCTTGCGGAACTTCGCGTCGGAGTGGGGGAGCTTGGCCATCTCCCTCCGCTCCTTGGCGGTGAGCTTCTTCACCTTGTCGTAGAAGCCGGGGACCTTGACCTTCCCCTTCGTGTCCTTGAGCTGCGCGATGATGTGCGCGAGCGCGAACGCCGGGTTGATCACGGCACCCCCGAACGACCCGGAGTGCAGGTCGCGCGACGTACCGCGCACGTCGATCTGGCAGTACGACAGCCCGCGCAGGCCGTGCGTGATCGACGGCGTCTTCTTGTCCACCATCGCGGTGTCGGACACGACGACCACGTCGCACTTCAGGAGGTCGCGGTTGGCGGCGACGAACGGCTCGAGGTTCCCGGAGCCGATCTCTTCTTCCCCCTCGAAGAGGAACTTGACGTTGACGGGACAGGTGCCCGACGTCTTCAGGTGCGCCTCGAAGGCGTTGACGTGGATGAGGAACTGCCCCTTGTCGTCGCACGCGCCGCGCGCGTAGAGGCGCCCGTCGCGCACGGTCGGCTCGAAGGGTGGGGTGGTCCAGAGCTCCAGCGGCTCCGGCGGCTGGACGTCGTAGTGCCCGTAGACGAGGATCGTCGGCTTCCCGGGCGCACCGAGCCACTCGCCGTAGACGATCGGGTGGCGCGAGGTCGGGTAGATCTTGGACGTCGTGCACCCCGCGCGCTTCAGGCGAGCCTCGACCCACTCGGCGGCGCGTTGGACGTCCTTGGCGCGGGCCGGGTCGGTCGAGATCGACGGGATCCGAAGGATGTCCTTCAGCTCGTCGAGGTGGCGGGACTGGTGGGCACGGACGAACTCGGCGGCGACGCTCATGAAAAGTCCTCCGGAAGCCCGGAAGACTACATCATCGCGGCGGGAGGCGCGGGCTCGTTCGGGTCTCCGGCGTTGCTCAGCGGGATCTTGGTGAGGAGCCAGGCGATCAAGCCGATCACGGCGATGCCGATGAGGTAGCTCGGGTGGTTGAAGTAGTTCTCGTTCCCGGGCGCCCCCTGGAACACCGCGTTCCAATCGGGCTTCCAGAGCGTCAACCCGGACGTCACGAGGCCCATGAGAGCTTCGCCCGCGATGAGGCCCGAGGCGATCAGCACTCCCACGTTCCCGAAGCGCGCCATCTGCGCCTCGTTGAACCCCTTCTTCTGCGCGATCGTGTCGGCGAGCCAGCGGATCATGCCGCCGACGAAGATTGCCGAGGTCGTGCCGAACGGAAGGTACATCCCAACGGCCACCAGCATCGGGCTCCGCACCTGGAGCAGGATCATCGTGAAGCCGAGGAAGATGCCGACGATCACGAGCGGCCATGCCATCTCGCCGCCGACGATCCCCTTCGCGAGAAACGCCATGAGGCTCGCCTGGGGCGCGGAAAGCTGCGGATCGCCGAATCCGGTGCCGCCGCCGGCGATGTTCGCCTTGTAGAGGATGAGGAGCGGGAAATACATGACGAGGGCCGCCACGACGACCGCGACCAGCTCGACGAGCTGGATCGTGCGCGGGGTGCCTCCCAGGATGTACCCGACCTTGAAGTCCTGGAGCAGCTCGCCCGCGACCGCGGCCGCGACGCAGACCACGGCGGCGACCCCGAGCACGGCGATCACCCCGCTCTGCCCGGAAACGCCGAGCGCGACCATCAGGAGTGCGGCGACGATCAACGTCGAGAGCGTGATCCCGGAGATCGGGTTGTTGGTCGAGCCGATCATGCCGACGAGGTATCCCGACACGACGCAAAAGAAGAAGCCGGCGATGAGCATCACGATCGCCGCCGTGAGCCCCGCCTTGACCCCCGCGAAGCTGATGTAGAGGGCCGCCATGGCGATGAACGTGATCCCGATCAGCAGGAACACCGTCTTCGACGCCATGTACCGTTCGGTGCGCACGGTCTTCGCCGTCGCGGACTCGCCGGCGGAAAGCTCGCGAACCGCGCGAGCCAAGCCCTGTCCGATCTTCTCCCGCATGCGGAACATCGTGAACCCGGCGCCGACGAGCATCCCGCCCACGGCGATGGGGCGGACGATGAAGCGCCAGACGCTCCCGGTCAGCCCGGCCCACGATTCAACCGGGGCGCCCTCGGGGAGGAACGTCTGGAGCTGCGGCCCGAGGAAATAGATGAGGACGGGAACCATGAACCCCCAGGCGAACAGGGAGCCGGCGAAGTTCAGCGCCGCCACACTCGGGCCGAGGATGTACCCCACACCGATGTAGGCAGGGCTCACGTCGGGGGTGACGAGCTGGGTGGCCCCGCCTGTGGTCAACGCATTGGCGTTCTCGCCGGTCCCCAAGCGGACCTTGCCGCCGACCTGGCCGAACCGTACGACCTTGGTCCAGCTCAGCGCGAAGAAGTTCAGCGTGCTGGCCAGGTAGATCGACCCACCGATGATCATGTTCTGGAAGAGGTATTTGGCGGCACCGGCGCCGCGCTGGCCCGCCTTGTGGATCTCGGCCGCCGCGGTGGACTCGGGGAAGGGCAGGGTCTTGTCCTCCACCATCGCGCGCCGCACGAGCGACACGAACAGCACGCCCAGGACCGAGCCCACGATCATGAGGGTGGTGGAGCGCAGGTAAGCCCCCGGACCCTCGAACGACGGCCAGGCGCCCGCGATGACGAACGCGGGGATCGTGAAGATCGCCCCGGCCGCCACCGACTCGCCGATGGATCCCGCCGTCCGCGCCAGGTTCTCCTGGAGGATCGTCCCGCGCCGCAGGCGCAGCCACGCCATGCTGATGACCGCGGCCGGGTACGTCGCGGCGATCGTCTGGCCCGCCTTGAGCCCCAGATAGGCGTTGGCCGCCCCGAGCACCACCGTCATGACGAGTCCGAGGACGACGGTGCCGATCGTGAACTCCCTCATCTCGACGTGCTGAGGGACGAACGGCTTGTAATCGGGCCTGGATTCCATGGGGCTCCCTCCTTGGGCGCGCGAGTCTACAGCGTGGTGCGAACAATGGGGAAGAGATGGCGGCCGGTCGGGTCGCCTTCCGTTCGAGGGCGTCGCGTCGCGGGGGGTGAGGGCCGAATCGAGGTTGGTCTCTAGTACGCCAGCGCCCGTTCGTGAGGGCAATTCGGCCCATCGGGCGTGATCCAAGAGCGTTTGTAGATATCGATCCAACTCCCGGGGAGGAGGAGCCGCCCGGGGAACAGCCTTCTTGCGAGCACGCGTTTCCAGCTCCACGGCTCGGTCGTCAAGCCGAGCCTCATCGCGGGGGTCACTTTGGCCGGACTTCGCTCCGTCACCTTCTTCACGAAGTTGCGCCAGGCCGCGGCCAGGTACAGGCGCTCCAGGATCGCGTTGGTGCGTCTCCCGAACGCGATCGTCTCGCGCCTGTGGTGGCACTCCGAGTGCCGGATCAGCTTGTGGAGCGTGTCGACGGGGAACATGGCGTTGTCACGCCTGATCGCCTCCGTGGTTCGCGGCGAGCCCTTGGGTCCGCGCCTCGGGTTCGGGTAGGCGCGATGATCGAAGCGCCCAAGGAACCGTCGCTGCGCGAGCGCATCGGCGTAGGCGGTCATTCCGTCCGTCGTCAGCGCGATCCGGCGGTTGTCGGGAAAGAAATGCAGCAGGGAGTCGAGCACCCGGACCATGGACCCCGTGTAGCCGCCGCGCGTGGGTTGAGGCGTGCGCGCTTTTCGCTTGGCTTCCTGGAAGCTCGAGCGCGTGCCGGTCCGCTTGTGTGGCGCGGGATCGAGCCCGTAGACGAAGCACGATTCCTTTCCGACGACCGTTGCGACGCCGACCGGATAGTCCTGGGTTTTCACGAACGACTCGAAGTGGTCGACGACGAGGCGCTCGTCGATCGCGTCGAGCTCGGCGAGCGCCGAGGCGGTGAGCAGGAGCGCGTGCCGCCCGAGACGTGCGCTCTGGCGCGTCACCGTCGAAGGCGCGCACCTTAGCGACCGCGCGAGCTGCCGATGCCCCGATCCCGCTTGGAGCCCCGCGAAGATCGGCTCCACCAGCTCGGGCCGCTTCAAGTAGTAGCTGACCGAAAAGGCCTGCTTCGAGAACCCGTGGTTGCCGACGACGCATTCATAGCGCTGAACCCTCCGACCGCGACGTGGGTAATGACCGTCGTATCGGAAGAGGAAGCGTTCGCCGGCCGGGACGACGTGCGCGGGGCAATCCCTGCGAGGGCAAAAGCGAGGCACGAACCTCCGCTGGATTTCGACGGGTTGAATCGGCCAGTCCACGGGGCCGGAAAGGGCAAGGGACGTGCCGATCGAAAACGTCGCATCGGCGAGTCGCCAGGTCCGGATGCGGACACGTCCGGAATCCGGACGTCCGCCGGCGGACGCCGACGCTCCCCAATTTCCGCGCCACGCTGGAAGGGCTAGGGCAGGAAGGTCCAGCCCGCGATGACCCCGCGAAGCGCCGGCTCGTCGGGAAGGCCCTTCGGCGGGTACGCGGCCCGGATGATGAAGAGGCGCGTCGCGCGCCTCACGACCCAGTAGGTCACCTTGGACTGCGGGTCTCGGGGCCGGATGCGGATCTTGTAGTTCCACTCCGTGGCGGGGAGCCCGGCGACCTCCGTCTCGGTGCGGGTCGGCTCGCCGTCCTTGATGTAGTAGTACGTCGTCCACCCCTCGAGCTGAGGAAGGATCGTGTCGGGGAGCCCCGCGACGAACTTCTTGTCCGCCTCGACGAGGTCGTACACGCGCAGCGTGAGCAGGCTCCCTTCCTTGGAGCGGATCTCCCCGTCGCTCGATTTCCAGTGGGCGGGGACCGTGTACTTCACGCCACGCGCCGGGTCCTCGACGACGCGCGCGGAATCCTCCGGGTTGGGCCCTCTCGAGCAAGCCGCCGAGAGGACAAGCACCGCCCCCACCATCGTGGTGCGAAGAATGCGGAGCCGGATCGAACCCTTGGCGGGGAAGCTCCAGCGCTCCTGGCCTTTTGCCTCGCGTCTCGGCTTCCGATCTGGAGGGATCGGAAGGACCTGACTCGAGCGATAGCTAACAGCTTGAGCGTCCATCACTTGACCTGCGGGTCTTCGCCCGGGCTCCGCAATCTTCGCTCCACGTTGTTCACCCCGAAAGTTCGCTCGTACGCCTCCGCGTCGTCGATGTCGTCCACGACCCCGGCGTCGCTCACCTCCATCTCGAGCCGGTCTTCGTGCGCGTGCACGACGTCGGCCGCGGTCGCCGTGAGCGGCAGGGCGCGAAGCTCTTCGAGCGCCGCCCCCGCGAACAGCACCGGGTGCCCGCGCTTGCCGGAGTACTTGGGTACGACGACCGGGGCGGCGTGCGCGCGGCACGCGGCGATCAGCGTCGCGAGGGTTCCGAGGCCCACGCGCGGATGATCCACCGGCCAGACGAGGACGACATCGGTCCCCTCCGGAAGGGCGCTGAGCCCGCACTGCACCGACGAGAGCATCCCGCGCGAGGGGTCGGGGTTGACGACGACGCCTTCGCCCGCGGAAGCCGCGTCCGGTGCGACGACGACGCTCACCGCATCGATCCGCAGGAGCGACAGCGTGTGCCGGATCGTGTCGAGGAAGCTCCGGCCGTCGGGGAGCGTCAGGCCTGCCTTGTCGCGCCCCATGCGCGACGAAGCGCCCGCCGCGAGCACGACGGCGCCGGTCACTGGAGGAGCCTCGCGAGGGCGGGGACGCCCGCCAAAGT
>Ga0068859_100007137_pt1 | contig 11341 bp, 10 predicted proteins | sample KBSSwiS22_FD_66585 | JGI IMG/M metagenome (GOLD analysis project Ga0068859, IMG submission 66585) | Switchgrass rhizosphere microbial communities from Kellogg Biological Station, Michigan, USA - KBS Switchgrass S2-2 | ecosystem: Host-associated > Plants > Roots > Rhizosphere > Soil ... | reverse complement strand
ATCGTCTCTTCCTCGCATTCGCGCAAGACGCCGTGATCGTGCCGTCCCAGTGGTGGGAAGGGCAGGTCGAGTACGACGACGGCGCCAAGAACATCCCGGTGGACGTCCTCCTCGCGCGCGCGGTGGTCGCGTTCCAGCCGTTCAAGCACATCGAGGTGGGGGGCCGCGTGGGCTTCGGCACCAGTGACGCCGACCCGTCGCTCCCCGACGGATCGGGGGCCACGGACCTCGAGGCGTACGCGAAGTACTTCTTCGGCAGCGCCGTGGACAAGGCGGACTTCACGGCGGGCGCGCTCGTCACGGTCCCGACCGGTGACGACAACGTCGGGCTCGGGTACAACGCCTTCGCCGTGCAAGGGTTCGGGGCCGTTCGGTACCGCCTCGACAAGGCGGTGATCAGCGGCCACGTCGGCGTCCGCTTCAACGGCGACGGCGACCTCCTGGGCTTCCCCCTCGACGGCAAGACCTCGTTCGAGCTCGGTGTCGCGGCGCTCGTCCCGATGGGGAGCGCGTTCTCCTTCGTCGGCGAAGCGCAGATCGAGACCGAGCGCTTCGACGGGGCCGACTCCGCGGCCGACCTGCTCGTCGGGGCGAACTGGAAGGCGTTCGGGCGCGGGATGATCCGCGGCGCGGTCGGCATCGGGCTGACCGACTCGTCGCCGAACTTCCGCGCGATCGTGGGCTACGCCTACACCTTCTGATGCCGACGAGGACGTCGCCGTGGTGGCCGGCCTCGGTCGCCCTCGCCGCCGTCCTCGTCTACGCCGGCGCTCTCCGTAACGGGTTCGCCCTCGACGACGTTCCGCTCGTCCGCGACAACCCGGCGATCGCGTCTCTCACGAACGTCCCGCGCCTCCTCGTCTCCCCGTACTGGGGCGATTCGACGGAGCACTACGGTCTCTACCGGCCGCTGACCGTCGTCTCGCTCGCGGTCAATCGTGCCGTGAGCGGCCCGGGCCCCTTCGGGTTCCACCTCGTCAACGTGCTCCTTCACGGGGGCGTCTCCGCCCTCGCGTGGTTCGTTCTTCGACGGGCGGGGACGCACTACGGCACCGCGCTGCTCGGCGCGCTGATCTTCGCGGTGCACCCGATCCACGTCGAGGCGGTCGCGAACGTCGCGGGACGCGGAGAGCTCCTGGCCGCGGGCCTGGTCCTCGCCGCGTGGCTCGCGCACGGGCAGAGCGGGTCGTGGCGCTGGGGTGCCGCCGCCTTCTACCTCGGCGCCGTCCTCTCGAAGGAGAGCACGATCGCCGCCCCGCTCCTGTTCCTGGCGGACGACGCGCTGCGCGGTACAAAGGGGCGCTCGCTCGCGTCGAGACTGGGGCCGTACGTTCTCGCGGCGGGAGTAGCGCTCGCCCTGCGCGGCGCCGCCCTGGGAAGCCACCAGGCCGCCGAGGCCACGATCGCGCTCGACAACCCGGCCGCGGCGGCGGGAATCGGGGCGCGCGTCCTGACCGCTTTCTGGGTGCAGGCCAAGTATGCCGGCCTGTGCGTTTGGCCGCGGCACCTCTCGTCCGACTACTCGTTCGATGCGATCCCGACCGTGCACTCCCTGAGCGACCCGCGCGCGCTCGCCGGGCTCGCCTTCGCCGCGCTCGTGGCCGCGGCGATCGTCGGGGGAGCGAAGCGCAGCGCCCCGGTCGCCCGTGGGGCGTGGATCTGGGTCGCGTTCATGCTGGCCTCGTCGAACCTCCTCTTCGCCTCGGGAACGTTGATGGGCGAGCGCCTCGCCTATCTCCCCTCGCTCGGCTTCTGTCTCGTCGTCGCCCATGGGGGAGCCTCGCTCGCGGCCCGCGGGAAGGCGGCGCGCTGGGCCGTCGTGTCGGCGGCGGCTCTCCTGATCGCCGCGCTTGCGGCGCGCACGTGGGCCCGCGTCCCGGCCTGGAAGGACAACCTGACGCTGGCGACGACCGACGTTGCGACCTACCCGCGCTCGGCGAAGCTGCAGGCGGGCGCCGGGATCTTCCTCGAGGAGGCCGGACGGGACGCGGAAGCCGAGGCCCATCTGCGCCGCGCGGTCGAGATCGACCCGGGCTACGCGCAGATGCACTACAACCTCGGCGTGCTCCTCGCGCGCCGCGGGGCGGCCGACGAGGCCGCGGAGCATTTCCGGAAGGCGATCGAGCTGGTCCCCGGGAATCCCTTGCCGAGACGCGCGCTCGCGGACCTCATGCGGCGAGCCAAGCCGGCAGCTCCGTGATCGAGCGCAGGCGGGGCACGTCCACCTCGGCGTAGAGGTCGTGCCGGTCGAGGAGTACCGCCGTCAGCCCCGCGGCCCGCGCCCCCGCGACGTCCACGGCCGGCACGTCCCCGAGGAACAGCGTCGACTCGGGCTCGACCCCCATCCGCTCCAGGGCGATCCGGAAGATCGCGGGGTCGGGCTTTTCGACCCCGACCAGATGCGAGTCCACGACGGTCTCGAAGAGCGCCGCGTACCCCGCCCCGTCGAGATCGCGCGCGACGCGCCCCTCGGCGTTGCTGACCACGCCGAGGCGGTAACCGGCCTCACGCAGGGCGCGCACGGTCGCGACGGCTCCGTCGATCGCCGCGGTCCACAGCCCGGTACGCTGGTGAGCCTCCCAGAGCACGTCGATGATCCCCTCGATGTCGGCGGCGGGGGTGCCGGCCTGCATGAGCAGGATCCGGAAATAGTCGCGCCACGCCTCGCTCGTGCGTCCGCCCTCGCGCACGCGGCGATCGATCGCGGTGCGCGCGAGGGACTCCGCGCGCGCGAGATCCTCGATCGAGGCGTCGATCCGGCGTGCGCGGAGGAGGCGCGCGAGGAACCCGTAGTCGAGATCGAGGAGCACGCCGCCCGCGTCGAGCAGCACGACCCGGACGTGCCGTCCGCTCACTCGGCGAACTCGAGACCGCAGCCGGGGCAGGCCTTGTCCCTCGCCCCGACCGTCGCCCCGCACGCGGAGCAGTTGAACGACTCGTCGTGCGTCGGTGCCACCTCGTGGCGGCCCAGGACCGCGATCGCGGCCTTGACGTCCTCGGGGGCGACCCGCAGCCAGAACTCCTCCCCGTCCGAGGACTCGGTGATGACGATGAGGGAGCGCACGCCCCGCTCGCGCAGCGACTCGCGCGCGCCACGCGCCTCGTCGAGCCCGAGGAAGCCGCAGTACGGGACGGTCATCTCGACGATCGGGACCCCGCCCGGCGCAGCACCGGCGGCGGCTTCGCGCGGGGCTGCGGGAGCGACGGGCGCCGCTGCGTCGAGCGTTTCGACGAGATCGACGTTGCACGTCGCGCAGCGCGTGAACCCGGGACGGTACTCGTCGCGGCAGACAGGACAGATCATCGTGAGAGGATACCAGCCGTGTCCCGCCCGGCTGCGATCGCCGTCGCGTTCGTTCTCGGCGCCGCCTTGTACCTCCCGTCGCTCGGACACGGGTACGTGTGGGACGACCGCACGCTGATCGCGGAGAACCGTTTCCTCGGAGACGCCCGCGAGATCGGCCGCAACCTCACGAGCGATTTCTTCCGGCGAAGCGCCGAGCCGTCCGAGATCGGGCACTGGCGGCCGGTCGTCACCGCGAGCTACATGATCGACCGCGCGACCGGCGCCGGCTCGCCCCGCGCCTTCCATCTGACCAACGCGCTCTTGCACGGCGCCGCGGCGGCGCTCCTCGCGCTCCTCGCGCTTTCGCTCGGGCTCCCGGTCCCCGCGGCGCTCGCCGCGGCGGCGCTGTTCGCGACGCACCCCGTCCACGTCGAGGCCGTCTCGTGGATCTCGGGGCGCACGGACCTGCTCTGCGGCGTCTTCGCGCTCGTCGCGATGACGATCGACGCGCGGGGCGGGTCGCGCGCGGGCACGGCACTCGCCACCTTCCTCGCCGTGGGATCGAAGGAGATGGCCGTCGCGGTCCCGATCGCCACCGCGCTCCGCGCCCTGCTCCTCCCCCGCGAGGACGAGCTTCCCTTCCGTCCGGTGCGGAGGGCCTTTCGCGCGGCCGGGCCTCCTTTCGCCGCGATCGCGCTCTACGCGGTGGTCCGCTTCGGCGTCCTCGGCATCGTCCCGCGGGCTCCCGCCGCCGCCGGGGCCGGCCGCATCGCGCTGTTCTGGACGTGGTGGAGCGCGTTCGCCGAGTACGCGCGGGCGCTCGCCTGGCCCGTGAGCCTGTCGATCGTCTCCCCCGTGACGCTCGTCCCCTCGCCGGTTTCGCTCCGCGTGGTCTCCGGCGTCGTCCTGTTCGCTGTCCTCCTCACGGCGGCCTGGAGGCTCCGCGCCCGTCTCCCCGTCGTGAGCTGGGGGCTTTTCGGGTTCCTCGTGAGCCTGCTGCCGCTGACGAACTTCCTCGTGCCGGTCCGCGCGATCGCGAGCGTCGCGTTCCCGTGGGCGGAGCGGTTCCTCTTCGTTCCTTCGATCTTCCTCGTCATCGCGATCGGCGCCCTGTCGATGAGACCGCGCGCCCGTCCCTGGGCCCTCGTCGCGATCGGTGTTGCCGCCTGCCTGCTCGGCGCCCGCACGCTCGCACGCGAGCGCGTCTGGTCTTCGCAGCGCTCGCTCTTCGAGGCCGCGGTGCGCGAGCACCCCGAAGACGTCCCCGCGCGCGTCAACCTCGCGGCGGCGCTCCTCGACGCCGGGAAGACGAAGGAAGCCGACGACCTCCTCTCGGGTGCCGTGGCGGCGAGCCCCGGCGATCCGATCGCGCACTACCTCCTCGGGAACGCGAAGCGCCAGAGCGCAGATCTGGGCGCCGCCGAGGCGGAGTACCGGCGGGCGCTTTCGATCCGCCCCGTCTACCCGCAGGCGCTCATCAACCTCGGGCTCGTGCTCGCGGCAGGAAAGGACCTGGACGGCGCGGAGGCGGCTTTCCGCCGGGCGGACGAGCAGCTCGGCGGAGCGCCCGAGACCAAGGTCGACCTCGCGATCGTGATGCGTCTGCGCGGGCGCACGGCCGAGGCGGCCGCGCTCTACCGGGAGGCTCTCGCTCTCGATCCGGCCTTCGCACCGGCGCGCGAGGGCTTGGCGAGCTTGTCCCCGTAGCGGGAGCGCGCGAGCGCGAGCGACGGAAGCTCGCGTCGCACCCGGTCGGCGCGCCCCGGATCGATCGTGGCGGTCACGACACCCGTCCCCGAGGCCCGGGTCGCGACGACCTCGCCCCACGGATCGACGATCGACGTGTGGCCGAAGGAGCGGCGATCGCCGTCGTGGCGGCCCCACTGCGCGGGGGCCACGACGAAGGCCTGGTTCTCGATCGCCCTCGCGCGCAGGAGCACGGTCCAGTGGGCCCGCCCCGTGTACGCGGTGAACGCCGAGGGGACGAAGAGCACGCGGGCCCCCGCGAAGGCGAGGGCACGGTAGATCTCGGGAAAGCGCAGGTCGTAGCAGACGGAGAGGCCGAGCGGTCCCCAGGGGGACGCCGCGACGACGGGACCGTCTCCCGCCGCGACGAATCGCGACTCCCGGAAGCTCGCCCGGCCCGGGATCGCCAGGTCGAAGAGGTGGACCTTCCGGTAGACGGCGGCGATCGATCCGTCGGCTCGAAAGAGGATCGAGGTGTTGAACACGCGCCGCGACCTCGCGATCCGCTCCGCGATCGTCCCCGCCAGGACCCACGCGCGGTGCCGGAGGGCCATCTCCCGGAACCGCGTCGCGGTGGGGCCGTCGAGATCCTCCGCCGGCGGACGCTCCACCCCCTCGGGGCGCAGGTAGGCGACGTTCTCGGGGAAGGCGATGAGGTCCGCACCGAGGCCCGCCGCGCGGCGCGCGAGCTCCTCCGCGGCTTTCAGGTTCCGCTCCCGGTCGCCGGTGGAGCGCGTCTGGACGGCGGCGACGCGGAGCGGCCCCGTCACCTCAGGTGGCCCAGGCGCGCCACCGCGGTCTCGATCCGTTTCCGGTAGGTCCTGAGATCTCCGCTCCCCAGGGCGGTCCGGGCCTCGGCGACGAGCGCCGAGAGATCGTCCTTCCCGAGGGACTGGCACGCCGTCGCCGCCTCGTCGAGCTTGGCGCGGATCGCGTCGAGGTCGCCGAGGGAGAGGGAGTTGAGGAGCGCGATGATCTGCGACGGGTTCGTCACGGCCGGATGGCGCCCTCGGCGACCGCGCGCGCGAGGTCGAGCGAAGAGACGATCCCCGTGACCTTCCCGTCGAGGACGATCGGGATGTGGTGGATCCTCATCCCCCACATCATCCGGCACAGCTCCACGATGTCGGTCTCTTCCGTGGCGCACACCGCCGGGGACGTCATGATGTCGCGGACGCGCACGCCGTGCCCGTCCTCGTCCCGGGGCGCGGGCTCGTCCTCCGGGAGCCCCATCGTCCCGAAGATGACGTCCTCCTCGCTGACGATCCCGACGAGTTCCCCCGAGGCGTTCAACACCGGGACCCCGTGGACGTGGGCGACCTGGAAGAGGTCGCACAGGAGATCCACGTGGGAATCCTCCCGGATCGTCACCACTTCGGTCTGCATCAGGTCGCGGGCGCGCATCTCGCAGGAAACATACCGACCGAATGGGGGGTGATCAAGCGCGTAAGCGCCGTTCGAAGCTATAGTTGCACGCGCATGGTTCTGAGGCGGCTCAAGCAGTTGCTCAAGCGGGGGTCGGGACGAAGCCCGGAGGCGGCCGAGATAGCCGAGCCGGCCAAGCCGGTCACCCCTCCGCCGCCACCCGTCGTTCACCGCGGCCCGGAGCTCGTCCACCACCCGGTGGCGCTGCGCGACCTCGACCAGGACGCGGTCCGCATCGTCAAGCGCCTGACCCGTTTCGACCACGGCGCCTATCTCGTCGGCGGGTGCGTCCGCGACCTGCTGCTCGAGCGGAAACCGAAGGACTTCGACATCGGGACGTCGGCGACCCCGAGGCAGATCAAGAGGCTCTTCTCGAACTGCCGCATCATCGGGCGTCGCTTCCGCCTGGCGCACATCTACTTCCAGAACGGCAAGATCATCGAGGTCGCGACCTTCCGCGCGAAGGACGGGAGCGACCCCGCCGAGCCGGCCGAGGCGCTCGAGGAGAACGGGGCCGCGGCGTCCACGGACGACGGGGACGATCTCCTCATCCGCGACGACAACGTCTTCGGCACGCCGGAGGAGGACGCGCTCCGCCGCGACTTCACGATCAACGCGCTGTTCTACGACGTCGAAAGGGAGACGGTCCTCGATCACGCGGGAGGGCTCGCGGACCTGAGGCACCGCGCGGTGCGGACGATCGGAGACCCTGCGACGCGCTTCCGCGAGGACCCGATCCGCATCCTGCGCGCGATCAAGTTCGCGGCCCGCCTGGACTTCGTGATCGAGCCGAAGACCCTCGCCGCCCTCTGCCAGACGCGAACGGAGATCCCGAAGGCGGCCCCGCCCCGCGTCCTCGAGGAGCTGAACCGCTTCTGCCGGGGCGCCGCCGCGCGCCGCTCGTTCGAGCTGATGCTCGAGACGGGCGTCTTCGAGGTCGTGCTCCCCGAGCTGCAGGCGTACTACGGCGTCGAAGGGCGTGAGCGCGACACGGTGCTCGCGCTGCTCGGGGCACTCGACGCGCGCGTGCTCGGCGGGCTCGACGTCTCCGCCGGCGAGATCTTCTCGGCGCTGCTCTTCGCGCCCATCGCCCCGAAGCTGTTCCAGGGACACGCCGACGCGCGCACCGTGGTGGACGACGTGCTGCGCCCGATCGCGCTGCGCCTCCGGGTCGCGCGCAAGGACCAGGAGCGCGTGCGGCAGGCGTTCGCCACCCTCCAGCGGATGGTGCCGGTGCGTCCGATGCGGCGGGGCTTCCGCGCCGCGATGCAGCGCCGCCCCGCGTTCGCCGATGCCTGGTGGATGCTCGAGGCGTTGGCGCCCCTGCTCGAAGGCGAGTTCGCCGCGGCCCGCGCCGACTGGGCCGAGCACCTCGCGCGCCCCGGGACCGAGCCGGCCCCGCAGGACGAGCCGGCCGAGGCCGCCGAGGACGGGGCCGCGCGCCCCGGCCGCCGCCGGCGTGGCCGTCGTGGGGGGCGAGGCCGCCGCAAGGACCCTGTCGCCGCCGTTACGGCGAGCCCGGCACATTCCGCACCCGCCGCTGCCGCAGCTCCCGCCGCGCCCGCGAAGAAGCTCCCCGCCGTCTGGAGCGACGATTACTTTTTCGCCGCGCTGCCTTCGGTCCCCGAGCTCGCGGCCGAGGACGTCGACACCGACCGTTACGGCGCCTCGCGCGTCGCCGCCGCGGAGGTCGCCGCGGCGGCTCCGAGCGGCCCCGCCGCCTCCCCCGCGCGGCGGCGGAGCCGGCGCGGTGGCCGCCGCCATCGCAAGCGTCCCCCTATAATCCCTTCGGACGACGCGTCGACCAAGTCCGAAGGAGATCCGTCATGAGATTGCGCTCCGCCGCCATCGCGGCGATCGCCGCCGCGTCCCTAGTCGGATGTGGCGGTGGCAACGACGGCAACAGCTACGGCGTGAGCTTCACGCCGAGCACCACTGCCGCCTCGCCGAGGCTCGTCAAGCTGGTTCAGAAATCCAAGTCGGGCGGCCGGGTCGTCGTGCAAGCCGTGATCTACGGCCCCGATGCCTCGCTCGACATGTACTCGTTCGCCTTCGACGTCCTGATCGGCGACCCGAACGTCCTGCGCTTCGTGAGCGGCAGCGACACCCCCGGCAACGCGCTGGTCGTGAGCGGCGGCCAGACCCTGGACTCGATCGCGGGATTGGGCACCCTCCCGGGCGGCGGCACCGATCTGTCGACCGTCGTGGTCGGCGTGAGCAAGCTCGGGGGCGGCCTGGGGAACGGCGTCCCGGGCGCCTCCGCGGTCGTCGTCGAGCTTTCCTTCGACGTGCGCTCGGCGGGAACGACCTCACTCACCCTCGCGGGGAGCGGGGGGAGCCCCGCGCGGGTCTTCGACTCGAACGGGAGCGTGATCGGAGCGATCACGTTCGACACGGAGAGCGCGACCGTCCAGGGCACCTCCACGGGAGGCGGCGGCTACTGACCGTGCGATAGACTGCGCGGGTTCCCGGGAGCCCGTGTGAGATCGCTCGTTCCGCTCGCGATGACCGTCAACGGCGAGGCCGTCGAGACGGCCGTCGCACCCTACAAGACCCTCCTCGAGGTCCTGCGCGAGGACCTGGACCTGACCGGGACCAAGCACGGGTGCGAGCTCGGCGAGTGCGGCGCGTGCGCCGTGCTCCTGGACGGGAAGCCGGTGCTCTCGTGCCTGGTCGTCGGGCCCGAGTGCGAGGGGCGCCACGTCACGACGATCGAGGGGATGGCCGGGCGCGACGGCGCGCTCCACCCGCTCCAGGAGTCCTTCGCCGACCTCGGCGGCTCCCAGTGCGGCTACTGCACGCCGGGGATCCTGCTCACGGCCCAGCGCCTGCTCGAGGACAACCCGTCCCCCACCCGCGACCAGATCGCGGACGCGCTGTCCGGCAATCTCTGCCGCTGCACCGGCTACAACCAGATCTTCGAGGCGGTCGAGGCCGCCGCGGCCAAGATGCGCGACCGATGAGCACGATCGGCAAGCCGCGCCGCCGGGTGGATGGCCGCGCGAAGGTCACCGGGCAGACGCGCTTCGCCGACGACCTGAGCTTCCCGCGCACCGTCCACTGCAAGATCCTCCGCTCGAGCGTCCCGCACGCGAACATCCGGTCGATCGACACCTCCCGGGCCGAGGGACACCCCGGCGTGCTCCTCGTCCTGACCGGCGCACATTTCCCGATCCCCTTCGGCATCCTCCCGGTGAGCCAGGACGAGGACCCGCTCTGCCGCGACCGCGTGCGCTTCGTCGGCGACCCCGTCGCCGCCGTGATCGCGCTGGACGAGGCCACGGCCGGGGACGCGCTCGACCTGATCGACGTGGACTACGAGGTCCTCCCCGGCCGCGCCACGCCGCTCGAGGCGTACGAGAACCCGACCCCGCGCATCCACGAGTACGGCGAGGAGGGAAACGTCCACAAGCGCGTGTCGTTCCACTTCGGCGACACCGACGAGGGCTTCGCCGAGGCCGATCGCGTCTTCGAGGACGTCTTCTTCTTCCAGGGAAACACGCACCTCCCGATCGAGCAGCACGCGACGGTGGCCGCCCCCGACCCCGACGGGAAGCTCGTCGTGTGGTCCTCGACGCAGGTGCCCCACTACCTCCACCGCGCGCTCTCGCGGGCGCTCGCGCTCCCCGCGGCGCACATCCGCGTCATTGCGACCCCGAACGGCGGCGGCTTCGGCGGCAAGACCGATCCCTTCTCCCACGAGATCGTCGTCGCGAAAGCCGCGATGATCCTCGGCCGCCCCGTGAAGATCGGCCTCACCCGCGAGGAGGTCTTCTACTGCCACCGCGGCCGCCACCCCGTGCTCATGAAGTTCAAGACCGGCGTGAAGAAGGACGGCTCGATCACCGCGATGCACCTGAAGACGTTCATCGACGGCGGCGCGTACGGGAGCTACGGCGTCGCCTCGACGTTCTACACGGGGGCGCTTCAAACGGTGACGTACCGGATCCCGCGCTATCGCTTCGAGGCGTGCCGGATGTTCACGAACAAGCCGCCGTGCGGTCCCAAGCGCGGACACGGCACGCCGCAGCCGCGCTTCGGGCAGGAGGTCCAGCTCGACAAGATCGCGGAGGCGATGGGCATCGACCCGGCGGGGCTTCGCCTGAAGATCGTCGAGAAGCCGGACACCACGACCGCGAACTACATGCACGTCACGACGATCGGCCTTTCGGACTGCATCCGCTCGGTCGTGCGCCGCTCCGACTGGGCGAACCGCTTCCGGAGGCTCCCGCACGGAAAGGGCCTCGGCCTCGCCTGTTCGAGCTACCTCTCCGGCGCCGGCCTTCCGATCTACTGGAACAAGCTCCCGCACTCGGGCGTGCAGCTCAAGCTCGACCGGAGCGGCGGCGTCACCGCGTTTTGCGGCGCGACGGAGGTCGGCCAGGGATCGGACGACGTGCTCGTGAACATCGTGGCCGACATCCTGGGTATCGATCCCTTCGACATCCGCGCCGTCACCGGCGACACCGACCTCACGCCGGTGGACCTCGGCAGCTACAGCAGCCGCGTCACGCTCATGATGGGGAACGCCGCGATCCAGGCCGCGGAGCGCGCAAGAGACCTGCTCGCCCAAGCGGTATCGAAGAAGCTGGACGTCCCGAGAGAGCGCCTCGTCTTCGCCGACCGCCGTGTCTTCGACACCGAGGATCCCAACAAGGGCATGACCTTCCAGGAGGCCGTGATCGCCGCCGAGGAGATGCACGGCACGCTCGGCACGACCGGGTCGTACACCCCGCCGCGCTCTCCGGCCAAGTACAAGGGCGGCGGCGTCGGCCCCTCCCCCGCGTACTCCTACACCGCCTGCGTCGTCGAGGTGGACGTCGATCCGGTCACCGGCTGGATCCACGTGCCGAAGGTCTGGATCGCGCACGACATCGGACGGGC
>Ga0068859_100007135_pt1 | contig 11342 bp, 5 predicted proteins | sample KBSSwiS22_FD_66585 | JGI IMG/M metagenome (GOLD analysis project Ga0068859, IMG submission 66585) | Switchgrass rhizosphere microbial communities from Kellogg Biological Station, Michigan, USA - KBS Switchgrass S2-2 | ecosystem: Host-associated > Plants > Roots > Rhizosphere > Soil ... | reverse complement strand
GTCGGCGACCGCACGTACGCCTACGACGCCAACGGCAACCAGGCGGGTTGGACGAACGATCGCAACGGGACCCGCCGGACGATCGTGTGGGACGAGGAGAACCGGATCCAGAGCCTCGCGGACAACGGCCACACGGAGACGTACAAGTACGACGACACGGGAATGCGCGTCATCAAGCGCGGTCCGCAGGGCGAGACCGTCTACGTCAACCCGTTCTTCACGGTGAGGAACCGCGAGATCGGGACCAAGCACGTCCTCGTCGGGGAGTCGCGCCTCGTCTCGAAGCTGGTGAAGGCGCAGGCCTACGAGAAGGACCGGTACTTCTATCACTCCGACCACCTCGGGAGCAGCCACTTCGTCACCGACGCGGACGGCCAGCTCTACGAGCACCAGGAGTACTTCCCGTACGGCGAGGCGTGGATCGAGGAAGCGAGCAACACGCAGCGCACCCCGTACCGGTTCACCGCCAAGGAGCTGGACGAGGAGACGGGCCTCTACGACTTCGGGGCCCGCTATTACGACCCCAGGACCAGCGTCTGGCAGAGCCCCGATCCGTTGCTCGGCGCGTACCTGCCTTCCGCCGGGACCATCGAGGGGCTCCCCGGCCGCGGCGGCGTCTTCGATCCCGGCAACCTGGCGCTGTACACGTACGCGGGATCCAACCCGCTGCGGCACATCGACCGCGACGGCCGGGACAAGGCCACCGTCGAGAAGATCGCGGTCGCCCTCGACGCGGAGATGAACAGCGCCTGGAAAGCCAGCTTCCAGAAGGGGGACAAGGTCGTCGAGCAAGGATCGGCGATCGTCCTCAAGGGGAAGGCCTTCTCGGCGAAGCAGAGCGCGACGCTCAAGACCTCGGAGAACGTCCGCATCGATACGTCCGTGGACGCGGGCGAGAAGCTCGCCGGGACCTTCCATACCCACCCCTTCTCGAAGTCCGAGGGTTCTCTCACCGGCGTCGCGCACTCGCAGGACGATCTCGACGCGATGAAATCGGGGGCCAAGGGGAAGTTCACGTTCGTGGAGGCCGGGACCAAGCGGTTCGCGCTCGAGATCACCAACCTGGCGACGTTCCAGAAGTACATGCAGGGCGAGGAATCGCTGAAGGCGTGGTACGCGGGCTACGGCTCGGTCAAGGGGGGGTCCGAGGCGGCCAAGCGGATCGCGGCGCTTCGTTCGCTCGCGAACCAACCGGGAAGCGGCCTGAAGTTCTACCAGTCGACGGACCCGTCGAAGGTGAAGTTCGAGGAGGTGAAGTAGAGGTCAGTCCCCGCGCTTCCCGCGCAGGGTTGAACTCGCCGGCCCCGGCGCGCCCTTCTCCTGGGCCGCAAGGCGCCTCTCCGACCGGAGAGCGCCAAACGCTCATCCGTATCCCATTTTCGGAATCTCGTTGCCCCTCCGGCCCTCCGAATCCGGTTGATGGAGTGAAGAACTGCGGGGAATGGATCCGCGATCACCGTCGGGAGGCCCGTCATGCGAGCGAAGAGACTTGTGCTGGTGTCGGTTGTCGCCGTGGGGCTCGTCATTTCGAGCCGGGCGAGCGCAGGGGACGTGCTGAAAGTGCCGTTCGACACCACCACGAACGATCGTGGCGTCGGTGCGGGCAAGACCCTTCCGCTCGATAACATCGACGTCGGTACCGTAGGGTTTTATCCACAAAGCGTCTGGCCGACCGGATGTGCGGCATGGGTCGATCCCTCCGCGGGACTGAATGGATCGGCCAAGGGGCTTCGACTGACACGAACCGACGACACCAGCGACGGCCTGTACGTCACGCTCGAGACAGCGACGCCGCGAGACCCATTTCCGCAGAACCCGCCGCCGTACTGGGTCGACTACCGCTTCAAGATCGATCCCGATCTATCGTCAGATACCCCGGATCTGATGTACGTCTACCTGAAGCAATGCCTTGGCACGAGCGAGGCATGTCAACAAGGCGATCAGGTCATCTGGCAAACACTCATCGGAGAGGAAGCCGGCAAGCTCAAGTATCAGCTCAACTCGCCGAACGCGGGCAACCCGTATGTTCTCCTCGGGGACGCAGACTCATCGACCGAGTGGCGCGTCGTCATGCTGATCGATCCGAGCGCGGACAAGCAGACGCACTGGGTATTCCGCGACGGTGTTCAGGTCATTAATCCAAATCTTGGAAAACCCTGGGACCTTCTCAATCCACAGTCAAACGTGCTTCGCTACCTGCAATTCGAGGGCCGGGGCAACGCCGATCTCGAAGCGACGATCGATGAAGTGCGGGTGTCGAGCGAAGGCCCCCCTCTCCTGAAAGCGGTCCCTTCGAACGTCGGACACATCACCCTCTCCTGGGTCGGCAACGCGGAGAGCGCCGTCGGTTATCGCGTTCAGCGCTCCAGCGACGCCCAGAGCTGGACCCAGCTTCAGCAGGATTTCCACGCCAACACGTTCAGCTACGACGACGCGACGGCCACGCAGAAGCAGCGCTACTACTACCGGGTCGGGGCGGTGCTTCCCGGGAATGACGTCGTATGGTCCACGACGGCGTACGCATTCGGTGTGTACACAGGTGGACCGTTGTCGGATTGGGTCGACGTGACGACCGATCCGAGAATCGATACCACCGACTGCCCCTTGGCAACGCCCAACGATGGGACCGACGACACCTGCGGTCTGCAGCAGGCTCTCAACCTCTTGAACTATGCGAGCCATCCCGATGATCCTCGCGTTCTCTATTTTCCGAACGGCACGTACAGAGTGAGCGACACGCTGATCCTCGAGGGTGGAACCGGTCCGGAATTGATCGGCCAGAGCGCCGGCAACGTGGTGATCCAATGGGTGGGAAGCCCGGGATCCAAGAATGCCAATACGGGGGTCGTGTCACCGCAGGTGATGTTCTGGGCGGAGGCCCCATATCACCTCGTGGTCAGCAACCTCGTGTTTGACGGCGCACGGACGTCAACGACGGAGAACTACGTCGTTGGGTTCGACCTCTCGGCCTGTCCCAGCGCGCCAAGGCCTCCGTCGGATCCGTCGTACGACGAGTGCGATGGACGGGAAAACAATTGGTACAAGATCTCGGGTGAGCTGGGGGTCATCGATTCGGGAACGGGCATCTTCGACTCGACATTCCGGAACTCGTGGGTGGGGCTACGGATCAGCCACTACAACTTCCAAGACAGCGAGCTCTCCGTACGACGATCGCAGTTCCTCGACAACGAGTTCGGTACCAGTGTCGAAGACTTCAACGCGCTCCAGCTCCATTTCTGGGATTGCAAGTGGGACAACAATCGGGCCCGCGGAATCACGAACTACATCAAGAACTTCGGTGGGACTTACGACCCGCCGCCCAGTGCGGATTGGTCGGGCGATTTCACGGTGACACGCGGACGCTTCTCGAACAATGGCCAGGACATCTACTACATCCCCGGCGGACAGTTCCAGGTGCGAGACTCGTGGTCCAGAGGCTCAGGGATGTTCATTTTCGGTTATGGGCAGACCACCAGCTACACGCAATTCACGGTCAGCAACAACTACGTCGACGATCTGAATCCCAGCAGGATCCTGGACGACTACGACTCGATGACCTCGCCCCCGCCCTACAGGCCCTTCGTCGGCGTCGACCTCCAGCGTGGGCGGGCGATCGCAAATCAGAACGCCGGCGCCCTGGTCATGGTCGACAATAAGTTCGACGCGCCGGATCCGCTCTACCTCATCCCCGTGGAGCCGATCTTTGCCAATACGTCTTTCCCGGCGTTTTCGGCGATTCTCGCTCTCTCCAATCGCTACGCAGCGTCCGCGCCGTATGAAGCGACGAACGTCCAAGCCAAAGTCACCTCCATCGATGACCAAGTCGGGCAGTCCGACTTGAACCTCACGATCCCACCGTTGCCGACTCCCGTCGACATCCTCGCGGGTCACGCCGTTTTCACGGTGACGGATGCAGCCAATGCACAGGACGTCATCGACGCGGCCGCGGCCGCCGCGCAGTCGGGCCCCGTGGTCGTGCACTTTCCGACCAACGAGTATCTGCTCAGCTCCACCCTCGAGATCCCCGCCGTTTCGAACGAACTCGTGATCACCGGCAGCGGCACCTCGACCCAGCTCTTCTGGTACGGTGACGGTACTGGTCCGATGATGCGTGTCAGCGGTTTCCAAGCGAGCACGACGGTCAGGGACCTCACGTTCAACGCGACGAACGGCGGATCACGGGCGGATGGGCTCGTGATCGAGGATGTGAACGCCGTAGATACCCGGGTCTTCATGAATCGAGTCGGGACGTACCGTCCCAAGCCCATCGGTTCGCCTGCGACGGGCGGAATCGACGTGGACCGGGCGGATCTGACGATGATCGATGTATTCGATCTCAATGCGACCGGATACCGGAGCGCGAATCCCTACAACTATGAGGATTTCCTTATGCGGGTCACGGCCGGCCCGCAGAGCCAGGCGGTGAAGTCCCTGTGGAGCTCATCCGCCGGCGGTGCGAAGAAGAACTTCATAGGTGTCGGCGGTCCGCAGGGTCTCAAGTGGCTGATCGCCGGCTCCTACATGGAGCACTCCCAGTTCTTCCTCGACGTTTCGGGCCCCGATGGCGGCGGAGCCGGGAGCGTCTCCGTCGTGGGCGCGAAGATCGCTACCGACCGAAACCTCGAAACGCAAGCGGTCTATGTCGACAACTTCACGGGCAACGTGAGTGTCGTCGCTTCGGAGCTCCAAGACATCGACCCGAACACCGTCGGCATCGGTTCCACGCTGCGTCCGACGGGCGCCATCATCAAGCAGAGCGGCTCCGCGCCCCTCGATATCGAGAGCATGGGCAATGCGTTCACCGCGGATCTCGGGTACAAGATCTTGGGCGCCGCACAATTCACCCGAGCGAGCGACAAGCAGAAGGTCTGCGCGGAGCCTTGGCGGTACGACGGCGATGACGACCAGGAGCTCGTCAGAGGATCCTGCTTCGGGCTCAGTCCTGACCCGGACGCCCCCGGCTCTGACCCCAATGGTTCTTACGCGCTCGGCGTGGCGCATGACGTCGGTGAGACCACCGCGGACTTTGCCGATTCGCACGACCCTCTGACCCAGGCCGACATCGACCGGGTCTACGCGGGTCTCGAGCTCTACCGGACCACGCCCGTGCCCGGCTACTACGACGAACCGGGGGCGCGAGCGACGTATCAGGTCAATATCGACAACGTGAAAGTGTGGGAGCCCATCACGGGGATTCGAGTCAACGGCGGAATCCCAGTTGATCCGACCGCGCTTCAGTCGAACGTCGTGTCCGCGACGCAGATCGACCTGTCATGGCAAGACAATTCGTCGAACGAGGATGGCTTCAAGGTGTGGCGAGCAACCTCAGCCGGTGGTGCCGGCACGCAGCTCTCTCCCAATCCTGGAGTCGGCGTGACGACGTTCTCCGATTCGACGGCCCCGGAGGCAGGCCAGTACTACTACCGGGTCGCCGCTCATCGAGACACGACCGGCGATTCGGGCGTGGTTTCCGGGGGAGCCACGTACACGCCCCCTCACACGCCCACCAACCCGTCGGCTGCTCAGAACGGCACCACCGCAATTCTCGTCGCCTGGACCGACAACTCGAGCGCGGAAACGAATTTCGACCTTCAACGCTCCACGTCGGCTAGCGGTCCCTTCACCACGGTCGCCACGCCGGCGGCCAACTCCACTTCGTACAACAACAACAGCGGGCTGACGGAGGGAACGCAGTACTGGTACAAGGTCGCGTCCCGCAAGACGTTCAGCGGTCCCGTTCATGCGTACTCTCCGTACGCGGGCGCCGTCAGCGCGGCGACGAAGCTCAACGCTCCGACCAACCTCGCGGGCACGCCGATGAATGGACGCGACAATAAGCTGACTTGGACGGACCAGTCGGGGGTCGAGACCGGGTTCGAAGTCCAGCGCGCCGAGAAGACCGGTAGCCCCGCGACGTGCGGAACCTACGCCTCGATCAATTCCGCGCCAGCGAAGACGGGGACCGGCGGAACGGTGACGTACCACGACATCGGATTTCTCACGAACCCTCCACTGGCAGCCGTCACGTATTGCTACCGGGTGCGGGCGGTCAACGCGGTGAGCGCGTCGGATTGGGTCGGACCGGTATCGGTCAAAACGAAGCCCTAGGCTCGACTCATGCCGGTCTTCCCGCGTTCGAACGATCGCGGGAAGGCCGGCAGGCAGGGATCGCAGGTTACTCCCGCTGCTTCCCCCTCAGGGCTTCGATCATCTCCTTCGGAAGATCGAGGAGGTCGTTGAACTCGCCGGCGCCGCGGAGCCACTCGCCGCCGTCGAAGGTGACGATCTCGCCGCGCATCCAGTCTCCGGCGTCCGAGACGATGAACGCCGCGAGATCGGCGAGCTCCTCCGGGGTGCCGAAGCGCCCCGCCGGGATCCGCTTCATGCGCGCGGCCTCGATCTGCTTGCTGGGGAGCAGGCGCGAGAAAGCGCCCTCCGTGTAGATCGGCCCCGGCGAGATCGCGTTCAATCGAATCCCATGACGCGCCCACTCGACCGCGAGGGATCGTGTCAATGCGACGACGCCGGCCTTCGCGCACGCGGAGGGAAGCACGAATCCGGATCCCGTCTCGGCGTACGTCGTCGTGATCGACAGGATCGAGCCGCCGCGCTTGGCGTCGATCCACGCCCGACCGATCGCGCGCGTGCAGTGGAACGTGCCGTGGAGCACGATCCGCACGACGATGTCGAACCCCTTCGGCGCCAGATCCTCCGACGCGCAGAGGAAGTTCCCCGCCGCGTTGTTGACGAGGATGTCGGGGAGCCCGAGCGCGCCCGTGATCGACGCGAGCGCCTGATCGACCTGCTGCGGCTCGCGCACGTCGCAGGGCGCGAACGCCGCCTTCGTGCCCTTCGCGGCCAGCTCGGCGACGACGGCTTCGAGCGGCTCGGGACGGCGGCCCGAGATCGCGATTCCCGCCCCCAGCTCGGCGAAGCGGTGCGCCATCGCGCGCCCGAGGCCCGTGCCTCCGCCCGTGATCCACGCGGTCCTACCCCGGAGGAGATCCGGGGCGAGGCGGCTCGCGCTCACTTGGCGACGGAGGCGGGGGTGGGGGACCCGCTCGCGCGGAAGAAGCGCGACCCCCACGCGACGGCGACCGACCAGCCGAAGACGATGACGCCCAGGAGCAGCCCACCCGAGACGTAGGCCCCCTTGGTCGCTCCGCGCACGAGCTCCGTGATGGCTCCCGCCGGGACGGTCTTCACGAAGAGGGAGTACCCCCATCCGCCGAAATACCACCCGATGACCATCGAGCCGATGAGAAGGATGACCAGGCCGGTGATCGTGCGGAAGCTCATGCGGTCCTCACCACGTCGCGAGCGCGCGGATCGCCGCCGTGACGTCCTCCTGCTGCGGGAGGATCGCCGCCTCGAGGGACGGCGCGTACGGCGGGAAGCAATCTTTCGCGGTGCACCGTCGCACCGGAGCGTCGAGCGCGTCGAAGCAGGCGTCGGCGATGCGCGCGGCGACCTCGCCGCCAAAGCCGTTGTTGAGCGGGGCCTCGTGGACGACGATCGCCTTCCCCGTCTTGCGCACGGAGGAGAAGATCATGTCCTCGTCGAGCGGCACGAGCGTGCGCAGGTCGATGACCTCGACCGAGAACCCTTCGCGCACGAGCTCGGCGGCGGCGCGCTGGCACCGCACGACGCCGGAGCCCCACGTGATCGCGGTGAGGTGCTCGCCGGGCTGCACGATCTTCGCCTTGCCGAAGGGGATCAGGTAGTCCGCGTCCGGCTCCGGAGACTTCGAGAAGACTTGGCGGTACAGGCCCTTGTGCTCGAAGAAGACGACCGGGTCGTCAATACGGCACGCGGTCTTCATGAGGCCCTTCGCGTCCGCCGCGTTCGACGGGTACACGATGTACCAGCCGGGCGTGTGGAGGTAGAGCGTCTCGGGGCACTGCGAGTGGAACGGGCCGCCGCGGATGTACCCGCCGGTCGCCATGCGCACGACCATCGGGCACTCCCAGACGCCGCCGGAACGCCAGCGCAGGGTGGGGATCTCGTTCCGGATCTGCATGTAGGCCGGGTACGAGTAATCCGAGAACTGGATCTCGACGACCGGCTTGTACCCGCCCGTGGCCATCCCCGCGGCGAGACCGACGATCGTGGCTTCCGCGAGCGGGGCGTTCTCGACGCGCGTCGGAAACGCGTCGGTGAGCCCGCGGGTCACGCCGAAGACGCCCCCCTTGGGGTCCGCGATGTCCTCGCCCCACATGACGATCTTGGGGTTGCGCTCCATCTCCTCGCGCAGCGCATGGTTCAGCGCATCCACCATCGTGACCGGCGTCTCGGAGAGGAGCTTCGGCTCGGTCTCCGTCTCGACGGGCTGCTTTCCGGAGAAGATGTGGAGCGCGGCGGTCGAGGGGTCGGGCATCGCCGCGGCATCGGCCTCGTCCGCCGCGGCGTTGACCGAGGTCTTGATCTCCTCGTGCATCGCTTTCAGCCCGCGCTCGTCGAGAATCCCCCAGGACAGCACGCGTCCCGAAGAATGCGCGACCGGATCGCGCTGGCGCACCGCCTCGAGCTCCTCCTCGGTGCGGTACTTCGCCTGGTCGTCCGAGGACGAGTGGGAGTCGATGCGCACGACGTGAGCTTCGACCAGGAGAGGGCCCGCCCCTTGGCGCATGTTCGCCACGAGCGGCTTGAGCGACTGATACATCTTGGTGAACTGCGTGCCGTCCACCTCGACCGATCGCACCTTGAATCCCTTCGCGATCGTGTGGATCTCGGATCCGGTCTGCACCGACTGCGGCACGCTGATCGCGTACCCGTTGTTCTGCACCAGGAAGAGGACCGGGAGCTGGTCGCGTCCCGCGTAGTTGAGCGCCTCGAAGAACTCTCCCTCGGAGGTCGCCCCCTCGCCCGAGGAGACGTAGACGATCTCGTCCTTCCGCTCCGCCTTCACCGCCTTCGCCATGCCGACGGCCTGGAGATACTGCGTGCCGGTGCAGGCGGTGGGGGAGACGACGCGCAGGGCGCGGGAGGAGAAGTGCTCGCTCATGTTCCGGCCGCCGCCGCACGGGTCGTCGGCCTTGGAGAGCATGTGCAGGAAGATGTCCTGGGGGGACATCCCCAGCCCCACCATGAGCGCCTTCTCTCTGTAGTACGGGAAGAACCAGTCCTTTCCGGACTGGAGCAGCATCGACATCGCGATCTGGAGCTTCTCGTGCCCGCGCGTGGACGCGTGGAACGACACCTTGCCGGCGCGGACGAAGACCTTGAGGCGCTCTTCGATGTAGGAGACGGTCAGCATCTTCCGGAGCAGGTCGAGGTAGATCTCGCTCCCAAGCTCCGGCCCCGTGGCGGGGGCGACGCTCGATCCGGACGTTGCGGGCTTACGCGGCATGAAGGATCTCCTCGCAGGTCGGGCGGGGCGGAGACGTGGGTCATCTTGACCCATCCCGCCCATTCTTTCAATTGTCCTGCGGGTGCGTGTAAAGTCGGCGCCGCGCATGGCGGAGCCCTCCGGAAAGCCGATCGTCCTCGTCGCACTGGGAGGACACACCTTCATCCAGCCGGGGCAGCGCGGCGCGATCGAAGAGCAGCGCGAAAATGCGGCGAGCATCGCGCGCTCGCTGATGACGCTCGTGGAGAAGGAGTACCACCTCGTCCTCACCCACGGGAACGGGCCGCAGGTCGGGGATTTGGCCGAGGCGATGCCCGGAGTGCCGCTCGACGCCTTGGTCGCGATGACCGAGGGGAGCCTCGGCTACATCCTCCAGCAGAGCCTCCTGAACGAGCTGCGCCGCCGCGAGGTCAGGCGCTACGTCGTCACGATGGTCACGCAGGTGATCGTGGACGACGCGGATCCGAAATCGCGCACGCCCGTCAAGCCGGTGGGCCCCTTCATGACCGCCGAGGAGGCGCGGGCGAAGACAAGGACCGACGGATGGACGGTCAAGGAAGAGCCGCACCGAGGGTGGCGGCGCCTGGTCCCCTCGCCGCGCCCCGTGCGCGTCCTCCAGCGCCACATGATCCGGGAAGCGGCGCGCACGGGGCACATCGTCATCGCCTGCGGGGGCGGCGGCGTGCCGATCAGGACCGCGCCCGACCGCGCCTACCTCGGCGTCGAGGCGGTCATCGACAAGGATCTCACCTCGAGCGTGCTGGCCGCGGACATCGGCGCCGCGCTCCTCGTGATCCTGACCTCGGTGCCGCAGGTCCTCGTGAACGCCGGCACGCCGGCCGAGCGGCGCTTGGGTGCGGTCACGCTCCAGGAGATCGAGGCGCTCCACGCGGAGGGTCACTTCCCCGAAGGCAGCATGGGCCCCAAGATCGAGGCGGTCATGCACTACCTGAAGCACGGCGGCCGCCGTGCGCTCATCACCGACCCCGAGAGCCTGCGGCAGGCGATCGAGGGGCGCGCGGGAACCCACATCGTCGGGAGGATCTGACGGTGCTGGCGCTCGGGCCCCGCAAGGCGTACAAGAAAGACTGAATGTCGGAGCTTCACGGGCACACCCTCGGACTCTCAGCCGCAGAGAAGCATCGCGTCGAGCGCCTCTATCGGCGCCGCCTGCCGCCGCAAAGCGTGCTCACCCACGACTTGGCGAAGGAGATGTCGGAAGCGAGCCACGCGCTCCACCGGCGCATCGGCGTCCTCATCGATCGCGCGGGCCGCGTCGAGCGCGTCGCGATCGGGGACGCGCGCAAGGTGGACGTTCCGCGCCAGCCGTCGGCGCCGTCGGGGCGCGACCGCTTCTGCACGCTGCGCTGGGTGGCCACGCGGCTCGAGGACGAAGCGCTCAGCTCGGGCGATCTGGCGCCGCTCGCGCTCCACAGGCTCGACGCGATGGCGATCGTCGCCGTCGAGCACGAGGGCGGCCCCGGGCCCGTGCGGGTCGCGCACCTCCTGCCGGCGGACGAGCGAGATCGGGGAGACGGAGACCCCAGGGCGCGAGCCAGCTCGCGGAAGATCGAGGACGTCGTCGCCGACGGCGAGCGTTACCGGCTCTTCCCGCCGCGCCCCGCGAGCCTCGTGGACGACGACTTCCTCGAGCTCATCAAGGCGCTCGAAGAAGAGTTCGAGCGTACGAGGAAGCGCACCAAGGTCTCGGGGAAGTCCGGCCGCGCGATCCTCGCGCACGTCACGACCGGAAGCCGCCTCGCGGCCGAGGAGTCGATCGACGAGCTGGAGGAGCTCGCGACCTCCGACGGTCTCGGCGTCGTGGACCGCATCGTGCAGCGCCGGCAGAAGTTCGACGCGCGCACGCTCATGGGGGCGGGGCGCCTCGAGGACCTCATCGTCCGCGCGTCGCACCTCCAGGCGGACTACATCGTCGTCGATCAGGACTTGACACCCGCGCAGGCGCGCGCGATCGCGGAGTCCACCGCGATCA
>Ga0068859_100007134_pt1 | contig 11343 bp, 9 predicted proteins | sample KBSSwiS22_FD_66585 | JGI IMG/M metagenome (GOLD analysis project Ga0068859, IMG submission 66585) | Switchgrass rhizosphere microbial communities from Kellogg Biological Station, Michigan, USA - KBS Switchgrass S2-2 | ecosystem: Host-associated > Plants > Roots > Rhizosphere > Soil ... | reverse complement strand
ATCGGCCGAAAGCGCGCAAGACGCTCAAGGCAAGAAGGAGGGTGCCAGTGACGAAGCGATCGTCGTCACTGGCACCCGCATCCGTGGGCGCCCGCCCGCGGGCGCGTCGGTACTCACCATCGACCGCACGGCAATCGAACAGTCGGGTTATGCAACGACGCAGCAGGTGCTGCAGGCGGTCCCGCAGAATTTCGGGGGCGGCGCGACCGAGATCAGCTACACCACGACGCGCAACGGCGCGGACGCCAACAGCACCTTTGGCTCCGGCATCAACCTGCGGGGGCTTGGGCCCTCCTCGACCTTGGTGTTGCTCAACGGCGAGCGTCCGCCGATGGCCGGCTTCGCGGGCGTGTTCACCGACCTGTCGATGGTGCCGATCAGCGTCATCGAGCGAGTCGAGGTGCTGCCCGACGGCGCCTCCGCGCTCTATGGATCGGACGCAGTCGCGGGCGTGGTCAACATCGTGCCGCGCCTGCGCTTCAAAGGGCTCGAGACCAATGCGAGCCTGGGGCTCGCCAATGGCTTCCGCCAGTTTCAGGCCAGCGCGCTGGGCGGCACCCAATGGCAGGGCGGCCGTGCCGTAGTGGGTTACGAATATTATGATCGCGGCGCGCTCGCGGCGAGCCGGCGCCGCTATTTCAGCGAGGATCTGCGCAGCTTCGGTCTCGGGGACTTTCGCACTGCGCCGGGCGTGGTCCCGACCGTGACTGTGGGCGGGCGCAGCTTCGTCGTTCCCGCCGGACAGAATGGCACTGCGCTGACGCCTGCGGATTTCACGGCCGGGGCGGCGGAAAAGGGCGATGCTTGGGCGGGCGGCGACGCGCTTCCGGCGCAGCGGCGACATGCGGCCTTTGCCGCGGTGACACTCGACTTCGGCGCGCGCTGGGCGTTCGAGGCGCAAGGCCTTTATGGCGCACGGCATTTCGACGGGAAGAGCCGCGCGGTGTTCAACGCCAGCGCCGTCACCGCGCCCGTGACCAACGCCTTCTATGTCGATCCGATCGGGACGCACCAGCCGCTTCGCGTCAGCTACAGCTTCCTGAAGGAGCTCGGACCCGAAGGCATCCGCGGCACCTCCGAGGCGCTCGGTGGGACCGCGAGCCTGCGCTGGACGCCGGGCACCTGGAATGTCGCGCTCCATGCCACCTATGGCGCGCAGACCGAAGACGTCGAGATCTACAACGTCATCAACACCGCGCGGCTCGCCGCAGCGCTTGCGGACGGCGATCGCGCGACGGCGCTCAACGTGCTCGGCAACGGAACGGCCAACAATCCGGCGACGCTAGGTAAGCTCAGAGGCTATTATTTCACCGGCGGCAAATACACGATGTGGTCGACTGCGCTGCGCGGGGACGGTCCGCTGTTCGCGCTGCCGGCCGGCAACGTCCGACTTGCGGCCGGCGGGGAAGTCCGCCGCGAGCGCTATGTCGATGCGCCGTCACCCTATGATCGCACGACGCTCGCGCCAACGGTCGAGCCGGGCGCGCCGATCGGCGCGCGCAGCGTCGCCGCGGGTTATGCCGAGCTGGCACTGCCCTTGTCGTCGATCGATGGCCGAGGCTTGGCGATCGGACGCCTCGACCTGTCCGCGGCAGTGCGCGGCGAGCACTACAGCGACTTCGGCGACACGCTCAATCCGAAGATCGGTGTCTCATGGGAGCCGGGATCGGGCGTCAAGTTGCGGGGCACGTTCGGCACGTCGTTCCGCGCGCCGAGCTTTTCGGACACGCGCCAAGGTCCGAGCGTCACCAGCTATTTCACCTATCCGCTGACCGATCCCGCATCGCCGAGCGGCACGACCAATGCGCTGATCCTGAGCGGCAACAGGCCCGGGATCGGTCCCGAACGCGCGACCAGCTGGACCGGAGGGATCGACTATCGCGCTCGCGCCGAGCGGGGGCTGACAGCGGCGATCACCTATTTCGACATCGACTATCGCGACCGCATCACCAATCCCGGGACCGCACTTACCACGTTCCTCGTCAATCGCGCGGTCTATGCGCCGATCATCAATGCGCATCCTGATCCGGCGGTGATCGCCAGCTATTTCGCGAGCCCGTTCTACGCCAATTATTTCGGCATTCCGGCCAGCCAGGTCTCGGTGATCATCGACGCGACCAAGCAGAACCTCTCCGAGCAGCGCGAGCGCGGGATCGACTTCGACCTTGGCTATCGCTTCGCGCTTGCCGGGGGCAAGACCGAATTGGGTGCGAGCGGTTCCTATCTGATCGCCTTTTCACAGAAGCTGACCGCGAGCTCGCCGAGCGTGACGCTTGTCGGAACGCTCGGCTATCCGCCCGATCTGCGCGTTCGCGGTCGCCTGCTCTATAGCCACGGCGGCACCGGGATTGCGGTGTTCGCCAACTTCATCGACGGCTATGCCAACAACTCGACCGGTACATTGCGCCATGTCGACAGCTGGCTGACCTTCGACGCGCAGCTCAGCCACCGATTTGAAGCGGGTCCGCTCGGCAAGTTCCGGCTCACGCTCAGTGCAAGCAATCTGCTCGATCGCGATCCTCCACTGACGGTGGCGCGCTCGGCTTTCACGACAATCGGAGTGGATCTCGAGAACGCAAATCCGGTGGGACGCGTGGTGACGTTCCAGCTCAGCAAGCAATGGTGAGCGCCCGGCAGGCGTGCCGCGGGCTGCTCGTGCTGACGCTGCTCGGTTCGACATGGGGCTCGGCCGGAGCCGCGCGTGCCGCCGATTGCGCCGAACGCTTGCGCTGGGTGCGGATGGCGGCTGCCGCGAAGCGGCCGATGCGCGCGGAGGATTTGATCGAGCTTCGGGACTTCGGTCCTTCGGACAGCATCGTACGGCGCAAGGGACTATTCTCGCTCTCGCCCGACGGGCGCAGCATCGCGTTGCTGCTGCGCCGCGCGAACGTCGCCGCGAACAGCTATTGCTACGGTCTGGTGGTGACGGATCTCGCCAGCGGCGTCGTGCGCCTGCTCGACGTCGGCGGCGAGCCGATCCTCTGGACGATCGATTTTCGCGGCCAGGCCGAACAGGGCTTTGGAGCGATTAAGACCGAAGCGCCGCTCTGGTCCCCGGACGGTCGGTCGATCGCCTATCTGCGGCGCGACGGCGGACGTACTCGGCTGTGGCGCGTCCCGCTCGCCGGGGGCAACGCGCAGCCGCTCCCGACGATTGCACTCGATGTCCGCCGTTTCGCATGGACCGCGGATGGGAGCGGACTCGTATACGAAGTCCGGCCCCGGCTGGCCGCGGCGAAGGCCGCAATCGCCGAGGAGGGACGCTCGGGCTATTTGTACGACACGCGTTTCGCCCCGCTGTTCGGCAACGCACCCAGCGCGCCGCCGGACACGCCCACCGATTTCAGAGTCGTCGCGCTGGAAGGTACCCTCGATCGTCCAGCGAGCGACGCCGAGCGCGAGCGGCTGGTGCCGCCGCCCGTCCCAGGCTCACCGCCGAAGACGAGCGTCTATGCCGCGGGCCCCGGTGGTTCCGCGGCATGGGTCGCGCCGAGCGATCCCGACGCCTATTCGGGCGCGATGCCGCTGACCGCGCAGTTCAGACGACAGGTCCTGCGCTGCGCGGTTGCCGCGTGCCGCGAGGGGGTGGTCGCGATGTGGTGGCAGGGCGCCGACCAGCTCCTGTTTCTGCGCGATTGGGGGATGGATCGGCTCGGCGCGCTCGAGCTGTTCCGCTGGAGGCGAGGAGGGGCCCCCGTCTCGATCCTGCACACCCGCGATGCGCTCATCGACTGCCAGCTTGGACAGGAACACCTCTACTGCGCCCGCGAATCCTCCGGCCGACCGCGATTCATCGCGCGAGTCTCGCTGCGCGACGGCACCGCCGCCGCGGTATTCGATCCGAACCCCGAATTCGCTGGCGTCGCGCTCGGGAGCGTACGGCGTTTCGCCGTGCACGCCGCGGACGGTGCACCGAGTTTCGCCGACCTCGTCCTGCCGCCCGAGCACCGGCCGGGCCAACGCCATCCGATGGTGGTCGTTCAATATCAATCGCGGGGCTTTCTGCGCGGCGGCGTCGGCGACGAATATCCGATCTATCTGCTGGCCGCGCGCGGCTATGCGGTGCTTAGCTACCAGCGACCCATGTCATTCGCCGACGACCATAAGGCAGCCGACCTCAATGCCTTTCAGCGGATCAACACACAGGATTTCGCCGACCGGCGCCGCGTGTTCACTGCGCTCGAAGCGGCGGTCGATGCCGCGATCGCGACCGGCACCGTCGATCGCGACAAGCTTGGCATCACCGGACTGAGCGAAGGCGCGTCGTCGGCGATCTGGGCCATTCTCTCGACTCACCGCTACCGCGCAGCTGCCGTCAGCAGTTGCTGCGAGGATCCTTATCCCAGCTTCTATGGTAACGGCCTTGCATTCGCCGAGGCGGTGAAAGCCTGGGGCTATCCGCTCCCGGACGCGGATCGCCAGGGCTTCTGGCGGATCTATTCGCTCGCGCTCGGCGCGCGCCGAGTGACGACACCGTTGCTGCTGCAGATGTCCGACCAGGAATATCGCTACGCGCTCCAGGGCGTCGGCAGCCTCAAGGATGCGGGCAAGCCGGTTGAACTCTATGTCTTTCCGAACGAATTCCACGACAAATGGCAGCCGGCGCACCGCGCCGCCGTCTATGCGCGCGCGATCGACTGGTTCGATTTCTGGCTGCTGGGCAAGACCGATCCGGTCGCCGCCAAGGCGGCGCAATATGCTCGGTGGTCGGCGATGCGCTCAGCCAATCCCGTGGCGGCGCAGTGAATCAATCCAGGCTTCGACGGCGACGAGCCGGAGAATGCGCGTCGAACGCTCCGGCGGAATGGGCGCGGGGTCCGCGAGGCAGCAGGCAATCGCGCGGACGTCGAGCAGGCCTTCGCTGGCGAGGCGGCCGTTGCTGAGCATTTCGCGCGCGATGGCGCGATTGCGCTCGAGCACCCCGTGCGCGAAACTGTCGAAGCCGCCCTTGGTACGTCGCTCGAGGATCGACTGCGGAAGCGCTCCGGCGAATGCCGCACGCGCAACCGCGCGATTGACGCCGCCAGTACAGGCGAGCCAGCTCGGGGTCTGAAGGCACGTCTCGATGATCGGCTGCGACACCAGCGGTGCGACTACCGGGGCGTGGCGCGCACGAAGATCATATTCGAGGTGGTCGGATACCTGGATCATCGCTCGCACATAGCTGCGCACGCCGGGCAGCGTGCCAGGCGGCGGAGGCCACCAGGGGTGCGCCGAGACTGTCGCGGGCGTGCGTGCGTCGCTCGAGAGCAAGTCGATCGCCGCAGGCCAGGGCCGCGGACGCCGTTCGAAGCGCTTCTTTACGGCGATCGAAAGCGCCGTGGTCCACGGCACGTCGCATATTTCCGCCAGGTCGCCCACCGTCTTGAGGAATCCGCCTAGGCCCTCGACTCGCAGCCGGTCGAGTGCAGGTGCGGCGGTGTTGAAATACCACAATACGCTGTCGCCGCCCGTGCCCGCGAAGAATGCGTCGGAGCCGAGCGTCTGGGCGAGCCGCAGCGCCTGCGCATCGCTAGCTTGTGCAAAGCTGCGCATGGTCGGTCGCGGAAGATCCTGTGCGGCCGAGCGCCGCAGATCGACTCCGGTCACGTCGAGGAGCTCGCGCGCAAGCGGCACGCCTAGGTGGGCGGCGACAGCTTCTGCATAGCGGCTTTCGTCCAAATCGGCCTCGCCGCCGCGGAAGGTCACGGCGTGCATGCCTGGGGCGTGCGACGCAGACGCTGCCGCGACGATCGATGAATCCAGCCCGCCCGAAATCTCGACCAGCGGACGCGGGTAGCGCTTCGCCCAGGCGGCGATCGTGGTACCGGCGGCGCGTTTGAACCGCTCGGCCGCTTCCTCGAAAGTCAGCGGCCGGTCCCAGCGCTGTGCGAAATCATAAGGCGACCACAGTCGTTCGGTCGCGGCACCGTGCGCAGTAAGGCGAAGCGCGGTTCCCGGGAGGAGCTCGGTCAGTCCTTCAATCGCGGTCCGCTCGGTGCGGCGCGAGAAATATTGCAGCTGCGCATGGATTTCGGGCCAGCAGACCCCGCCGGGCAAGTCGCCCGCGAGCCTGGCCCAGGCGAGGTCGGACGCGACTGCGGCATAGCCGTCGCGCAATGCATAATAGCAGGGGAACAAACCAGAAGGGTCGCGCAGCAGCAGCGGACCCGACGCAGTCTCGAGAAATGCCAGATAGGCTCCCCAATAAGTGGCGAGCAGCGTCTTGCCGCCGCTCGCCACCCAGGATGCGGCGATCGCCGGGGCAACTTCATCGACCGAGCGTCCGGAGCGATCGAACAAATTGCCGAGGATGAAACCCTTGCCTTGCGGCAGCACAATCCGACCGCAATGCGCGCCGATGACTAGGACGGCGTTCGGCCAGCGCGCCAGCGTCTGCCCGGACAGGGCAGCCGTATGGAGCGCCGCGCTCGCGTGCCTGAACGGCGAACCGCTGCCGACCAGCGCGCAATAGCCATGGGCGTTCATCGTTGGAGGATCGGCGTAAAAGGGGCGACGTGATCGAGTGCGTCGTTCAATATTTCGTCGCCGAGCTGGACCCAGCAATGCGCCCGGAACGGTGTTCCGGTAACACCGAACACGATCGACGCGCCGAGCCCGCGACGGCGAAGATAGTCGAGCATCGCGAGCGAATCCGGCAGGCAGGATGCGGCCAGCGGCAGGCGCCGTCTTGCCTCGACGAAGACAGCCGCGTGCTGGCGCACGATGTCGCCAGCATCCTGGTCAGAGTCCAAGTCGGGACGCAGGCGTGCGAGCGTGCCCAGCAGTCCGGTTCGGCGAAGCGACATGTGCACGCGCATCAGACTTCTTGTGACGTCCACGGCGGTTCCCAGGCCCTTGGCATGAGCCGCGCGGCCAAGCGCGTTCGCTGCAGCCACGATCGGCGGATTCGAGAGGTCCGATCGTCCGTCGGTTGCCACCACCAGTCGCTCGGCCTGGAGTCGCGCGACGATGCCCGGAACCGGCGACGCATCGGGTCGCGCCAGCCAATGCCGAAACGCATTGCCTGCGGCGGCAGGCAGCGCGAAATAGCGATCGCGCGCGACGTCGAGGAAGATGACGCGATCCGACGCAATGCAGAATCGCACGTTGGAGGTAAGTTGCCAGCCCATTGCGAACGCGGTGCGCCGGCGCTGTGCCGGCGCACCCTTCGTCTCAGTCTTCGTCGGACATGCCGAGCGGAATGCCCTGGACGGCGAAGTCCTGCTTCTGCTCGGGTTGGCCCTGGGTCTCGACACTGGCGGCGCCGAGGTCGATCAGTTCGTCATGTTCGCGCATGGTTCTTCTCCTTTGTCACCACGAAATGTGGCAGCGAGTAGATCGGCCGACTGACGTGCTATCCGAACCTTATTCGGCGAATATTTGAACGATGTTTCGACTGCCGCGGCGCAGCATCAACCTGGCGGACGATAGAGCGCACGGATGATTTCCGGGACAGCGGCAATCCGCCGGCGATGATACTTGCCGAGGCAAGAGCGCAGCGTGGCGAGATCCGCCTCGATCAAATCCGAAAGCTCCTGGCCGATCTGCTCGAGCACGCCGAGCTCGGCGCGGCGGACCGCGTGCAGACGGTCGTTGAGCGCAATGATCGCGATCAGCTGTTCGCGGTTATTCGCCGCGGCCGCGATCGCGGCGAACAGCCTTTCAACAATATCGGCCGAATGCATCTCGGGCGGCGGTGGCGGCAGGAACCCGGCACTGGACCGGGTCGCGCTGCGCAGCGCGAGCAGCAGGAGCTGGTGGTTCCAGGCATAGAGGTCGCGCAGGTCCGGTTCGCTCAGCACCGGCACCTGGAACCCGTCGCTGGTAGCTGCGACCAGCTGCTCGCCGGCAAGGCGATGCAGGGCGTCGCGCACCGGCGTGATGCTCGCGACCAGCATGTCGGCGAGTGTGGACGGATCGAGTCGCGAGCCCGGCTTGGCGGTTCCCTGGCGCAGCCGCTCCTTGAGCCCGGCATAGACTCGCTCGAATACAGGCGCTGCGTTCATTGGCCGGTGCTCATCGCGACACCTCGGACAAGCCGCGGCGGAAGGCTGAGACCATTTCGGCCTGCTCCGGTCGAAGCGCGTCGACCGCGCCGATCCGCTCGGGCAGGCGGTCGCCGAGCAGCACCGACGGGCAAAGGCCCTCATAATTGCCGAGATTGGGGCGGTGCTGGCGATAGCCGACCAGTCCGGCCAGTTCGGGCGAGAAGTGCCTGGCAGTGTCCGGCGGATAGACGAGCCATTGGTTCTCATATGGCTTCAGCCAGCCGAGGCAGTAGCTCACGATCATGCCGCGACGGACGATCGTCGTACGGTTGGAACCGGCGCCGTGGAGCGTTGAGCCGAGGAACAGCAGCGCCGAGCCGGGATCAAGCTCCACCGCGGTCGGCTCGCAGGGCTCGCCTTCGACGAGCGCCTGCGCGCCGTGGCTGCCCGGGTACATCAGCGTCGCTCCGTTTTCCGCCGTGTAAGGCGTGAACGGCCACATCACGTTGAGCAGATATTCGGTCTTGCCTTTCTCGGCCTGCCACATGTCCTGATCGCGGTGCGGCAACTGGCGGGGGGCGCCGGGATGCAGTTCGATTGCCTGAGTCAAGTTCAGTTGAATCGTGTCGCACCAGGGCCCGAGCACGCGTTCGGCGAAGTCGAGTATCGTGGGATGCTGGACGAACGCCGCGGCGTGGCGCGAACGTGCGAGCAAGCTGCCAAGGCGCTTGGTCCGCTCGCCGTAGAAATCGCCCCGGCAGAACAGGGTGCGCTCGAAATGGGGCCGGAGATCGGCTTCGAGGGCAGCGACAAGGTCCGAGGAGATTAGATCCGGGATCACGCAATAGCCATGTTCGAGCAGATCGGTGTCGGCGGCGGTGCCGGCGAAGCTTCGAGGTTTGAGCTGGGTTGCCATGGGTTGTTGCTCCTCAGGCCGCGTGGCGGACGGCGTCGCCCGGGACCGCGATGGCGGAGACCAACCCTGCGCGTTCGAGCAGGCGCGGCGTGTCGCGTGTGATCGCGATCGTCAGTGCGCCGAGCAGCCTGGCGCCGACCTGGCGCGGCAGGCCGAGCGGCTCGCAGTCCCAGCCGAACGCGAGGATCTGTTGCAGCCAGCCCATTTCGGCGACTCCGGTATAGCGGGCGATGCCTCGGGCGAGGGCATGCGCTGCCAGTGCGTGTACCAGCGTGTCGCGGGTGCGGCGGCGCTGGCGGGCGTTCTGGCGGGGATCGAGGCAGAAGCGCGTGATTTCCTGGACGCCCGGACCGCTGGGCACGGACCCTTCGCACAGCTGCGGGAACAGGGTGTCAAGGATGTGGGGACGCTGTGTCGGTAGGAGACGCGCCGAGCCGAGATGGTTGCCGGCGTCGTCGGTCAGGATCAGATAGGTAGCGTCGGGCGTGTCGAACTGGTCGACCTCGTAGCGGCTGCCGAGTACCGGCACATCCCATTTGAGCAGGTCGACGAACACGCGCTTGCGCGCCTCGAACATCGAGCGAAAGACGGCGTCGTCGGGCGCGGCTGCGCCCGGCGTGATGGTAAGAAACATGGATGAACTCCCTCATGCGTTGAGGGAGCCGTCTGACCAGAAGCCGCGCGCGCGCTGTATCCCCGAAAATGGGGATTGGCTTAGGGGCGGAACACGTCGTCGAAGCAGATGTACCCGTCGTAGAGCGCACGGACGACGAGCATCGGCTTATTGGGAATATCCAAGCGTTCGCGAGCCTGCTTGTGGTGCTGCATAACGGTCTCCTCGCTTAGCCCGAGAATTTGTGCCGTCTCCCAGTTGGTCTTGCCGCGCGCCGCCCAGAGCACGCAGTCACGCTGCCGTCCGGTCAGCGGAGGTCCTTCCGTGTCAACGCAGCGAATGCGGTTGACGCGCCGCGCGGTGTCGAACGCGAAGGTACCGACAAGCTGGGCGACGGGAACATAGTGCGCCGGCACTTCCTTGCCGGGCCCGACCGCAAACGAGCAGGATCCGCTCGCTTCGCCGGGAATATGGGCCGGGACCGTGAACCCGTCGCCGACGCCTTCGCGGCGTGCCATTGCGAGGACTTCGCGGTCGGCGGCGGTCAACTTGATCATCGATGGGACTCGTGCCCAGCAGAAGCCGGCATCGGTGACGCGGCTCGCGCGGTGCACCGGATCGCTCACGCCTAGCCGGTGGTCGTCGAACCATTCGACCCAGGGTTTGGGGTAATTGTGCAGGCGGATCACCTGCGCTTCGGTCGCGTGTGGATCGACATGATGCGTCAGCGCGAAATATTCGAAGCCCATCGACTCGCAGATTGTCGCGAGGGCATCCCGCAGCTGATCATTGGTCGTTGCACATCGTGTCAGTTCCAGGAATTCATTGGCCACAGCCAGACTGGTCATTTCTTCAGCATCGACCGAGGGGGCGTTTCCCAAGCCACCCGATCCGCGGTTCGCCTTGATATGCACGACGCCACTGTTCTCACGCAGCGCGAGCGTGCCGATTTGTTCTGTGAATTATGGATTACGAAATATTAAAGCCAAGCATCGTTGCAATGCACCATCGTATGTTCATCCCCATTTCCGGGGAAAGCGCGCGTTCTTCGAATGTGGTTGGATAGATCCATCCAATTTGAAGGTTTTGTACATGCGTTTTCCTGGGGGTTGCGGATACCGCGCGACATTTTCCTACTCGTTAACAATGTCTGGGACGCGCGCTCGCCCGACGCGGAGCCGCGCGCGTGACTGACGCGCTGGGGCGGACGCCCGACGGGACCGATGCTGCGGTATATGACTGGCTTTCCAGGCTCGATCGACCCGGTTGGGCGTGGGAGTGGTTGCGCCGCGATCCTGGCTATGCCGGCGGGAAGCTAACGGTCGACGTCCGGCCGCGCATCAATAGGATACCAAAGGGGGCGGGCGATCCCGACAGAGGCCTGCTTTTTCGCGGAAGATCCTATGCGCTCCGCGCGTGAGGCAGTCATCCTGTTCGATCCGCACACCGACCCTTCGGTTCTCGCCTGCGACGTCGTCTCGGGTCCCGCCGACTTCGAGCTTGGCGAATCAGGCTGCTTTTCGGCAGTGCTGCAGGGGCAGGGGGACTGCCGTCACGTTGTCGTCGGTGACGGGCTGAGCAGGCTGCGGCTCGATGTGTACGGTGGCGCCGTCGAGAGCGGACCGGTTCGGCTGCGCTTCCGACTCGAGGGAGTAGATGCGATCGAAGCGCCCCTCCTCACGCTACGCCGGCTGAGTGGGCTCAATCGTTTGCGGCGCATGCCGCAGCAGCTGTTTCCTGCCGAAGCGCGCGCCAGGCGTTGGACACATGCGCTACGCGCACTCGATGCACAGCAGGCAGGTGCCAGCCAGCGCGAAGTCGCCGAGGCCTTATTCGGTCTCGAA
>Ga0068859_100007133_pt1 | contig 11343 bp, 9 predicted proteins | sample KBSSwiS22_FD_66585 | JGI IMG/M metagenome (GOLD analysis project Ga0068859, IMG submission 66585) | Switchgrass rhizosphere microbial communities from Kellogg Biological Station, Michigan, USA - KBS Switchgrass S2-2 | ecosystem: Host-associated > Plants > Roots > Rhizosphere > Soil ... | reverse complement strand
TCTATGTGAAGCCGTTCGTCAAGCGCCAGAAGAACGATGCCGCCGACGCGGCCGCGATCTGCGAGGCGATGGGCCGGCCGGATATGCGTTGCGTGCCGGTGCGTTCGGTCGAGAACCAGGGGCGGTGTCAAGTTCGAAGTGCAACACCGTCGTCATGGGTAGTGATGCTCGCGAGATATTCGTTGTAAGCCTCGAGCGGGGTCCGGAAGTCGAGGACCTTGCGGGGTCTTGAGTTGAGCTTGTCGGCAACGGTGTCGAGATCGCGCTGGGTGTATCCGCTGAGATCTTCGCTCTTGGGCAGGTACTGACGGATGAGGCCGTTGGCGTTTTCGTTGCTGCCGCGCTGCCAAGGGCAATGCGGGTCAGCAAAGTAGATATCTGACGTTCCTCGATTTCTTCAGGGCGAGCTGCGATCCGCAGCGCGTCGGGAGCCCAGCTGCGTCGATCGCTGCCGCGCGAGCGTGGCCGCCTGGCCTGCCGCCCCTGGCGCAGGCAGGCGAGCAACTCGCGGCGCAGTTCACCGCGCGGCAAGGCGTAGAGCGCCAGATAGATGGTCTCGTGGCTGACGCGTGTGGACCGGTCGTCGGCTTGCATGCGGCGCAATCTGCCCGCGATCTGCAGGGGCGACCACCCTTTGCGGATATGGCCGACGATGGTGTCGAAAAGCCCGGTACCGGTTCGCAGTTTACGGCGCCGCTTCTGGTGGCGCAGCTCCAGCGCGCCAGGCCGCGCCATCCGTCATAGGGCAGATACTCGCGGTTGCGCTCCAGCTCGCGGCTGATCGTCGGCGGATTACGCTTGGGAAATACGGGGACAGGAGCATTATTCCCCTTTTGTTCCAGACGTGCTAATCGACGCTGTGGCCCGAATCGCTCGCATCGTTGTTCCCGGCATTCCCCACCACGTCACGGCGCGAGGAAACCGTCGCGAGCCGATCTTCTTTGAGGATGGCGATCAAGACCTTTATTGCGATCTGTTGGCCGAGCAGTGCCGCAAGGCCGGCGTCGAGGTCTGGGCTTATTGCCTGATGCCCAATCACGTGCATCTGATCCTTTGTCCGCAAACGGAGGACGGCATGGCCAACGCACTGGGTGCCGCGCATCGGCGGTGGGCGAATTTCGTCAACGCGCGCGGGCGTTGGCGCGGCCACCTGTTCGACGGCCGTTTTGCGTCTGAGGCGATGGATGAAGGCCATCTGGCAGCGGCGGTGCGGTATGTCGCGCTTAATCCGGTACGGGCCCGTCTTGCTGCAACGGCCGACGTGTGGCCCTGGTCGAGTACGCGTGCCCACCTGACAGGAGAGGATGATGGGCTTGTGAACGTTCACCCTGCCCTGGAGCGCTTTCCACAGTTCGCAGAACTGATCGCGGTGGATGGGGATGAAACAGGCTTCGCGGCGCTTCGTGCTTCGGAGAGCACTGGACGGCCGCTCGGGTCGGCGGATTTTATTGCCGGACTCGAGCGTGTGCTCGGTCGGCCCATTGCTCGGCGCGCGCCCGGAAGAAAGCCAAAGAGGGAAGCGGAAGTTCAGCCCATACTGCTATAGTATATTGTCGGAATATTGGGGAATATTGCTCCTATCACCATATTCCCGCGTGTCACCATATTCCATATTCCACGCCAAGGATATCTTGGCGCTTCGGGGGCCCGTAATCGCGCGGGCCAGTGAGGCGAGTGACTGCAATCCTCGCGCAATGGCTGGCTCGGAATGTTGGGACATCGCTGCCTTGGAATGTAGGAAGGGCCGCGCTATGCCGGCAGGATGGAACGTAATGCGAACAAATGCCGCGTCTGCCCGCCGGACGCCGCCGTCAATTTGCCCCTGAAGCGCATCGGGAACGACCGAATGGCAGCCGTCAATTTGGTCAACTTCGTTGGATTTCACTGCGTTCGTTGCGCATCGGGAGGAACGCATCGTTGCCCGCGATTCGCCCGAGAATTGCTCAGGGCAATGGTCGCAGCAATGTTTCCGCCCCGGCGACTGCGGCGATGCGCTATCGGTTCTGAACCGGGCCGGTCGCAGCGATCGGGCTCCGCGGAGTGACGCGATGTACGACGAGCAATACGGATTGACCGGCCGGCCGTTTCAGCTGACCCCCGATCCGAAATTCTGGTTCGACAGTGCCACGCATAAGAAGGCGATGGCCTACCTCGGTTATGGCCTGAGCCAGGGCGAGGGCTTCATCGTCGTCACTGGCGAGCCGGGCACCGGCAAGACCATGTTGGTCGGCCATTTGCTCAAATCGCTCGACCATGACGAGGTCAACGCGATCCAGATCGTGTCGACACAGGTCGGGGCGGAGGATTTGCTGCGCCTGGTCGCCGAGGGCCTTGGCGTCGCTACCGGCCAAATGGCGAAGGCGACGATGCTGGCGGCGATCGAGCGCGGGCTCCATGGTGGCGCGCGTGCAGGCAAGCGGACGCTGCTGATCGTCGACGAGGCGCAGGCGCTTCCGGTCGAGAGCCTCGAAGAGCTGCGCATGCTCTCGAATTTCCAGGCCGGCGGGCATCCGCTGCTGCAAATCTTCCTGCTCGGCCAGCCCGGGTTCCGCGAGGTGCTGCAGTTGAAGCAACTTGAGCAGTTGCGCCAGCGCGTGATCGCGATTCACCATCTCGAGCCGATGGCGCAGGACGAAATCGAATCCTACCTGATCCACCGCCTGTCGATCGTCGGGTGGAGCGGCCGCCCGCGTTTCACCGACGATGCCATCGCCGCGATGCACCGCTGGTCGGGCGGCAATCCGCGCCGGCTCAACATGCTCGCCGGCCGGACGATGCTCTACGGCGCGATCGAGCGGACCGACAGCTTCACGGGCGAGGATCTCGAATCGGTGATCACCGATCTCGATCAGGACACACCGCTCGCTTCGGTCTACCGCCACCAGCCGTTCGAGCGCGGCGGGCCGCCGAAGGTCGCGTCCGATCGGCCGATAGCGGTGAACGACACCGATGCGCCCGACAGCCGCGACCGGCTCGCGCGGATCGAAGCACAGCTGCGCGAGCAGGACGCTGCCATCCGCCGGGTGCTGACATTGCTCGTCGACTGGATCGAGAACGACCGAAGCGCAGTCGACGCACCGGTGCGAGGCGGAGGCGTCCCCTGATCGCGGGGGCATGCAACGGGTTGGCTTCGGAATCGCAACGATCCGCCAGAACGACATTGGGATGCGAGCGTCCGGCCTGCCGGCGATTGACGGCGGCGCCACGATCCGCATGACCCGTCCAACGTGTCGAGCGCGACACAGAGGCAGGAAGCGGTGGGCAACGCGCTCACCCGTAGCGAGGTGCGCGTGAAGCTCGAGATTCTCCAAGCCAGGCTCCTCGGCCGGCTCCAGCATGGGTTTCGGTGCTGGCATGTGCGGAACGCGGCGGACAAGCCGCAGATCGCGCGATCCCGAGGCTTGGAGCGCATGCTCGGCCGCACTGCCAACGCTGCGGCGGGGACATAGCCGATGTGCGGTCTCGCCGGCCTCTATTATCCCGTGTCGAAGCCGGTCGATCCGGCGCGCGTCGCGGCGATGGCGGACGCTTTGGCGCACCGCGGGCCCGACGGATCGGGTGTGTGGACCGCGCACGGAGTCGGGCTGGGCCACCGACGGCTGTCGATCATCGATGTCGAGGGCGGCGCGCAGCCGATGCTTGCGCCCGAGCGGGATCTGGCGGTCGTGTACGATGGCGAGATCTACAACTTCCAGGCCGTACGTGCCGAGCTCGAGGCCAAGGGCGCGCGGTTCCACACGCACAGCGATACCGAAGTGCTGTTGCACGGGTGGCGCGCGTGGGGGCCGGCGCTGCTCGAACGCTTGAATGGGATGTTCGCGTTCGCGCTCTACGACGTGCGCGACCAGTCGCTGTTCCTCGCGCGCGACCGGTTTGGCGTGAAGCCGCTCCATTACGTGGAGCTGTCGGATGGCGCGATCGGCTTCGCGTCCGAGCTCAAGGGCCTGATGGTGCACCCGCTTGCCGCGCGGCGCGCCGATTTCCACGCGGTCGAGGACTTTCTCGGGCTTGGCTATGTGCCGGACGACGCCTGCCTCGTCGCGGGGGTGCGGAAGCTGCCCGCCGGCCATTGGCTGTGGCTGCGGCGCGGCAAGCCGCTCCCCGAGCCGCAGCGCTGGTGGGAACTCGACTTTTCGCAGCGCGCGACGGGCAAGCGCCGCGACCTCGAAGCCGAGCTGTTGCACCGCATGCGCGACGCAACGCGCCTGCGGATGAATGCTGACGTGCCGTTGGGCGCGTTCCTGTCGGGCGGAGTCGATTCGAGCGCGGTCGTCGCGCTGATGGCGGGCGAGAGCCGTCGGGCGGTCGAGACGTGCAGGATCGGGCTTGCCGAGGCCGGGCACGATGAGACCGACTATGCGCAACTGGTCGCCGAGCGCTTCCGCACCGACCATCGCACGCGCAGCGTGACCGCCGACGATTTCGGGCTGATCGACACGCTCGTCGCGGCGTTCGACGAGCCGTTCGCCGATCCCCTTGCGCTCGCCACCTATCGCATGTGCGAACTGGCGCGCGAGAAGGTCACGGTCGCGCTGTCGGGCGACGGTGCGGACGAAGCGTTCGCGGGATATCGCCGCTATCGCGTTTTCGCGGGCGAGGAGCGCGTCCGTCGCGTGCTGCCGCAGGGCATGCGCGCAGGCATGTTCGGCACGCTCGGCCGATTCTATCCCCACGCCGCTTGGGTGCCGCGCATGTTCCGCGCGAAGACGACCTTGCTCGCGCTCGCCGAAGGCGGCGAATTCGCTTATCCCAAGGCTGTCGGAATCACCGCGCCGGCCACTCGGGCGCGGCTCTACACCGATCGCGCGCGCGCCGCGCTCGACGGGCATAGCGCGGAGCAGCGCTATGTCGACGCGATGCGTCAGGCGCCGGCGCGCGACGCGCTCGATCGCGCGCAATATGCCGACTTCCGCCATCGGCTGCCGGGCGACGTCCTTACCAGGATGGATCGAATCAGCATGGCAGTGAGCCTCGAGGTGCGCGAGCCGCTGCTCGACTATCGGCTGGTGCAATTCGCGGCGAGCCTGCCGGTCGCGATGCGCATCAGGCACGGCCAGGGCAAATGGCTGATGAAGCGTGCGCTTGCGGCGCACTTGCCACGCAAGATCCTGTATCGCGCGGAGAGGGGGGTCGTGACTCCGGCGAGCGCCTGGTTCCGGGGGGGCCTCGCCGATGATGCCGCCGCGCTCGCGCGTGCGCCGATGCTGGCGGACACGGGTTGGTTCGACATGGCGGCGATCGCCCGCCTCGCCGCCGACCACCGCGCCGGCCGCGCTGAGCATGGCCGCAGCTTGTGGCAGCTGCTGATGCTGGAGAAGAGTTTGAAACGGCTGTTCGGCTGACGCTGTGTTCGCCGGCCGACTCAATCGAGCGGACGGCCGATCGCGGTCTCGATCTTGCGCTTGAGCGTCTCGGCGTTGAACGGTTTGACGATGAAATTGGCGACGCCGACTTCCTTCGCCGTCTTGACCTTCTCCCATCGCGCTTCGGAGGTGATCATGATCAGCGGGGTATCGTGCAGCTGCTCGTCGGCTTGCATCTCGCGAACGAGATCGAGGCCGCTCATGGGCGTCATGTTCCAGTCGCTGAAGACCAGTTTCACCGGGCTGCGGCGCATCTTCTTGAGCGCCTCGGCGCCGTCGCGCGCTTCTTCGATCTGCGTGAATCCGATCTGCACCAACAGGTGCCGGATGATTCTGCGCATGGTCGAAAAGTCATCGACGATCAGTACCGGAAAATTCACGCTCGACACAAATACTCTCCCGCCGGGGAAGCATGACGCGCACGCTTCCAAATCAATTATAGACCAGGTTCCTGCTGTTTAGTCAGTATCGCACTGAAACGGATCCTTTGTTTGTCTACCTAGGTAATTCCACTTAAAATTCTGCCGAATCACGAAGAAGGAATTTCGCGGGCGTAACAAAAACGTCGTCCCCGTCTAACCGCCTGCTTACCACCGGCCGCCTAGCGCGCGGTTAATGCCCGCGACCTATATCCTTGTACGCGGCCGCCGGCGCCGTGCATTTCGGCCGATGCATCCGCGCTCGACGCGATCGACTTGTTCCACGCGCAGCCGCGGCTCCGGTTTCTTGCGGTTGTTGATAGGGATTCCCGGCCAAGTCGATCATAGTGACGCCATGCTCGGCCAAGTGGTCGAAAGGCATGATCGACTTGCGCAGGCCCGGGCGACGTCTGAAACTTGATGGTTGCTGTTCCACGGCGGGACGCTGCCGACGGGGCGATGGCGATGGTTCGAGGAGTCCGGTATAGACCCACCGTCAACCATCGAATGGAGGGCGTGTGGTGTTGGTGTTCCAGGCGGGTAGGGGTGTCGTGGCATGCGCAACGCTGCTCGCACTCACCACCTGCAACTGGGATTATCGCGCCCATGTGCCGGTCACGCGCGCGGCGGTGCTGCGCGCGGCGTTATCAGCGCGCGAGTCGGCAGATGAACCGCCGCCGGTCGAGCCGGTGGCGTTCGAAGCGATGACGGCGGAACAGGCAATCCTGCACAACGCCGCGCTGGCGACGGCCAGTGATCTTGGGCCCGCGGCGCGGCCATTCTATCTGGCGCGCGGGGCGGACTATGACCGTGCGCTCGATTGCCTCGCCACTGCGGTCTATTATGAGGCCGCGAGCGAATCCCTGCAGGGCCAGCGCGCCGTGGCGCAAGTCGTGCTCAATCGCGTCCGGCATCCAGCCTTTCCGAAAACCGTGTGCGGCGTCATCTATCAGGGCGCCGAGCGGGTCAGTGGCTGCCAATTCACCTTCACTTGCGACGGATCGCTCGCCACGCCTCCGGCTGCCGGGTCATGGGCGCGCGCGCGCAAGGTGGCCGCTAGCGCGCTCGGTGGAGCGGTCGAGCGCGGCGTTGGCGAGGCGACGCATTATCACGCCGATTGGGTCGTGCCTTATTGGGCCGGAAGCTTGACGCGCGCGACGACGATCGGCGCGCACATCTTCTATCGCTGGAACGGTTTTTGGGGAACTCCAGCCGCGTTCAATCGCCGCTATGCCGCGAACGAACCCGCTGTCGCGGACCTGCTCGGCCAAGCCGTTGCCGCCACGTCGACGGGTGCGGGGGCGCCAGAGACCAGTGCATCGCAACAGCCATTGCTCCAGCGGGTGGCGGTCGCACCACTTGACGGGAAGGGCGCGACCACGTCCGCGCCGCTCCACCCGCTCAGAGCCGATCTCGAGGCCGGGCACCTCATTCCCGCGCTCGATCGTCGCCTGCCATTGCAGGCCGACCTCAACAAACCGCGGCTGCTTGCCGACGATCGCTTGCCGGTCGGAGGTTAGGGTACCAGCCAGAGAAAGAAGCGCCACAGCTTGGCGAGCGTGTTCCCGTTGCTCGAATAGACGTGCAGCGCACGCACCGCAAATTGCTCGAGCACGAAGTCGTGGCCGATCTCGGGGTAGCTCGCGACGCGCCTGCCATCCGGTGTCGTGCCGCCCGCCGGCGCCAAGCCGAGCTTTTCGTAGAGCTGGCCCTCGGACGTGCCGATGTCGATCGCGAGCGTCGACAGGCAGGAACTCTCCTGGATCTTGTCGTTGTTGCGGCAGTGGACATCGGTCACGAAATGATCGGGCGAAAAACGCACTACCATCAGCGGCTGGCGATACATCCACTGCGAATATTGCTGCGGATCGCCTTCGATCGGACGCCACTGCTCGCCGTCGCCGTTGCGGCCGAACGCCGGCTTGCCAGCCGCATAGATCGTATCCCGCGGCGGGGTTCCGATGATCACGTCGTGGTATGAAATCGTTTCGTACGAGAAGGTTCGCCAGCCATAGGCCACGTAGCCGATCGTCAGCACGCCCACGGCGACGGGAATCAGCCATTTGGGCGGTTCGAACTTGCCGCTTGGCCGGCGCGTGCCGCTCGCCATGCTCGAGGAGCGACGACGGCGGCGTTGGCTTGGTGCCGCGAAGCGCTTTCCCAGCAGCCAGTCGATCCCCAGCCAAAGGACTTGCGCGGGAAAATAGGGCAGCGGCGCGTTGATGTCCTTTGCGCCCTCCAGAAAAACGAACGACGCCAGCAGTGCGAACGAGATCGCATGGGCCGCGATCAGGCGCGGCAAGCCGACGAGTTTGGTGAAGGCCAGCGCTCGAAGGGAGGCTCGACTAACCCAATAGGTTAATATCAGCGCACCCATAGCGACCAAAATGTGCGACATCTACCCCCGGCTGGTCCTATGGATCCGATACTTGCCGGGGGTCATAGCGACGGCAAATTGGCAGCGCAACACGCTGCGCACAGCCGGCCGACCGCGCGGTGCGTCGTCGGCCGGCGCATTACTCAGGCAGCGAACAGTTTTGCCCAACGGCGCTCGGTCCGCGCCTTCCACAACCCGCGATGATAGGCGTCGCTCGCGAGCAGCGGCATCACGCTGCCGGCTTCGGCGAATACCATTTGCTCGATGCCGGTGTTGACCTTGCCCCAGCTCGCCGCCTCCTGCAGCGTCGACGACGAGCAGGCGCCGTCGCGGACATCGGCGACGGTGATCTGCACGGCATATTTGTGCACTTCGACGTCCTCATGGCCGAGGATCTCGGCGCAGACGACCGTGTCCTGGATGAAGTTCTTCGGCACGCCGCCACCGATCATCAGCAGACCGGTGGTGCCGGCGGCGATCTTGATGTCCGTCAGTTCGCGGAAGTCGGCGACCGAATCGAGCGTCATATACGGCTTGCCCGCCTTCATCCGATCGACCTGGTGCTTGACGAGCCCGAAGCCGGCCGAACTGTCCGAGAATGCCGGGCAGAAGATCGGGACGTCATGCTCATAGGCGAGCTTGACCAGGCTGTTGTCCTTCTTGCCATGTTCCACGAGGTACTTGCCCATCTCGCGAATGAACGCGCGTGACGAATAGGGGCGCGGCTCGAGCGTCTCGGCGATCTCGAAGATCGTATGATCGACGTTCTGGAGGTCTTCCTCATCGATATAGGTGTCGTAGATGCGGTCGATGTAGAGCGAGCGCAGCGTGTCGTCGTCGGGGATCTCGAGCGCCTGATAATGTTTGTGGCCAAGGCCCTCGAAGAAATCCATGTCGACTATCGTCGCGCCTGTCGCGACCACGCCGTCGATCATGTTGTTGCGAAGCAACTCGGCATAGAGGTCCATGCAGCCGCCTGCCGAAGTCGACCCGGCGATCACCAGGAAGATCGAGCAGTCGGGATCGGCGAGCATCTGATTGTAGATCTCGGTCGCGCGCGCGAGGTCGCGGCTGGTGAAGCTCATGCCCGCCATCGCCTCGACGATCGGCCGGGCGTCAAACTTGGTGATGTCGACGTGCTTCACTTCTTTCGACAGCAGTTCGGCCTTGCGCGTATCGTTGATCGGCGCGTTCGCCGCGGCGGTCTTGGTGAGGGTATCGGTCATGGGAACTCCCAAACTTGCCATTCCCGCCGTCATTCAAGGGGACGCGGAAACCCGTTGGGAAACGCAGGCGCTTCCTAGAATTGCCGTCATCCCTGCGAAAAGCAGGGATCTCGTGCCACGAGCCGTTCGCTCTTGGAAAGAGACCCCGGCTTGCGCCGGGGTGACGAATTTTGATTACAACTTGAAGACGTTCGCCGGAAGCGCCTCGGGAGTTTCGCTCGAATAGAGCGACACCATTGGCTCGTCCTCGACGACCGCCGTCATGCCCGATCCGAAGCCATTGAACGCGGTCCGCATCGCCGAGCCATAGGCGCCGAGCATCCCGATCTCGATATAGTCGCCGGCGCGCATGTCCGCGGGCAGCAGGAACGGGCCGGCCATGCGATCGAGATCGTCGCAGGTCGGGCCGTAGAAGCTGAACTCCACGTCCTTGGCGCGGCTGTCGGGCTCGCGCAGCAGCCGTACCGGGAAGCGCCAGCCGATATGCGCCGCATCGAACAGCGCGCCATAGGCACCGTCGTTGATGTACAGCTCGGCGCCGCGGCGCCGCTCGACGCGCACGATCAGCGAACTGTACTCGGCGCACAACGCGCGGCCCGGCTCGGCCCAGAGCTCGGCCGAATAGGAGATCGGCAGGCTCTCGAACGCGCGGTGGATCGTCGCGAAATAGCGCTCGAGCGGCGGCGGTTCCATGCCCGGATAGGACGAGGGAAAACCGCCGCCGACATCGATCACGTCGACGGTGACGCCGGCCTCGACGATCGCCATGCGCACGCGTTCCATCGCCTGGGAATAGGCGTCGGGCGACATCGCCTGCGAACCGACATGGAAGCAGATGCCCAGCGCGTCGGCCGCCTGGCGAGCGGCGATCAGCAGTTGCTTGGTCTCGCCCGGTCCCGCTCCGAACTTCGACGCGAGGCTGAGCTTCGAATGATCGGACGACACGCGCAGCCGCACGCACAGGGTCAGGTCCTGCGCGGCCTCGGTCGCGGCGACGATCTTTTCCAGCTCCTCGATCGAATCGAGGCTGAACACGCGGACACCATGGTCGAAATAAGCCTCGCGAATCGCTTCGGGCGCCTTGACCGGGTGCATGAAGCACAAAGTCGCGCCCGGAACCGTTTCCGACACCAGCCGAACCTCCGCGATCGAGGCGACATCGAAATGCGTGATTCCGCTCTCCCACAGGACCTTGAGCAGGTCGGGCGAGGGATTCGCCTTTACGGCATACATCGAGCGGCCCGGAAACTTCTCGACGAAGAAGCGGGCGGCACGCGATGCGGCGTGCGGACGAATGAGCGTGACCGGTTGATCCGGCCGAAGGGCGGCAGCTAGCCCCAGCGCGCTATGATGCTTGTGCAATTCAAGGGACCTCCAAGTGCCTTACGGCTATCGTTGACGAAAAGCTGCCTTGCGGTTGGAAGTCCCATGGGGCAGCGGAGGTGGGCACATAAGGATGACGCGTAAACGTGTAAAGTGATTCGAGACCCGTTTTTTCGCGTAGGGGATGCGATGTGACGATTGTGCGACAGCCGACTCGGGCCGGGGTTCGCGATGCAGCCGCGAAAATCGCGGCAATATTGCCGCAAACGCCTGTTCTGACGGCGGAAATTCGTGGCGCGACGATTGCGTTCAAGGCCGAGTGCCTGCAGCCGATCGGCTCGTTTAAATTGCGCGGCGCGTGGCATCGGCTGACCGCGCTCGACGAGGGACAGCGCCAGCGTGGCGTGGTCGCCTTCTCGTCGGGCAATCACGCCCAGGGAATCGCCTGGGCGGCGCGCCGATTGCACATGCCCGCCGTCATCGTGATGCCCGACGACGCGCCCAAGGTGAAACGCGATGCGACGCTCGCGCTCGGCGCCGAAGTCGTGGCCTATGATCGCCACCGCGAGAGCCGCGAGAAGATCGCCGCACATCTCGCGCACGCGCGCGGCGCGACACTCGTGCCGAGCTTCGAC
>Ga0068859_100007131_pt1 | contig 11344 bp, 8 predicted proteins | sample KBSSwiS22_FD_66585 | JGI IMG/M metagenome (GOLD analysis project Ga0068859, IMG submission 66585) | Switchgrass rhizosphere microbial communities from Kellogg Biological Station, Michigan, USA - KBS Switchgrass S2-2 | ecosystem: Host-associated > Plants > Roots > Rhizosphere > Soil ... | reverse complement strand
TGGAACACGGTCATCACCAGCCGGCCGCCGACCTCGAGGTGGTGCCGGACGCAGCGCAGCGTCTTCAGCTGGTCGGCCTGCGTCAGGTTGTGGAGGAAGGAGTTGAACGGGATGGCGATCAGCGTGTAGCGATGCGGCAGCGCAAAGTCGCGCATGTCGCCGTGCACGACGTTCGCGGTGAGCCCTTTCGCGGCGAGCTTCTTTCGCAGGCTCGCGAGCATGGTCTCGGAGTGATCCAGCCCGTCGCAGGCGAAGCCCGCCGCGAGCACCGGGACGAGCAGCCGGCCGCTCCCGCAGCACACCTCGAGCGCGCGCCCGCGCGCGCCGCGCACGAGCGCCACGTGCGGCTCGATATCGGCGACGATGTCGGCGTAGACGATGTCGTAGAGGTCGGGATCGAGGTAGTTGCTGCCGCCGCTCACCGTGGCCTCATGCGCCGGGCACCGGCTTGGGGGTGCCACGCCGCCCGCGCCACAGGTAGTAGACCGGGAATCCCGTCGCCGCGATCAGCACGCCGGCCATGGCGCGCGGGATGAACGTGCCCTTGAACGGCTCGCTGCTCGAGAAGTCGCTCCAGATGATGACCGCGGTGACGGCGAGGAACACGAGCGCCGGCAGCGGATGGAGCGGCGTCCTGTAGCTCGGGACGGGAAGCTCGCCGTTCGCCTCGCGCCGGCGCTGGACGAAGATGCAGGCGGTGGTGACGCCGTAGAAGAGCCACGACGTGGTCACGAACCAGCCGGACACGTCCTCGAACCCGTTCGCGGCCCAGAGCCACACGCACGACAGCACCGCCTGGATCCAGAGCGCGGTCGCGGGCGACTCGCGCCTGGGATGCAGCGCCGCGAGCGGCTTCCACAGCAGCCCGTCCGCGGCGGCAGCCTGCGTCACGCGCGGTCCGGTGAGGATGGCGCCGTTCGCGGTGCCGAACGTGGACACCGCCACGAGCACGGCCAGCGCGCGCGCCCCCCAGTCGCCGAGCAGCCGGTGGATCGTTTCCGAGCCCACTGCCTGGTAGCTCGCGACCTCGTTCGGCGACAGCACGTGGTAGTAGGCGAGCGTGGTGAGGATATAGACGCCGACCACGAGCCAGGTGCCGCCGAGGATCGCGATTGGCATCGTGCGCTGCGGATTCACGACCTCGCCCGCCACGTACGTAGAGTCCGTCCAGCCGTCGTAGGCGAACAGGATCGTGATCATGGCGAGCGCCAGCGCCTGCAGCATGCCGTGGCCCGCGCTCCCGGCGATGCCGGGCGTCTCCATCGTGCCCGCCGGGTGGACGCTCGGCAGCGCGAACGCGCACACGCACAGGATCAGTATCCCCAGTACCTTCGCCGTGGTGAACAGCGACTGCGTGCCCGCGCCCTCGCGCACGCCCAGCCAGTTGATGAACGTGAGCACGAAGATCGCGACGCAGCCGACGACGAACTCGGCGCCGTGGCCCAGGCCCAGCACCTGACAGAAGTAGAGCGCGAACACGCTCGTGATGCTGGCGATCACCGTGGGCTTGATCACCCACAGGTTCGCCCAGCCGAACGTGAACGCCCACGCGTCGCCGAAGCTCTCGCGGATGAACACGTAGAGCCCGCCGGTCTTGGGATGCGTGACCGCCAGCTCGGTCAAGACGAGCGAGCCGCAGATCGAGAGCACGCCGCCCACGACCCAGGCGAGCAGCACGAGCGGCAGCGTCGGCAGCTCCTGTGCCACCGAGTGCGGCGAGCGGAAGATCCCCGAGCCGATGATGTTGCCCACCGTGATCGCGGTCGCGGCGTAGAGCCCGATCTGGCGCTTGAGTTCGACGCCCTGGGTGGCGGCCATGCTCGCTCCTCCTGCTGTGATGCCCCGGCGGCCCGGGGCGCTTCCGACCGCGACCGTGGAGTGCCCGGGGCGTCGTCCGGCGTCAGTCGGCCGAGACGCCCGCCACGAGGTCGGCCACGATGCGGTCGGGCTTCACGCCCTCGGCTTCGGCGGTGAAGTTGGTGACGACGCGATGGCGCAGAACCGACGGCGCCACCGCGCGCACGTCCTCGATGCCGGGCGCGAAGCGGCCGTGGAGCACGGCGCGCGTCTTGGCCCCGAGCACCAGGTACTGCGACGCGCGCGGGCCCGCGCCCCAGCTCACCCACTGGCGCACGAACGGCGGCGCGTCGTCCCCGCCGCGCGTGGCGCGCGCGAGCCGCACCGCGTAGCGCACGACGTGCTCGGTCACCGGCACGCGGCGCACGAGCTTCTGCAGCTCGATGATGGCGTGGCCGTCGAGCACGCGCTCGAGCTGCGGCACGTAGGAGGACGTCGTCGAGGACACGATCTGCTCTTCCTCCGCTTGGGAGGGGTAGTCCACTCGCACGTTGAACATGAACCGGTCGAGCTGCGCCTCGGGCAGCGGGTAGGTGCCTTCCAGCTCGATCGGGTTCTGGGTCGCGAGCACGAAGAACGGCAGCTCGAGCGCCATGGTCTGCCCGCCCGCGGTGACTTCTTTCTCCTGCATGGCCTGGAGCAGCGCTGCCTGGGTCTTGGGCGGCGTGCGGTTGATCTCGTCGGCGAGCACCACGTTCGCGAACACCGGCCCGTGGATGAAGCGCATCGCGCGCCGGCCCGAGGTGGCGTCCTCCTCGAGCACGTCGGTGCCGGTGATGTCGCTGGGCATCAGGTCGGGCGTGAACTGGATGCGGTTGAACTTCAAGTCCAGCACGCGCGCGAGGCTCGAGATGAGGAGCGTCTTGGCGAGCCCCGGGACGCCCACCAGGAGCACGTGGCCACCGGCGAAGAGCGCGGTCAGGAGCTGCTCGATCACGGCGTCCTGGCCGACGATGGCCTTGCGCAGCTCGCCCACGATGCGCTCGCGGGCCTGGTTCAGCTGCTGGACGGATTCGAGGTCGGTGCTGGTCGCGGACACGGGGCGCCTTTCCGGGCCGGGGCGTTCACGGACGGCCCGGGCGGCCCGAGCTGGAGGCTCGCGCGACCCCGACCGCGATGCGTACAAGGAGCGGCGAGCCTACAGGCGCGTTCCGGACGCGGCAACGCGCGCGCGCCCGGTGCGGCCGCCCGTCCGACCGGCGTCGGGTGAAACATTCCTTGACCCCTGCGCTGCCTCGCGCCACGGTAGTTCTATTCGCGTCAAGACCGGGGTGGGAGGCACCCATGAGGTTTCTTCGCCTGCTCGCCCTCGCGCCGTTCGCGCTGGCGTCGCCGGCATCCGCCGCCGGCATCGATCTCGCCTGGGACAGCTGCCTGGGCGAGCCCACGGCCACCTCGATCAAGACCTTCGCCTGCAACACCAGTCTGGGCACCGAGTCGCTGTGGATCTCTTTCGAGTCGCCTATCACCGGGGCCCCGGCGCCCGTTGAGGTCGCGATCGAGTTCCGGACACGAAGCGGCGCACCGCTCCCGGTGTGGTGGGATTTCGAGGATGTCTCGAGCTGCCGTCGCGGGGCGCTCTACCCCGATACCGATCCGCCGAACGCGACGCCGACCTGCGCACCGTGGGATGCCTCGGAAGTGCCGGCGTTCGTCATCGACCGGATCGATTACCAGCTCCCGACAGCGGACGTGGGACGCATGGTGGTGAGCTCCCGCAGACCCGGGTCGGTGGCGATCGGCCAGCGCTACCTCGCCTGCCGACTGCTGCTCACCCATGTGCGATCCACGGGGCTCCAGGCCTGCGCAGGTTGCCAGGTGCCGGTCCGGGTGACCCTGAACGCGGTGAGCATCGCGAGCCACATCATGACGAACCCGATCACGCAGAACTTCGTGCTCTGGCAGGACACGCCCGTTCCGACGCGCGCATCCAACTGGAGTGCGCTCAAGTCGCTCTACAAGTAGTCGCCGCTACTTCGCCGACAGCCACGCCACGCGCACGCGCGGGCCGCCGTCGCCGGGCTCGGCCCATGCCGCCCACGCGCCCTGCTCGCCGCGGGCGGCGATGGCGCCACTCTTCACGCCGCTGCCCAAGAAGAGCCACGGCGTGAGCGTGCCGTCGGGCTCGAGCCGCCTCAGCGCGAGCACCTTCCGGCCCGCCGCGCCCGGGGTTCCACCGATCGCGCCCAGCAGGGTGCCGCGCCCGAGGCTCGCGATCATCGGGCGCGAGGCGCCCTCGAGGCTGTCGGCGATCCCGCGCTTGGGACCCACCGCGCCCACCTCCACCCTCCACGGCACCAGGTAGAGGCCGGGCATGGGCCGGCCCGGCAGCAGGCTGTCGGCGGGCGACTCGCCTGTGTACCAGAAGTAGTGCCCACCGCCGTTCTCGAGCGTGAGCACCGGGCCCACGGAGGGGCAGCCGGGAAGCTTCCAGCGATCCACCGAGATCAGCGTGTCGAGCATGAACCGGCGCCCGGCGTCGTGCGACACCACCACGCGCGGGTCGCGCAGCTGGTTCGTGGCGCCGCGGTAGGCCACCGCCACGTCGATGGTGCCGTTCAGCCGCTGCGCGCTCCGCATCGCGATCCGACAGCACGCGCACACGTCGCCCGCGATCCACACGTCGGGGCTCCAGGTCACGCCGCCGTCCGCGCTCGTACTCGCGTAGATCTCCGCCAGCTCCGGCTCGTCGGCGAGACCCGCCGAGGCGCGGCCGTCGATCCAGGCCACGATCGGCCGGCCGTCGGGCAGCACGTCCACGGCGGCGAAACCGTGATAGCCGGACGTGGGATCGACGCGATCGTCGTTGACCAGGTGCATCGCGCCCCACGAGCGGCCGCCGTCGACGCTCACGCGCGCCGCCATGTCGTCCCCGGTCCCCTGGCGGCTCGTGCGCGTCGCCGCCCACGCGGCGACGAGCAGCCCGTCGCGTCCCCATGCCGCGACCGGCCGGCTCTCGGGGAAGCTCGAGACCATGCCCTGGAACGGGTTCAGGCGCGCGGGCTCGCTCCAATGGCTGCCCGAATCCGCACTCACCGAGAGCCAGGCGTCAGCGCCCGCCGAGTCGCGAGTCACCCAGGTGAGCGCCACGCGGCCGCCGCGGTCGACCGCGAGCGACGGGTCGGCGGCGGTCGCGGCGACGAGGAACGCCGGCGTGGCCTCCCGGACGCGCGCCCACGGCGTGCCGGAGGGCCTCGGCGCGCAGCCGGCGAGGAGGCCCGGGAGAAGCGCGAGCATGGCGGCCCGCCGACAAGCGATTGTCGAAACGCGCATTGAGGGTCTCCCGGCCGTTCCGGACGACGTGGGCTGCGAATGGCCACAGCAATACCACGCGCGTGGCCCCACCCGCTCTCGGTGGCGCGAGAACGTGATGTTCGGAACCGCGGCCCTTGCGCTAGGGTCAGAGCATGTGGGCCGCACCCTGGACCGGGGATGAGGAGGCCCGAACATGCGCTCATCGGTCACCTTTGCGTTGGCGCTGCTCGCCAGCGGCGCGATCCACGCCGGAATGGCGGCGGCAGCCCAGATCTCGGTCGACCCGCCGAGCCCGACCGTCGGGGACTCGGTGAAGGTCGTGGTCAAGAACAGCTTCCCCACGCTGTGCTGGACCGTGCTGGGCACGAACTGCACGCCGCTCGTCGGAGACAGCCTCTACGTCATCGTGGACGTGAACTACTGCAACGGCGCACCGAGCTGCACCTGCGCGCTCTTCCCGCTGGACTATCAGCGCACCTGCAACTTCGGGCTGCTGCCCCCCGGCTCCTACGTCGCGGCGTTCTTCGAGAACCACGTCAACCCGTTCGACCCCATCTCCTCGTTCGTCATCGCGCAACCGTTCACCGTGACCGGCCCGACGCCGTCGCTCCGTCGCTCGTGGGGCAGCGTCAAAGCTCACTATCGATGAGCGGGAGCCGCCTCAGCGCGCGAGCTTCACCACGCGCGTCGTCGCTGTGCCGGCAGCACCGCTGAACCGCACCCAGTAGACGCCCGCGGGACTCGACACCCCGCGGGCGTCGCAGCCGTCCCAGGTGGCGCTTCCGCCCGCGGTGGCGAGCCGGCGCACCTCGCGGCCCGAGGCGTCGATCACGCTCAACGTGCCCTCGCCGGGCGCGTGCAGCGTGAGCGCGTGCGCGAACGGCGTCGGCGTGGCGCGGACCGTGGCGGGCTGCGTGCCGCCGCCGTCCACGTGCGCGGACGGCCGGAGCACAGGCCCGATCACGGTGAACGCGAACCGGGCGTCGAGCGGCGCCGCGGGCACGAACCGCCCCGCGCACACCTGGCACGACGCGTCATCGATCCGGTAGACGAAGCCGCGCAGCGTCATCGTCCCACCGCCCACGCTCACCACCTCGGCCCACGGCACGTAGTAGGGCAGCACGAACGTGCCGCGCGCCGCGATCGTGCCGCCCACACGCGGCCAGGCGCTGGTCACGCTCACGAACGAGTCGGGGATGGCGACCGTGGCATGGACGGCGAACCGCGTGGCGAGGTAGTCGCGCGGCGGCACGACCAGCGTGTCGCCGAAGCCTTCGCCCATGTGCAGGGTTCCCTGCACCTCCTCGATCACCGAGTCCGCGGCGACCGCGCCGTGCCAGATACCCACGTCCGGGCCCACCCGCGCGAGCATCGCCGCGAGATCCAACCTCCCGTGCGCGGTCTGCGGGTCCACGCCCGGCGCGCCGATGTCATGGGCCGATTCGCGGATCACGTGCTGGTAGTCGTTGTCGATCAGCTCGGGCCGCGCCGCAGCGAGCAGTCCCACGGCACCGGTCACGTGCGGCGCCGCTGCGGACGTGCCGCCGAACAGCGCGTAGCCCGGATACGTCTGGCCGGCGCCGCTCGGGTAGGTCATGAACGTGGTGTAGATGTTGGGGCTCCCCGGCGCCACGAGGTCCAGGCCCGAGGGATAGGACGAGAAGGACGTGCGCTGGTCGCGCTCGTCGCTCGCGCCCACCGAGATGGCGAGGCCGTCGCGCGCGTACTGGGCGGGGTAGAGCGGGATCACCGCCTCCACCGGATCGAACCCCGAGTTCCCCGCCGCGCCCACCGGCACGCAGCCGTTCACGAGCGCATAGGTCAGGGCCAGGCGTTCGGTGCGGCTCGGGCCCTCACCCGCGAACGACATGTTCACCGCGCGCGCGCCCACGTCGGCGGCGTGCACGATGCCGCGCGCGATGTCGAACGTGGTCGCCTCGCCGCTCGTGTCGGGCGCGATCTTGATGGGCACGATGCGGCAGCCGAAGTTCGCCGCGCCGTCGCCGCCGCAGACGCCGGCGATGCCGGTGTTGGGTGCGAAGTGCGCGCCGTCGTTCGTACGCGACGCCATGATGCCCACGACCGGCGTGCCGTGGCCGTAGTAGTCGAGCACGGTGCGGTTCGGCGAGTCGGTGGCGTTGAGCTCGTCGACGATGCGCGGCGTGCCGTCGGGCATGAGCCCGCCCAGCTCCGGCTGTGCGGGGTCGATGCCGGTGTCGGCGATGGCGAGCTTCAGGTCGTTCGCACCCACCGATGTCTGCCACGCGGTGACGGCGTGGACGTCGGCCCCGGCGACGCCGTGGAACGGCCCCGCCGCGCCCACGTTCATGAGCGCCCATTGCGCGCCCGAGCGCAGGTAGGGATCGTTCGCGAGCGTGTCGAGCGTGGCGATCGCCCGCGGCGGAGCGGGTGCGGGGGCGATCGGCCCCGGGACCATGGTGCGGACGAGGTTCGGCTCCGCCCAGTCGACGAGCGGGTCGCCGGCGAGCGCCACGAGCGCGGAGGCGGCGAGTGCCGCATCCGGCGCCTCGACGAGCACGATGCGCTCGGGATGGAAGTGATAGCTCGGCGGCAGCCGCCGCGCCCCGGCCGGGAGCTGCTCGGTGAGCGCGCGCGTGGCATGGAGACCCAGCGCCGCGAACCGCCCGCGCACCGCCGCGGGCAGCACGCCCGCCGAGCGCAGCGCGTACCCCGGCGCCGAGACGCCATCCGCCGAGAGCTGGACGATCAGCTCGCGCGAAGCATCCCCGGCGAGCGCGGAGGCGGCCGGGGCGAGGAGTGCGAGGGCGGCGAGGATCGAGAGAAGAGTGCGCATGGCAGCCGTGCGGGGGACGGGAAGCGGGAGCTTGCGCCCCAAGCCTAGCGCCCGCGCCCGCCGCGACGCCATGGGCACGCCAGAACCGGGACGACCACGGGGTGGGCGGCCTACCGGGGCTTCACTTCCTCCGCCTCGAGGCCCCGGGCGCGGACCTCAGCCGGCGCGTCGTGACGCTTCGCTGAGTCGAGTTCCGGCCCGCGCTCGCGCGGCGCCCTACCGCGCGCCCGTGCTCTCGAACGTCTTCCGCGCCACGTTCGAGATGCGCAGCTCGTCCACGAGGCCGTTCCATGCGTACCAGGGCGGCGCGCCATGGGGGTCCTGCCTCAGCTCGCCGTGTACGTCGGTGAGCCGGCGCGGGTCGACCGCGTTGCCGATCACGAGCGGCGCCACCGAGCGCCTGATGCCGTTCGCGACCGCCACCTGCGCGTCGAGCCGGCCGTCGATGTAGATGCGCACCACCTCGCCATCGACGCTCGCCGCCACGTGCACCCAGCGTCTCGCGGGCAGCGTGGAGCTGGAGCAGGCGCGCTGCAGGCTGCTCGCCCGGTCGGCCCGGAACGCGAACACCAAGCGGCCGGGGCCGAACGGCGCCACCGCCTCGTTGAACCAGCTGAAGCTCGATGTGGTCGTGGCGCCCTTCCGGCCCACGACACCCAGCACCCAACTCTGCTCGTTGGGCGTCGGCGACCAGCGCATCGCGATCGCCGAAAGCTCGTGGTCCGAGAGGCCGTTGAGATAGACCCAGGCTTCGACCGTGAGCGCGCGCGGCGACTCCATCACCGGGTTGTACGGCACCACGACGAACGCCTGCGCGGTGCCAGCGAACGAGCGCGCGCTGCTGAATCGTCCGAACTCGACACGTGCGTCCGGCCCCGCGACACCATGCAGCCGGAACCGCCCGGCATCGTGCACGCCCGGTCCGCTGCGCTCGTCGAAGTGCCAGAGGCCCACCGTGACCGAGTCGGCACTCGATGGCCCGGGCCCCGGTCGCGGCGGCTCGGCGGCGTACCCGGCGCACGCGGTCAGCGCCAGCGACGCACGCAGCGCGGCGCGTGCGAGCGCGACCCATCCGCGCCGCCTCACGGAGTGCTCCGCATGCGGCCCCCGCTAGCGCGCATCCGTGCTCTCGAACGATCTCCGCGCCACGTTCGAGATGCGCAGCTCGTCGACGAAGCCGTTCAGGGCGTACCACGGGAGCGGCGAGTTCGTGAGGTCCTGCTTCAGCTCCCCGCTCGCGTCGGTGAGGTGGCGCGGGTCGAGCGCGTTGCCGATCACGAGCGGCGCCTCCGAGCGCTTGATGCCGGTGGCAACGGCGAACTGCACGTCGAGCCGGCCGTCGATGAAGAGCTTCACGATCTCCCCGTCCACGGTGGCGGCCACGTGCACCCAGCGATTCATGGGCAGCGTGGCGCTGGAGGAGAACCGCTGCAGGGCGTTCGCGGTCTCGGGCCGGAACGCGAACACGAGCCGGCCGGTGAAGGACGCACCCACCACATCGCTGAACCAGCCGGGGCTCGGTGAGGAGGTGGCGACGAGGTTCCTGCCCGTCACGCCCAGCACCCAGCTCTGCTCGCTGAGGTCCGGCGACCAGCGCATGGCGATCGCCGAGAGCTCGTACGTGGAGATGTCGTTCAGGTCGAGCCACGCCTCCACCGTGAACCCGCGCGGCGACTCCATCACCGGGTTGTAGGGCACGACGACGAACGACTGCACCGTGGGGGCGAACGAGCGCGCGCTCTTGTAGCGGCCGAACTCGATGCGGGAGTCGGGGCCGGCCACGCCCGTCATCCGGAACGGCCCCGAATCCAGGACACGCGGCCCGCTGCGGTCGTCGAAGTGCCAGAGGCCCACCGTGACCGAGTCGGCGAGCGGCTGCTCGGCCGGGAGCCGCGGCGGCTCGGGCGCGAAGCCGTCCTTCGACGAGGCGCCGTGGTGCGCGCAGCCGAGCACCAGCAGCAGCACGCACGCGAGCCCGACGCGCCGCCTCACGGCGTGCCGCCCATGTTCTTGAGTGCCTCGCGTGCCTGCGCCTGGTGCACCTGGTCCCTCACGGCCCCGAACGTGTAGATCATGCGCTGCAGCGTGATCGGATCGCTGGTGTCCTCGATCACCGGCGCCCAGTAGCGCGCCGCGGTCTCGTCGTCACCCTTCATCACCGCCACCCAGCCGCGCCCCACGCTGACGTCGGGCGTGCCGGGATGCAGCCGATCGTAGCGGTCATAGTACGCGAGCGCGCCGTCAGGGTCTTTCAACTGCAATCGGTTCTCGGCGGCGAGCATGAGCACATCCAGGTCCTGTGGCGCGAGCGCCAGCAACTGGTCGATGTACACCTGCGCCTGCTCGTGGTTCCGGTGGGAGAACTCGTGCATGGCGAGGAACACGCGCGCCCGGACGTCCTTCTCGTCCACCTGCACCCGCGCCCGCGCGCGGTGGAGCGCCACCAGCGTGTCGAGCCCGATCCAGTCCGGCTCGCGCCCGAAATCGGGGCCGATCTGGTAGACGAGCGCGGGCCAGTGCTCGGTGGCGGCGACCAGCGTGAGCCCCGGTGCGTGGCTCGTGGAGTCGAGCAGCCACTCGAACTTGGGCCGCATCTCCGCCTCGGGCCAGGAGAAGTAGAGCCAGCGTGCTCCCGTTCGCCGCGCGGTGGCGCCCCAGGCCGAGAGCGTGTCGGTCAAGGGCAACGTGAGCGGCGTCATGCCGGCGTACCAGGCGAAGTGCGGCTTCCTCGCCAGGACCTTGTCACCGGGATGAACGTACGGGCGGATCGCTTCGCCCGCCGTGCGCGCCTCCACCGGGAGCTGGTAGAGCACGCGCTGGGCGAACACCTGGGTGACACCCATCGCGGGGACCAACACCAGCGGCAGGAGCAGGAGCTTCAACCACACGCCCGCGGCCGAGAGCGCGAACCTCGGCGAGCCGAACGCCACGGCCGCGAGCACGCACCACAGCGGCAGCACCGCGAGCGCGTAGCGCTCGGAGTGGAACGCGGGCACGAGCGTCAGGAAGAAGAGCGCCATCGTCACGAGCAGCGGCAGGAGCTTCCCGAGCAGGCCGTCCTTCCACGCGCACCACGCGCCGAACGCCGCGGCCAAAGCGAGCGGGATGCCGGCGAGCTTCAACGCGTCGAGCCGCAGGTGGTCGAAGAGGTTGAACCCCACGCGCGAGATCACCGCCACGGGATCGCGCGCGAGCACCGACCACGGCGTCGGGAACTGTCCCTCCATGTCGCGCTCGTAGACGTCCCAGACGATGCCGTGCGGACGCGCGAACACCTCGTAGGCGATGTTGTGGTGGAGCTGGAACCGCATCGCGCCGCCGTGCGAGACGGAGAACACCACCCACGGCAGGACCGGTGCCAGGAACCCCGCGGCAAAGGCGAGCGAGGCGCGCGCCCGGCCGCCCTTCGCCACGCCG
>Ga0068859_100007128_pt1 | contig 11346 bp, 11 predicted proteins | sample KBSSwiS22_FD_66585 | JGI IMG/M metagenome (GOLD analysis project Ga0068859, IMG submission 66585) | Switchgrass rhizosphere microbial communities from Kellogg Biological Station, Michigan, USA - KBS Switchgrass S2-2 | ecosystem: Host-associated > Plants > Roots > Rhizosphere > Soil ... | reverse complement strand
GGCTAGAACCTCAACCGGATGCCGATGGTCGCGCTGGCGCCGTTGACGTCGATGATGTTCTGGTCGAAGTCTTCTTCCATGCGCTTCCGCTGGGCGAACTGGTACCGGCCTTCGGCCGTGATCGCGAAATCGTGGCCGATCGGGATGCGCAGGCCGACCGCGGCGTGGCCGCCGAAGGCGGCGCCGTCGGACTCGAAGGAGTCCGTGCGGATGTCCAGGTTGTCGCTGAAGAAGTCGATGAAGTCGCCGAACTCCTCGTATTGATAAAAGATGACGTCGGCGCCGATGGTCACGTAGGGCTGGACGGTCGCGAAGCGGTCGCGAGGCAGGAAGCGCAGCGACAAGCCGAGGGGAATCGTGAACAGCCTCAGGTTCTGCTCGATCTCGCTTCCGTCCGGCCGGGTGAAGTCACGATAGACGGTGGGGATCGTCTTGCCGTATCCGTCGATGCTGATTCCCATCTCCAGCTTCTTGGCGACGTTGAAGCTGTACTCGACGCCGCCGTAGAGGCCGTCGAAGTGGTTCGGAGTGACGCCGGCGAGCTCACCGGCCCGCGAGTAGAGCTCGTTGTCGTCCACGAACAAGTCGCTTTCCCCACGCGGGAAGAAGGCGCCGATCCGCAGCTCGAGCCCGCTCGCCCAACCCGCCGCCGGAGACAACGCCACCAGACCCAGAGCCAACACCGCCGCTGTCGCTCGTGACATTCGAGTCTCTCCTCGTTGAAGCGCCTCCCCGCTGCGCCTCTCTGGCCGCGTGAGTTAGCAGGAAGGATGCCATGCCGGCGCTGCCGTCAACGCCTTGACGGACGTGCACTTCCGCGGGTGCGTCCGCGCGTCCACCGTCCTGCAACGAGGACGCACTGAGGCCACGAGTTGGCGATGTACACTCGGTGATGTCGCGCCCTCGCTACTTGGAGAACACCGATGGTCAAAGTCGCGCTGTTCGTGCGTCTCGAAGCGAAGCCGGGCAAGGAAGCGGAGGTCGACAGCTTCCTGCGCGGAGGCCTCGCGATCGTTCAAGGCGAGCCCGCCACCACGGCGTGGTTCGCGATCAAGATGGGCAAGTCCACCTTCGGCATCTTCGACGCGTTCCCGGACGAGGCGGGCCGCCAGGCCCACCTGTCGGGCAAGGTCGCGGCCGCCCTGATGGCGAAGGCGCCCGAGCTCCTGGCCCAGCCGCCCTCGATCGAGAAGGTGGATGTGCTCGCGGCGAAGCTGCCCGGCTAGCGTCCGGGCGTGCCGACGACCACGCTGTACCTCGAAGACTTCGCGGTCGGCCAGAAATACGGGTCCGGACGGATCCGTGTCGAGGCCGCCGCCATCAAGGAGTTCGCGGCCGCGTACGATCCGCAGCCCTTCCACCTCGACGAGGACGCGGCCGCGCGCTCCTTCTTCCAGGGCCTCGCCGCCAGCGGCTGGCACACCGCGGCCATGACCATGCGCCTTCTCGTCGACGGCGACCTGCGCCCGGCCGGAGGCATCATCGGGGGCTGGGCCGACGAGCTGAAGTGGCCACGCGCGGTCCGGCCCGGCGATGAGCTCGGCGCGGAAGCGGAAGTGCTCGCCGTGCGTCCGTCCGGCAGCCGGCCCGGCCAGGGCTTCGTCAAGTTCCGGGTGACGACACAGAACCAGCGTGGCGAGCCCGTGCAGATCGCGGTGATGAACCTGCTCGTGCCGGCGCGGCCCGCCTAGAACACGCGGCCGAGCTTGAAGAACCAGCGGCGGTGGCCCTCGTTGCCCACGCTGCCGCCGACGAAGAGCGGACCGAACATCGTCTGGGCCACGAGCCCCACGGCGACGTCGGAGGCCCAGCCGGATTCGCCGCCGACCTTGGCCGCCTCGAGCTGCGCAGTCACGTAGACCTTCTTCCCCACGATCGGCGGCAGCCGCCAGAAGTCGCGCAGATAGCCGCCCGTCAGGAGCACATATTCGTTGCCGTGGAGCTCGTTGGCGCCATAGGCGAGCAGGCCCTTTGCTCCCCCGACCGAGAAGAGGTCCCGTCCCGTGTCCATCTCTCCGAACGTCGTCCCGCCTTCCGCGACCAGGAACACGGAGGACCGGCGCGTGATGGGCTGGAAGCGGGAGGCGCGAATGTGCCCCGCCGGGAACCCATCGGGGGCACCCGGGCTCTGGACGTACCAGCGGAGACCCGCGTCGACCGCGGCCCCGCGCCGAGGGATCACGGGGTCGTCCGTCTGGTCGTACACGACGTGCAAGCGCGGTCCGCTCTCCTGCCCGTGCACTTCGCCCATCACCGGCGCGCCCAGGCGGAGGTCCACATCGCGGTAGCCGATCTCGTAGCCGAGACGCGCCTGGAGGAACCGGCTGAAGCCGTACCCGAGGTCCACTCCTGTACCCGCGTAGCGGACGCGGTACTCCGCGACGGGATCCGACTTGCCCTCGACGCGCAGTGTCGTGCTCGTGGCCCCGGCCTCCGGGGCCACGAACCACTTGCTCGACGCCGTGAGCGGCCGGTAGTACTCACTGCGGAGGCCGTACATCGAGCCGAGGCTCAAGTCCGTGCGCCATTCCGAGCGATACCCTCCCACGTCCATCACGGTGAGGCGCGCTCCCAGCGTGAAGCCGACGCTACCGACGTCCGAGCCGTCGAGCTCGAACCCCGGCTGCAGCATCGGAGGGGCGTAATCGTTCTCCTCGACCGTGACGAGGAGGCCTTCGCGGCCCGCTTCGCGGACGATGCGGTAACCGACGCGGCTGAATTTGCCGATGCCGGTGAGGCGCGTGAGGTCGCGGTCGAGCCGCGGGCCGTCGATCGGCTTCCCCACGAAGGGCGCGAGGAAGTCCTCGAGGTGGCGCTGGGCGCGTGCGTCCGTGCCCTCGACGCGCACGAACTGCGGCAGCGGCGTGATATGGCGGCGCCTCCCCTGCCGCGCCTCCAGGTATTCTGCCCAGGCGCCGTCCGCCAGCGCGTAGGGCTGGAACACACTCTCCACCGCCTCCGCCGCCTCGCGGCCCTTGGCGATGAACGTGTCGGCGCTCGCGTAGTCCCTCGCGCTCAGCTTCGAGACGTCCACGGACACCGCGATGTCGGCCGCGGCCAGGCCGCGCGCCTCGTTGGCGATGATGCCGAGGTCGATCGTGCGGCCGACGATCTGGAACATCGACTGGATGTCCGCCGCCCCGACCTTGCGCTCGTCCAGGTGCACGGCGACGACGATGTCCGCGCCCATCTGCCGCACCACGTCGGTCGGAAGGTTGTTCACGATGCCGCCGTCGGCGTAGACGTGGTCGCCGACGCGTATCGGCGTGAAGAAGCCGGGGATCGACATCGTCGCGCGCAAGGCCTCGGACAGGGGGCCGTCGGAGAACACGTGGGCCTGGCCGGTCACGAGCTCGGTGGCCACGCAGCGGAACGGGATGGGCAGGTCGTCGAAGGTCTGGATCTCGGAGTAGGCCATCGTCTCCCGGTTCATGAGCAGCGTGATCTGCTGTCCCGCGTTGAGGCCGGGGGGCAGGCGCACGCCGTGGCGGAGGCCGAGGAGGAACGAGTTCGGGTAGGCGCGCAGGTCCTCGCGGCGCCGGAACGTGAGGTTGCGGAAGGGCGTGGTCCCGCCGAGCACGAGATCCCAGTCCAGCTCCTGGGTCAGGGTCCGCAGCTCGGCCGGCGACTTCCCCACGGCGTAGAGGCCGCCGATGAGGGCCCCCATGCTCGTGCCCGCGACGTAGTCGACGGGGATGTGGTGGGCCTCGAACCACTCCAGCACACCGATGTGGGCCAGGCCGAAGGCGCCGCCGCCCTCCAGCGCGACCCCGATGGTGGGCCGCCGCCGGGGCGGGGCGCTCTCTGGGGTGTCGGCGCCGGCCGCCGCCGGAGGCAGCGCGGGCAGCAGGAGGAGAGCCGCGAGAACGCGAGACGCCCAGAGACGCATGCGGGTCAGGAGCCGATGACGATCTCCAGGTTGGCGTCGAGGTCGCTCTTGTTGATGTGCACGGTGCCGGGCTCCTTGACGACCTTCTCACCCGGCAGCAGATCCACCTCCAGGTGGTAGTCGCCGGGCGGGACCTTGATCGAGAAGCCGCCGGTGACGTTGGTCACGGCCGAGAAGCGCTGGGACGTCCCGGATTGGATGGCGTGGACGCCGCGCTCGGCCACGCGGTCGCCCTTGACGCTGCTCACGATCCCGCCGATGGTCCCCGGCGTCGTCTTGTCACCGGACGCGGTGACGAGCACGGGCTGGCCCAGGCGGCAGGCGGGACCACCGAACAGGACGACCGCGACGACGGCCAGCGACGCTCTCAGGCGATTCATGCGAGCCCTCCTCAGGTGACTCGATCATTCTGTCACGGGGCGTGCGGCGCATCACCGGTGCGGAGCGTCACAACAACGCGGGCTCCCACAATCGTCCTGGGACACCTAGGCTGTTCGTAAGAGGTGCTCTTGAACGCAGGCGATCCGCAGTTCGAATGGCGTGGGGTCGACGGCAACCCCGTCGAGCCGCCGCGGGATGCGCGCACGTACGTGGACATCGCGCGGGCGCGGATGGGTCCCTTCGGCCGCATCGTCCTGGCCGCGACGGGAACGGCGCGCTGGAAGGTCACCACGGCCGACCTCCAGGTCCCGCGCGTCATCGCCAACAACGCCGCGGTGCGCGACCTTCCCACCGACCGCCGGACCGAGATCATCGGCGCTTTCCTGGCCGAGGGGCTGCCCGTCGAGCCGCACTAGGCCCGCTGGCGGAGGACCCCTGGCGCGGACTACGCCTGATGCGCGCGGTCCTCGGATCGTCCGAAGGAGGCGAGCGCCTCCGCCGTGTCCTCGAAGATCTCGAGGAAGCGGTCGACGCCGGTCATGGACAACATCCCATGCACGCGGCGATGGAGAGCGGACAGCCGCAGCGCCCCGCCGAGGTCGGCCACCAGGCGGTGGATCTCCACCAGGCAGCCGATCGTTGCGCTGTCGATGTAGCTCACGGCCGAAAGGTCGAGGACCAGATGGCGGCTGCCCTCTTCGAGGATCCCGCGGACTTCCTCGAAGAACGCCGACAGGACGGGATAAGTCAGCTTGGCCGTCTGGATGTGGACGACGACGGCCTCGCCGGTCGTCTCCAGCGAGAGGTCGAGGGTCGCCCCATGCGGACGAGGCGACGAGACGAGGGGTCGGGTGGTGTTACGACGAGTGGACGACACGAAGCAGGTCTCCATTGGGCTCACCTCATATGTACGTCGAACGAGGGGACCCGGGATCGACAGACTTTCGCCTTTTGCGCTTTTTCACATTCGTGGCGCGGAGGATTGCCCGAAAGGGGTCGGGCCTACGGGATGTTCTCGAAGAACGGGTGAAGGATCCTCTTGGCCACGGTCTTCAGGTCGTAACCCTTGACCACAACCTCGCCCTGGTCGAGAACCAGATCGTAGGTGTACGTGTTGCCGAGGTTCTGCGTGACCAGACGTCGCTGGGCCGGATGAAGCTGGAGTTTCAAGGTGGGCGGGCCATATCCCGGTTTTCCGGGAGCCGTGGCGTTGAACTGGTACTCCGGTGAGTCGCCGACCGTGACCCGTGCATCCCCCGCCTGGGAGTTGTAGACGTCGACCACGCGTCTGAGCTCATGGTCGAGGGCCGCCCAGATCGTCGGGATCTTCGTTTCGAAGACGTGCTCCTTCTCGAGCCGCTCTCTCGTCGCCGCATCCGCCGCGCCGCGCTGGCTCGTCCGCTTCTGGTGAATCTCGTCGATCCAGTCGTCATCGCCGGCCATATCGTCCTCGCTTGATCGAATGCGTCGCGACCACGATGACACGCGGTTGGCGTCGCCGGGCGATCCTTCACCCGATTCGTCGTCGGCAGAAAACGATGAAGCTGGAAGTGGCGAGCGGGTCAGTCCCTGGCCAGAACGACCGGCGCCTGCTCGGCGGCCCGGATCTTGTCGAAGAAGCCACGGACCGATTCGTAGGCCTCGGGAGGGAGTACCGCCCGCCGCAGCGTCAGCCGGCGCTTCAACACGATCTCGGGCCCCTTGGCCTCGACCGAGACCGCGTACTCGCCGAACGGCACCTCGAGCGACACCGCGGCGGGCAGCTCGTCCAGGGAGAAGCCTTCGGGCAGCTTCACGGTCGTGGTCTCGGAATAGGCGCCGGCCCGGAGGCTGATCGGCCGTGTGCGGGTCCCGGCCGGCAGCATCCCTTCGCGCGCCCCGAAGGCCCAGTCCCGTCCGGGCAGGATCGCGGGCCGGAAGATCAGCAGGCGATTCCGCATGAGCTGCGCGTAGGACGCCGCTCCGAACTCGAGGTCCACTCGCACCTGCCCGGATACAGGATCGTCGGCGGACGCGACCTGGCTCAGGCTCGCGGAGGGCACGGACGTGGCGAGCCAGCTCTCGATCGCCTTGGAGAGGTCCGGCGGCGAGCGCTCGAGCATCCGACGAGCGGTCGCCCCCGCCTGGCCGGTCGCCGTGAGCCGAGCGGTCGCGCGCAGGGTTCCGTCCGGACCGAGCACGGCGGAGACCTGCCGTTCGAGCAGGCTCGAACCCGACGGGAGGCTCGGCAGGCGGGCGAGACTTCCCTGCTCCGACTGCGCAACGAGGCCGAAGCTCCCCTGCTCGTGCTCGGGCAGGTCGCCCAGCACGGTGTGCTCGTCCGTGGGATCGAAGAGCTGCAGGCGGCCCAGCCGTCGATCGTCGACGACGGGCCCGCCGTCCATCGGGGCCTTCAGCTTCACGGCGATGATGCAGTGGTTGAACTGCAGCGGGGTCGCGGGCTGCTCGCGCACGAAGGCGGGGTCTCCGGCGTGGACGAGGACCAGATGAGCCTCTATCCCGACGGCGCGGAGCAGGGCCCGCATCAGGTTCGCCTTGTCCTTGCAGTCGCCGTAGCCCTTCAGGAGCACGTCGCCCGCCGCGTGGGGGCGGAACCGGCCGACACCGATCTGTACGGAGATGTAGTTGACCCCTTGCACGTACCGGGCGATCGCCCTCACCTGCTCGACGTCGGTCTGAGCGCCGCGCGTGAGCTCCCTGGCCTTCGCCACGAGCCCGGGGCTCGCGTTCGCCTGCGCGTCCGTGAGCTCGTGATACCAGTGCGCGACATCGCCCCAATCGGCGAAGGTGCGCGCGGCCGGACCCGGTCCGGTCGGCCAGGAATACGTGACCGCGATGAGAGGCGCGGCTTGCGTGACCGGCGGGCTCGAGGGCTCGTCCTGGATCGCCGGGAGGTCACGCAGCTCCCACGTGTGCGTCTGGCCGTCCGTGACGGGAGCCGCGTTCGCGCCGTTCCAGAGAGTGCCGTGGGCCCGCCAACCCGGAGGCAGCGTCAGGCGATAGCGCGCGACGCCGACGGGCAGCCGGCCCTGGAACGGCCAGACGTCCTGCGCGAAGATGGGCCGCTCCTCCACCACGGCCTCCGTGCCGAAGACGTCGCCTTCCTGGGCTTCCGCCGCCTGGATGATCTTGGCCCGCGACTCGTTGTAGACGTCGTCGGCGGCCAGGGCGATGTCGAGGATGTCCGGCTTGCCGTACCTCCGGACCGCGCTCGTGGCGCGGATCAACCAGCCGGAGAACTCGCGCACCTTCGCGGCGTCGGCCCCGTATGCGACGTACGTGCCGGCGACATCGCGCCCCTCCCGCGTCAGGACCTTGATCACCTTGCGCTCGACCGTTCGCGTACGGCCGTCCGCCTCGACGGTGACGTCGCGTTCGTCGAGCAGGACCACCGCCGGCACCTGCGCGTCGTACGCGGGCACGGGTCGCCCCGACGCCTCCCGCAACCAGCTTGGAGGCGTCTCCGCGGCCCGGGCCGCGGCCGGCACCAGGCAGAGCGCGAGCAGCGCCGCGCGGCGGTGCCTCATTTCGCGTCCGAGGCCTGCTTGAGGGTCAAGGCATGGTCGTCGGCCACGTCGACGAGGTCGAAGAACTGCTTGACCGAGGGATAGAGGCTGCGCTCGAACAGGAGCGGGGCGTCTCCGCCGAAGCGGAAGTCCCGGTCGTAGACGATCGTCCGCGCCTGCCGGTTCATGCCGATCTTGACGCGGCAGTAGCCCGTCGCGCCCCCTTCGACCCCGCCGGGCGCGTCCGGGTGGTCGAGCTCGAATCCCTCCGGCAGCTCGATCGTGACGTGATCGCGCTCGGACCACGGATAGTGGAAATAGACGGCGTGATGGCGCTCCTGGCCCGGGAGGCGCGGCTTGTGGCCCTTCTGGAAGAAGGACGGCTGGAAGAAGAGGCGCTTGCCGGTTCGCTGGGCATAGTCGGCCAGGCGCACGTGGTACTTGATCGCGAGGGGACGGTCGACGTCCTCGACGGCATCGACGGCAATCCCTGAGACCTCGACACCGGCCAGCGCCGCCTTGACCCGGTCCGTGAGCGCCTCCTCCCGCTTGGCCGGCGACAGCGGACCGTACGTTTCTCGCAGGTCGACGGCGCGGTGTCCCGAATACGCCTGCTCGACGTCACCCTCGAGCACGCCCTCCGCGGTCAGGCGGAGACGGGCTTTCCGCACGGACGCGGAGGCCTCGGGCGGCGCCTGGGCTGAATCGATGAAGACGGGATCTCTCGCGTCGGCGACCAGCACCTTCACCCCTTCGTTTTCCCAGCGCAGCCGCCCCGCGGGCAGATAGCGGCGGCTCGGCTCGTAGAGCTTCCAGTCGGAGCCATCGCGGACGGCGATCAAGAGCGTGGGCAGGAGGTAGGGCTGGACGAGGATCGGCTCGAAGGACCTCTTCCCCCGGTCCGCGGCCACCGCGACACGTACGTCGAAGCCGAGGGCCCCGGCCAGGGCGCCGAAGAGGAGGTCGATGTCGTCGGCGGTCCCGAAGCCCTCCCGCAGCACGTCACGAGGCGTGCGGCCCTCCTTGTGCGCCCGTGACCTTTCCTCGTCGCTCAGATCCGAGTCCTCGTCGGAGGCATTCTTGATGTGCGTCCGACAGAACTCGGAGAGTTTGGCGAGCTTCTCCGTCTGCGAGCCGGCGCTGCCGGCGACCTCGCGCGCGGCGGCCTCGACGGCATCGGACGCCTTCAGCCGGTCCTTGTATTCCCGGTGCACGTCCTGCCCGAATTGCTTCCAGAACGCGTCGGGGCTGAGCTCGCGGTCGAGGGCGTAGTAGACGAGCATCCAGGCGCGGACGTCGTCCTCCGGCGGCATGAACGGCTCCTTGCGGAAGGCTCCGACGTTCTCCAGCACCGTCGTGAAGACGCCGTTGCCCTCGCGAGTCCATCCCTTGAGCTGGGTGTTGAAGGGCTGCGCGCGCATCGGGTAGGGGAAGTTGGGAAGGACGAGCGGCTTCACCGAATAGCGGATGGTCCAGACCGGGATCTCGCGCTGCAACGACAGCGGGATGTAGTTCGTCAGGCGTTCATTCCGCGACTCCCTCCACATGTACTCGACGATCGCGCCCGGCTCGACGCCGGGAAAGGCGAACGACACGCCTTTGACCCTTTCCCCGCCCCGCTGGGCGAGTGTCCGGGTATGGATGTCCTCGTCCTTGACCTCGACGATCGTGCCGTCCGTCTTGATCGTTCGCGCGGCGACGTCGCCGAAGGCCATGCCCGGCCCGGAGAACTCGAGATCGACCTGGCCCTGCTGTTGCTTGCCCCGCTCCGTGAAGATCTTGATCCGGAGGTACTGCCTGAGCAGTGCCCGCGGATAGCCGCTGGACTCGTCGTCCTCCACGCGCACTTCCCAGAACACCGCCTCCGCGTCGGCGTCCTTCTCCACCCGCGGCTGCTTGAGCTTGAGCAGGGCGGGATCGATCGGCTTCCAGTCGGCGGCGTCGATTCGCGCGGCCCCGGCGAGCAAGAGCGCGAACGCAAAGATGGCGCGTCGAGTTCGCGGCATTCCTGAAACCTCCCGTTCCACTCGATCTGCCGAAGCGTGTCGCACGGCTTCGGCCCTCGATGGAGCGACGGCCCGGTTCACGGTGGCGGAGGGATCCACACTCTACCCCGACGGACGTCGCGCGAGGTCAATGAGTATTCGGATCTCGCGCGGCGTGCCTGCCTTGGCCTGGGCTTGTCGGCTTAGAATCGGCGCTCGCTGAATGGGGGTTCCGATGGGACGACAGTCGTCTCCGGGCGAGGGCCTGGACATTTCCGCTGATCGCATCACCGTGGGCCGTCGGTCCCTGCGTCTCGCCGAGATCACGGGGATTCGCTACGGAATCGTCGAGACGAGGGTCATGGGCGTCGTCGCGACGGATCAGGAATACACGATCGGCCTGACGAACGGGCGCGATACGATCGAGATCAAGCGCCATCACTGGTTCAACCGCGGACAAGCCGAAGTGGGCTTCCAGGAAATGCTCGAGGCCCTCTTCAAGCCGGTCGTCCAGCCGCTGCTCAACCGGTTGCTCGCCACCATTGCCAGCGGCCAAGGCTTCGACCTCAAGGATCCGAGCGGCGTGACCGCCGACGTGGTGCACGTCGACAAGAGAGGCCTCCTGTTGAAGCGGGGCAAATTCCTGGGTCTCTTCGGCCCGGGCGAGCGACTGCTGCCCTGGCGGGACTTCCACGGGCACGCCATGCAGAACGGACGCCTCTTGCTGGCCGAGCGCGATCAGGCCTCGGACGAGCCCAAGGTGTTCGTCGCCCTGTCTCTCAAGGACACGTGGAACGCCGTGTGCGTGCCGCCCCTCATCGACCACGCGTACCAGACGGGAGTGCTCCCTGGATCAGCGACGTGAAGACGGAGCGGAGAGTTGGAGGTGGCGAGCGGATTTGAACCGCTGAGTAGAGGTTTTGCAGACCTCCGCCTTAACCACTTGGCTACGCCACCTCGGGCAGGGCCAGACCAGACAATATAGAGGACCGAAGGGGGCCGATCAACCCCTCTCTCTTGACGCCGCAAGGGCGCGAAAAGTAGAATTCCTTTTCGGCAGGGCGGGAATAGCTCAGTGGTAGAGTGCGACCTTGCCAAGGTCGAAGTCGCGGGTTCGAATCCCGTTTCCCGCTCCAACCTGCCGCCCCTAGCGTAAGGCCCGCGGGCGGAGGCCTATCTATCCGTCCCGGGACGGATAGACCTAAGCCCCGTCGACGTCGAACGCGCCGCGGTCGTGTCGGAGGTGCGGGACGCCGTCCGTCTCGTCTATCGACACCACATCGAAACGCAAGGGCGACTCGCTGAGGCCGCGGGCCGAGGCGAAGATCCGCGCCGCGCGCACGATCCGGCGGCGCTTCCCGAAGGTCACGCTCTCGTGCCCGGCGCCGTGCCCGCTTCCCCGCCGGTGCTTCACTTCGACGAATACGGTGACCCCGCCGTCGCGTGCGATCACGTCGACCTCACCCGACCGGCAGCGGAAGTTGCGGGCCAGGATCGCGTAGCCCTGCGATGCCAGATGCCGGCAGGCGAGGTCCTCGCCCTCCACACCCGCGCGCGGGCCGCGGATGCGCTCGATGAGCCCGGT
>Ga0068859_100007127_pt1 | contig 11347 bp, 6 predicted proteins | sample KBSSwiS22_FD_66585 | JGI IMG/M metagenome (GOLD analysis project Ga0068859, IMG submission 66585) | Switchgrass rhizosphere microbial communities from Kellogg Biological Station, Michigan, USA - KBS Switchgrass S2-2 | ecosystem: Host-associated > Plants > Roots > Rhizosphere > Soil ... | reverse complement strand
GTCGTGGGCACGGGCACATCACGCCGCCGGCGATCCGAGCGCCAGCGGTCTCAAGGCGTGGAAGCGGGCCAGCCGTCTGGACTCGTTGCGATGACCTTCGAAACCGACATCGACGGGCATCGGAGCGCTGTCGTCATCGAGCCGGTCGGCGACGCCGCTCGAGACGGCGGACGCTTCCGGATCACCGTGCGTGATCTGGACGGCGACGGGCTTGCCCGCTCGTACGTCGTGGACAGCCGATCGACCAATCTCGGTCTGTCACTCGGGTTCGACGACGGGCGAATGGCAGACGCGGCTATCACCGCCCGTCCGAACGGTGAGTACCTGATTCAGTTCCCGCACGTCGACATCCCGGTGGTGGTCGACGGTCGCCGCCGGCGCAAAGGCGAGGGTGCTGCCGGCGCCGGTACCGGCGAGCAGCGAATCACGGCACCGATGCCAGGCCGTGTCCTCCGGGTGCTCGTCAAACCAGGGGAAGACGTGTTGGCTCGTCAGGGTGTCGTCGTTGTCGAGGCCATGAAGATGGAGAACGAACTTCGCGCGATGCGGCCCGGCCGTGTGCGCGACGTGACCGTCGTGGAAGGCACCTCGGTCGAGGCGGGGCGTCTTCTGGTGGTCATTGAGTAAGAGTGCGTTTCGAGACTCGTTTCCGTATGGAGCCCTGGGCCTTCAGGCCCGGGGGCTCAGAGCAGAAGACTGCCCCCCGACCTGAAGGTCGGGGGCTCCATCGGTGAGTTTTGAAACGCGGTCCAAATCCGTCCTGCCCGGCCACACCAGCGGCCTACGATAAGCTGGACCTGTGAGTGAAGACACGCCCCAGCCCGGGCCGGACGCCATCGACCCGGTCGATGCGCCAGCACCGCGGCGCGACGGATTTGGGCGCGTCACTCGTCGTTGGGCTCGCCGGGCGCTTGCGCTCGTCGTGGCGATCGTGGCCGGACTCGTGTTCACGGTTCTCTCCGTCGATCTCGGACGCCTGTTCCCCCAATTGCGCGGGCTCGCCGAGCGCCAGGCGTCGAAGTACCTGGAACGTCCCGCGCACATCGGTCGCGTCTCCGCGCTGTTGACCCCTGGCGATTTTGCGATCGAGGATTTCGTGATCGAGGGCCGGCACCCTGAAGACCGGCCGTTCATGCGCGTCAAGCGCCTCACTCTGCACCTGAACTGGTGGCCGCTGCTTCGGAACATCCTGCACTCGCAGATCCACGTCGAAGTGCGCCTCATCGACTGGCAGATGACGGTCGAAAGCTGGCCGGGCGGCATTCACAACATCCCGAGACTCACGCCCAAGACGCCGGCCTCGACCACACCGAGGCCCTATACGACCACCGTCGACTTCGCGTACGCGACGGGCGGACACTTCGTCTACGAAGATCACGGCACGCCGTGGCGCGTGGATGCCCCGAATCTCAACTTCAGCCTCGTCCGTTCCGAGGCGTTGAAGCAGTACGTTGGACACGCACAGTTCGAGAGCGGTCTCGTGCAGATTCTCGGCTATCGCGCGATGGCGACGGACATGAGCACCCGGTTCATTCTGAACGGGCCGACGGTCTCGCTGCAGCACATCGATCTCAAAACGGAAGGGACCGTGTCGCACGTCAACGGCGTCATCAATTTCACGCGTTGGCCCGAGCAGGTCTACTACGTGAACTCGTCGCTGGACTTCAAGACGATGCGGGAGATCTTCTTTCCGAACGAAACGTGGCGGCTGGGCGGCAAGGGCGACTACAGCGGCTCGTTCACGTATTCGAGAGAAGGTCAGCGTGTGCTTGCGGGATCCTTCAACAGCGAGCGGGCGACGGTCCAGGATGTGGATTTCGGTCACCTGCATGGCGATCTGATCTGGACCAACACGCGATTTGTCGTGACGCACGCCGACGCGGACCTCTTGGGCGGCCACACGCGCTTCGAGTACGGGCTCGCGCCGCTTGGCGCGCCCTCGGGTGCGAGCGCGACGTTCGCCGCGGACTACACGGACCTCGACCTGTTCGATCTCGACCGGCTGATGAACCTCCGCGGCCTGAAGCTGGCCGGCCAGGCGTCCGGTAGCCTGGCGATGGAGTGGCACAACGGCCAGTTTGCCGCAACGAAACACGGCGAGGGACACACGACCGTCGTCGCGCCCACCGGCGTGACGCTGGCATCCGTGGACCTGCCGGTGGCGCCGTTCACTCGTGTGCCGGAGCCCATGCCTTTCGATCCGGATCGGCGGATGGGGCCGCTCACGCTGGCCGCCGACATGCACTACACCTTCGATCCCGGCGGCACGACATTCGAGCCGAGTTGGACCGCCACGCCGCGCACCTACGTCTCCTATCGCGGGCGCATGGCCGGCGACGGCAGCTCCGATTTTCCGTTTCACGTGACGAGCCACGATTGGCAGGAGAGCGATCGCGTGCTCGCCGGCATCATGTCCGCCATCAGTGGTCACACGGGGGCCATCGAGGTCAGCGGCCGCGGCACGTTCGACGGCACGATGACAGGGCGGTTCTCGGCACCCCGGATCGCAGGCCGATTTGCCGGAGAGTCGATTCGCGCCTGGGACGTCACCTGGGGCAAGGCGAAGGCAGATCTCGTCATCGAGAACAAGTACGTCGACATCGCCAATAGCCTGATCACCGGCGAGGGGCCGGCGACGATCGTGGCGGATGGCCGCTACGCGTTGGGCTTCCGCAGCGACGACCTCGAGGAAATTCGGGCCAAGGTCGTGCTCAATCACTGGCCACTCGCCGATCTCCGGCATGCCTTCAACCTCGACGACTGGCCGATGGAAGGCACGCTCGGCATGGTGGACCTCGATCTGCGGGGACGCTACAAGAACATGTTCGGCACCGGCCGCATGCGCATCGACGACGGCAAGGCGTGGCACGAGCCGTTTGATTCGGCGACGGGCGACCTCGAACTCGAGGGCACAGGTCTGCGTGTGAGCCGCATCGAAATGCACAAGGGCCCGGGCCTCATGCACGGTGCCGCCCGAATCGGCTGGGACGGGACCTATGCGTTCAACGCCGATGGCGAGAACGTCGATGTCGAGCACCTCGACAACTTCCAGGTTCCTGCGGCGCCGCTCAGCGGGCGGTTGAAATTCAAGGCGACGGGCGCCGGGACGTTCGACGCGCCCGTGTATACCTTCGACGGATCGATCGACGACCTGTTCGTGGGCAGCGAGGGCATCGGTGCGCTCGCTGGTCGCTTCACGATCAACGACAAGGTGATGTCGATCGAGCGGCTGCAGGCCGGATCCGGCCGTTTGCAGGTCGTCGGCAGCGGCACCATCGCGTTCGATGACACGTATACCTCTGACTTACGGCTTCGCTTTCAGGAAACCGCCCTCGATCCGTATTTGAAGTTCGTGATGAAGGAAGACATCTCGCCATACGCGCGCATCGTCGTTGGCGGCAGCATGACGGTGAAAGGGCCGCTCTCGACGCCCGCCTCATTGGCGGTCGATACGACGATTGACGATGCGTCGCTCAGTCTGGCTGGCTACAACCTGGCCAACGACGGCCCGATACGCCTGCAATTCGACGGCGGGGTGATGAAGCTCACCTCGCTGAAGCTCAAGGGCGACAACACGAACCTGGTTGTGGCGGGCTCGATCGACTCGACGAAGCGGACGATGGACATCAAAGCCGATGGCCAGGCCAGCCTGTCGATCCTGCAGCTGAAGTACAAGGACCTCACGGCATCGGGCGCCGCCACCGTGAATGCCGCGGTCACCGGGTCATTCGATGCCCCGCGGCTCACGGGCGGAGCGACGATTGCCGACGGCCGTCTGCGTCCGTTCGATTCGCCACACGGTCTCGAGGCCGTCAATGGGCGCCTCGAGGTGGCATCGAACACCATCAGACCGATCGACCTGCACGGACGCATCGGCAGCGGTGACGTGGCTTTCGGCGGCACCATCGGCCTCGACGGCTACCTTCCGTCGCAGTTCAACCTGACCGCGCAAGGCCGCTCGATGCGGTTGAGGTACCCGGAAGGTTTCGACTCGATCGTGGACATGTCGCTGGCGCTCAGCGGGGCGGTCAACGCTCCCGTGCTCAGCGGCGACGTCGACGTGCTGAAGGTCCGCCTTCGTCCACAGACGCAGTCCACGGGCTTCAGTTTCTGCGGATTCGACGCCGCAATTCTGGCCGGCGGCGCGACGGCCCCGGCGATTTATTCAGCGCAGACGGCGTCGGCCGCGCCGTCGATTGCGCTCGACCTACGGGTAAATGCCCCCCGGATGTCGTTCGTCGACACCAAGAACGCGCGCGTCGACGCCGAAGCCCATCTCGAGGTGCACGGGACCTTCGATGTGCCCGCCATCACCGGATCGGTCGACATTGTCAGCGGCGAACTGTTGTGCAACGGCAATCGCTACTTCGTGCGGGAGGGGTCGCACATCGAGTTCCCTGCCTCCGGCCGATTCGATCCAGTCTTCGACTTGGCGGCTGAGACGCGGCCAAGACTTGCCGGTCAGACGTACATCGTCAACGTAGAGTTCTCCGGGACGATGTCGGCGTTGTCCTTCAATACGTCGTCTGAGCCGTACTTGTCCCAGACGGACGTGCTGTCGCTTATTTCCGGAGGCCTCCCCGATCCTCGAAGCGCTGAGCTGCGCGCCTTGGGTTCATCCCAGGCACAGCAAGAGAGGGCGATTCAGTCTGCCGGCGCCAATGTCCTTGCGAGTCCGCTCACGTCCTTGGTCGGTTCGTTCGCGGAACGGACGGGCGCGCTCGACACCGTTCAGTTCACGCCGATCCTGGCCGGCCAGAGTTCGTCCTTGCAACAGCTCAACCCGACGGCGCGCATCACGCTGGGCAAACGGATTTCGCCTAAGGTGTTTCTGACGTACTCGCGGACACTGAGCGGGCAGCAGGATGAGCTCATCCTGCTCGAGTACGAAGAGAACGAGCGTATCTCGTGGGTACTTTCACGCAACGAGGATCGAACCTTCGCGCTCGACTTCCGGATTCGGTACGCCTTCTGATGCTCCGCTCCTGGTCGCGCCTGCTGTTCGTGTGTGCCCTCGTCGCCGCCGCAGGTGGCGCCGTTGCAGGGCAGGATCTCGCGGACGTGCTAGGCCGTTCGGTGACCGCCGTCCACTTCGTCATCGAGGGTCGCGAGGATGTGTCACCGACCCTGATGAACCTGTCCGACGTCCGCGTCGGCCAGCCGCTGCGGCAGGAGGATGTGCGCAGTACGATCGGTCACCTCGACAGCCTTGGGCGCTACGACGACATAGTGCCCGTGGCCACGCCATCCGGCATCGGGGTGGACGTGACCTTTCGGCTCACGCCGCGTCATCCCGTCACTAGTGTCGAGGTGCGCGGCGACGCGGGGCTGAGCGCCGGGTCGCTGCGAAGCCTCATTCTGCAGCGCTACGGAGGCGTCCCCACGACGGCCAAGCTGTCGGCGGTCGCTGATACGGCCGTGCAGGCGCTCCACGACGAAGGGTATCTGCAGGCGCGCGTCATGCCCACCACCGTGCTGACGCACGATCCTGAAGGCGCGACGCTGGTGCTGACGGTCGAGGCCGGACCGCTGGCGCACGTCGGCCGTACTGAAATTCGTGGGACCTCGCCGCTCCCGGATGCGGAGATTCTGCGGCGCACACACACTGAGCCCGGCATGCCGTTCAAGCGTCGCGATGTCGAGGCGGCGATCACGGCGCTCGAAGACGACCTGCGGAGCCGGGGTTTTTACGAGGCGCAGGTCACGCTGCTGCCGCCGCCATTGGGAGAGGCGGTTGATCTGGTGATCAATGTGGACACCGGGCCTCGGGTCGAACTGAAGATCGTCCCCGAGGATGCCTTGCCCCGCGGCAACATCGACACGCTCGTCCCTATCAAGCGGCTCGGTGCTGTGGACCAGGATCTCCTCGAGGACTCCCGGACGCGGTTGGAGCGCGCCCTGCGGGCAGAGGGTTACTGGCGCGCGAGCGCGCCTTTCAGCCGCGAGCCCAGCGCCGATGGGAGTCAGTTGACCGTCGTCTTCACGATCGCCCGGGGCCCGCGCTACTTCATCGACCGCGTTGACTGGCCATCTTCGTTGACGCTGCCCGAGCTCACCCTGCGGGATCTCGTGGCCGTCAAAGATGGTGAGGTGTTCGATCAAGACCGGTTCCTGGCCGGCATGGCGCGCGTTGCCGACCTCTATCGCCGCAGCGGGTACTACCAGTTCAAGGCTGAACCGAATTTCGAGGAACTGCCGGATCCGAGCTCGACCAACCGCGCGCTTGTCATCGTCCACCCGAACATCACGGAGGGCCCGCGCGGGCAGGTGGCGGCCGTGACCTTCACGTTCACCGGCCCGCATCAGGTGCCGGAGGCCGAGTTGCGCCAGGCCATGAATCAGCACGTGGGCCGGCCGTACGTCGAGCTCGAGGCGGCGCAGGACCGCGCAGCTCTCCGCACGCTCTTCCGGAACCGCGGCTACCTGCAGGCCTTCGTGGAGGTCGTGCCGACCTTCAGCGCGGACGGTGCGGACGCTTCGCTCGCCGTGACGGTGAGCGAGGGCACCCAGGTCCGCATTGGCCAGATTTCCGTCGTCGGCAATCGCGCCGTGTCGGAGGCCTACATCCTCCGCGAGATGCACATCGTACCGGGCCAGCCGGCGGGCGATGCGGCGCTTGCCGACGCCCGTCGTCGGATCTCGGAGATGGGCTTCCGCCGCGTCACGATTTCGATGGTGCCCGAGGTCAACGACCAGGAAGTCCGCATCATCGTCAATGTGGTCGAGGCACCGCGGATCTCGCTTGCGTATGGGGCGGGTCTCGAAGGCGGCCGGCAGTTGCGCAGTGCCGTGGGCGGCGGCCTCGAAGACTACCTGGGCTTCGCTCCTCGCGGTTCTTTTGAAATCGGCCGGCGGAATCTCGGGGGACGCAACCGATCCCTCAACTTGTACTCGCGCGTGAGCTTCAAGCGCCGGAGCGCGCCGGACGATCCGGAGTTGGACGGCCGAGGCTTCGGGTTCACGGAGTACCGCGTGACGGGCACTTACCAGGAGCACCGTGCGTTTGGAACGGACATCGACCTGGTTGTGGGCACCTCGTTCGAACAGGCCGTGCGCACGAACTTCAACTTCCTGCGGAAGAGCACCAACGCCGAGGCGCTGCGCCGCATCAGCGACCACGTCACTGTCTCCGGCCGATACGTGCTCGACTTCACCCGATTGTTCGACGAGCGAATTTCGGACGACGATCCACTGCAGCCGCTCATCGATCGCCTGTTCCCACAGGTGCGCCTCTCGTACCTTGCCAGCGGCGTGTCGTGGGACCGGCGCGACAGCCCCCTTGCGCCAACACATGGGTCCCTCGCGGCTGCGGACGTCGAGTTCGCAATGCGCGCGATCGGCTCCCAGGTTGGCTACTCGAAGGTCTTCCTGCAGGGCTCGATCTTTCACGCCCTCGACGTTCCCAAGAAGACGATCGTTGCTGGCCGAGCGGAACTCGGGCTCGCCCGTGGATTTCCGCGGTCGGTCACGCGGGTGGATGTGAACGGCAGTCCGGTGCTGGACGACAACGGCCAACCGATTGTCGATCTGGTGCAGGACCTTCCGGCCAGCCAACGTTTCTTTGCCGGAGGTGGAACCACCGTTCGCGGATTTCAGCTCGATCGCCTGGGCGTGCCCGAGATTCTGAACGCCGATGGCTTGTCGCTCGGCGGCAACGCCGTGGTGGTGCTGAACGGCGAGATCCGCCGTGCCCTCACCAAGCTCCGCGGCAGCACGGTGAGCGGCGTGGCGTTTCTGGACGCCGGCAACGTCTTTGCGACGGCCAGCACGCTCGATTTCACGCGCCTGCGCGCCGCGGCTGGATTCGGGATGCGATATGACTCGCCGCTTGGCCCGATCCGGCTCGACTTCGGTTTCAAGCTGAAGCCTGAGATTGTCGGCGGCCAGCGCGAACGCGGTTGGGAATATCACTTGAGCATCGGGGAGGCATTCTGATGTCGAAACCCTTACACGTCGTCCTTGTTGTGGCTCTGGCGGCGCTTGTCGTGCCGGAACTCGTTGCCGCGACGACGCCCGGCACCCAGGTGCAACTCGATCGCATCCTGTCGCATGTCAACGGCCGTGTCGTTACCGAGTCCGACGTTCGTCAGGCGCGAGCGCTGAAGTTGGTTGCCGATGTGAGTTCGGACGGCGCCGCTCAGCGCGGCGTCGAAGATCGGTTCCTGATTCTCGGCGAGATGAATCGGTCGACGCCGATTGCTCCGCCGACCGAGGCGGACATCGCCGCGCAACGATCGTCATGGGCCGCCAGTCTCGGTCCGGATGTCGCCGGTCTGCTGGCAAAGAACGGAATGTCGGATGCCGATCTCCAGGCGTGGCTCCGTGACGATCTGCGCATCCGCGCGTACCTGAAGCGCCAGTTCGGAATGTTGCCCGAGGGCGATCGCGTCCGGGCCACCGATGATTGGCTTGCGCGTCTACGACAGCGCGCAGACCTGCACTAGCGACTTATCCGCGAATGTTCGTCCTGGCGGCGATCACGCGCCGGTACATCGCGATGTGGCGATCGGCGATCACCGACCAGGAGAACTCGCGCTCGACCAGCGTGCGACTCGCCGCACCCATCGCCTTCAGGCGGTCGTCATCCTCGAGCGCTCCTTCCAGCGCTGCCGCGAGGACCTCCGCATCGTCGGGTTCCACGAGCCATCCGTTGACGCCAGTCCGCACCTTATCCGGCAGCCCGCCGGCGTTCGTCGCGACGACGGGACGCCGGTGCGCCATGGCCTCGAGCGTCACGAGCGAACTGCCTTCGTAGCGCGTTGGGTGCACGAAAAGAGAGGCTGCCTCGTACCAGGCGTGAAGCTCGGTTTCGCTGACGCGCCCGGCAAAGGTCGTATGTGCGGCAATGCCCGCCTCGGCGGCGGCGCGTTCGATTTGAGCGCGATACGGTCCGGTGCCGACGACCACCCAGCGCCACGCCCGGCTCGCGAACGACGTCGAGGCGGCGGCACGCCCGAGCGCGCGTGCCAGCACGTCGAAGCCCTTGTTGAACTCCAGCCGGCCCACGCTGAGCAGTACGCGTTCGTCCACGCCGATTCCAGATCGCTGCCGTAGCAGCGCGCCGTCGGCAGGCCCTGCGGTCGACGCGAGCGCCACCAGATCGATGCCGTTTGGAATCGTCTCCACCTGGCCCGGACGCGGCCTCAGATGGCGCGCGACCGTCGGCTCCAGGGCCACGTCGGTGGCGATGATGCAGTCGGCCGCGCGCGCGGCGCGCCGTACGGCCCAGCGGAGTGGCGCATATCCCACGCGCTTCACAAAGGGCTGCGTCGCAGCCGTGGCGCCGAACTCCTCGAGTCCCTGCGGATTGAGGACGAGCGGCACCGCCGACGGACCGACCGCGGCACCCAGCAGGCTCGCACCGAAGCCATGAATGATGTCTGCACTGCTGTCCCTGGCCAGGGCCTGGGCCAGTCGGCCCGCGCGATAGCCGTAGAGCAGATACGCCGTGCTGCGATCGAGCACCGTCGTGCCCCGGCGATTCGCGAACGGAAAGGTCAGATACGACACGTGTCGCACGGTGATCTGCGGACGCGCAAACGGATCGGTCCAACTCTGATGCCGGACGGACGCCGGGGGCACGATGAGTGTGACGTTGACGCCGCGCTCGGCCAGGTGACGCACCAGATCGTGCACGGATCGCTCGAGCCCTCCGACCCCGTGCAGCGGCATGACGGCACGCGCGACGACGACGACGCGAAGGGGTGAGGCCGGCGTCATGTGACTGGCGTGGAGATGAGCGACTCGTACAGCGCCGCGACGCGCGCGACGACGAGCGGTGCGGCGAAGCGGGCGCGAACGTCTTTGGCCGCGGCGGCGCCGAGACGTTCGCGGAGCTCTTGATCGCCGGCCAGGCGACCGAGTGCGGCCGAAAACCCGGCGACATCGTCGGCGACGAGCGCGGTGTGGTCTGGCCGAAGGATATCCGTCGTGCCGCCCGTGTTCATCGCCGCGATCGGCGTACCCAGCGCGGCCGACTCAATCAGGACGCGACTCAGAGACTCGGGCCCGTACGACGGGAACGCGAGCAGCGTCGCGTGTCGCATCCAGGCCCAGACTTCATCCCGTGTCCGCCATCCGATCACGCGGAGATCGATCCCGGCGCTCCTCGCCGACGATTCGAGGGCCGCGCGATCCGGACCGTCGCCCACGACGACCAGCGGCCAGCGAACGCCGGCGTCGACGAGGGCGCGAATCAGGAACTGGGTCCCCTTGTTCGTGGCGATCTTGCCGGCATACAACACGTACGGCCCGGATAGCATGGCGGGCGCGGTCGCGTGCGCGGCCTCGAGGGCCGTCATGTCGACCGGATTCGGAATCGTGTGGAGTCGTGCGCGTGGGATCTCAGGCGCGCGCGCGGCAAGATCGCGCGCGATGGCCGAACTGACCGCGATGATCGCGTCGGCCTGTGCCAGCGTCGCACGCTTGGTGGCGAGGTTCGCGCGCATGTAGGGGATCATCGGCCACGCTGCAATCGATGCGGCGCCGGCCCGCGGCTGCAGACAGCGGGTCATCATCGACGCCGAGCACGCCGGACACAGCTGCGATTGCCCCGGGTCGTAGATGAGATCCGACCAGTAACACACTGGCCAGTAGTCCCGGACCGTAGCAACGACGGGGGTGCGGCTGGCCCGGGCGGCGCGAATGGACGGCACGGTCGTCATCACGTGCTGGCCGTGTATGACGTCCACCGGGCGACTCCGAAGTTCGTCGATCAGATAGCGGGTGAGGCGTGTCCAGAGCCGTTCGTTCTTGATCACATTGCGAACGAACGGCACGCGCGGCGCCCGGACGTTGAACGTGGTGACGGGGACCGACTGATAGTGGTCCTCGGTGATGCCGTCGGTGCTGCCCGCGGAGACCTTCAGCACGCGGACATCGTGGCCAAGCCCGGCGAGTCCGCGGACCAGCTCCCAGGTACTCCATCCGCTGCCGCCGCATACCGGCGGAAACGAGTCGGTCGTGACGAGCACTCGACGCGCAACGCTCATCGTCCGCGCCTCAAGGCCCTGAGCCGCCGGTCGAGGACCGCACAGTGTGCGCTCCAGCTGAAATCGCGGACGACCCGTGCCCGAGCGGCTGCGCCCATGCGGGCCCGCGTGGCAGGATCGGCGAGCGAAACGAGCGCCCGCTCGAGGCCGCGCGGATCCTTCGAGTCGTACAGCACGCCTTCCCGCCCGTCTTCGACCAGGCGACGCAGCCGCGGCAACGCCGGCGCCACCACGGGCAATCCCACGGCCATGTACTCGAACACTTTCAGGGGCGACCAGTAGAAGCCGAGGCGCAACGGCGCGTGCTTGATCGGATCGAACGGCGCGACGCCGATGTCGGCCGCGGCCAGTGCCGC
>Ga0068859_100007124_pt1 | contig 11348 bp, 7 predicted proteins | sample KBSSwiS22_FD_66585 | JGI IMG/M metagenome (GOLD analysis project Ga0068859, IMG submission 66585) | Switchgrass rhizosphere microbial communities from Kellogg Biological Station, Michigan, USA - KBS Switchgrass S2-2 | ecosystem: Host-associated > Plants > Roots > Rhizosphere > Soil ... | reverse complement strand
CCCGCCTCGATCGGGTGCGAGCGGAGGAGCTCGGCGCAGAAGCCGTGGATCGTCGTGACCGTCGCCCGATCGAGATGGAGGGCGGCGGCGCGGCACCGCGCGGCGACCTCGGCGAGGTCCGTGCCGCGCTCTCCGAGGAGGGCCAGGGCGCGGGACGCGGGGGAGCTCCCCGCTCCGGCGCCCCCGGCGAGCTCCTCGAGGCCCTCCGCGAGACGGAGGCGCAGCTCGCCCGCGGCCTTCTCGGTGAAGGTGATCGCCGCGATCGACCGGAGCGGGGCCCCGGAGCCCAGAGCGACGAGCAGCCGCTCGACGATCAGGCTCGTCTTGCCGGTGCCGGCCCCGGCGGAGACGACGACGTTCCGGCCGGTCTCGGTGACCGCGAGCGCTCGCGCCTCGGCGTCCTTCGGTCTCATTTCGGACCCGCGCCGCGGACGATCGCGAGCGTCGCCCGCTTGACGCTCTTCTCGGCGAGGTCGAGGTAGTCACGCCCGTCGGCGGCGCGCTCGTTGCGACCGATCGACGGGGGATGCCCGTGGCGGCAGGCGGATCGGAAGCCGCACCAGGCGCAGTGCGCGTCCGCGTTCATGAGGTACGTTCCGGTCTCGTCCAGGCGCGCGACCGTGCGGATCGTCTCGATTATGCCGTCGCGAAGCGGCACCGTGTCGAACCCCGGAAAGCGGGCGAACCGCTCCTCGTGGTCGCGCCCGACGCCCAGGAGGTCGACGGGCGCCCCCTCGAGGAGCGAGTAGACGGCCACCTGGAGGTTCCGCCCCTTGAGCATCTTCGTCGCGTCCACCTTGCGCTCGATCTTCCCGCCGATCTTGTAGTCGCCGACGATGCGGCCGGCGGGTCCCTCGACGATCCGGTCGAGGCGGGCCCTCATCGGCGGAAGCTCGGGGAGGAGATCCTTCGACGTGCGCTTGGTCTCGACCGCGACGACGCGCTCACCGGCTTCCTCGAGGCGGGCGAGATCGAGGGCGACGAACTCCTCCAGCGCGCCGCGCCAGATGTCGGACTCGACGCGGTCCACGACCGGGAGCGGACGCGCGCGGGCCGCGGCGAAATCTTCCGCGCGGGCGGCCCAGGCCTGACGCACGAGCTCGCGCGCGCGCTCGATGCGAGCGGGGAGGCCCGGTACTTCGAAGCCTCCCTCGGCGACGAGGCGCTCGTACGCCTCGCGGAGCGCATCGTGGACGAGCAGGCCCAGCTTCAGCCTCGAGGGCTCGTAGGGGGACGCGACGCGGTCTTCCGGCTCGATCCCGAGGCGGTGCTCGAAGAAGAACTGAAGCGGGCAGCGCGCGAGCGTCTCGAGCGCGGACACCGACAGCGCGCGCTCCTCGCGCCGGGCGCCCACACGGCCGTCGTAGGCGAGCTCGCGCGGATCGAAGGCGTCGGTCGCTCCGACCCAGGCGATGCCCGCGGCCAGATCGGGACGGCGGCGGCTCACCGCCGGTGCCGCGTCCTCCCCCGACTCCGCCGCGAGCGCGACGAGGACGATCTCGTCCTCGGCGCGAAGGACGCGCCGGTGGAGCGCGAGCCGTCCCAGGCGCCCGTACGGGTGCGCGGGGATCCGGTCGGGATCGCCGGCCCCGGGGGCCGCACGCCGGATGTCCCGGAGAGCCAGCGAGGGAACCACCGGCCGTCCGTGATCGTCGGCGCGGCGCCACGACACGTCGATCGAGCGCCGTGCTCCGCCGAGGGTCATCGCGAGGAGAAGCCTCTCCTCGCCGTCGCTTTCGAGGGGCACGGGGAGCGGCCGGCCGGTCTCGGCGCGGAGCCGGCGCCTCAGCTCGTCGGACAGGAACGGATCCTCCCGCGGCACGCGCGGCCAGATCGAAGAGTTCATCCCGGCGAGCGCGACGTGGTCGAAGGTCATCCCGCGCGCCTGCATCGCGTCGAGGAGGCGCGGTCCGCCCCCGTCGTGCCCTTCGGGCGGGACGGTGGTCGCATCGACGCGCGCGGCGAGGAACGCCGCGGCCTCGGCGGCCGGCACCTCGCGCGTGTCGCCGAGGTCCGCCTCGAGCGAGCGCATCCCTTCGAGGAGACCGGCGAGGCGGATCCCGGCGTCGCCTTCGATCTCGCCGGCGAGTGCTCCGAAGACCTCCGCATGCTCCGTCCACCGAGCCGACGGGCGATCCTCGCCGGCCGCCGCGCGCTCGAGCAGGTGAGCGATGCCGCGCTGCCGCCTCAGCGACGACGCGAAGGACGTGTGCCACCACAGCCCCGGATCGAGGAGGAGTGCCTCGACCGCCGACGCGTAAGGCCCGAACGCGCGCACGATCACCGCCTGCTCGGCGGGCGCCGCCCCCGCCGCGATGCGGTCGAGCACGCCGCCGACGGCGTGGGCCAGCTCCGCGCGCGCCCCCTGGGCGTCGGCGAAGCGCACGTCTTTCCCAGTGAGGTCGGGGAAGCGGCCCTCCTCGATCGCGGGGCGGAGCCACACGCTCTCGCGGCCCGTATCGAGCGACCGCACGAGGTCCTCGTGAACGCCGATGAGCTCGTACGCCCCGTGGTGGAAGATCGCGGCGTAGCGGGCCGCGAACGCACCCGCGAGCGGTACGGCCGCGGTCGCGAGCCCCGCCTCGTCGAGAAGCCCGCGCGCGTCACGCAGCTCGTCCCAGGCGTCGGTCCAGGCCTGAAAGAGCATGCGGATCTCGGAGGCCGGGAGCGCCGCGGGGTCCACGCCGGAATCGCGCAGGTCGGCGAGCGTCGCGGCGAGCGCGGGGCGGGCCACCGGCCGATCGCGCACGAAGTCGGTGAGCCGGCCCCGCTTCGCGCGATCGACGACCCGCGCGAGGAGCGCGTCCGACAGGGCGGAGTCGGCGACGCGGTGACTCCGGCCCGCCCCGGAGAGGATGCGCGATGCGAGCGCGCGATGCGTGAGCACGTCGATCCCGATCGCGGCCCGGAGCCGGGACGCGATCCTCCGCGCGACGTGGTCGGCGAGGCGGGTCGTCGGGACGACGACGAGCAGGGGCGCGAGCGGGTCCTCGAACTTCGCGGCCGCGAGCCTGTCGAGCAGGTCGGCCTCGAGGACGGAGGGATCGTGGTGGGGGACGGTGGTCAAGACGAGAGTATAGCCATCCGACGAGGGCGCTCCCGTCGTAGACCGTTCATGAGACACGGGCTTTCGCTGCTTCTCGTCCTCGCCGCCACGACCGCGCGCGCCCACGAGTTCTGGATCGAGCCGTCCCGCTACGAGCCGGCTCCCGGCGAGCTGGTGCGCCTCCGCCTGCTGGTGGGCCAGGACCTCGAGGGAGAGGGGGTGCCCCGCAACGACGTGTGGATCGAGCGTTTCGACGCCGTCCTCGCGGGGGCGGCGGCGCACGTCGCCGGCCTCGACGGCGGCGATCCCGCGGGACTCATCCGCCCCGATCGGTCCGGCGCCGTGGTCGTCGCCTACGGCAGTCTTCCGAGCTACATCGAGATCGACCCGGCCAAGTTCGAGGCCTACCTCACGCTCGAAGGGCTCGACGGCCCCCGGGAGGCGCGGGCGAAGGCCGGGGCGACCCTCCGGCCGGGACGCGAGCGGTTCTCCCGGTGCGCCAAGGCCCTCCTCGCCGTCGGCGGGCGCTCGGATCGGGGGACGACCGTGCCGGTCGGACTCCCCCTCGAGATCGTCCCGGAGTCCGATCCGCGCGCCGCGGCCGCCGGGGCCGAGCTCTCGTTCCGCGTCCTGGACCGGGGGCGCCCCCTTTCGCGGGTCCTCGTGAAGGCGCGCGACCGCGCGGGCGCCAAGGAGCCGATGACCGCTCGCACCGACGAGGCGGGACGGGTTACCTTCCGGCTGCCCCGCTCCGGAGCGTGGATGATCAACGCCGTCCACATGGTCCCCGTCCGGGACGATCCGCGGGCGGACTGGGAGAGCTTCTGGGCCTCGCTGACCTTCGATCTTCCGGCGCCCGGGTAGCGTCGTCTCCGGCCGCCGCGATCGTCACGCTCCTGCTCGGCGTCGGCCTGGGCGGGGTCGGATTCCTGAGCTTCGCGCAGGAGGCCGCCTCCCGCAGCAACGATCTGCTCCTCCAGGCCGATGCTCACGGCGTCTCCATGCCGGGCACGATGCCGATCAGCTCGATGGTGACGACCCCCTTCGCGTTCGCGCTCGGCACGCCCGTCGGGCTCCTCGCGACCTACCTCACTCTGACCGGCCTGTACCGCTCGGTCGCGGCCGCCGTCGGAGAAGCGCGGCCCGACCCCGTGCTCGGCGGGATCGCGTGGGCCTGGACGCGCTCGAGGCTCCGGCAAGTCGAATCGAGAGCGGCGCGCGAGCGCGTGGCGTCCGAGGGACCCGAGGTCGGCGACCGGATCGTGCTACCGGCGCGGGTGGGGATCGAGCGGGCCGACCTCGTCGTCGTCGCGTCCCGCCGCAAGCCGACCTGGACCCCGGGGACCATCCTCGACTGCGACGGCCGGTGGTTTCGCGTCGGCGAGGCGGTGGAGCGCCCCTTCGCGGTCGGGTTACGGACGCTGTATCCGTTGACGGAGACGATGGAGGCGGAGGTGTTCCGCCGGCTCGTGCCCTACGTCCTACCGCCGTTGCCGCCCAAAGACTAGACTTCTTCGCAGTGCCGACGTTCACCCCAGCGCAGAGGGCCCAGCTCGACGAACGCGGGATCGCCGAGGACGAAGCGGCGCGCCAGCTCGGCTTGCTGGCCGCCCCGCCGTCCTACGCCGCGCTCGTCAGGCCGTGCACGCTCGGAGACGGGATCGAGCGCATCGAGCCGGACCGGCAGGAAGCGCTGATCCTGATGCACGAGCAGGCCACCCGCGAGGGCCGATGCGCGAAGTTCGTGCCCGCGTCGGGGGCCGCGAGCCGGATGTTCCAGGGGCTGCGCAGCGGCGCCGACGCGCGCGCGTTCCTCGACGCGCTCGACCGCTTCCCGTTCGTGGACGACCTCCGCGCCGAGCTCGCCTTCCGCGGGTACGACCTCGACGTGCTGCGCGTCGCCGGGAGCGACCGCGAGATCCTCGAGGCGCTGCTCGGCTCCGAGGGGCTCGACTACGAGGCGATGCCGAAGGGGCTCATCCCGTTCCACCGTTACGGGGACGGGGTCCGCACGGCGATCGAGGAGCATCTCGCGGAGGCGGCGGAGACCGTGAGCCGCGTTCACGTGACGGTTTCCCCCGAGCACCTTCACGCCTTCCGCCTGCACGCCGATCGCGCGGCCCCGGGGCACGGGATCGCCTGGTCGGTCCAGCGCGGCTCGACCGACACGATCGCGGGCGACCCCGCGGGCGGACCGTTCGTCCTCGACGACGGCCGGCTCGTCCTCCGTCCCTCGGGGCACGGGGCGCTCCTCGCGAACCTCCAGGAGGTCGATGCGGACGTCGTGCTCGTCAAGAACATCGACAACGTGCAGCGCAAAGGTCGGCGCGAGGCGACGATCCGCTGGAAGAAGATCCTCGGCGGGCGCCTGATCGAGCTGCAGCGCGAGGTCCACGTCCAGGTCGCCCGGCTGAGGGGCGCGGACGTGACGGTAGCCGCGAGGGACGAGGCCGCCGAGACGGCGCGCCGCCTGTTCGGGATCGAGGCAGAAGGCGCCGACCTGCTCGCCACCCTCGACCGTCCGATCCGCGTCTGCGGCGTCGTCCCGAACACGGGGGAGCCGGGGGGCGGACCGTTCTGGGTGCGCGGAGGCGACGGCCGCGTGACGCGTCAGATCGTGGAGGGGGCACAGGTCGATCCGGGGAGTGAGGAGCAGAAGGCGCGCTTCCTGACGTCCACGCACTTCAACCCGGTGGACCTCGCGTGCGGGATGCGCGATGCGGCGGGGATGAAGTTCCCTCTGAAGCGATTCGTCGATCCTTCGACCTCGCTCGTGACGCGCAAGGCGTACGCCGGGCGCGAGCTCGTGGCCCTCGAGCGTCCCGGCCTCTGGAACGGTGCGATGGCGGGCTGGCTCACCGCGTTTATCGAGGTTCCGATCGAGACGTTCACGCCGGTGAAGACCGTGATGGATCTCCTGCGGCCCGAGCATCAGCCCTAGGGGGAACCGTGGCGGACAAGGCGATTGCGTTCGCCGTCATCGCGGCTCTGTTCGCGCTGACGGTCTTCGGCCTCTGGGCCGCCCTGAAGGACAAGAAGAAGGGGATGCAGGGGGGGCAGGCGGCTTCGCTCGTGCGGGCCGGCCTGATGGAAGCGCAGAACCTGCTGGAGCCCGAGCGGAAGATCGAGGTCGTGCGCGCGGAGGAGACGAAGCGGGAGCTGCTCGCGGCTCCTAGCCCTTCTCCCGGCTCGCCGCCAGAGCCTCTTCGACCGCCTCCCCGAGAGTCGACATCGAGAAAGGCTTCAGGAGAAGGCGGCGGATCCCCAGGGACGCCGCCCGCTCCTCGGTCATGACGCGGCCGTAGCCCGTCGCCATCACGACCGGAAGGTCGGGGCGGGCCTTCAGGATCCGCTCCACGAGGTCGGCCCCCGTCATCCCGGGCATCGTGAGGTCCGTGACGACCGCGTCGAACTCGAGCGGCCGCGACAGGAAGTCGGACAGCGCGTCCAGGGGCGCGGTGTGCGCGGTGACGCGGTACCCGAGCGTCACGAGCTGGGCTTCGAGGAGGTCGGCGATCGCGGGCTCGTCGTCCACGCAGAGGATGTGCTCGCCGTTGCCGCGGCCGGTGGGATTCTTCAGGCGCGGCCGCGCGGGCTCGGCGTGGATCGTCGGGAAGTAGAGGCGGAAGGAGGTCCCGACGCCCGGCTTGCTGTCCACGAGGATCGCGCCGTCGTGCGCGCGCACGATGCCGTGGACGACCGAAAGGCCCAGGCCCGTTCCTTCCCCGGGGCGCTTCGTCGTGAAGAACGGATCGAAGATCCGGTCGAGGAGCGCCGGCTCCATCCCGCAGCCGTTGTCCTCCACGGTGAGCTGCGCGTAGCGCCCCGGCCTCAGGTCGGGATGGAGCGCTGCGAGCGTCGCCCCGACGTCCACCGCCTGGCACGACACCTTGAGCTTCCCGGCGCGCCCCGTCGTCGACGCCGCGGCGTTGGACGCGAGGTTCATCACGACCTGGTGGATCTGCGTCGGCTCGGCGAGCACGGTCGGGACGTCGAGGTCGATCGCGGACTCGATCTCGACCGACGCCGGGATCGCCGCGCGCAGGAGCTTGAGCGCCTCGGCGACGACGGGCCCGAGCGCGGTGGGCGTCCGCGCCCGCTCTTGCCGCCGCGAGAAGGTGAGGATCTGCGCGACCAGCTCCTTCGCGCGCGCGCCGGCCTTCCCGATCTCGGAGAGCCGGTCGCGCCCCTCCGGATCCTCGAAGTGCTTCGCCCGGAGGAGCTCGGTGTACCCGATGATCGCGGTGAGGATGTTGTTGAAGTCGTGCGCGATCCCGCCGGCGAGCGTGCCGATCGCCTCCATCTTCTGCGACTGCCGGAGCTGCTGCTCGAGGCGCTCGCGCTCCCGCTCGGCGTCCTTGCGCGCCGTGATGTCGCGGACGGTCGCGACGACCTCGTCGTGGCCGCTGCGAACGATGCGGGCCTCGTAGTGGTTCGTGCGTCCGTCGATCGGGACCGCGTACTCGAGGGAGTCGACCCCGCCGCCGTCGAGCGCCCGCGCGATCCCCGCCAGCATCGCCTCCTGCACCTCGGTCGAAAACCCCAGCGTCTTGAGGTTCGCGCCGATCAAGCGGTCCGCGGGGACCATCGTCCCGCCGCGCGGGGCGGAGAAGTCCAGGTAGGTCCCGTCGCGCCTCAGGCGGAACACCATGTCGGGGATCGCGTCGAGCAGCGCGCGGTGGCGCTCCTCCGCCTTCTTGAGGGCTTCCATCGCCTCGCGCAGGCGCGTCGTGCGCTCCACGACGCGCGCCTCGAGGTGCTCGGACAGCGAGCGGATCTCGTCCTCGACGTGCTTCCGGTCGGTGTTGTCGGTCGCGAGCCCGACGATGCGCTGGATCGCGCCGGTGTCGTCGTGGGTCGGGAACGCGCGGTCGCGGATCCAGCGCTCGCTCCCGTCGGGCCGGATGATCCGGTACAGCTCGTCGTACGACCCGTCGGACTGGCGCGTCAGCGCGGCGTGGATGACGCGGTCGCGGTCGTCGGGGTGGATCGCGGCGAGCCAGTTGCGCGGGTTCGCGTAGAGCTCCGCGCAGGGCCGGCCCCAGATCTTCTCGTACGCGGGGCTGACGTAGAGCATCTGGTTCTTGTCGGGGCTCGTGACCCAGAACACCTCCTCGATCGTCTCGGCGATCTGACGGAAGCGCTCCTCGCTCTCACGCAGCGCCGCCTCGGCGCGCTTGCGGCCGGTGATGTCGCGCAGGATGACCTGGATCGCCGGACCCGCGGGGTCGGGGTACATCGTCGCCGCCGCCTCGACCTCGATCGGCGAGCCGTCGAAGCGCAGGTACCGCCTCTCCATGAAGGTCGCCGGCCGAAGCCCGTCCAGGACCTCACGCATCCGGTTCATGACGTGCGCGCGCTCGTCGGGGTGCACGAAGTCGAGCGGCCCGCGCCCCACGATCTCGGACTCGTCGCGCGCGCCCAGGAGCTTCACGCCCGCCGGGTTCACGAAGACGACCTTTCCCTGCTGGATGATGAGGACGCCGTCCGGGGAGAGATCGACGAGGCGCCGGTAACGCTCCTCGCTCTGGCGGAGCGACTCGTCGCTCTTCCGGCGTCCTTCTCCTCGGTGCTGGGTCATGGCCGACCTCGACGGGCCCCCACCACTCTACACCTCAGGCCATGCGTTTCAGCAGGGCCTTCGTGAAGGCTTTCGTCCCGGCGCGGCCGCCGATGTCCCGGGTCAGCTCGTCGGGATTTCCCTCGGCCAGGACGTCGTCGTACGCCGCCTTGATCCGGTCGGCCGACGCGCGCTCCCCCAAATGGTTGAGCATCATCACGCCGCTCATGATCAGGGCCAGGGGATTGGCGATGCCCTGTCCCGCGATGTCCGGGGCGCTCCCGTGGACCGCCTCGAAGATCGCCCCCTCGTCGCCGATGTTGGCGCCGGGGACGACGCCCAGCCCCCCGACGAGGCCGGCGCACAGGTCGGAGACCATGTCGCCGTTGTAGTTCTCCATGAGCAGCATGTCGAAGCGGGACGGGTCGCGGACGAGCTGCATGCACCCGTTGTCGATGATGAGCTCCTCGAGCGGGATCTCCGGCGCGCAGCTCTGGTGCATGCGCCGCGCGCAGTCGAGGAAGAGCCCGTCGGCCATCTTCATGATGTTGGCCTTGTGGAAGACGGTGACCTTCTTCCGGCCGCGCGAGCGGGCGTACTCGAAGGCGTACCGCGCGATCCGCTCGCACCCGGCGCGCGTCGTCACCTTGAGCGTCTCGACGACGCCGGGGACGACCTCGTGCTCGATGCCGGAGTACAGCCCCTCGGTGTTCTCGCGGATGACGACGATCTCGACGTTCTCGTAGCGCGTCTTGATCCCGTTCAGCGAGCGGACGGGGCGCACGGCGGCGTACAGGTTGAACGCCTTCCGGAGTCTCACGTTGACCGACGTGAACCCCTTCCCCACGGGTGTCGTGACCGGCCCCTTGAGCGCGATCCGGTGCATCCGGATCGCGTCGAGCGTCTCGGGCGGGAGCGTGTCGCCGTACTTCTCGGCGGCGGCCGCCCCGGCGGGGAGGGGCACCCACGACAGCGCGGCGCCGGAGGCTTCGAGCACGGCGCGCGCCGCGTCGGTCACCTCGGGGCCGATCCCGTCGCCGGGGATCAGGCAGATCGTGTGAGACATGAGGGCGGCATTGTAGACTGCGCCCCTTTTATGACCCTCGATCTCCCGGAGGAAGCGACGATGCGGCTCCTGCTGCTCACCCTCACTCTGCTCGTCTCCGCGGCGCCCCTCGCGTTCGCCGCCGCCCGCGAGACGCATCCGCTCGACGTGCGGGACCTCGTCGCGTTCGACCGGATCTCCGAGCCGCGCGTCTCGCCCGACGGGAGCCGGGTCGTCTTCACCGTCTCCTCGGTCGACCTGGACGCGAACCGCCGCCGCACCGACCTCTGGATCGCCCCTCTCGACGGGAGCGGTGCCAGGCGCCTCACCCGCCACGAGGCGGGCGACACGAGCGCCGTGTGGGCTCCCGACGGCAAGTCGGTCTACTTCCTCACGACGCGCAGCGGCTCGTCGCAGGTCTTCCGCCTGCCGCTCGACGGCGGGGAGGCGCAGCCGGTCACGACCCTCCCGCTCGACGTCGGCAGCTTCCTCCTCTCCCCGGACGGGAGCACGCTCCTCGTCTCGATGGAGGTCTTCCCCGGCACGACGCCGGCGGAGACGAAGAAGCGGCAAGACGACGAGGCCGCGAACAAGGCATCGGGGAAGGTCTACGAGACGCTCTTCTTCCGGCATTGGGACGCGTGGGCCGACGGACGCCGCTCGCACCTGTTCGCGGTGAAGGTGTCGGGCGGAGATCCCGTGGACGTGATGAAGGCGATGGACGCCGACGCGCCGTCGAAGCCGTTCGGCGGGAACGAGGAGTACGCGTTCACCCCCGACGGCAAGGGCGTCGTGTTCACCGCGCGGGACGTGGGCGCTTCGGAGGCGTGGTCCACGAACTTCGATCTCTACCTCGCCCCGCTCGACGGCAGCGCCCCGCCCAAGAAGCTCACCTCGAATCCGGCGTGGGACACGAGCCCGGTCTTCTCGCCCGACGGGAAGACGCTCGCGTATCTCGCCCACGAGCGCCCCGGATACGAGTCCGACCGGTTCCGCGTCGTCCTCCGCTCCTGGCCCGACGGGAAGGACCGCGTGCTCACGCAGGAGTGGGACCGCTCCCCCTCGATGCTCGCCTGGTCGGCGGACGGCAAGGAGATCTACGGCGTCGCGGACCACCTCGGGCACTGCGCGCTCTTCGCGATCGACGCCGCGTCGGGAAAGGTCCGCACCGTCCAGACGACGGGGCACGTGCAGGCCCCGCAGGCGGCGGGGAGCCGCGTGCTCTTCCAGATGGACACGCTCCAGGGCCCCGCGGAGCTCTACGTCGCCGAGGCGTCGGGCAAGGGAATGACGGCGGTCACGAGCCTCAACAAGGATCGTCTCGCGTCGGTCCGTCTCGGCGCCCCCGAGCAGATGACCTTCAAGGGCGCGGCGGGCGACACCGTCTACGCGTGGATCGTCAAGCCGGCCGACTTCGACGCTTCGAAGAAGTACCCCGTCGCCTTCCTGATCCACGGCGGGCCGCAGGGATCGTTCGGGAACGATTTCCACTACCGCTGGAACCCGCAGACCTACGCCGCGCGCGGCTACGCCGCCGTGATGGTGGACTTCCACGGATCGACCGGGTACGGGCAGAAGTTCACCGACGCGATCAACAACGACTGGGGCGGAAAGCCCCTCGAGGACCTTCAGAAGGGTCTCGACGCCGCGCTCGCGAAGTACCCGTGGATGGACGGGAACGAGGTCGCGGCCCTGGG
>Ga0068859_100007122_pt1 | contig 11350 bp, 15 predicted proteins | sample KBSSwiS22_FD_66585 | JGI IMG/M metagenome (GOLD analysis project Ga0068859, IMG submission 66585) | Switchgrass rhizosphere microbial communities from Kellogg Biological Station, Michigan, USA - KBS Switchgrass S2-2 | ecosystem: Host-associated > Plants > Roots > Rhizosphere > Soil ... | reverse complement strand
CCGACGAGCAGCACGCGATCGGCCTTGATCCCTTCGACGGCGCGCAGCAGCAGCGTCGAGCCGAGCCGGCACGAAAGGTCGCCCTGCGTGAGCACGCGCTGCAGCACGCCCGCCGCGCGATCGGCAAGCTGTGTCGCGCGCGTCATCTCGAACATGGCGTCGGGGCCCTTGTAGACGCCGAGCACCAGGCAGCCGGTCTGAGCCGACTCGGGCGCGCCGCTTCTTATGCTAAATTCCACTGCGAATCTCCCTACGTTTCGGGGCGCAAGTATCGCATGATCTTTCACCGCTCGCTGCTGCGGGAGTTCGCCAATCTTGCAGTCGCGGTGTTCCTGACGCTGTTCCTGATCGCAGTGACCACGCGATTGATCCGGTTGCTCGGCCAGGCCGCGGGCGGCAAGCTGCCGAGCGACGCAGTGATCGCGTTCCTCGGCTTCTTTTCGCTGACCATTCTTCCGGTGCTGCTGTCGCTGACGGTGTTCATCACCGTGCTGCTGACGATGTCGCGCATGTGGCGCGATTCCGAGATGGTCATCTGGTTCAATTCCGGGCTCGCGATCACCTCATGGATCAAGCCGGTGCTGATCTTCGCCGGCCCGCTCGTGATCCTGATCGGCACGATGAGCTTCGCGCTCACGCCGTGGGTCGTGCAGATGACCGAGCAGTTCCGCAGCCGCATCGATGCGCGGGACGACCTGTCGCGCATCGAGCCGGGTGCGTTCGGCGAGTCGCGCTCGCGCGAAAAGGTCTTCTTCGCCGAATCGATCGCGGGCGACAAGTCCGTGGTACAGAACGTATTCGTCAACTCTTCGCAGCACGGCCGCACCGGCGTGATGACGAGCGAGAAGGGCATGATCGAGGTGGCGCCCAACGGCGACCGGTTCCTGACGCTGCTGGCGGGCCGGCGCTACGAGGGCGCGCCGGGCGAGCCGGATTTCCGCGTGATGGAATTCGAGCGCTATCAGGTGCGGGTCGAGGCCAAAGAGGGCGCCGAGCCGGTAGCGACCTACCGCAGCCTTTCGACCGCCGCGTTGATCGAAAACCCGACGGCGCAGCACCTGGGAGAGTTGCTGTGGCGCATCGGCATGCCTCTTTCAGCGCTGATCCTTGCGCTGCTCGCGATCCCGCTCAGCCACGTGAATCCCCGCGGCGGGCGATCGTATAACCTCGTGTTCGCGTTGCTGCTCTACACGGCGTACTCGAACCTGTTGTCCGTAAGCCAGGCGCAGGTCGTGCAGGGCCGCGTGGCCTTCGCGCTCGGCTGGTGGCCGATCCACGCCGTGATGATCGCGATTGCCGTGTTCATGTTCGCACGCCAGCTCGGGTTGTTGCGAAGGCACCCGCGTAAATGAGAATTCCGACGCTACAGCGTTACCTGGCGCGCCAGATCTGGGCCGCCGTCGCGTTCGTCCTCGTCGGGTTCCTGGCGCTGTTTGCCTTCTTCGACCTGATCGCCGAGCTGCGCGACCTCGGCAAGGGCGACTACGTGCTGCGCCAGATCGTGACGGTGGTGATGCTCGGCCTTCCCGCGCACGCCTACGAGCTCATGCCGGTCGGCGTGCTGATCGGCACGCTGTACGTGCTCGCGCACCTGTCCAGCAATTCGGAATACACGGTGATGCGCACTGCGGGACTGTCTCCGGCGCGCGCCGGCATCGCGCTCATGAAGATCGGCATCCCGCTCGCGATCCTCACGTTCGTGATCGGCGAGTGGGTCGCGCCGTCGGCGGATGCGGCGGCGCAGACCGTGCGCATGCGGGCGCTGAATTCGCGCATCCAGGGCGGGCAGGACCTGGGCTCCGGGCTGTGGTTCAGGGACGAGCGCTCGTTCATCAACGTGCGCGAGGCGCGCGATGCGACTGCGCTCACGGGCGTGCGCATCTACGAATTCGATTCGGCGTATCGCCTGAAGATGCTGACCGTCGCGCAGCGCGCCGAGTACGCCGGCGGCGGAGCCTGGCGCCTGCGCGATGTGGGGCAGACGCGATATCTGGCGGAAGGCCCGCGCACCGAGCGGACCGCCGAGCTCGAATGGCGCTCGGCGGTAAGCCCGGAGCTGCTCAACGTGCTGATCGTAGTGCCCGAGCGCATGTCGGTCACGAAGCTCTACAAGTACATGCAGCACCTATCGGCGAACCGGCAGAAGACCGAGCGCTACGAGATCGCGATGTGGAAGAAGATCTTCTACCCGATCGCGACGCTGGTGATGATGGCGATCGCGCTGCCGTTCGCCTACATGCATGCGCGCTTCGGCATGGTCGGCATCAAGGTGTTCCTCGGCATCCTGCTGGGAATCTTCTTCCACATGCTGAACAGCCTGTTCTCGCACATCGGCCTGCTGCAGGCGTGGCCGCCGATCACGGCCGCGATCGTGCCGAGCGCGACGTTCCTGCTCGCCGCGATCGCGATGATGTGGACGGTCGACCGCAGGTGAGCGTAGCCCGACGCATGCGTGCGCCCGTCGTTGCCGCTGCAATGCTGGCCGCGGCGAGCTGCGCAACCCAATCGCCGCCGACCGCGCAGCTGCTCGACACATACTGGCGCGTTGCATCGGTCGAGGGGACGGCGGTAACGATTCGGCCCGGAACCCGGGAGCCGCATCTCGTATTGCGCCGCGAGGGCAGCCGATTGGCCGGCTTCGCCGGCTGCAACAGCCTGTCGGGGTCCTTCCGTGAGGACCGGGGCACGCTGCAGATCGACGACCGGCTCGCGATGACCCGGATGGCGTGCGTCGGCGAGGGTGACGCTCTCGAAGCGGCGTTCACGAAAGCGCTCGTCGGCACCGCTTCCTACCGGATCAGCGGAAACCGGCTCGAGCTGCTCGATACGACAGGCGCGATCCGCATCACTTTCGAGAACCGCGGCCCCGCTCAAGCGGTAAAGTAGTGGTACAAAGCAAAAAAGGAATCGAGCTCATGAAAACGATCGTTCCGGCATGCCTCGCGATCTCCGCTCTTGCGCTCGCGTCGTGCGCTACGACGCTGGAGTCGACGACGACGCCCTACGTAAATGCGCCGCAGCTTGCCGCGAGCGACCCCGCCGCCGTGAAGATCGTGCGCACTGAGCCGCTCGAGCCGCATGACCGTCTCGGCGAAGTAGCGATCGACATGTCGATCACCTGTCCGCCGCAGATCGAGCAGGTCGAAGCGAAGCTCGTCGAAGACTCTGCCAGGCTGGGCGCGACCGCCGTGGTCGTGGTGGTGGACCGCGTGCAGCCCTCGGAGGGCTATGTGACCGGCACGTACTGGGGACGGCCGATGGAAAGTGTCAGCGGCCGCAAGACGATCGGCGTCGCCATCAAGTACAAGTAGCGTCTAGAGCAGCCGTACCATGCTGCGCTTTGCGGCCGGCGTTGCCGCGACGCTCGCGTTCCTGCCGGCGCTCGCGCAGCAAACCGTCTCTTATTATTTTCCCGAGCGCGGCGAGTGGCAGTCGCGGGCGCCGCAGCAGGCCGGGTTCGACGTTGGGCGGCTCGACGAGGCGATCGAGTTCGCCGCCGCGAGCGAGACGCCCGGGCCGAAGGACCAGGCGCTGGTGCAGCAGCAGACGTTCGGCAAATCCGAGCCGCACAACGCCATCGTCGGGCCGATGAAGGTGCGCGCCGCGCTCAACGGTCTCATCGTGCATCGCGGATACGTCGTCGCGCAGTGGGGCGACACCGACAGCGTCGACATGACGCACAGCGTGACGAAGACGTTCCTGACTACCGTGGTGGGCCTGGCGGTGCAGAAAGGCCTGATCCGCAAGGTCGACGACAAGGTGCGCGAGTACATGCCGGCGGGCGTCGACCTGTTCGAGGCGTCGCACAACCAGCCGATCACCTGGGACCACCTGCTGCGGCAGACGAGCGACTGGCAGGGAACGCTGTGGGGCAAGCCCGACTGGGCCGACCGCCCGGAAGGAAAGCCGGAAGAATGGTCGAACCGCAAGCTTTCTGCGCCCGGAACGCGCTACAAGTACAACGACGTGCGCGTCAACGTGCTCGCGCTCGCGGCGCTGCACGTGCTGCGCCGCCCGCTGCCCGAAGTGCTGCGCGAGGAGATCATGGACCCGATCGGCGCTTCGAGCACGTGGCGCTGGCACGGCTACGAGAATTCCTGGATCGAACTCGACGGCATGAAAGTGCAGTCGGTGAGCGGCGGCGGACACTGGGGCGGTGGCATGTTCATCAACGCGTGGGACCTGGCGCGGTTCGGGTACCTCTTCCTGCGCAACGGCAAGTGGAAGGATCGCCAGGTCGTCGCCGAGAGCTGGATCAAGATGGCGCGCGCACCGGGCAGCGCGAACCCGGAGTACGGCCATGCGAACTGGTTCCTCAACCCCGCGCGCAAGGTGCTGCCGGCCGCGCCGGAATCGAGCGTGACGTTCCGCGGTGCGGGACAGAACATCGTCTACGTCGATTGGGACAATGACTTTGTGATCGTCGTGCGCTGGATCCGCTCGCTCACCGCGCTCAACGAGTTCATCGGCAAAGTGCTCGCCGCGCGCACCGGCTAGCGGGAACTTCCGCGCCTCGGGCAAACGAAGCGCGACGGTCGCGTTGCTGCACCGCCGCGAGTGGGGCGGCCGCGCGCGCCGCGCCGCTGCATTGCGCCGCGCCCGCAGGCGTAAACTAGGAGGATGAGCGCGGCGGATGGCGACAAGGTTTTCGCGGGCTCGGTTCCGAGGCTCTACGACACCTACCTTGTCCCGCTGATTTTCCAGCCGTACGCGAACGACCTCGCGAAGCGGCTGGCCGCGCGCCCGGTCGAGCGTGTGCTGGAGGTTGCCGCCGGCACCGGGGTCGTCACCCGGGCGCTCGCGGAGAAGCTTCCCGAGCGCGCCTCGATCGTCGCCACGGACTTGAACCAGGCGATGATCGACCAGGCGATGGCGATCGGCACGAAACGCCCGGTCGAATGGCGTCAGGCCGATGCGATGAAGCTGTTCTTCCCCGACGCAGCGTTCGACGCCGTCGTGTGCCAGTTCGGCGTGATGTTCTTTCCGGACAAGGCGAAGGCGTTCGCCGAAGTGCGGCGCGTGCTGAAGCCGGGGGGACTGTTCCTCTTCAACGTCTGGGACCGGATCGAGGACAACGAATTCGCCGACACGGTGACGGCCGCCCTCGCATCCATGTTCCCGCTCGATCCGCCGCGATTTCTCGCGCGCACGCCGCACGGGTACAGCCACATCCCGACCATCGAGCGCGACCTGGCGCAGGGCGGGTTTGCGGCGCAGGGCGAGATCGCCACGGTCACCGCGCGCAGCCGGGCGCAATCGTCGCGCGAGCCGGCGATTGCCTATTGCCAGGGCACGCCCTTGCGCGATGAGATCGAGGCGCGCGGCGCCGGGAGAATCGGCGAAGCGACCGAAGTCGCCGCGGCCGCGGTCGCGCGCCGTTTCGGCGAGCGCGCAGTCGACGGCAAGATCCAGGCGCACGTAATCGCCGTCGAGCGCTGAATCCGTGTGATCGACTACGAACGCTGGCTGGAGCCCTGGCAGGCGCTCGGCGTGCGTCGCTCTCCCCGGCTGGAAACGCTGTACGCGCAGGTCGTGGCGCGCTACCGCGAGCCGCAGCGCCACTACCACACGATGGACCACCTGGACGAATGCTTTGTCCGCTGGGCGGAGCTGCGCTCGCACGCCACGCATCCCGCCGAGGTCGAGCTCGCATTGTGGTTCCACGACGCCGTCTACGACACGCGCCGGACCGACAACGAGGCACTTAGCGCCGATCTCGCGCGCGAAGCCATGCTCGGCTTTGGCGTCGCGCAGGATTCCGCGCGGCGCGTTGCCGATCTGATCCTGTTCACGCGGCACGCGGCAGAGCCCATCGGTCCCGATGCCGAGGCACTCGTCGACGTCGACCTGTCGATCCTCGGCGCCGCCCCGGCGCGCTTCGACGAATACGAAGGCCAGGTGCGCCGCGAGTATTCCTGGGTACCGGAAGACATCTTCCGCAAGCGGCGCACAGGCATCCTCGAGCAGTTCCTCGCGCGCGACAAGCTCTACTCGACTGCGCTCTTTCGCGAACGCTACGAGCCGCAGGCGCGGGCGAATCTCGCGCGCTCGCTGGCGGCGCTGAGGTGACGAAGAAGGCGAGGCCATGGCCAGCATCAACGGAATCGCGCACATCCAGCTCACGGTTCGCGACATGCAGCGGTCGGTCCCGTTCTACCGCACGCTGCTGCATTCGATGGAGATGGTCACGCTGCGCGACACGCCGGACTACTTCTACTGCATCGGCGGGCGCACGGGAGTCGGGATCGCGCCGGTCGCGGCCGAATTCCGCGACGAGACGTTCAACCAGCGGCGCCTCGGGCTGCACCACGTGTGCTTTCGCGCGCGCAGCCGCGAAGACGTCGACGCGATCTACCAGACCGCGCTCGCGCTGAAGGCGAACATCATCCGCGCGCCGCGGGAGGACCACTGGGCGCCCGGCTACTACTCGGTGCTCTTCGAGGATCCGGACGGAATCCGGCTCGAAGCGAACTTCGTGCCGGGCAAAGGGCACCTGGAACACCGCTAGTGCCCGACGAGCGCCTGCTCGAGCAGGCTCGCGCGCTCGATGCGCGGGACCCGCTGCGCGCGTTGCGCGACGAGTTCTACCTTCCGCAGGCGGGGCTCTACTTCGACGGCAACTCGCTCGGGCTGGCGTCGCGGCCCGCCGAGCGCCGGCTGATGCAGGCGCTCGACGACTGGAAGCGCCTGGCGATCGACGGCTTTACGCACGCAGGCGCTCGCTGGTTTCATCTCGCCGAGGAGCTTGCCGCGCTTCTTGCGCCGCTCGCAGGAGCGCGCGCAGATGAAGTGATCGTTGCCAATTCGACGAGCGTCAATCTGCACCAGGTGCTTGCGACGTTCTACCGCCCGCAGGGGCGCCGCACGCGGATCGCGGTCGACGAATACGCGTTCCCGACCGACGTCTACGTGATCCAGAGCCAGATGAAGCTGCACGGCCTGGACTGGCGCAAGCACCTGCTGACGGTGAAGGCGCGCAACCGGCTCATCGAGGAAGACGACATCGTCGCCTGCCTGGACGAATGCGCGGGCGAGATTGCGATGGTCGTGCTGCCGGGCGTCGTCTACACGACCGGGCAACTGCTCGACATCGGCCGGCTTGCCAACGAAGCGCACCGGCGCGGCGTGCTGGTCTGCGTCGACGCGTGCCACTCGATCGGCGCGGTGCCGCAGCGGTTCGACGAGTGGGACGTGGACTTTGCCGTCTGGTGCAACTACAAGTATCTGAACGGCGGCCCCGGGGCGCTGGCCGGCCTGTATGTCAACCGGCGGCACCTCGGCGCAGCGCCGGGCCTCGCGGGCTGGTTTTCCTCGGAAAAGGCGAAGCAGTTCGACATGGCGCACGAACCCAGCTTCGCGCGCACCGCCGGCGCGTATCAGATCGGCACGCCGCCGGTGCTGGGCATGTGCGCGCTCCTCGGATCGCTCGAGCTGATCCAGCGCGCCGGCCTCGCGGCGATCCGCGAGAAGTCGCTCGCGCAGACGCGCTTCGTGATCGAGCTGGTGAACGCCGAGCTTGCGGGAATGGGATTCGAGATTGCGACGCCGCAAGCCGACGAGCGGCGCGGCGGCCATGTTGCGATTGCGCACGGCGAAGGCGCCCGCATCGGCAAAGCGCTGAAAAAAGCGGGCGTCGTCCCCGATTTCCGGCCGCCGGACATCATCCGCCTTGCGCCGGTCGCGCTCTACACTCGCTACGAGGACATCGCGCGGATGGTTCTCGAGCTGAAGGGCATCATGCAGCGCAAGTCGTACCTGGAGTTTGCGAACGTGCGCGACGAGGTCGCATGAGACGAGTCCTGCTCTGCTTCGCGCTCGCAGCGCTTTGCGGTCCAGCCGTCGGGCAAAAAGCCGATCCGCCGGTGCTCAAGGCCGGCGACCAGTGGAAGTTCGTCGTCTGGTACACGGTTCCCTCGGCCACGCCGAACCGGACGTGGGTCATCACGTCCGTCACGCCCACGAAGATCGAGGGAACCGACAATGGCGAAGCGCTGTTGCTGACGCCCGAGCTCAACGTGGTCGAGTCGCCCCGCGACAGGACTTCGAACCTGAAGATGCTGAGTTTTCCGCTCGAAGTAGGAAAGCAGTGGCGCTACGAAACCGACTGGCTCTTCAAGCCCAAGGGCTCGAAGGGAACGTTCACCGGCAACGTGACCATCGTGGCCTACGAAAAGGTCAGGGTGCCGGCGGGCGAGTTCGATGCGTTCAAGCTCATCGACCGCAGGGCGATGCGCGGGATCTCAGGGATCAACAGCACGATCGACGCGCAGAGCGTGGTCACGTACTGGTATGCCCCGGCAGCGAACGCGATCGTCAAATCCGAGCACCGCAATCCCTATCTCGGGCCTTCGACCGTCGAGCTCGTGGAGTACCGCCCGCAGCGGTAGCGATCAGCCCGCGAACGGGTGCCTGGCGTCGTACGCTCTTGCGGCCTGCTCGAGCGTCCTGAACTGCGCACCTTCTTCGGCGAGCGTGCGCAGCAGCTTCTCCAGCGCGATCATGCGGTGGCCGCGCCCGATCACGAAGGGGTGGAACGTGTAATTGAGGACGCCCCAGTCGGCGCTCGCCTTCATGTAGCGGAAATCGTCGATCCAGTTCTCGAGCACCAGGCTCGCGTTCATCAGCCCCGGCAATACCCATTGCTTGGTGCGGATGAACTCGAAGTGCGGGTAATCGTCGAGCGTCCAGCTGACGGGCATCTCGACAAGCTTCGTTGGCTTGCCGAATATCGCGGCCTTTTCCAGCTCGATGACGTCGCCCTGACGCACGCGGTACGGCACGTGGTCGGCGGCCATCATGCTGCTGTCGTAGACGAAGTTGTGCTTGAGCAGCAGCTCGACGGAGTGCGGCGACAGGTCCCACGACGGCGACCGGTATCCGCGCGCGTACTGGCCGGTCAGCTTGCGGATCGATTCGTTGGCCCGGACGAGGCCCTCCTCTTCCTGTTCGCGCGTCAGGTCGTTGGGCGGCACGTGGGTCCAGCCGTGATGGCCGATTTCGTGGCCGGCCTCGAAGACCTGGCGGCACTGCGCGGGATACGTCTCCAGCGTGTGACCCGGGATGAAGAACGTGGCCTGCACGCGATACTTTGCGAGCAGGGCGAGGATGCGCGGGATCGCGTGCGCGCCGAACTCGCCGCGCGAAATCGGCGTCGGGCTGGTCATCCCGCGCGCGATGAAGCCGGACATGGCGTCGAAGTCGAATCCGAGCGTGACGAGATGGGCGGTCATGAGAGGACCTCGCGGGTGAGTACGTTACCGAGAATTTGATTCTCTCAGGTCTCGGCTTTTTCCCGGATGAATCTCCCGGGAAAAAGCCGAGATCATGGAAAATCAAATGCGGGCTACCGCTCGTGCAAAGGTGGGCGAAACCTAAGCCATCACCAGCCGCGTTCCCGCGATCCTATCGTGCAGGAATTGCCGGTCGCGATCGAAAAGCGCCCAGCCGAGCGCAATCCCGGTCGGCACCGAGAGCAGCGCGAGCCCGAATCGCAGCAGCGCAGCGTGCGGCGGGACGCGGTCGCGCCCGGGCGCGACCAGGCGGATCTTCCACGTCTTCATAGCGAGCGTCTGGCCGCCGCGCAGCCAGCACCAGAGGAAATATCCCGCAAACACGGCAAGCAGGAAGAGCTGCAGCATCGTGCGGCCGTAGCCGGATGCGCCGAGCCCGCCGCTCGAGTAGAAAAAAAGCGAAGTCGCGGCGAATCCGACCGCGAACAGCAGAATGGCTTCGTACAGCATGCAGGCGAGACGCCGCGCGATGCCGGGTGTGCTCCCGGCTACGGCCACTGCTTCGGCGAGGACTGCTGCTTTTGCTGCGACGCCTGCGGCGTTGCGGCCTTGGGCTTGCGCCGCTCGGATGCCTTGTTGACCGGCGGCGTATCGAGCATCCGCTTCTCGCCGGGCGGCAGCGCCTGGTACTCGGCCCATTGCTGCTGCAGTGCCTGGCGCTTCTCCGGCGGCAGCTTGCCCATGCTCTTGTAGCGTTCGCGCGCGACGCGCCGCTGCTCGGGCGTGAGCTTGGCCCAGCCGCGCATGCGCTCCTGCACGCGTTTCTGTTCCTCGAGCGTCATGCTCGGATAGCGATTCGCGATGCCGATCCAGTTGGCCCGGCGCGATGTGACGATCTGCTCCCAGTCGGCCTTCAGCGGGGCAAGGATCTGCTGCTGGCTCGCGGTGAGCTCGGCCCATGGGTGTTTGGATTGCTGCGGCGGAGCGGCGACCGCCGTGTGTACCGCCGCCGCGAGGACGAGTGCTGCCAGCGCGCGCGTCAGCGCGCGGCGCGCTTCTTCAACCATGCCTCGAATCCGCGATCGAGATAGGCGTCGATCGGCAGATCGTCGGTCAGCAGCTCGGCGTCGATCTCCTCGATCTCGGCCAGGCGCTGGTTCTGCTGCCACGTGTAGATGCCGGCGACGCTGAGAACGACGAAAATCGCGGGCAGCACGAGGCGCAGCCACAGCCCGCCCGATCCGTCGATGCTGCCGAGCACGTTGCCGGCGAGCGCTAGAGCCGGCACGCGCTCCGGGCGGCGCGCATCGAGCGCACGCTCGCGCGCCGCGCGCAGGCGCTCGGCGATCGCCGGCCCGACGTGGGCGCCGCGGTCGAGGACCTGGCAGATCTTGCTGGCGAAGAGTTGCTCGTTCATTGGTTCAAAGTGTAATGCCGCGTGCCTTGAGCGCAGTGGCCAATGCGTGAGACGCCCGGGAGCAATGCGTTTTCACGCTGCCTTCCGAGCATCCCATGGCCCGCGCAGTCTCCGCGACGTCGAGTTCCTCCCAGTAACGCAGCAGGAACGCTTCGCGTTGACGGCCCGGCAGGCGCCGAATCTCTTGTTCAATGATTTCAAGGATTTGAGTTTGCTCCAGCTGGTCCCCGGGCGAGTCGTGGGCGTTCGACTCGCCGGCTGCCTGCAAAGTTTCGAGCGGGTCCTGGTCGTCGTCGTCCTTGCCAGGCGCGAGCGCCGAGAAGAGGGTGACCCACAGGTTGCGCACCTTCTGGCGCCGGAACCAGTCGCGGATCGCGTTCTGCAGGATGCGCTGGAAGAGGAGCGGCAATTCGGCGGCGGGCCGGTCGCCATAGCGCTCGGTGAGCCGCAGCATCGCGTCCTGCGTGATGTCGAGCGCGGCTTCGTCATCCCGGACGGCATAGACCGCCTGCTTGAAAGCGCGCCGCTCGACACTCGCGAGGAATGCTGACAGCTCGGTGCGGGATGCCAGAGAATTTCCTCGCCTGCGAGAGCGACCGGATCAGGTTCTATTTGTTGTCCGGCGATGGTATCAAACCCGACTGCGAGAAGCGTGCCCGCGGCTTGACCGCAGCGCAGCAAGTCATTAAGGTTCAACGTTTTT
>Ga0068859_100007121_pt1 | contig 11350 bp, 9 predicted proteins | sample KBSSwiS22_FD_66585 | JGI IMG/M metagenome (GOLD analysis project Ga0068859, IMG submission 66585) | Switchgrass rhizosphere microbial communities from Kellogg Biological Station, Michigan, USA - KBS Switchgrass S2-2 | ecosystem: Host-associated > Plants > Roots > Rhizosphere > Soil ... | reverse complement strand
GAACTCCTTCTCCAGCGCGACGACCAGCTCGAGCGCATCCACCGAGTCCAGCCCCAGCCCGTCCCCGAACAGCGGCACGTGATCGTCGATGCTCGCGGCATCCATCCCCTCGAGGTGGAGCTTCTCGACGAGCAGGCGCTTGATCCTCTGTGCGGTCGCCGGATCGTAGGACATGGAGTGGCTTCCCCTTGCGAAACTGGGCTAATGTGCTCGCCCCGTGCAACTTACGAGTGCGAAAGTCTAACACACGGATGCGCTCCGACCCGATCGTCGACGCGTTCGCGCACCTCGCCCGTCGCGACCCGCACGCTCCGCTCGTCGCGTCGCCGCGGGAGCGAGCGACGCGAGGCGAGATCGACGCGCTGGCGACGGCGCTCGCGTCGCGCCTGACGTCCGCCGGCGTTACACCCGGCGTTACGGTCCTCCTCGCGGCGCCGAACGGGGCGGGCTTCCTCGCCGCGATCGTCGCGTGCCGCCGGGCCGGCCTCGTCCCCGCGCTGTGCGACAGCGCCGCACCGCCGGTCGAACGGGAGCGCATCGCGCGGGCCCTCGGTGCCGCGGTGGAGCTCGTCGGCGATCTCGCGTTCCCGCAAGACGCCGCCGCGCTCGTCGTTCGCAAGACTGGCGTGGCGGCGCGCGTGGCGGCGGGCGACTACGTGAAGATCACCTCCGGCTCCTCCGGCGAGCCGGGAGGCGTGGCGGTCGGCGCCGAGGCGCTCGCCGCGGACGACGACCAGCTCGCTGCGAGCATGGGCCTCGCCGCCCAGGACCGCTTCCTCGCCGCGATCCCCTGGTCCCATTCGTACGGCCTCTCCAGCCTCGTGCTCCCCGCCCTGCGGCGCGGCTCGCTGCTCGTCCTGCCGGGAGAGGGAGGCCCGTGGGCGCCACTGGCGGCCGCGCGCGCCCTCGAGGCCACGGTCTTCCCGACCGTCCCGGTCTATCTGAGGTCGATCGTCGAGATCGCCCCTCGCGACGCGTGGCCCGAGAGTCTCGCGAAGGTCGTCTCCGCGGGCGCGCGGCTGGCGCCCGACGACGCCCGCGCCTTCCGCGAGAAGTTCGGCCGCCCGGCGCACGCCTTCTACGGCGCGTCCGAATGCGGCGGGATCACCTACGACCGCGAGGGAGGGGCGGCCGAGCGCGGCACCGTGGGCACGCCGGTCGAAGGGGTGAGAGTGCGCCTGGACGACGGGGTGATCGTCGTGGCCTCCGCCGCGGTGGCGAGCGGCGTCTTCCGCACGGCGGACCGCGGTGAGTGGTGCGCGGGGGAGCTGCGGCTCCTCGGCCGCCTCGACGCGGTGGTCAACGTCGAAGGGAAGAAGGTGGATCCGGCGGAGGTGGAGGGGGTGCTCGCCGGCCTGCCCGGCGTTCGCGAGGCCGTCGTCCTCGGGGTCCTCGCACCCGGCTCCGGCAAGGAGATCGTGCGCGCGGTGATCGCCCGGGAGCCGGGCCGCCTCAGCTACGAGGAGGTCGCCTCGTGGTGCCGCTCGCGGCTCGCGCCTCACAAGGTGCCCAGGAGCATCGTCCTCGTCGACACGATCCCGCGCACCGCGCGCGGCAAGGTGGATCGCGCCGCGCTTCGGTCGCTGGACGCGAAGTGAGCGCGCGCTTCGTGCAGGGATCGCTCGCCCTTCACGCGGCGGCCCTTCCCACGCTCGCGATCTTCCCGGCGCAGTGGGCGTGGATCGCCGGAACGCTGATCGTCAATCACACGGCGATCGTCGCCGCGGGCCTGGCGCCTCGCTCGCGCCTCCTCGGCGAGAACCTCGCGCGCGACGACGACGCCGCGCGGGCCGGCGCGGTCGCTTTGACCTTCGACGACGGGCCGGATCCTGCCGTGACGCCGAAGGTGCTCGATCTCCTCGACGAGGCGCGCGCCCGCGCGACGTTTTTTTGCATCGGGCGGCGCGTCGCGTCCCACGCCGCGCTCGCGGCGGAGATCGCCCGGCGCGGGCATCGGGTGGAGAACCACACGCACACGCACCGCGGGTCGTTCTACTTCCACGCGCCGCGGACCCTCGCGCGCGAGATCGGCGACTGCCAGAAGGCGATCGCCGACGCGACCGGCCGCCTCCCCACGCTGTTCCGCGCTCCGGCGGGGATCAGGAGCCCGATGCTGCAACCGGTCCTCGCCGCCTCGGAGCTCACGCTGTGCTCGTGGACGCGTCGCGCCTTCGACACCGTGCGGCGCGATCCCGAGGCGATCGCGGCCGCGCTGACGCGGGGCGTCGCCCCCGGCGACGTCCTCGTGCTGCACGACGGCGCCGCGCACGAGCGGGCCGGGCGGCCGGAGACGCTCCTGCGTGCCCTCCCCCTGGTGCTCGACGCGCTCGAGCTTCCGATCGTCCCCGTGACCGGATGAGCACCGGCGCGATCCTCCTCGACGCCGCGCAGCGCTATCGCGAGGCCGGGCAGGCCGCGTACTGGAGCGCCCGCTCCAAGCTGACGCTCGACCCGGTCTACGCCGGGCTGCTCGCGGAGGATCTCGGTCGCGCGCGCGCCGTGACCGACCTCGGGTGCGGCCGCGGCCTCGCCCTCGCCGCGCTCCTCGCCGCTCGACCGTCCGGATCGGAGCGTTTGGAGCTCACCGGGATCGAGCTCGCGCGCGGCCCGCTCGCGATCGCCCGTCGCGCGCTGGGGGGCGAGGCCACGCTCGTGGAGGCGGACTTGGCGACCGCGTCCCTCCCCGCCTCGGATCTCTTCCTTCTTCTCGACGTTCTCCACTACCTCCCGGCCGGAGCCCAGGACGCGCTGCTGGACCGCGTGCGCACCGCGATGCGCCCCGGCGCGCGGCTTTACATTCGCGAGGCCGATGCGGGAGCGGGAGGAAGGTTCGCCGCGGTGCGCTTTTCCGAGAGGCTCAGGGCCGTCTTGCGCGGCGAGGGCACGCGACCCCTGGAATATCGCTCGGCCGGCGGCTGGCGGCGCGCCCTCGAAGAGCGCGACCTTACGGTCGAGGTCCGGCCGATGGGAAGCGGCACTCCGTTCGCGAACGTGTCGATCGTGGGCCGCGCTTCCGCTTGACAGCCCCTTTTTCACTGGCTACCGTCGCTGGTCCCGGCGGGCTCGGTGATCGGGTGGAGGATGGGGGCATGAATCGGATCAGGCTCGCGGCCGTTTGCGCGGTCGCGCTCGCGTCGGTCGGCACGTCTTACGCCGCCACCTTCTACGTCGCCACCACCGGGACGGACAACGCGAACTGCGGCAGCTCGTCCGCGCCGTGCCGTCACATCCAGTTCGCGATCGACAAGGCCCAGAACGACGGCGACATCGTCCGCGTGAAGAACGGCACGTACGCCGAGTGCTTCATCGTCCCCACCCCCGGCTCGGGCTTGGCGCAGGTCACCGTGGAGTCCGACGCGTTCGCGACGGGCGCTCCCCTCGGAAGCGCGATCCTCGACGGCGCCGGCGTCTGTGATCTCGCGAGCGGTGCGGCCGGCCCCGTGGTGGTCGTCGTCGATCGCAGCGTGGTGCGCGGCTTCAAGATCCAGCACGGCGGCGACTCGGGCGTCTGGGGCTTCGGCGCGGTCGCCATCACGAACAACACGATCACCGGGAACTCCACGACCACGTACGCGGGCGGCATCTTCGCGTATACGGGCGCCTACATCAGCGCGGCCGACACCAAGCTCGCGATCAACGACAACACGATCTCGTCGAACACGTCGGTCGGAAGCGGCGGCGGCCTGTACGTGTTCGCCCCCGGCGTGGGGCTTCCGAGCTCCGTCGAGATCCGGAACAACACGTTGACCAACAACGTCGCCGGGCCCGACCCGGGTGACGGCGCCTTCGGAGCGTTCGGCGGCGCGATGACGATCTTCACGGACTCGCTCACGACCCTCGACACCGCCTCGGTCGTCATCACCAACAACACGATCGACGGCAACGCCGCTCACAAGTCGGTGGACGGATACCCGGCTTACGGCGGCGGCATCTTCGTCGCGACCGGGATCTACCTCGGCTACGGGACCGAGACCGTTGAGGTGGGCGACTTCGGCGCCGACAACGACAACGCCATCCGGAACAACACGACCGAGGGGTACGGCGGTGGCGTCTCGGTGAACTTGCAGCCCGGGATCGGTGCCGACCACACGATCAAGGTCGTCAACAACTTCTTCAGCAACAACAGCGGCGAGCGCGGCGGCGGCGGGGTCCACGGGTTCTTCCTGACGGGGGATCCGGACAACGGCGGGACCGGCACGCTCGAGATCACCGACAACACGGTCACCGGGAACCACGCCAGCGGGCTCCCCGGCTCCGGGGTCCTCGGCGGCGGGGGCATCTTCGCGGAGATGTACAGCCGGCGAACGCCGTTGCCCCAGGTGTCCTTCGAGATCGAGCGGAACAAGATCCAGAGCAACGACTCGAAGTCCATCGGCGGCGGGGTCTCCCTGTTCGCCTACTCCGACGACGACCCCGAGCAGAACGGCGTCGCGCTTCCCTCCGCGGCGAAGATCGATTTCCGGAACAACCTCGTCGCGCAGAACAGCGCGGTGAACCCCGGCACCGGCGGCGCGCGCGGCGGCGGCGTGTGGGCCGCGGGCCGAGCCTTCGGCGACCAGGCGGTCGCCACGATCGACCTCGATTTCTTGACGGTCGCCTCGAACCACACGGACTCGGGGGCCGGCGGGATCGAGCTCGAGGCCTATCCGGAGCTCGACGACCCCGGGAACACGATGGGATTCGTCGAGATCGAGCTCACGAACTCGATCATCACCGGCAACGAATTGATCGGAACCGGCGGCCCGATCACCCCGGGCGGCACCGTGAGCGTGGACGTGCGCTACAACGACGCCTTCGACAACGAGGGGGCCGACTGGGAAGCCAATCTCGGGGTGACCCCGGGGACCAACGGGAACATCTCCGTGGATCCCGGGCTCGACGCGCAATTCACGCCCCAGCTCTGCTCGGCCACGATCGATGCCGGCGATCCGGCGGCCCCGTTCGACGACGAGCCGCAGCCCAACGGCGGCCGCGTCAACATGGGCGAGCTCGGCGGCACCGCCAACGCGACGCGGACGCTGCCCGACTCCAACGGCGACGACATCGTCGACGGCGTCGACATCCTCAAGCTCGCGGTGGCGTTCGGCTCGTCCACCGGCGGCCCCCGATACGACCCCGCCGTGGATTTCGACGGCGACGGCAACAACGACGGCAGCGACCTCTCGTACCTGGCGTCCATGTACGCCCGCTCCTGCCCCTAGGAGATTTCGATGCGGATCCGACGCACGTCCCAACGTCTCGCCGTCGCGGCCTTGATCGCGCTCGCGGTCACCGCTCTTCCCTCCTGCGGAGGCGGGAGCGACGGCGGCTCCGGAGGCACGAGCACCACGGCCACGTTCACGCCGGACAATCCCACGCCCGGGACGAACACGATCGCCATGCTCGCCGGCGGGTCGACCGGTGCCGCCTTCAACGTCCGGATCACGGTCACCGGCGTCAACGACATGCTGGGTGCGGCGTTCCGTGTGACGTACGACCCGATCGCGCTCCAGTTCGCCGGGATGGACGATACGACATCGCTCCTGCGTCAGGGCGGTGTCCCGAACGACCACCTCACCTTCGTCGAGAACCACACCGCGGTCCCGGGGGAGATCATCATCACGGCGGCCCGGCTCGATCCGGTGGCCAGCGGCACCGTGGACGTCGGCCCGACCGCGGACCTCCTCGTCCTGAACTTCAGCGCGCGGCGCGCGATCGCGGCGGGCGACGCGGGAGGCTTGCTCGGGTTCAACGCCACGCCGCAGCTCACGGTTTGCGGCACCCCGACGACCTGCGCTGCCGCCGGCGGCCTCACGTGGTCGGGCGGCGCGGTCACGGCCCACTAAGCGCGTGAACTGGGTTCAGCTCCTCCTCCGCTGGCTGCACGTCCTTCCCGCGGTCATCGCGGGCGGAGCGACGATCTACGCGGCGATCGCGCTCGTCCCGATCTTCGGCGCGCTGTCCGACGAGGCGCGCGCGATCCTTCGCGAGCGCGTCGCGTCACGCTGGCGGCCTGTGGTGGCGATCTGCATCGTGCTGCTGCTGGGGAGCGGCCTCGCCAACTTCCTGCTCTTCCAGTCGAAGCTGCATCACGGCCAGCCTCTCTACCAGGGTCTCTTCGGGGTGAAGTTCCTCGCCGCGATGGGCGTGTTTTTCATCTCGTCGGCGCTCGCGGGCCGGTCGGCCGCGCTCCAGCCGATGCGCGACCGGATGACGCTGTGGGTCCCCGTCAACGCGGCCCTCGTCGTCCTGATCGTCCTGATCTCCGGGATCCTGAAGAACATCCCGGTCTCGCCCTAGAAAAAATTTGGGCTCGCGGGAGGGGGGACACCCGCGAGCCCGGCACAGAGGAGGGTTGGTCCAGGTCGGAGTTGGGTTGAGCACCGATCCGGACAGCATGAGATACGTGCGATACCCCCCAACGGTTGACGAGAAAATCGGGGGCGCGCTGTATTTCCTCCGCGAGGGAAAAAAAAGGCACGCGAAGCGGTCGCCCCGCGTGCCCTAGTGGTTGGGGAGGTCGCTTCTGTTTTACCCCTCCCCGCGCGACTTGGAAAGACCCCGTCGCCGGATTTGCGGCGTGATGGCAGCAAGGAGCTCCTCGGCGGCCGCCGGCAGGGGCACCCCGTTCCGGCTGGCCACGGCATAGACCAGCGGAGCGACGCCCCGGAGCCTCCATCGCGCGATCCCCGGGGGCGCCGCCTCCCCCTCGAAGGCGACCGCGGGGGCGAGGCCCCAGCCCAGCCCCGCGCTCACGAATCGATGGACGAGCGAGAGGTTCCCGACCTCCACGGCCGGCCGGAACGGCACGCCGGCGGCCTCGAACGCGTCTTCCAGGTGCCGGCGAAAGGCGGAGCCCTGCTGGAGCGTCACGAGGCGACGGTCCCGCAGGGAGGCGACGGTGACGGAACGGGCGCTCCCGCGCGCGGGTTTCGGCGCGAGGACGATCACGGGACTCTCGAGGAGGGGGCGGATCGCGATCCCCGTCGATCCTTCCGCCGCCCGGCGCGCCACCAGCGCCAGGTCGATCTCCCCCACGCGGAGGCTTTCCAGGAGCCGCGGCGCCGGGCCTTCGACGAGCCGGACCGAAAGATGAGGCTCACGCTCCAGCAATCGCGAGAGCGTCGCGGGGAGGAGGTGGCGCCCCAGGGCGTCGCCCGCCCCGATGCGGAGCTCCCGGGCCGGGACGACGGGGAGTCCGGCGGCGGTCTCGAGGGCTCGGACGGCGCCGAGCGCCGTCTCGGCCAGCGGCAGCAGGCGGGCGCCTTCGGGGGTGAGGGCCATCCCCCGGGCTTGGCGCCGGAAGAGCTTCGTCCCCCACCCGCGCTCGAGCGCGGCGAGGCGCGCGGAGAGGCTCGGCTGGGTGCGGTGGAGCTCGCCGGCCGCGCGGACGAGGCTCCCGAGGCGCGCGACCGCCACGAACGTGCGGAGCGAGTCCAGATCGGTCACGGGCCCATGGTATCGGTAGCTCCAATATCGTCAATCACCAAAATCGATTTGAGCGATGTGTCGCGCCGCGCTAACCTCCCCGCATGGTCCATCGCATCGAGATCGCTCCGAAGCCCGGCCTGCGCGACGCGCGCGGGTCCTCCCTGACCGCGTCGGTGCGCGAGGTCCTCGGACTGACCGTGGCGCGCGCCCGCACGCGCGACGTGTACCGGATCGACGCCGCCCTCACCTCCGAGGAAGCGACGAAGGTCCTTCACGAGTTCGTGGACCCGGTCGCCCAGGAGGGCGCCCTCGGACGGCTCGACGACGGCCCGTTCGACGTCGCGATCACCGTGGGCTACAAGCCCGGCGTGACCGACCCGGTCGGACGGTCCGCGCGGGTCTGCGTCGAGGACACGATCGGCCGGCCGCTGGCGGCGGACGACGCCGTCTACACCTCCACCCTGTACCTCTTCGACGGGATCGGCCGCCGCGAGGCGGAGCGGATCGCGGTCGAGCTGCTCGCGAACCCGGTGATCCAGACCATCCGCGTCGAGGACGCCGCGGCCTGGCGCGCTTCGGAGCCCGACCTCTCGGTGCCGAAGGTGGCCGCCCACACGCGGCCCACGGTCGAGTCGATCGACCTGTCGGGCTCCGACGAGGCGCTCCTCGAGCTGTCGAAGGGGCGCCTGCTCGCGCTGTCCCTCGCCGAGATGCGGGCGGTTCGCGACCACTTCCGTGACGCGGGGCGGGCGCCGACCGACGTCGAGCTCGAGTGCCTCGCGCAGACGTGGAGCGAGCACTGCAAGCACAAGATCTTCAACGCCACCGTCACGTATCACGAGCCGGCCCGTCCGCCCCAGACGATCCGGTCGCTCTTCGCGACCCACATCAAGGGCGCGACCGAGGCGATCGACCGCGCGGTCCGCGACCGCGAGGGGCGCTCCTGGCTCGTCAGCGTCTTCCACGACAACGCGGGGGTCATCGCCTTCGACGAGCGGGACCACCTCGTCTTCAAGGTCGAGACGCACAACTCGCCGTCGGCCCTCGATCCGTACGGCGGCGCCATCACGGGGATCGTCGGCGTGAATCGCGACCCGTTCGGCACCGGCCGCGGGGCGGAGCTCCTCGCCAACGTCTGGGGGTACTGCTTCGCGTCCCCCTTCCACGACGGCGCGCGTCCGGCCGGGCTCCTCCATCCGAGACGCATCCGCGACGGCGTGCATCACGGGGTCATCGATGGCGGCAACCAGAGCGGCGTCCCCTACGGGCGCGGCTGGGAGCTCTTCGACGACCGGTTCCTCGGAAAGCCGCTCGTGTTCTGCGGCACCGTCGGGAAGCTCCCGGTGACGATCGCCGGGCGCCCGGGGGAGGAGAAGGGCGCGCGTCCCGGCGATCTCATCGTCATGGCCGGGGGACGCATCGGCGCCGATGGGATCCACGGCGCGACGTTCTCGTCGGCGGCGCTCGACGAGTCGGCGCCGATCCAGGCGGTGCAGATCGGCGATCCGATCACCCAGAAGAGGATGTTCGACTTCCTCCTCGAGGCGCGCGACCGCGGCCTGTACTCCTCGATCACCGACAACGGCGCCGGCGGCCTCTCGTCGTCGGTCGGGGAGATGGCCCGCGGCCCCGGCGGGGCCAAGCTCGATCTCGCGAAGGCGCCCCTGAAGTACGCCGGCCTCGCGCCGTGGGAGATCCTGGTCTCGGAGGCGCAGGAGCGGATGACGCTCGCGGTGCCCCCCTCCTCGATCGACGCGTTCCTGGAGCTCGCCCGTCTCCGCGAAGTGGAGGCGAGCGTGCTGGGCGCGTTCACCGATTCCGGCGTCCTCCACGTCACCTACGGCGAGGAGACGGTGGCGCGCCTCGCGATGGATTTCCTCCACGAGGGCGACCCCGACCTGAACCTCCTCGCGCGATGGGAGCCGGTCACGTTCGACGAGCCGCCCGGACCCGCGCCCGCGGACCTCGCCGCCGCCCTGACGGCCCTCGTCGCGCGCCTCAACCTCGCCTCCGGCGAGGAGATGGCGCGCCACTACGACCACGAGGTCAAGGGGCTCACGGTCGTGAAGCCGTGGGTCGGTGCCGCGTCGGACGTCCCGGCGGAGGGGACGGTCTTCCTCGTCCGCCACGGGACCCGCCGGGGGTACGTGCTCTCCGACGGCGTGAACCCGTTCTATGCGGACATCGACGCGCACGCGATGGCCCAGGCCGCCGTCGACCTCGCGGTGCGGCGGCAGATCTGCGCGGGCGCGCGTCCCGATCGGATCGCGATCCTGGACAACTTCTGCTGGCCGGACCCGGTCGGCTCGCCCCACAAGATGGCCCAGCTCGTCCGCGCCTGCCGCGGTCTCGACGAGCTCGCCCGCGCGTACGGGACGCCCCTCGTGTCGGGCAAGGACTCGATGAAGAACGACTCCACGATGGGCGGGGTGACGATCAGCATCCCCCCGACGCTCCTCGTGTCGGCGATCGGCTGGATCGACGACGTCACGAGCGCCGTCACCCTCGACCTCAAGGAAGCCGGCGACGCGGTCTTCGTCCTGGGGACGACGCACGACGAGACGGGCGGCAGCGAGTACTTCCGCTGGCTCGGTGCTCGCGCCGGCTTGCAGGCTCCGCTCGGGGAGGCGGCCCCCTACGTCGGGAACAAGGTCCCGCGCGTCCGCGCGGGCGAGGCGCTCCCGCTCTACCGGGCGCTGGCGGAGGCGATCCGGCGCGGTCTCGTGCGATCCGCGGCGGCCCCGGCCCTGGGCGGTTTCGCGCTCGCCGTCGCGCGCTCCGCGATGGCGGGGGAGCTCGGCGTCGATCTCGACCTCACGGCGTGCCCGGATCTCGCCGCCCTCCCGCCCGACGTCGCGCTCTTCTCGGAGTCCACGGGCCGGTTCCTGATCACGGCCGCCGAAGGCGACGCGCCCGCGATCGAGGCGCTGTTCTCCGGCCTCGCCTGCCGCCGCATCGGCCGCGTCACGGCCGAGCGACGGATCCGCGTGGCCTCGGGGACGGTCAGGCTCGTCGATGCCGACCTCGACGCCTTGAAGGCCGCGTACAGGGGGGCGCTCTCCCATGCCTGATCCGCGCGTCCTCGTGATCACGGGCCTCGGATTGAACTGCGAGGTCGAGACGGAGACGGCTTTCGCGCGCGCCGGTGCCGCCCCCGAGCGCGTGCACCTCCTCGATCTCCTCCACCCGGAGAGGGGGAAGCGCATCGCGGACTATCCGATCCTCGCCTTCGTGGGCGGATTCTCGTTCGGCGACCACCTCGGCGCGGGGTCGGTCTTCGCCAACAAGATCCGCTGGCGCCTCTACGACGACCTGCTGTCGTTCGTCGAGCGCGGCGGCCTCGTCCTGGGGGTGTGCAACGGGTTCCAGACGATGGTCCGCCTCGGCATCCTCCCCGGCCTCGACGGCGACTACAAGACACCGCGCGCCGCGCTCGTCCCGAACGACCGCCCCGGATACCGCGACGCGTGGGTGACCGTTCGATTCGATCCGGCGTCGCCTTGCGTTTGGACGCGCGGGCTCTCCACGATGGAGCTCCCGTCGCGGCATGGGGAGGGGAAGTTCGTCACCCCGCCGGAGGTGCGCCGGCGCCTCGAAGACGAGCATCTGATCGCGGCCCGCTACGTCGGCGCCGACGGCGCGCCGACCGAGGAGTGGCCCGCCAACCCGAACGGCTCCGAGGGCGGGGTCGCGGGGATCTGCGACCCCTCCGGACGGATCTTCGGTCTCATGCCGCACCCCGATGCCTATCTGGAGCCGTTCCACCATCCGCGCTGGACGCGGACCAAGCTGGCCGGCCCGCTCCCCGACGAGGGGGACGGGATGCGCATCTTCCGGAACGGGGTCGCGGCCGCGCGCTAGCCCTTCTCCTCGCTCATGAAGCCGACGAGGTGCCCGTCGGGGTCGAGGAGGAAGGCAAGCCACAGATCGGCGTGTGGGA
>Ga0068859_100007120_pt1 | contig 11351 bp, 8 predicted proteins | sample KBSSwiS22_FD_66585 | JGI IMG/M metagenome (GOLD analysis project Ga0068859, IMG submission 66585) | Switchgrass rhizosphere microbial communities from Kellogg Biological Station, Michigan, USA - KBS Switchgrass S2-2 | ecosystem: Host-associated > Plants > Roots > Rhizosphere > Soil ... | reverse complement strand
TAACACCCATGTTGCTATAGCAACTAAAAGGTAGAGCACTTTATAAAATATGCTACTCACATCCGTTTTATAATTCATAGAAATTTTAGCCAGTATAAAAATGAAAGATAAAAGCAGCCCGCCAATACCTATAATGCTAATGAGTAACAGGAATTCCGGCTCAAATTGCTGGTTGGGAAATACTACTGCACATAACAGTAGAAAAAAGCCCCGGCAGATAAGAAAGAAATAGATGATGCCGGCACAAAAAAGAAATACCCCCTGCTGAAAAACAGGAGTATAATAGATAGCCTTAATAGCCGCATGCAAAGTTTGTGTGCGCTGTACTTTTGTTTGCAGCGAATTGATAATAAAAAATCGGATAAAGAAAAATACCGCTCCGTAAATAATAAGGGAAAGGAATAACATGCCGTACGTTTTGTTATTTCAAATATTTACACTTTTCTTTTACTCAACTTGTCTTCTTTAAGATCATAAAAAAGAGGCGCACTTTTCACCTCCGGCTCCCAACCAGCTTGTAAAGCCTGCCTGATAATTAATTCCACATCCTTAGGTTTTACTACTTTCAAATTTAGTCCATCAGTATAAGGAAATTCAACCCACATCTTATTAATATCCGTATCAAAATAAACTTCAATACGGCTTCCTTTTATCCCTTCTTTTTCCGCAACGAATACATTATAACCATTGTTTGGTCTAACTAGCCAACGATATGCAGCAGCATCGATTGTAATAGTCCTCGTTTTCTTTTTAGCCATCAGTTTATATTAATCGGCCAGGTATTAATCAAATATACAGCACCCGTTAGTATTTATTTGTTGCTGGTTTAGAAATCAGATGAGCAAGAAGTGTTTGCAAGTGCCCTTATCGACTTTAAATTTATAGAAAAAAACATTAACTTCAATCTCAATTTAACCTAAGCTGCCATGCCCATTTTTATGGATGTACATATTCTGCCCGGCGTAAAAGCAAGGGATGTTGCCCAGGCACACGTGATGGACATGATGCACCAGGAAGAATACCAGTGCAAGTGCATGACGTACTGGATAGACGAAGACCGGGAAAGTGTTTTCTGCCTTATAGATGCGCCTACTAAAGAGGCGGTGGAAGAAATGCACAGCAAAACGCATGGCCTTATCCCCAGCAAGGTAATTGAGGTAAAGAGCAACATTGTAGAGTCCTTTTTAGGCAGAATTTACGATCCCACTAATGCAGAGATTACTGATGATGGTTTAAAAGTTTTCAGCGATCCTTCGTTTCGCATTTTGCTGGTAACTAAAGTAACTGACCCCATTTTATTGATGCATAAACTGGGACCGGAAAAAGCTGGTGAATTACTGCAACAGCATAATGAGATCATTAAAAAAAACCTGCAGCATTTTGGCGGCAGCGAAGTGGAACATGGCGGTACAGAATTCATCATTTCCTTTACTTCGGCAAGTACGGCTGTATCCTGCGCACTCGCCATCCTGGAAGGCATAAAGACTGCCGGTGGAACAGATCTTGATTTCAGGATCGGCATCAATGCAGGTGAGCCAGTTGAAAAAAGTAATAAGTTATTTGGTGACACACTGCAACTTGCCGGAAATATATGTTCTGTTGCGGCCAATATGCAGGTAGCCGTTACCGGTACCGTGAAAGAGCTGGTGTTAAAAGATCATTTTCAAAACCGGGCAAATAATATTTTTACTTTACCGGCACCCGACGAAACCCTGCTGGAATTATTATATACCAAACTGGAAGAGAACTGGCAGGATGCCGAGTTTGATATCACCAACTATTGCCAGGCAATGGCCATGAGCAATTCTCAATTATACAGGAAAACTGTTTCGCTTACAGGTTTATCTCCTAATTTATTTTTAAAAGACTTTCGGCTTGAAAAAGCAAAAGAGCTAATGAAAAAAAAGCGTTACAGCATTTCTCAAATAACATTCGAATCCGGGTTCTCCAGCCCATCTTATTTTACCAAATGTTTTAAAAAGAAATATGGCTTGCTGCCTATGGCCTATCTCGACCTTGTTCACTAACGCTTATATCCCTGGTTGAATTTTACTACTTATTGAACGATTTGTTTCAGGTGTGTTACCATTTTTTGAATGATTTGTTACAGCCTTTGGCCTTGTGCTGTAATTATCTTTGAGCATCTTCTCACTTAAAACAAATTTTATGAAACTTATCATTAAAAACCTTGCGTTACTGGCTGCATTCTTATTTTTTACTGCTTATGCTTCACAGGCGCAAACAACTCCTGCAACAAATAATTCATCAACTAAAAACACAACAACAATGAAAACCTATCTCATTGAAAGAGACATTCCCGGCGCCGGCAAATTAACTCCGGAACAATTAAAAGCTATCTCACAAACTTCCTGCACTGTACTTAAAGAAATGGGACCAAAGATCCAATGGATCCAAAGCTATGTAACAGGCGATAAAATATTTTGTGTGTACAAAGCCGAAAGTGAAGAACTGATAAGGGAACATGCAAAAAAAGGTGGTTTCCCTGCTAATGTTATTACAGAGGTTGGTACTATTATAAGCCCGGCTACTGCTAACTAATAGCAAACCGGTTGGCATTGATACAAAAGCCTGTTGTTATACAGGCTTTTGTATTTATTCAAATCAAAACTGATGATTGCAGGTATTAACAAAGGCCTGAACTAAAAGCTCATCGTCTTTTAATGCTTGTTATAGTGACCATTTTAGGTAAAGGTGGTGCACAAAAACAACTAAAATCCTTATTGCTTTTTACATAACATACATTTACGGCAAGACCTTCCACCCTGTATTCAGCAGCAAGGTTTTCAGGATACTCCGGTTTTACACCGGCACTATCATCTACTGATAAGTACCACCCTACTCCATCTGCGGCAGGGTCGCCGCCATACTTCACCACCGCTGTGGCGCATGTTGCGTTATCGACTGTATTATTTTTTTTGCACGATGCAGTTATTGCTGCTACAATTACGAGTATAAGGATTATCTTTTTCATAATTAATTTGACAACGCATTTATTAATACCGTTGCATTCATTTATATTTTTTAGTTGCTGATGAGAAAGTGAGGCTATGGCAGAGATCAATATATATATACCCGTGCTTGCTGCAGAAAAACACCGGTGACAAAGGGAAAAACAATGCAGAGCCGCTTATCTTTGTATCTGTAACGACCTTGTTATTCTTGCATCTTTATCATTTTTAGTTCTTAAAATTACATTGCTATGGCTACTAAAAAATTAACCGACCTGCTCGGCAATAAAGCTGAGTACCTGCTTAATCACCAGTCAAAAACAATATCTAAAGACTTGCTTCATTTACCCGGTCCCGATTTTATCGATCGCACCTGGGCCAATAGCGACCGCAATCCGCAAGTGCTGCGCAACCTGCAACAATTATACAATACCGGAAGATTAGCCGGCACCGGTTATCTTTCCATATTACCTGTTGACCAGGGTATTGAACATAGTGCTGGCGCATCGTTTGCAAAAAATCCCATTTATTTTGATCCTGAAAATATTATTACCCTGGCTATTGAAGGCGGTTGCAATGCTGTGGCCACCACTTATGGCGGATTAGGATTCTTATCAAGAAAATATGCGCATAAGATCCCCTTTATTGTAAAGGTGAACCACAATGAATTTCTCACCTACCCTAATAAATTCGACCAGGTAATGTTTGCTTCGGTTAAACAAAGCTGGAACCTTGGTGCTGCTGCCATTGGTGCTACTATTTATTTTGGCAGCGATGAATCCACCCGCCAACTGCAGGAAGTAAGCCGTGCTTTTGAAATGGCGCACGAACTGGGTATGGCTACTATTTTATGGTGCTACTTAAGAAATCCTGCTTTTAAAAAAGATAAAGACTATCATGTTTCTGCCGACCTAACGGGACAGGCTAACCATTTGGGTGTTACTATTGAGGCAGACATCATTAAACAAAAATTACCGGAGAATAATGGTGGTTACCTGGTATTGAATACCAAAGAATCTGCTTATGGCAAAACGGATAATCGCATTTATGATGTATTAACCAGCGACCACCCTATTGATCTGTGCCGCTACCAGGTGGCCAATTGTTATATGGGCCGGGCCGGACTTATTAATTCCGGCGGCGCTTCATCGGGTGCAGGTGACATGGCTGAAGCGGTAACTACAGCAGTGATCAATAAAAGAGCTGGCGGCATGGGACTGATCAGTGGCCGCAAAGCATTTCAGCGCCCTATGCAGGAAGGTGTGGCAATATTGAATGCGATACAGGATGTGTACCTGGATAAGGAGATTACGATTGCGTGAGTAATATTGTATTGGATAAAAACAAACCCGGTAGTTGCCTGAATTTTGCAAGAGAATTATTCTTCACCCCAATCTAAATAATAAATATCATCTACTCTTATTCAGGTAAGCTGTTACTGGCTTTTCAATAAATTTATAAATAAGGTAGGCTATTGCAAGAGAAAAGATAACTGCAATAACAATAAATAATTCAGGGATACCAATACCCGAACGCCGCCATAAAGCAGCAGCAAACATGATACAAAAAATGTGAGAAAGATATGCCGAGTAAGAAAGGTTGCCGATAGTTATCAACAGCGGAGTTACTTTAAGCCGGTTATTTTTCTCCAATAATACTAAACCCGTAACCAATAAAAAAGATGGAATGCCCCATTTAATTACTCTTGTAAAACTAAGACTACCATTCCAGGTGTAGCCTTCTTCACTAATATTACCAAAGCCATAAATTATTGAATATAGCATTAATGCAATGCCTGTTACTATGCATATATAAATAACGCCGTTTGGAATTTTAACAGTCCCCAAATAAAGATGACCACATATGCAGCCCAGTAAAAATTCCAGGATAATTGGATTGGAGAGAAACTTAAAGTGCACTTCAGTATTATGCGGAAAAACAAAACCTGCAATTACAAATACAAAAAGTGCAATAGAAACAGGAATATAAGGCCGCTTTTTTGTAAAGAATAATGCAGCTGTAAACGCCAGGTAAAAATAGAATTCAAAAGCTAAGGTCCACCCCAAAAAAATAATAGGACCGGCATTATACCCGGAAGTAAATAACGGAACAACAGTAATTGTTTCCAGGATCTCTGCAAATTTTACAGGGGGCCAAAAAGGAGTAAAAGAAATGATCCAGCAAAAAATAGATATTGCCCAGTAAAGAGGTAATATCCTGGTGCAACGCCTTAAAAAAAATTGTTTTGCTGTTATTGATTTGTCTGCTGTTATCACAGTCATAATAACCCCGCTGATAACAAAAAAAATATCAACTCCAATAGCCCCAAAATTTTCAAAGTGGTAAAACGAAGCTATATAGTTATGCCCAAAAATAGCGGCGCTGTCAATGGCATGGGCAACAATCACCAATGTTACAGCCAGGCCACGCAGTAATTGCAGCGATTGAATGGTTTTAGGCGGGTTCATGGTACTACAATATATTTTTCTTGATGCTTCAGATAGTTGCTATACAATTTTTAAACAAAAAAAAGTAGTAATTAAATAAGTTGAATGTGATTCCCGCGGTAAATTGACTTCATATTGTGTAATTTTACAAATATTTTTTTATACCAGGTCCATACAGTTGCTAATAATGAATATTTCCCAAAAATCTTTAAAGAGTATACTATGGATTGCATTACTAATAAGCAGCATTATATTGCTTATTACAGCGGTTAACCGGGATTTGATATACAAGCAGGATTACAATTCCGACCTCAGGAACAGAGTTGTTGGCGCAAGGTTGATACAAGACGGGAAATCTCCTTATTTCTACAAATGGAAAACTTCAGATGGTACCAGGTATTATGATCCCGGTGGATTTAGTGATGCTAAAGCATCAGTCATTACCAGCTCTCCCTTTTTCAACACGTTACTTATACCCATTTGTAATTACACTGAATCCGCAATTGCCAATATTTGGCTTTGCCTGGAATATATACTATTTGCAACAATAGTATTGATAGCAATTAGTTTTTGTAAAGACCCGGTAACAAAATTTGCTGTTATTGTAATTGCGCTCGCATTCCTGTTTACTGATGCCTGGAAATACCATGTAAGCATTGGCGAGATGTATATTATAATCCCTTTTTTATTATCTGTTTTTACCTATTTATTGTACCGTGCACAAACCAATACCATTTATTTTATCTGTGGTGTATTGGCTATTTCTATGGTACTGATCAAACCCAATTTTATAGTTTTCTTTCTTCCCTTATTACTTTTACTAAAAGGATTGAGTATAAAGAAAATCGTAGCTCTCTTTGCTCCGGCTGGTATAGCTTTTATACTGATCTGCAGCAATTCCTTTGAAAGACAATTATGGAGTGATTATTTTGCAGCCATAAAAATTCACATCCAGGTTCACCAGGGAGAGCCTTATGAAAAAATCGCCTATGAACAAGACCCAAAATATGCAGAATGGGAAGGCATATCAATGAAGGCGTCAAATTTTTTGAAGCCCGAAATGTCAATAACTCCTAAATCAGAAAATGGTAATTTTTTTGTTATATTCAGGATGCTCACTCATAAAAAAATTAGTACAATGGCTTTGCTTACAGCAAGCGGTAGTCTTATTATTGCCCTGTTTGCTTTTTTCTATATAAAGTCAAAAAAAATACTGGTTAATAAAACTGATATCAAATATTTGGTATTACTCGGTTTTTGTTTTTATATGATAACGGATCTTTTTTCACCGGTCTACCGGCATCAGTATTATACACTGCAATGGATGTTTGCTGTACTTCTCTTTTTTAGCATCTCCTCAAAAAAATATTTTTTCAGTATTTTAGTGGCAACTGGTGTTTTTCTAAATATGATAAATACTGATGAAATAAAAATGGAACATACCATCGGTGAATATCTTATTCTATTTTCATTGATCATTTTTTCTTTTGCTTATTTTAAACAACGCCAACTTGAAAACTAAAATAGCAGTTATCATCGGTGCCGGACCTGCCGGGTTAACTGCCGCATACGAATTACTAACTACAACGGAGTATAAGCCTGTAATAATTGAGGCGGATAAGCAAGCAGGTGGATTGTCAAAAACCGTTGACTACAAAGGCAATAAAATTGATATTGGCGGGCACCGTTTTTTTTCCAAATCCCAAAGAGTTCTGGAATGGTGGTTAAAGTTTTTGCCGCTTAATGATGAATCGGTAAATAAAACTATTACCATTCAATATCAAAATAAAGAGTCTCAAATATCTAACGCCGGGCATTTACAGCATGAGGATAAAGTAATGCTTTTAAGGCCTCGTAAATCACGAATATTATTTCAAAGGAAATTTTTTGACTACCCTTTAAAACTTAATTTAAAAACTTTCCAAAACCTTGGCGTTGTTAAATTGTTTCGGGCAGGGCTTTCTTATTGTTATGCAAGGTTGTTTCCGTATAAAGAAGAAAAGGATCTTGCACAATTTTTCAGAAACAGGTTTGGTAAAGAACTCTACCTTACTTTTTTTAAGGATTATACAGAAAAGGTATGGGGTGTACCCTGTGAGAACATTCCGGCAGAATGGGGAAGACAGCGCATAAAAGATCTAAGTATCACAAAAGTATTTGCCAATGCTTTTCGTTCTTTTTTTGTAAAGGATACAAGCCTTACCCAGCAGGATAAAAGCACCAGCCTTATTGAGCAATTTCTATATCCAAAATATGGCCCGGGACAAATGTGGGAAACAGTTGCTGAAGAAGTTATACGCCTGGGAGGTAAAATATTGTATAATAAAGATGTTACCGGTATACACTTTAATGATGCCGGAGCAATTGAGTTTTTAGAAACGACTGATGTTTTAAATAACAGTAAAGAAATAATAAAAGGAGATGTTTTCTTTTCCTCTATGCCCATTAGAACATTGGTTAAAGGCAGCCAGAATATTAAAATTCCGGAAAGCGTTATCACCATTGCGTCGGGGTTAGCGTACAGGGATTTTTTAATTGTAGGCTTGTTACTGGATAAACTACTTGCAGAAGAAAAAAGCACTTCGAAAAAATTAATAACCGACAATTGGATCTACCTGCAGGATAAAGGAATAAAAGCAGGGCGCCTGCAGATCTTTAACAACTGGAGCCCTTTTATGGCAAACGACCCAAACAAAACCTGGATGGGAGTTGAGTTTTTTTGCAGTGAGGAAGAATCATTCTGGCAACAAAGTGATGAGCAGATCATTCAGCATGCTATAAAGGAAATGAACAGTATTGGTTTGATTGAATATAAAGATGTACAGGATGCGGTTGTTTTAAAGGTACTTAAAGCCTACCCTTCTTACTATGGTTACTACAGCCAGTTTAGCGAAGTTAAATCATGGCTTAACAGTATCTCCAATTTATATTGTATTGGACGCAATGGGATGCACAAGTATAATAACAGTGATCACAGTATGCTTACTGCGATGGAAGCGGTGTTGCATTTAAAAAATGGCGGCAATAAAAATACTATCTGGGATATTAATACCGAGGAAGATTATCATGAGGAGGCGTTGTAGCGTCAGGAAGTTAAGGATGTGGCTTAAAAATAATGCTCAATGTTCAACGCTCAATGTTCAATGTTCAATGAAAATGCAGTGCATTTATTGCCTGAAGTTTCATTTTCAGAAAAGCCTTTCGGGGTCACTTACTATGCATTTCTATTGAACATTGAGCGTTGAACATTGAGCATTGAATATTTTCTCCTAACTTAATAAGATTGTCCAGCATATTCATAAGAAATTCTATTTCCACAATTAATTTAAAGCTTAATTTAGGTTTGTGTTTCAAGCAAATTAAACGCCCAATTTAGTAACGATTGCAGAATATTAAGCTTGCAGAATTGGGATCACCTATTCCTATTAAAATAACGGACTAAAAGCCAGGTGCCTGTGCAACTGATTGTAACAATTTTTTTGTTGCGATCAATTGTACAGGCAGATGATATTATTATTGGAGCCAAATCAGTTACAATGTTAACAGGTTGGCATCAACAATTGCGTATAAGCATTTCAGTTATGTCTTTAAACTGGTACAACTGATTGTTTACCCGGATTACTAAATAAATTTTTTATCAAATATTCTAAATAAAAACAAGCGGCCTGATATGAAAAAGAATCTACTGATTGCAACTATGCTGCTAACATTCGGTTTTGCACAAGCACAAACATCGATAGTTGTTGACCCCAATGCGAGGCAACAAACTATGAAAGGTTTTGGTGTTTCACTATGCTGGTGGGCCAATCTAATGGGCAACTGGGGCGATCCTACTATCACCGATATATGCACATCACTTACCGATGCCAATGAGTTAAACATGAATTTATTCCGTTTTAATATTGGCGGTGGCGAAAATCCTGCACATCATCACATGCGCACTGATGGCGGTGATATGCCCGGTTACAAACCAACACGGGCAGGCGGCTACGACTGGACAGCAGATGCCAATCAACGAACCGTTTTAAAAAAATTATATGCCCTTAAACCCGGTGCTATTTACGAAGCATTTTCCAATTCACCTCCATACTGGATGACAAATAGCGGCTGCGCTGCCGGTAGCGTTGCTGGTAATACAGATAATTTGCAAAGTACAGACTTTGGCACTTTTGCCAGCTATCTTACTGAAGTAGTAAAGCATTATCATGATGTGGAAGGCGTTACATTCTCTAAGTTAGAACCGTTTAATGAATGCTTTTCCACCTGGTGGACAGCGAATAGCGGTAACCAGGAAGGTTGTTATTTTTCACAAGCAAGCCAGAATTCACTTATCAATAGAGTGTATGATTCTCTAAATACAAAAGGCATGCTTTCGTACTGCAAGTTAACTGCAATGGATGGCAACAGCATTGATGAAACATTAAGTGGATTGAACGGCTATGTTTCCGCAGGTGTTATAAGCAGGTTAGACTTTATATCCACCCACTCTTATGCCGGCTCACAACGTACTCAATTGTATAATGCTGCAACCGCACAAGGAAAAGAAGTTTGGCAAACAGAAAGTGGACCATTAGGGGTAAGCCAGACTGGCATCGATAATAAATTAGTGATGGCCAGCCGTATTGTAAGTGACCTTAAAGACATGCAGGCGGTTATATGGTGCGATTGGCAGGCTGTGGCAGTGTATGATCAAAATTGGGGGTTATATTCTTGTGATACTGCCAATCACTGGTATGGCAGAGGTTCAGGATATTATGTTAGAAAACAGTTTTCAAAATATATAAAGCCCGGTTACACTATTATTAACAGTACCGGCAATACAATATCTGCGCTTAACCCCGCCAACAATGAACTGGTGGTGGTATTGGTGAATCCGGCAACCAGCGCAGTGTCTTACAAAATTGACTTGAATTTATTTGCATCAGCAGGTGCATCCGCAGCTGCTTACCGTACCTCAAATACCGAAAATTGTGTTACGCTTGCAAGCATCGGAATCACCAATAATATGGTTAGCTATACTGCACCGGCGCAATGTGTTACTACCTTTGTAATTCCTGTTGTAGTAGCCGGAAACCCAATCCTTGATGGTCAGTACAAATTAACAGCCAAACACAGCGGTAAAGTAATGTCTGTAGCAGGATATTCATCATCAGATGGAGCAATTATTGAGCAGTGGGACTGGTTAGGCTTATCACAGGGTAACGAAGAATTTAATGTGGTGTTAACATCAACTGGTTATAAGATTACGCCTTCTTACAACAGTAAAGTGTTATCTGTAGATGGCAGCAGCCTGAGCAACGGTGCATTGATCAAACAGTGGTCAGATTTACAGGCCCCCAGCCAGCGCTATAGCATAATTGATGCAGGTGGCGGCTATTACCGCATTGTAGCGAGGAACAGCGCCAAATGTCTTGCTGTAACCGGCGCAGGAATGAACAATGGTGATGATGTTGTACAGTGGGAATGGCTGAATGCTGATAATTTTAAATGGAACTTTACATTAACAACCGAACCGGCATCGGTAAACGCAAAAGTAATTTTACAAGGTGCATGGAATGGCACAGCTATGAATACAACACTAAAATCATTGAGTTTATTGCCGGCAACAGATCCTTATGGTACAAATACAACTCCATCAGTAAGTCCCAATGCCACGGCTGCACAAGTAGTGGATTGGGTGCTTATAGAATTGAGGGATGCAAATACGCCGTCAACTATTATTGCTTCCAAAGCAGCTTTTGTACTGGCTGACGGAAGTGTGGTGGACACCAATTACACACAGCCGGTAAAATTCCCTGGTATTCCCCCGGGTGGTAATTATTATGTGGCTGTAAAACATCGCAATCACTTAGGTGTACGTTCGTCAGCTACAGTTTCCGTGTTGGCAGGCATTCCCGGAATAATTGATTTTACCACAGCACAGAGCCAGGCAAAC
>Ga0068859_100007117_pt1 | contig 11354 bp, 9 predicted proteins | sample KBSSwiS22_FD_66585 | JGI IMG/M metagenome (GOLD analysis project Ga0068859, IMG submission 66585) | Switchgrass rhizosphere microbial communities from Kellogg Biological Station, Michigan, USA - KBS Switchgrass S2-2 | ecosystem: Host-associated > Plants > Roots > Rhizosphere > Soil ... | reverse complement strand
TCGAGCAGCTGCAGGTCCGCCTCGGTGCCGCGTCCGACCACGTTGCTGCCTACGCGCAGCGCGATGCGCTCGTCGGTCTCGTCGACCAGCAGCACGGCCTGGACTGCGCGGGGCTGCGCCGGCGGTTGGGGCTGTGGCGCCTGGGACTGCAGCGGCGGCGAGTACGCCGGCTGCGGCGGTGGGGACGGGACGTAGACGGTCTGCGGCGCGGCCACCGGTTCCGCGAACGGCACGCTCGCCGGGACGGCCGGCAGCAGCAGCGAGTCGTGCGGACGGCGGCGCGGCGGCGCGGCGGCGTCCATGCGCGAGGCGACGCCGAAGATGCCGGTGTGCAGTTCGTCGTCGCGGGCCAGGAAGACCTCGATGTCACCGATGGTCGACCAGTGGTTCTCGTCCAGGAAGTCCTGCACCAGTTCGGCCAGCGACTGGGTCAGCTGCGCCTCCCACGGTGACAGTCGCTCGTGGTCGAAGCCCGAGAGCGTGATCCGGTACCGGTTAGGAGCCATCACCTGACCGCCGGCGCCGCCACCGACGACGCTGCGGCGGTCCGCGGCCTCGCGCTGCAGGGCCTGCCCGATCTCGACGGGCTCGACCTGGCCCTTGAAGAGCCGGGCGAACGCACCGCCGACCAACCCTTCCAGTCGGCGCTCGAACCGATCGGCCAAGCTCACGGCTACTCCTTCGTCAGCGCAGGCGGCACCCATGCTGCGCCCTGCAACCCCTGGAGTTTAGCCGTCGGCCCCGGCGGAGCCCTGCAAACGTCAACTCCCCGCCCTGCCCAACCGGGCCGAACGGGGAGTTTCGGTGATCATTTCTGGTGCTCGCGACTGGAGTTGAACCAGCACGTCCTTACGGACACACGGACCTGAACCGTGCGCGTCTGCCATTCCGCCACGCGAGCCCAAACAACCTGAGGGAGTCTACACCCCGCCAGGGGGTGCCTTCGCCCGAGTACCCGGCAGCCGTCCTGCCACTACGGAGCGGATCAGCGCAAGCGGATCGGCGAGGGCCGCGCCGAGACCGAACCGCTGTTCGAGCGAGACCGCCTCGATGCCCTCTGCGGGTTCGTCGGCGATGCTGCCTGCGACGATCAGGACCGGGACGTCCGCGGCCCGGGCTATCGCCACGACACCGCCGACCACCTTGCCGTCGAAGGAAGCGGCGTCCAGGCGACCCTCCCCGGTTACGACCAGGTCGGCGGCCGAGACCGCCCTCTCGAACCCGGACGCCTCGGCGACGTAGCTGAATCCGTCGCGGAGCACGCCGCCGGCGGCGGCAAGCGCCCCGGCCAACCCGCCGGCCGCACCCGCGCCCGGCAGCGACCTGACGTCGACACCGAAGCGGGCGGCCAGGTACTCCGCGTCGTTCGCCAGCCGTTCCGTGAGCAGGTCGACCTGCTGGGGGGTGGCGCCCTTCTGTGGGGCGAACACCCTTGCGGCCTCGAGGTATCCGGTGCGCACGTCGCACAGGACGATCAGCGGGGTGGTCAGCGGCAGGAACGGTTCCAGCGCCTCGAGTGCGCCGAGACCCCCGTCGGTCATCGCCGATCCGCCGAGCCCGACGACGACCCTCGACGCGCCGTCCGCGAGCGCTGCGGCGATCAGTTCGCCCGTCCCGCGCGAGGTGGCGGTGACGGGGTCGTTGCCCGCCGCGCCTCCGGCCAGGACGAGGCCCGAGGCCAGCGCGCTCTCGATCGTCGCGCCGCGGTCGGGTCCGAGGCGCCAGCCCGCGCGGACCGGATCGCCCGTCGGACCGGTGACGACCGTGAAGCGGTTCGCCCCGCCGAGCACGTCCAGCAATCCGTCACCGCCGTCGGCCAGCGGGAGCTGCCGGCAGTCCCAGCCGGCGTCGCGGGCGGCCTCGGCGATGGCCGCAGCGACCTGGGCGGCGGTGGCGGTGCCACGGAACTTGTCGGGCGCCGCGACGACGGTGGGCACTACGGCGTCACGCGACGAGGGCCGCGCCGGCGTAGAGGTTCAGGCGGCCGTCGCGGACCATGCCGGCCAGCAGCAGGTCGTAGTCGCGGGCCAGGTCGACTGCGAGGCTGGACGGTGCCGAGACGGCGACGATGCCGGCGACCGAGGCGGCGACGGCCTTCTGCACGATCTCGAACGACACCCGCCCGCTCACGACGAGCAGGAGTCCGGCGGCGGGCAGCAGCCCGTCCAGCAGCGCACGTCCGACCACCTTGTCGACGGCATTGTGGCGTCCGACGTCCTCCCGGACCGACAGCAGTTCTCCGCCGGTGGTGGCGAGCGCGGCGGCGTGCAGGCCCCCGGTGCGGTCGAAGGTCCGCTGCCGCTGCCGCATCGCATCGGGCAGCGCGGCCAGCACGTCACGCCGGACCGTCCATCCCGGCGGATGCGGCGCAGCGCGGCGTAGCAGGGAGAGGTCCAGCACGTCGGCACTGCACACGCCGCAGGCGGCGGAGGTGACGAAGGCCCGCGGGCGGGGCGGACGGACACCGTCGGCGAGCGTGATGTGCACGCGGTCCGTGTCGTCCTCGCGGCACTCCCGCAGGGTGACGACGTCGTCGGCGGCAGCGACCCCGGACTCGACGGTGAGCCACCCGGCGGCGAGTTCGAGGTCGTGACCGGGAGTGCGCATCAGCGTCGCGATCGCCTCACCGCCGGCGTTGTCCAGACCCAGGACGAGCGGCGCCTCGACGGCGAGGTCGTCCGGGCGCGAGACGGCGTCGCCGGACGCGGGGATACGGACGATCGCCCGCCGTGTCGAAGTGACGGCCACCCGCCCACCGTACTGCGACGGCGGGCGGGCGTCTGTGCCGGTGCGGTGTCTAGTGGTGGCCGGCGACGAAGCGGCGCGGCGACCAGTGGTGGCGGCCGGAGGCGGCGCGGTCACGCTCCTCCGCCTCGGGCTGGGAGTCCGCCGTGGTCGCGGGCGGCTCGCTGATCACCGGCGGTGCGGTGCGGCCGGTGGCGCCCGGCATCACGGGCCCGTCCGGCACGACATCGCTGCGCTGCGTCGAGGTATCGGTTGCAACGGCGGGCGCGGTGTCCGTCTGATGTATGGCGAGGACGTCCTTGGCACCACTGATGCTGAACCGCCCTACGGCAGCGGCCGACACGGCGATCATCACGGCACCGAGGCCGTAGAACATGCCGACGTTCGTCGCCACGGCACGGTCACGCCCGCCGATGGGCAGGCCGAGGTCACCGATGTTCAGCAGCGGCGCGAAGACCGGGCCCAGGACAAACCATGCGCCGGCCGCGACGCCGAGCCAGCCGGCCAGCTGCCCGGCAACCCGGTGCGTCGCGAGCAGGAGCAGCAGGCCAGCCAGCACGGCGACGGCGCCGGGCAGGACCTGAAGCGTGCCGCGGGCGGCCGTCCAGGTCCACGGCTCGTCCGGCGTGTAGGTGTAGTCGAAGTACGGCCCGACGAAGGGGATCACGGCGCCCCAGATGCCGAGCAGGACCAGGACGAATCCGGTGACGAGCCCGCGGGTGCGCGGCGTGCGCCAGACCGACCGCGGTTCGATGTTCTGCGTCTCGTTCATACAGCACACCTGCCCATTGTGGGCCCCGGGCAAACCACCGGGCGGCAGGAACGCGCACACTATGCCGGTGACCGAGGTGACGATCGGCCCCTCGCCGGACTCCACACCAGGACCGCCAGTACCGCCAGGACCCCCAGGGCCGTCCTTGCCGGCCCCGGGGGTCCACCACTTCGGCAGGCTCGCACTGGCCCTGGGTGCCCTCGGCGTCGTCTACGGCGACATCGGCACCAGTCCGCTGTACGCGCTGAAGACCGTCTTCACGATCGACAACGGCGCGGTCAAGCCGACACAGTCGGACGTCTACGGCGTGCTATCGATGGTGTTCTGGTCGGTGACGCTGGTGGTCTCGATCAAGTACATCGCGTTCATCCTGCGGGCCGACAACGACCGCGAGGGCGGCGTGATGGCGCTGGCAGCGCTGGTGCGCAAGTCGCTGTCCGGCAGTCGCGGTCTGGTCGGTATCGCCCTGCTGCTCGGCGTGCTCGGCGCCTCGCTGTTCGCCGGCGACAGCGTGATCACCCCGGCGATCTCGGTGATGTCAGCCGTCGAGGGCCTGGAGGTCACCTCGCCCGGCATCGCCCACTGGGTGCTGCCGATCAGCGTCGGGATCCTCACGGTCCTGTTCCTCGCGCAGCGGTTCGGAACGCACCTGGTCGGACGGGCGTTCGGGCCGATCATGCTGCTCTGGTTCGGCGTGCTCGCGGCGCTGGGCATCCCGCAGATCGCGAAGCACCCGGCCATCCTCAAGTCGCTGTCACCGACCTACATCTACGAGTTCGTGATCGACCACCCGTTCACCGCGTTCATCGCCGGCGGCGCGGTCGTTCTGGCCATCACCGGCGCAGAGGCGCTGTACGCCGACATGGGGCACTTCGGCCGCGCGCCGATCAGCAAGGCCTGGTTCGCGCTCGTCTTCCCGGCCCTGATGCTCAACTACCTCGGGCAGGGCGCGCTGATCCTGGACCGGCCCGAGACCGTCGAGGACCCGTTCTTCCTGATCGCACCGCACTGGTCGCGGGTGCCGCTAGTGATCCTCGCCACCCTCGCCACGATCATCGCCTCCCAGGCCGTCATCTCGGGTGCGTACTCCGTTGCGCAGCAGGCGATCCGGCTCGGCTACCTGCCGAACCTGACCGTCCGGCACACGTCCATGCGGGAGAAGGGACAGATCTACGTCCCGGGCGTGAACTGGCTGCTGTACGCGAGCGTCCTGATCGTGATCCTGGCGTTCCGCTCGTCCGAGAAGCTCGCGACCGCGTACGGCCTCGCCGTGACCGGCACCTTCCTCGTCTCCACGACGCTGTTCCTCATCGTCGCCGCGACGGTCTGGGGCTGGACGCGCTGGAAGCTGATCACCTTCGGCGTCATCTTCTACGCCGTCGAGTTGCTCTACTTCGGCGCCAATATCACCAAGGTCGCCCACGGCGGCTGGCTGCCGCTGCTGATCGCGGCGATCGTCGTGACCACGATGGTCGTCTGGCAGCGCGGTCGCCGCGTGGTCACCCGCCGCCGCAAGGACCTCGAGGGGCCGCTGCAGCAGTTCGTCGACACCTTGCACGAGAAGGGCCTGCCGCGCGTCCCGGGCACCGCGGTCTTCCCGCACCCGACCAAGGACACGACCCCACTGGCGCTGCGGGCGAACGTCGAGTTCAACCAGGTGCTGCACGAGCACGTCGTGCTGGTCTCGGTCCGGGTGCTGGACGTCCCGTACGTCGGTGAGGACGACCGGTACGAGGTCGACGTGCTGACCTACACCGACGACGGCATCGTGCACGTCGGGCTGAATTTCGGGTTCCAGGACGAGCAGGACATCCCCGGTGCGCTGGCCCGGATCCGCGACTCGTCCGTCGAGTTGGACTACGACGCCGACAACGTGCAGTACTTCGTCTCGCGGCTGAGCCTGGTCAAGAGCGACCTGCCCGGGATGGGCATGTGGGAGAAGCGGATCTTCATTGGTCTGGCCCACAACGCCGCCGACCCGTCCTACCGCTTCCACCTCCCGCCGGAGCGCACCATCGCGATGGGCGCCGTCCTGGAGTTCTGAGGATCAGAGGCAGCAGAAGGTGCCGCCGTCGACAATCAGGTCGACCAATTCTACTGGTAGGACAGTGCACGTGAGCATTGCCTCCCGCGCCCTGGGCACCGTCGCCCGTGCCAACCTCGAGACCCGTTTCGCCGCGACCCTGGCCCGCGCGGCCGGCCCGGCGGCGGTGCGGGTCCCGCCGCACAAGGTGGTCGGGCTGGCCCGCGACATCAACGCCTACGGGCCCGCCGGGGCAGCGCTGTCACTCGGGCTGGGCCTGTGTCCGGACCGTCCGGCGATCATCGACGAGCACGGTTCGATCACCTTCGCCGAACTCGAGGCGCGCAGCAACGCACTCGCGAATGCCCTACGGGACCTGGGTTTCGGCGGCCGCGATGCGCTCGGCATCCTGGCGCGGAACCACCGCGGTTTCTACGAGGCGCTGTTCGCCGGCGCCCGTCTCGGTGCCCGGACGATCCTGCTCAACACCGACTTCGCCGGGCCGCAGCTGGCCGACGTCGCCGCACGCGAAGGCGTGCGGTTCCTCGTCCACGACGCCGAGTTCTCCGCGGCCTGCGCGGCCTTCGACGCCCCGCTGGGCAGGGCAATCTCCTGGACCGACAATGGGGAGTCGATGGCCGGGACGGTCGGTGCGCTGATCGCCTCGTCGTCCCCCAGGCGCCCCAGGCGGCCGGCCCACCGGCGATGGGGGTCCCCCCGCGGAGAAGGGCGTAGCCCGCGGGGGAGGGTGGTTCTGCTGACCAGCGGGACGACCGGCACGCCCAAGGGTGCGCCGCGCGACATGGCGCTCTCGCTGGCCATTCCGGGCGGGTACCTGTCCAAGATCCCGCTGCGGGCCGGACGCACCGTGGTGCTCAACGCGCCCGCCTTCCACGCGTGGGGGCTACTCTCGTCCGTCCTGTCGATCGGCCTGGGCAACACCCTCGTCGTCAGCCGGCGCTTCGACCCGGTCGCGACACTGACCGCGATCCAGCGGTACTCGGCCGACACGCTGATCACCGTCCCGATCCTGCTGTCGCGGCTGCTCGATGTCGGCCCGTCCGTCCTTTCCTCCTACGACCTGTCCTCGCTGCGCGTGCTCGGTGTGTCCGGCTCGGCGCTGCCGGCCGAACTCGCGACGCGCGCGATGGACGCCCTGGGCGACGTCGTCTACAACCTGTACGGATCGACCGAGGTCGCCTATGCGACCATTGCGACTCCGCAGGACCTGCGTGCGGCGCCGGGCACGGTCGGGCGGGCGCCGTACGGGACGACCGTGCGGCTCTACGACGCCGACGACCGTCCGGTCGGACCAGGCGAGCAGGGCCGGATCTTCGTCGGCAACTCGATCCAGTTCGAGGGCTACACCGGCGGCGGGACGAAGGCACAGGTGGACGGGCTGATGTCCACCGGCGACATCGGGCACTTCGACGCGGACGGGCGGCTCTTCGTCGACGGCCGGGACGACGACATGATCATCTCCGGCGGCGAGAACGTCTTCCCCGCCGAGATCGAGCACCAGCTGCTCGAACACCCCGCCGTCGTCGAAGCGGCCGTGATCGGTCTGCCCGACCCGGCGTTCGGCTCCCGGCTGGTCGCCTATGTCGTCACGTCCGGCCCCGTCGGGGTGGACGAGCTGAAGGACTACGTGAGGTCCAACCTGGCCCGCTACAAGGTGCCGCGGGAGATCCGCTTCCTGGAGACCATGCCCCGCAACCCTGCCGGCAAGATCGTCAAGCGAGACTTGCCAAAATAAGTTCGGTTACCTGATCGGGGGTGCCGGTGGCGTCGATGACGTGGAGCAGGCCGCGGCCTCGGTAATGCTCCACCATGGGTTCGGTGGCGTCGGCGAAGACCCGCAGCCGGTTCGCCACCGTCTGCTCGTTGTCGTCCGGCCGTCCCTCGATCTCGGAGCGCGCGAGGATCCGGCGCACCAGCTCGTCCCGCGGCACGTCCAGGTAGAGCACCCCATCGGGTGCGGCGCCCTCGTCCGCCGCCCGGTGCCGCACCGCCTCGGCCTGCGCGACCGAGCGCGGGAAGCCGTCCAGCAGGTAACCCTGCGCGTGCGCCGCGGCGATCACGCGTGGCAGGACGAGCTCGATGATCACCTCGTCCGGCACCAGTTCGCCACGCTGCATCAGGCCCGCCGCCTGCCGCCCGAGGGGTGTGCCGGCCGCGACCTCGGCCCGCAGCAGGTCGCCGGCGGCGATGTGGTCCAGGCCCAGGCGTTCGGAGAGCCGCTGGCCCTGGGTGCCCTTACCCGATCCTGGCGGGCCGATCAACAGGATGTTCACACCGACCACGATGACAGGTGCGTTCCAGGGGCCCGGCGGCCAGGTGAGGAAGTTTTCCCATTCTCACTGTCGCGACCGAGGATTCTCACAGGTTCGGGGCACACGGTGGTTCTCATGACGAACTTCGAGCCTCCCCACGACGAGCAGCCGATGTACCCGGGCTACCAGCCCTACGTCCAGCCCTACGTCCCGCCCCAGCCGCCGGCCCCTCCGGAGTTTCCGGGCCTCGGCGAGTCTGTCCGTCCGCGCAAGCCGCGCATCCGCTCGGCCGTCGCGGCGACCGCGCTGCTCGCAGCCGCCATCGGCGGCGGGGTCGGCGCCGGGGTGGTGGCGCTGACCGACGACAACGGCCAGCACGTCGCCAACGCCGGGCTGACGTTCAGCACCCAGGCGGCACCGGCAGCCAAGACCGACGGCAGCGTCCAGACCGCGGCTGCCAAGATCGGTCCCAGCGTCGTGACGATCAACGTCAGCACCCAGGACGAGCAGGACACCGGGTCTGGCGTGATCATCCGTAACGACGGCTACATCCTCACGAACAACCACGTCATCGCGGCCGCGGTCTCCTCGAACTCCGGGAGCACCGGTGGCTTCCCCGGTTCGCCATCCACCTCCGGCGGATCGACGATCAACGTGGTGCTGGCGGACGGCCGGCACGCCGCTGCGACGATCGTCGGCACCGACGAGTCCGACGACCTGGCCGTGATCAAGGTCAACCTCACCGGCCTGACCGCCGCCTCCTTCGCCAGCTCGAAGTCGCTCGCGGTGGGGCAGAGCGTCGTGGCGGTCGGTGCGCCGCTGGGACTGTCGGACACGGTGACCGCCGGCATCGTCAGCACGCTCGCCCGACCGGTCACCACCGGCGACGGGCAGAGCACCCAGGCGATCTTCAACGCGGTGCAGACCGACGCGGCCATCAATCCCGGAAACTCCGGCGGCCCGCTGGTCAACCTCAGTGGTGACGTCGTCGGCATCAACGCGGCCATCGCGACCGATCAGTCCAGCGGCGGCCTGCAAATCCCCGGGCAGTCGAGCCAGTCCGGCAATATCGGAATCGGATTCGCGATTCCCTCGGACGAGGCGAGCCGCATCGCGGGCGAATTGATCAACAACGGGAAGGCCACCCACGCATTGCTCGGCGTGACGGTCGGCGATCAGAGCAATGCGGCCGACACCGGCGCCGTTATCGGCAAGGTGACCGCAGGCGGGCCGGCCGCGCAGGCCGGTCTCCAGACCGGCGATGTGGTCACCAAGATCGATGACCTTCGGGTCGACACGTCGGACGCCCTGGTCGCGGCCGTCCGCTCGTACGCCCCGGAGACCGAGGTGACGCTGACCTACGAACGCCACGGGAAGAGCGCCACGACGAAGGTTCGACTCGGCACTCAGAACTCATAGTTGCGGCCGCAACAACGCCTGAACGTAAAAAGGCAATCAGAGTGGAGTAGCTGACAATGCCGCTACTGGCCTTGACTTAACACCAGTCCTACATCAGAGTATTGGCACGTACCACGCACCACTCGGTTGCGAACGGAACGACACGGCAATCCGCCTTAAGTCTTGAGACGGGTGGCCGATAACTGAAGGACCAGGCGACTGAGCGAATCCCCCGCTCGCCCCAGAAACCTGGTCAGCCGGCACTACGAACGTTTCGGTGAAACCCCCGCTCACCGGAGCCGCGTTCCGGCCACACGCGAGACCCCCGGTGGAACCCCCGCTCACCGGGGGTCTCGCCATGTGTGCCCCTGTTCGCCCGCTGGCGGGGTTCACAGGAAGACGTACCCTGAGCACATGACGCAGTGGGGCCTGGATGCCATCTTCAATCCCGGCAAGCGCCACATGGACGACGAGAAGCGACGCCTGCAGGCCACGCGCGCCGAAGTGGGTGACGCCTCTGGTGGGCGCCGAATCGATCTGGAGTCGGGCAAGGTCGTGATCAAGCGCAAGACGGTCGACGACACCCCCTCCGACGAGGCGGAAGAAGCGACCGACGATCCGACGTTGGAGTGACGTGTTCTCTCCTTTCAAGACCCGCATGATCGAGCCCGACCACGCCCTGCGCGGTCGCGCCACCTACGAGTTCGCCGTCCCGGCCACGCACTACGTGACCGGACGCCCGATCCAGCCGCCGTTCCCCGAGGGGTTGTCCTCCATCGTGTTCGGCCTGGGCTGTTTCTGGGGCGCCGAAGAGGTCTTCTGGCAGATCCCCGGCGTGTACACCACCGCGGTCGGCTACGCCGGCGGCATCACTGCGCACCCCACCTACGAGGAGGTCTGCAGCGGGCTGACCGGACACACCGAGGCCGTGCTGGTCGTCTTCGACCCCGACGTCGTCTCCCTGCACGAACTGCTCGCCACCTTCTTCGAGGTGCACGACCCGACCCAGGGCTACCGCCAGGGCAATGACGTCGGCACCCAGTACCGCTCGGCGATCTACTGGACCTCTGACGAGCAGAAGCCCGAGGCCGAGCAGGCGACCGCCGAGTTCTCCGAACACATCCAGCGGCTCGGGTTCGGCGCGGTGACGACCGAACTGGCGCCGCTGCGGGAGTTCTTCTACGCGGAGGCCTACCACCAGCAGTACCTGGCGAAGAACCCGAACGGCTACCGCTGCCACGCCTCGACCGGCGTCACCTTCCCCCGCACCGCCCAGGCCTGATCAGTTCGCCCCGCGAGATTAGGCTTCCGACATGCCCGAACTGCCGGAGGTCGAGGCGCTCGCGTCGTTCCTGCGCGAGCGCGCGGTCGGACGGGCCATCACCCGCGTCGACGTGGCCGCGTTGTCGGCGGTCAAGACCTTCGACCCGCCGATCTCCGTCCTGCGTGGAGCGGTGATCGACGGCGCGTCCCGCTACGGCAAGTTCTTGTCGGTGGAGGCATCCGGTCTGCACCTGATCACGCACCTGGCCCGAGCCGGTTGGCTGCAGTGGCGGGAGAACCTCTCGCCGGCGCCACCGAAGTTCGGGCGGGGACCGCTGGCGGTGCGCGTGCATCTCTCACCCGAGTTCGACGGAGGTCCCGTGGCCGGGTGGGACCTCACCGAGGCCGGCACGAAGAAGAGCCTGGCGGTGTACCTGACCACCGATCCGCGCACCGTCCCCGGCATCGCCCGCCTCGGCCCGGACGCCCTGTCGGTCGGCCTCGAAGAGTTCGGTGAGCGGCTGCACGCCACGAACCAGCAGCTCAAGCGGGCCATCACCGACCAGACCGTCGTCGCCGGCGTCGGCAACGCCTACTCCGACGAGATCCTGCACGCAGCGAGGCTGTCCCCGTTCAAGGGCGCCGCGAAACTGTCCCCCGACGAGGTCGCCACGCTGCACGCGGCGATGGTGGCCGAGCTGACCGACGCCGTGACGCGGTCGGTCGGGCAGAAGGCGGCGACGCTGAAGGGCGAGAAGCGATCGGGGCTGCAGGTGCATGCACGCGGCGGGCTGCCCTGTCCGGTCTGCGGCGACACGATCGGGTCGGTCAACTTCGCCGACCGGTCGTTCCAGTACTGCCCCACCTGCCAGACCGGCGG
>Ga0068859_100007116_pt1 | contig 11354 bp, 11 predicted proteins | sample KBSSwiS22_FD_66585 | JGI IMG/M metagenome (GOLD analysis project Ga0068859, IMG submission 66585) | Switchgrass rhizosphere microbial communities from Kellogg Biological Station, Michigan, USA - KBS Switchgrass S2-2 | ecosystem: Host-associated > Plants > Roots > Rhizosphere > Soil ... | reverse complement strand
GGACATCGACGCCAACCTTGCGGCGGCGCTCGAGCGGTACGGGTACCGCCCCGAACCGCAGCGCGAGATCCCTGGCGACCAAATCGGCCGGTGCTCGATCACCTGAGCCCACAGGCCCGCGCGGCGTTGCTGCGCGGGCCTGTGCGGCCGAACTACCCGCCCCGGGGGGATCACGCGGCGTGGCTGGCGCTGGTCGAACGCACCGATGCCGCGCTCGGTGCCGCACTCCCCGCCCTCGACGACCTGCCAGCCAGCGTGTCGCGAGTCGACGTCGACGGCGTCCCGGCAGTTTGCGCCCGCCCGGATGGTCTCGGCCCATCAGGCGGCCCACCGGCGGACGCGGTGTACCTCGACATCCACGGCGGGGGCTTCATCTACTGCGGCGGTGAGCTGTGTGCCCGCATAACGGCGCGAACGGCGGTGACGACGGGACTTGTCACCTGGGGCGTCGATTACCGCATGCCGCCGTCGCACCCCTTTCCAGCGGCCGTCGAGGACTGCCTCACGGTGTACCGCCACGTGTGTGGCCCGTCCGGCTCCGGACGGGTGGTCGTGGGGGGCGTGTCCGCGGGCGGGAATCTCGCGGCGGCAACCCTCCTGCGCGCCCGGGAGGAGGGCCTGCCCATGCCGGCCGGACTGGTCCTGCTGAGTCCGGAGGTCGATCTCACTGAGTCGGGCGACTCGTTCGTCACCAACGCTGCCCACGACAACGTGCTGTCCTCACTCCGGCCCGTCAACGAGCTGTATGCCGCCGGCCACGACCTCGCACAACCGCACCTTTCACCGTTGTTCGGCGACCTCAGCGGCTTCCCGCCCACCCTGTTGCAGTCCGGAACCCGTGACCTTCTGCTGTCCAACACCGTCCGCATGCACCGGGCGCTGTTGGCGGCGGGCGCAGCAGCCGAACTGCACGTCTTCGAGGCGATGCCCCACGGAGGTTTCGGGCCGTCCCCCGAGGGCGATGACCTGGCGACGACCATCAACCAGTTCGTGCGACGCGTCGTGGCCGACTGACCGCGGGCCGCTCAGTGCCAGGAGTCGTCGTACACCGGGTCGTCGACGCCAGTCGACCCGCGCAACCAGCCAGGCGGGAACTCGAAACCCGCAGGGACGACATCGGTACGCGTCCAGTCACACACGCACCGGCGGGAGGAGATTCGCCATTGACCGTCGCGCTCGGTGAATCGATCGAGATAGCGCAGCCCCACCACCCGGTCCCGCGCGCTCCGGTCGGCATCGGGTGCGGGCAGGCGGTGGTAGGCCAACGCATAGGACTCGCTGCAGGCGACCGTGCCATCGATCTCGATCAGAATGTTGCCCAGAAAGTGCATCGTCCGCTCGCACCGCGCGAGGTTGCGCGCGGCGCGAGTCAGGAAGCCCTCGACGTCCCCGATGTAGTCGCCGTGTTCCTCCGCCGCATCGGGGTGGTAGCAGGATCGGACAAGGTCGAAGTCCCGGCGATCGATCCCCCGGCAGTAGCGGTAGAGGACGTCGGTTATCTCGGCCCGCGTCAGGAGTAGCTCGAGCCGCCGCTCTGCAGTAGCGGGACCGGTCATGCCGGATACCTTACGAGATTTCACCGCCGTCGGCAGACAGGTAGACGAGGCGACGTGAGCCTGCAAACGTTGCTAGACAAGCAGTCGATTACCGAGGTCTTGCACCGCTACGGCCACGCGGACGACCGCAACGACCGGGACCTCGCCGCCACCGTCCGGCATCCGGACGGTCGGCCATCAGGCGCTGTCTGCCGTTACTTGACGAAGATCGGGTTCAGCGGGGAACCAACCGCTCCGACGACGGGAAGGACGGAGAGGATGCACTGCCCCTCCCACACGCCGTCCTGGGCGCAGTCCGCGGACAGCTCGTCCAGGTCGACCACCTCAGCGAGGGGCAGTCCCAGATCGCGAAGCGCAGCAACGTGGAAGTCGATCCACTCGTGGCCCTCCTGGGCCGGCCGGCATTCGGCCGCCAGGTTGTCCACGCCCAGGACCGCGACATCGTGCTCGTGCAGCCAAGCGACCGTGTCCCAGGCCAGTCCGGCCTCGGGCCCGTCGAGCAGATCGTGCCGGGCCGTCTCGTCCCCGAGCCGCTGGAACGGTGCTACGCGGCCACCGAAGCGGTTGTACCAATGCGTGACCGTTCCCGTCCGGACGAAGACGATGTCCCCCGCGCGCACCTCGACGCCCTGCTCCTCCGCAGTCCGGTCGAGCAGTGCCGCGCTGATCGGAAAGCCTGGTTCCAGCCACTCGACCCCCTCGGCGCGCGCCACATCGAGCAGCACGGCCCGCCCCACAAGGCCGCCGCCCATCTGATGTATCCCGAGGCGACGGGCGCCGGTGCCGGCTGTCACCAGGCCCGACCAGAAGCCGTTGTACATCAGGTTGCCCCGGCCGACGTGGGCCAGGCCGTCGAGCTGGGTGGTGCCCTGCAGCGCCATGACGATGTAGTCGTCGGCGCCGTCGGTGCCCGCGCCCGTCAGGATGGCGTCACCCGTCGCGGCCTGGAACAGGTGCAGCGGCTCGCTACGGTGGCTGGGCGAGGCCAACCCGCCGACGGGCAGGCCGAGCGCGAAGTGCTTACCCGTCCGTACGAGGGCAGCTGCTTCGACTGCTCGCTCGGTGGTGAGCAGGTTCGTGGTGCCCCGCTGGTCAGCTTCCCCCCACCTACCCCAGTTGTTGATCGGCCCGGGCTTTGCGCCGACCACCTTGCCGTCGCCGTCGACGACATAGGTCGGGGGTTCCCAGGTCGCCAGTTCCAGATCCGGAACGTTACGCATGCTTACGACTCGGTCGACAGGCCGCCGCCGACCGTTGCCGACGCGGGCCGGGGCGCCCGCTCACGCGGGGCCGCACACAGCTCACGCACCAGCGGCTCGAAGTGCGCCAGGCCCGGGGTGGGGTAGCGCGGGTCGAAACTGCATTGGTCCCACTCGTCGCTGAAGACCACGGCCGTATCGAACCAGGGCTCCGCGGCGTACTGCTCGTACTCATCGGTCCGACCACCGAAGTGCTGGTAGTAGTACCGGCCCTGGAAATCCTGGTGGGTGCGCACGATCTGGTATGTGTCGGGCGAGACGTAGGGCGCTACCAACTCGGCCGCGGCAGCGGCGTGGTTGTGCAGCGCGAAGGGGGTGCCGATGTCGTGGATCAGGGCCGCTAACACGAGTTCGTCAGACGCTCCCGCCCGCTCCGCTCGCGCAGCGGTCTGCAGCATGTGGGTCAGGCTGTCGACCGAGAACACCGGGTACCCGGCCGATAGCCTGAGCAGGGCCAGCAGCCCATCTGCGTCCGTGGGCACGTTCGAGGTCTTGTGCAACTCGATCGCGTCCATCCACTGCTCTTTCGTGGCCGTGTCGAGCCGCGTTACTTTCGTGGACACATCCGCCTCCTGCTCGATCGATGAATTACCACTTCCGTGCGCGCGGCCTACCGCCGCAACGACGCATCGCCGCGCGGGCGATGGTCAGACCTTCCGGGTCCTGGACGGGAACGCTGCCGACGACGACTCGTCCTCGGCAGCCCCGGCGATACTGACGCAGTCGTCGGGAACCTCGCGGACGAAGAGATCTGATCAGATTGGTGAAATGTAGCAAGCGTCACGCCGTGAGTTCAAGCACTTGCTGCCCTCGCAACCCTTCTGTGACGGCGGAGGAGTCGGCATCGCGAACCATGTGCCGGTCCACGACGGGGCGACTTCACAGCCCCAAATGTGATAAGTAATGGACGTCGCCATCCGCGCGGACGAGGGAGGTCTATGGAATTCGGGTGTTCCGTGCCCTTCACCGACGCGGACGACCTTGCCGGGTTCACGCCGTACATCGCGGCGGCCGTCGAATCGCGTGGCTTCGGATCCCTCTGGCTCGGTGAGCACACGCACCTGCCGGTCGACACCCACTACCCGGCAACGCCGGACGGCGTTCTGCCCGAGCGCTACCAGCGCTTTCCCGAGCCCTGGACCGTCTTGGCCGCCGTTGCGGCGGTCACCCAACGGATCCGGCTCGGCACCCTGATCGCGCTCGCGGCCGAGCACAACCCGCTTGTCCTCGCGAAGCTCGTTGCGACGGTCGATCAGCTCTCTGGCGGCCGCGTCGAGTTCGGCGTCGGCTACGGCTGGAACCCCTTGGAGATGATCAACAACGGGGTCGATCCCGCCCGTAAGCGAGCCGTCCTGCGGGAGAAGCTGGCCGCGATGCGAGCGCTCTGGACGGGTGAGCCGGTCTCCTTCGACGGGGAGTTCGTCAAGTTCTCTCCCAGCTGGTCGCTGCCCGCACCGGCCCAACGTCCCGGGCCCAAAGTGCACCTGGGTTGCGCACCGACCGAGCGCAATTTCACCGATCTGATCGAACTCGCCGACGGTTTCCTGCCTATGGCAGCGGCGGTCCAGGGGGATCTGCGCGGTGTGATCGGGCGCGTACGCCAGCGTGCCGAAGCAGCGGGCCGGGACCCGGAGACACTCGAGATCAGCATTGCCCATACCGCGACCTCCTGGGGGCGGGCCGACGTCGAGAAGTTCGCCCGACGACTGCCCTCCGCGCAGGATCTCAACACCTACCGTGAACTCGGCGTCCGGCGCGTCATCTGCTCGATCCCCGTCGCCCCGGGGGATCTCACCGAGCGCTGCCTGGACGTGTGGCGCGAACGGGCGCTCGGATCGCTATGACGACAATCGACGCTGGGCCAAGTTCGCAGCTGTCCTGCCGTGAGTGACACCGCGCAAGCCGACGACGCATTCGCCGTTCTCGACAGCCTCTATCGTCAGGTGGAATCGACACCGGGCGTCGAGCTCCTGCGCAACCCCATTCCGCCTAGCCAGCGGAAGCCGCCGGGGAGGTCAGGCTCCTAGTGATGCGATCCAGGAACGCATCCTCAACGCGAACCGATCGGGTTGCTCCTGGTGCAGGAAATGCCCGGCCTCCGGCCACACCTCGATGGTGTCGGCCGAACCGCCGGGAAGGGTCAGGTCCCCGGGACCGGCGTAGATGGCCAGGGTCGGGCAGGCTCGGCGAGCCAGGTAGTCGGCCCCGACCGCTGCGCGGCCGATAGCGTCCGGGCCCTCAAAGAGCGCAGCCAGCGCTTCTGCCAGCACATGCGGCGGGGTGCCGGCAATCCTTCGGGCATGCCACTCCTGGAGCCAAGCCGGCGAGCCGGATCCGTAGAAGGTCTTGAACACGGCGATCGCTGTTCCCACCGGTTCGGCTCTCACCGCGGCCACGAGCTCCTGCAGGTGATCGTCGGCGTGACCGTACGCCGGGTCGATGAGAACAAGAGCCCGGACCAGCGAGGGGTGCTCGATTGCCAGGACCGACGCGACCAGGGCGCCCATCGAGTGGCCGACTACCACCGCTTGCTCGATCCCCAAATGGCGGAGGAGGCGGGCCGCATCCTCCGCCAGCGGCTTGGCTCCGTATGGTCCGTCCACCTCTGATGATCGACCATGGCCGCGGTGGTCCATATTGACGACCCGATGGTCGGCGCAAAGGTCCGCGGACAGCCAGGCCCAGTCGTTTCCGTCGCATGTCCATCCATGCAGCAGGAGCACTGGGGGTCCGGCTCCGGTGTCGGTGTAGAACAGGTCGACACCGCCGGCAACGCTGCATATGGGCAAAGCGAGTTCCTCGGCTTCTTCGATTGACGGACTTCAGGGAGTCGCGACCAGCCATCAATGGGTTCTCACGAGTGAGGTTCGAGTCAACTCGAAGGTTTATGCATGAGCGCTAAGATTTTTGCAGGCTCGTCCGAGGCATTGTGCCAGGCGTGATGCGTCGCCTGTTGGACCACGAAGTCACCCTTTTGGAGTTCCACCTTGCCCCTGTCGAGTTCTAGTGTGAGCTCGCCTTCTAGGACATACACAAAGTCAATAGTCCGGGTGGTATGGAATCCACGGTCATCAATACCTGGCCTGTTCGCCGCCGAGATGCCGGGCGCAATCGTTGTCTGGGCCCAAGTTGCCCCTCCCCCCGGCGGCTCAAGTTGGTCCGCCGCAGCATCGGGATCAATGCCGGCGATCCAGTCGCGGATGTGCTCCGGCCTATATCGCCAAATCACTCCCTCTTCGACTACGTCGTCGGACAATATGTAGGACAGGCCCTGCTCATCTACACCCGTGACAACACGTTTCATAAGATCTCCTCACAGCGCACTAACGCAGCGTTTATCGAGAGATGGCCAATACCTGTGGATCGCGTGTTGTGCGGCTTGAGCTCACCGCAGGTCACCACCGTTGCTTGCCGGTCTCGGCGAACACCTCGCACCGCTGCCCCAGAACGGCAGCGCACGGTCATCATCTGACGCGGCTCGCCTAAGTAGTCTTCTTGGAGAAGACTAGGCTGCGGTCTCTCACTGCCCTCATGGCGCTCACGAACTGGGGAGTGGAGGTTCCGATTGCTACACGCCGAAACCGCCGTCGGCAGCCCTCAGGAATGGGTCCCCTCGAATGTTGGACGGCGATGTTGTCCCACACCACGAGATCGCCGACTTCCCACCTGTGCTCGTAGATGTTTGACGCGTCGTACAGGTGTTGGAAGAGGCTGTCGAGTACTTCTCTCGCCGCGGAGTCTTCCATTCCGACGACCCGGTGCGTCCACATTAGGTTGCAGTAGAGCTGTGGCTTTCCGTTCCGAGGATGGGTAATCACGGCGGAGTGGGTATCTGCCAGCAGGAGTTCGGGGCTGCGGTCGTATTGTTCAGGGTCTTTGGCGCCGTCAATGACGGTAAGATCCTCCGCCTGTTGGCGCAAGCTGGGAGGAAGAACACGATAGCCACGCTGAGCGTTGGCGAATCGAGTATTCGCTGCACCCTCCGTCATTTCCAGTGCGTATAGCGACAGCCCCGAGGCGGGCGATCCGGTATTTGTCATGTCGGAGTGGAAGATCAACTCCTGATCTGCTGTGCCGCCGAGTCCACTATCCGAAATATTGGAAACAAAGGAATGTGTCTTACCGTCCCCGAACTCGTCGAGTACAGGCCCGAATATGCCGACTGCTCGCTCCTGCTCAGCAGCGGACAGATCCTGATTGCGGAATAGCACGAGCAGTCGGTCGGCGTAAGCCGAGCGCAATTCATGAGCGAGTGCGTCTGGGACGGGCTCACGTAAATCGATGCCGCGCACTTCCGCGCCGAGAGGGCCGGGCAACTCAACTATCCTGACGCTAGATTCTTCCATCAGTGTTCAGGTCCCTTCTCCTTGCGGACTAGGCGCCGACTGGGGTGTTGATCAGACGCGGGTGAGCTTGAAGGCGTCGTACGCGTTCAGCTCTGCGATGCGACGGGCGGCGTCGTCCGGCACATTCCGCAACAGCGCTTCGGCACGAGTTCGCGAGTTCGGCCAGCTCGAATCCGAGTGCGGATAGTCGGATTCGAGCAGAATTCGGTCCCATCCGACCTGCTCACTCACGGAAAGCCCAAACGGCTCCTGCACGCTGCACGACCAGAACTGGCGAACGAATACCTCTGACGGTGGGGTCGTTCGGTCGACATCGTAGAAGTTCCGATGCTCCCTCCACACCTGATCAAGTCGCTCGACCATGTAGGGGATCCATCCGATGCCACTCTCCGATAGCACGAAGCGCAAATTCGGGAACCGTCGTAGCACGGGGGAGAACGTCAGGTCAGCGAGGGTGGCCATGGCGTTCACGCCCATTAGCGCCGACGTGACGATGAACGGTGCATCCGCAGCAGTGGAGGGCGTCTGGCCAGAGGACCCGAAATGCAGGCACATGGTGATGTCGGCCGCGTCGACAGCAGCGAGGAACGGCGCCCAATGCTCGACCTGATGGAACGAAGGTAGTCCGAGAGGCGCAGGGTTCTCCGGGAAGCTCACCGCCTTGGCGCCAGCAGCTACGGTCCGCTCAAGCTCCGCCACCGATGCGTCTACATCCCAAAACGGCACTATCACCATCGGTATGTAGCGATCCGGGGCGGTCGGACACCACTCCTCGAGGATGAAGTCGTTCCAAGCCCGGACGCAGAGCGTCGCGAGCTCTATATCCTTGCTCCCTTTGAACCGCGTGCCGGCAAAGCGCGGAAAACTCGGGAAGTTAATCTGGGCGTACACGCCGTCGCGATCCATATCGTCTAGACGCGCCTTGGGGTCATAGCAACCCGGCCTGATCTGCTCGTATCGCAGAGGACTCTTCACGCTGTCGGGATGGTGATGCTCAGCAAGCACCCCGCTGACCTGCCCGCTGGCCATGATGTCCTCAAGTGGGTCGAATGTGCCCGCCTCCATGTCGGTGACCGCCGGGGCCCACGATCTGTTGAACATCTGAGGGAATGCCTTCTCCTCATAGAGCCACAGCTGCGCTCCACTCGGCTCCTCGACCACCCTGGGGCCCGCCTCCTTGAGGCGTGCCGGCAGCCTGTCCTGCCAGAGGTTCGGAGGTTCGACCAAGTGATCATCGACAGAGATGAAGCGAACGTCAGCATTCAGCACGGACTGCGCCTTCCCCTTGAACGGACGACAACGTCTTAAGAAAGTTCGGTCTTAAAAGTTAGTCTTCCTAACGATATCAGGGTTGGCCCGAATGCGCGATACACGCGCGACCTGCCTGTGGCGGGGCGGGTCGATCCGCCAGACACGGCACTGGCAGGCTGCACCGCAGACGGCGGCACTTTGAGATGACGACGTAGGAGACCTGCCGAAGATCCGGCAGAACTGCACGTGCCACTTTCCCCTCCGTCGCAGATATGACTAGAGTCACCTTTGCGCCAGATCCATTCCGACGCAAGCCTTCTGCGCGACGTCTTCCTCTCCAGGGGTCGACAGGGTCGCCTTCTCTCGCGAGAAGTGCCCGCCACGACACCATCCGAATGGGTAACCCCCGTCCGATGACAGCGCCGCGATCGAAAGCGCCAAGCATTCGCCACGTTTGAATTAGAGGAGCGACAACGTGACCCAGGAGAGATATCTCTTTGTCTCAACCGACTCTCACGTAGGGCCCTCGCTGAAGAATCACCTGCGGCCATACTGTGAGACCCGCTATTTGGAAGCGTTTGACGACGACCTGGCCCGCACGGAGGCTCACCTTGCAGCCGCGGCCAGCAAGGTTCTCTCGGAGCAGGACCCCCTGAGCGCGGCGATACAAGGCGGTGACACCGTTGCCGCCGGCCGGTTGGGCAGCCCGACCGACACGCCCGCCATGAAACAGCGACGCCAGTTCGCCGAGACCGTCCCGGGGCTGCAGGACCCTACTGCACGACTGTCGGACATGGACGCCGAAGGCGTGGCCGCCGATGTAATTTTCGCGGGCGGCCAGAACGGCGAGCTACTCCCCTTCGACACCAGCAAGGACGCCACGCTCCATCGGCTGGGATACGACATCTTCAACCGCTGGCTACGGGACTACTGTTCGGCCGCGCCCGAGCGGCTGATAGGCGTCGCCCAGATCACCATGGATGACATACCCGACGCCGTCCGCCAGGTCACTGTGGCAGCCGAAGCCGGCTTTCGCACCGTGAACTTTCCCGCGCCCCGCCGCGGCCTGCTTCCCTACACCGAACCGGATTACGAGCCATTCTGGGATGCATGTGACGATCTTCAACTCACCCTGAACACCCACGGGGGCGGAGGAGATCGCGGCTACTGGACGGGGCCCGGCGCCCGATTCGCGACTCGCGCCGAAGGGCACTTCTTCGGTCGGCGGGCGCTATGGGGCTTGATCTTCGGCGGAGTGTTCGAACGCCATCCGGATCTGCATTTCGTGTTGACCGAGCAGTTCGGCTCGTGGGTGCCAACTACACTGGCGGAACTAGATGACATCTACGAAGACAACCTTCGCGTGACAACCGGCTATGACCGGATGCTTCCTCGGCGACCAAGCGAGTACTGGGCCCGACAGGTCTACCTGGCGGACAGCTTCATGTCACGCACCGAGGCGCTCGCGCGACACGACATCGGCATCGGCCAGATCATGTACGGAACCGACTATCCCCACGCCGAGAGCATCTACCCTCTCACGCGGCTCGCCCTGCGCCACACCTTCTCGGGAATCGACCCCAAAGAGGTCGCCATGATGCTCGGAGGGAACGCGGTCAAGTGCTTCAGGCTCGACGAAGCGCCCCTTCGCGCCATCGCCGACCGCATCGGGCCCACGGTCGAAGAGGTTTCACAGCCGACCACGGACGAAGAGCTCGCCGGCAACGTCCCGCCCTTCTGCCTCGGTTTCCGAGCCTCCTAAGGACGCGTCAGCAGCGTGTACCTCACGCCCTCCGAAGGTGCACTAGTGCACCGGGCTGAGCTCCGTCGACGGCCATGATCTCGTCCATGCGGGCGAGCACGATATCTGGCGTGAGTTGGGCGGCGTCGACCTCGATGCCGGGCGTACGCGCCATGAACAAGCGCCGCACTTCGCCACCGCGGGTTTCGATCATCTCTCCGTTCAGGGGGCAGGACTCGTGCGAGAGGGCCGCGACCACGGGTGCGACCACCTCCGTCGTCCACTCCATCGGTAGCCGGCCAGGCGACGACATCCGGGTCGATGCTCCGGGAAACAAGCCGTTTGTCTGGATTCCGAAAGGGGCGCCTTCGACCGCGAGGTCACGGACGAGCCCATAGAGCGCTGCCTTCGCGAGCACGTAGGTCGGGCGATTCCCAAAGCCCTGGTAGATCGAGCCCGATGACGTGATCACGACTCGCCCGTAGCCCTGCTCACGGAAATGCCGCCACGCTGCCTGCGTAACACCCCACGTTCCGCCAATGTGCACCGCCATCACCCGTTCGAGCATCGCCCGCGACGTCGTCTCGAACTCGGACTCCGGGTTGATCCCGGCGTTGTTCACTACCACGTCGAGTCGACCGAATGCGTTTACAGCCGTCTTCACACAGGCAGCAGCACCCTGCTCCGTCGAAACGTCGTCGGCGTTGGCGACTGCCCGACCGCCAGCGGCCGTGATCTCGTCCACGACGGATTCCGCAGCTGCAGAGGTGCCTGGCGCCTCGCCAGATGGGTCAGTACCTAGGTCGTTGACAACTACCGACGCTCCGAGGGCGCCGAGCAGGACCGCGTACGACCGGCCGAGACCTCCACCTGCTCCGGTGATGAGGACGACGCGATCATCGAAACGAATTGACATCAGAACACTTCCAAATCTGGGCTCACGGGGTCATGGGCGCATCAAGCGGGCGTCGACCTTCTGCACCTTCCCTTCGTCCGGTCCTGCCACCTTCACCGTGTGGCGGATCGGGCCTACGGAAGTTCCGTTGTCCTTGGTTGCGGTGGCTCAGCCCGTCCGCTCGTACTTGAGCAGCCGCTCGCCTTCCTTGTTCTGGTTCACATAAAGGGACCCCTGCGAATCGATCCAGACCGAGTGGCCACCGCCACCTCCCGGGTTGGACCACCGGCTGAGCACATCGCCGGC
>Ga0068859_100007115_pt1 | contig 11354 bp, 10 predicted proteins | sample KBSSwiS22_FD_66585 | JGI IMG/M metagenome (GOLD analysis project Ga0068859, IMG submission 66585) | Switchgrass rhizosphere microbial communities from Kellogg Biological Station, Michigan, USA - KBS Switchgrass S2-2 | ecosystem: Host-associated > Plants > Roots > Rhizosphere > Soil ... | reverse complement strand
TGACCACCATCCACGCCAACACCCCGCGCGACGCGCTGTCGCGGCTCGAGTCGATGGTGGCGATGGCGAACCTGAATCTGCCGGCTCGCGCGCTGCGCCAGCAGATTGCTTCGGCCATCTCCATCGTGGTGCAGGTTTCCCGCTTGAGCGACGGCACCAGGAAAGTAACCAATATCTCGGAGATCACCGGCCAGGAGGAAGACATCATCAGTATGCAGGACGTCTTCACTTTCGTCCGCAAGGGTATCGGCCCGGATGGAAAAGTAATTGGCGCGTTCATTCCCAGCGGGATCCGCCCGAAGTTCCTGGACCGGCTGCGGATCGCGGGAATCCTCCTGCCGGCCGACATCTTCGAACAATCGGTGGAGGTGGCCTGAGGGCGAGGCGACGTATGCTGACCATTCTCATCGCGCTGCTGGCCACCGTGGCAGCCCTGGTATTCGCCGTGAAGCTTCTGCGCGGCAGTGCTCCCGAGCAGCAGGTGCAACGCCGGCTGAAGACGGTACAGTTAGCGGAGTTCGCGCCCACCGAAGCGGAATCCTCCTTCGATCTCCGCAAAGAGGACCGGCTCAGCCTGCTCCCGTGGTTCAACAGCTTCCTGACGCGCCTGGATGTCGCTGCCCGGCTGCGCCTGCTGCTCGCGCAGGCCGGCATGGACCGGACCGTGGGAAGCCTGCTGACGATGGTTCTGCTCACCTGGATCGCGGCGGTGTGCCTGTTGTATCTGAGATTTTGGTCCGTGCTGACGGCGGCGGGTCTGGGATTGATTTTTACGCCTCTGCCGTTCCTTTACGTTCTCCGCCGCCGTGCCAAGCGTTTCAGCCGCTTTGAAGCGCAGCTGCCGGAAGCCATCGATATGCTGGTCAGCGCTTTGCGCGCGGGACACAGTCTGATGACGGCGATCGGTTTCATGGGACAGGAATCCAGACAGCCGCTGGGCGGTGAATTCCGCAAATGCTTCGAGGAGCAGAATTACGGCGTCGACCTGCGGACCGCGCTCCTGAATCTGGGAACCCGGGTAGCGGTTCAGGATCTGCTCATCTTCAATGCGGCCGTGCTGATTCAAAAGGAGAGCGGAGGTAACTTGGCCGAGGTCCTGGAAAAGGTGGCGCAGACTGCGCGAGAGCGATTCCGCCTGCGCAAACAGGTGCAAGTACATACGGCGCAGGGACGGATGACCGGATGGATCCTGTCGCTGTTGCCGGTGTTGCTGGGCTTCGCGATGTATCTGGTGCACCCGGATAGTATCAGCCCCCTGTGGACACACCCGACCGGTGTGAAGTTGCTGTACACCGCCGTCGTCATGAACGTGCTGGGAGCACTGGTGATCCGGAAAATCGTCCGGATTCGCGTGTAGGAGACTGGCATGTTAACCGCATTCTTTGCATTCGCCGCTGCGTTTGTCTTGATCGGGACCCTCGGGATCCTGGTTTTCAATCGGAGCAGCGCGCATCGCCGGCTTTCGCAAATCGGGCTGGCCCAGAACCCCGTTCTATTAGGTCTGACGGGAACATCTCGCAGCGCCCGCATGGAAAAACTGCTGGTTCCCTTCCAGCGCGTGGTTCCGCGCAGCGCCAAGGAAGTCTCGAATCTGAAAAAGCTGCTGGCGCGAGCCGGCTTCCGCGAAGCCAAGCAAATCAACACCTACTATTCCGCCAAGGTGCTGGTTCCCTCGTTCTTATGCCTGCTGGCGACCTTCGCCGGATCCTTGCCGCTCACACCTTTGTTCGTGTACGTGACCGCGGCCGGCCTCGGATTCCTGGTGCCGGACTTCGTTCTGGGCCGCCTGATTTCCCGCCGCCAGATGAGCATTCGGCTGGGACTGCCGGAGGCCCTGGATCTTCTCGTAGTATGCGTTGAGGCGGGACTCAGTCTGGACCGGGCCATCATGCGCACGGCCGAGGAAATGAAAATCAGCCAGCCTGCTATCGCCGATGAGCTGGGTTTGATCAGCCTGGAGCAGCGCGCCGGACGCCCCCGCGCGGACGCATGGAATGAGTGTGCGGAGCGGACCGACGTGGATACCGTACGGTCGCTGGCATCGCTGATCATCCAAGCCGACAAGTTCGGCAGCAGCGTTGGCAAGGCGTTGCGCTCCCAGGCCGACAGCCTGCGCACCCGGCGCCGGCAAAACGCCGAGGAACAAGCGGCCAAGACCACGGTGAAGCTGGTCTTTCCGCTGGTGCTGCTGATTTTTCCGTCACTGTTCGTCGTGACGCTGGGCCCCTCCATGATCATCATGTTCGAGGCGTTCGATAAATATTTTGCTTGAGGCCGAGCTGGTTTAAGACGGCGCCTCGGAAAGGAGACCACTATGGACAACACTACGATTATCCGGACCCTCGCGGGCACCCTTTTTTTCATCGTGCTCGCGTTTCTGATCCTGCGCCGGCGCAAGAAGCTGAACTAGGAAGGCAACGCCGATGGGAGAAAGTTGTCAGAAATTTTCGAAAACGCGGACCAGAGGCCCATTCCCCACAGGCGTGGGCTTCCGGCCTGTCAGGGAGCTATCGAAGAGATTACAATGACGCCGACGGTCTGCGTTTTCAATCGGACCCGGGAGTCCTTTCTGTGCCTGCGAGCCGTCGCGGCGCGAGTTTCAGGAATATGGCAGGGCTTACGAAAGGTGGCCCGCGAAGACGGAATCTGGCTGATGCCGTCCCCTAGTGTTTACACCGTGGGGACGCTGTTTCCAGTAGACCGGGTGTATTTGGACCAGGGGCATCGGGTGATCGAACTGGTCGAACACCTGGATCCCTTGCAGATCGTTCCGCTGCGCCAACATTCTGCCAGTTTCCTCGAGGTGAGGACCCGCACCATTTATTCCTCCCGCACCCGGGTGGGCGACGAATTGCTCATATGTTCTCCGGAGGAAGTGGAGACCCACTGGAAGCAAATCCAGGAGCAGGTCCGCGGACAAATCCAGGCCCCGGAGGTCTGGCCCGCACAGGAGGTAATTTCGTGTTCAAAGGACTGATCAGCGGCCTCTCCCGCTGGTTGGAGAACGAGGACTCCAAAAAGCGGCGCGCACCCCGTTTGGTCGAGCCTGCCCTGGTGGTGTACTACTGGGACGGCTCGGTTCCGGAAGGGCGCCGGATCCGCGATATCAGCAGCAGCGGTGCCTACGTCGTCACGCCCGAGCGCTGGTATATCGGCACCATCGTCCGGCTGATCCTGCAAGGCTATAAGACCACGCCTCAGCCCGGCGGAGGGATCGTATCCTCGCGGTCCACCTCGATTCCCTGCCGCGTAGTCCGGCACGCACCCGACGGAATCGGCGTGGAGTTCATGTTTTCGACTCCCGAGGAGAAGAAGACGCTCCAGGACTTTCTAACGACGCTCCCACGAAACGAAGGCAGCGCGATCGGGCGCCTTACGGCAGTTGACGGACAGGCACTGGTGGAGTTCGCTTTGATTGTGCCGTTGATATTCCTGTTGATCGTCAACGCGGTCAACTTTGGCGGGTTCTTGTTCGCCTGGATCACGGTCGCCAACGGTGCCCGATCCGGCGCGCAGTACATGGCGCAAGGCAGAGCGACGGTGGGGACGCCCACGCCGGCCACCGCCGCCCAGAGCACCTCGCTGATCACCAGCGATATCTCCTCCCTTCTGAACCGTTCGAGTCTGGCGGTGCGGGTGTGCAAGAGCAATAACGGCACCCAGACTTGCTCCGGTCCCGGCTCCTACGTTCCGCCCGCGGATCCGGAGCCCACGAAATATGTCCTGGTTTCAGTGGATGTAACCTACACCTACCAACCCTTCCTGCCGTTGTGGGATTTTGCCGCGCTGGGAATTCATGCGACCCTGCCGACCACCACCATCCATCGTCAGGCGAGCATGAGAATGCTGCAATGACTTCGCCGCCGCGGTGCCGGGTACGGCGCGCCAGCGTGCACGGCCAGGTGCTGGTGGAGTTTACTCTCGTCGCGTTTCTCTCCTTGATTCTGCTTTTGTCGATCGTCGAGATCAGCCGCATGGCGTTGGTCTACACCACCGTCGCGAACGCCGCCCGCGCGGGCGCGCGCTACTCCATCGTTCACGGCGGGACGCGCACGGGAAGCGGCGTCGACGGACCGAGTGGGCCGGGGGCGAACCCGCCCCAGGTGCTTACGGTGATCCGGAATTTCGCCAGCGCCGGGCTTCTCACCACCGGCAGTCTGGTGATTGCCGTCAGCTATCCGGGCGCGAGCAATGCTCCGGGGCAACTGGTGTCGGTCAGCGTCATTTATCCGTATGACCCGTTGACTAGCTACTTTCCTTTCCGCGTGCGGCTGGGAAGCATGTCGCAGGGAGTCATTGCGTTTTGAGCCGCCTCACTAATGGTTCGGAGAGAGAAAAGGGCCAGGCGGTGTTGCTGGTCATCCTGGGCCTCAGCTTGTTTCTGATCGGTGCTCTGGGGTTGGCCCTCGATGGCAGCCAGATGTACGCGCACCGGCAAATGGCGCAGACCGCGGCCGATTCCGCCGCGGAGGCCGGCATCCTGAGCATCCTGGCGGGGACCAATGCCACCTCCGCGTTTCCCTTCGGAACCGGAGCTCCGCCTACCGCGTTCACGTGCACGACGGCTGACGGCCGCACGCCCTGCGTGTACGCCCGCAGGAACGGGTTCGGCGCAACGGCTTCCGATACCGTGAGTATCGATTACCCGGCCACGGTCGCCGGCGTGACTCTTTCGAGTGACCCGGTGCCGGCGATTCGCGTCACCGTCCAGCGAACCTTGAATACCGGATTGATCCGCTTCATCGGGCCCTCGACGACATCCATCACCGCCATTGGCGTGGCGGCCATCGTGAATCAGAGCAATCTGGTGCCTTTGCTGATCACGCACCCGACGTTCCCGAACGTGCTAGCGAATGGATCCTCGGACCTCCGAGTGTGCGGCGGCCCCCCGCGAAGCATCCAGGTGAACTCAGATAGTCCCGGAGCGTTATCGATCAGTAAAGTTGTGAATCTGGCGCATGCGGGGCCTGCCGATCCCGGCAATTGCACCACCGGCACGGGCGGCGATTTCGCCGTGTTCGGCGGCCCCACAGCGGCTCCGGCGAGTCTCGACCTGGGAACCACCGGCCGCTACGATCAGCCGGCCACGCCGCAGCGCGATCCCTTCGAAAACATACCGGCCCCGGCCGTACCTGCCGGGGGCATCAAGTCCGCCTATTCCGGACCTGGATGTCCCGTGGTGAGTTGCACGCTCTATGGCCCCGGACTGTACAACGGCCTGGTGGTCAAGAACGAGACGGCGCTCTTCAAGCCCGGCTTGTACTACATCACCGGCAACAAAGGCTTCGGCAACGCAGCCAACGGCAACATGCTGATGGCCACCGGCTGGGGCTCTGATCTCAAGACCGGAGCGGGGATGGTGGTATATAACACCGGCACGGGCGCTTTCAATGTCGGCGCCAATTCGAATGCCACTCTAGTCGGTGCGGACAATAATTCTTTCTATGAGGGGATCCTCTTTTTCGAGGATCGCAATGCGGTTGCGATGACGCACAGTCTGGGCGGAGGGGGCAGTATCAACCTGACCGGCGCGATGTATATCACCAACTGGCTGACCGTGATGCAGAATCAGCCCAGCCAGTACCAGACTCTGGATCTGGCTGGGAACTCGGGAATTCAGATCAATGGATCGATCGTAGTGGGCGCTTTGACGATGTCTGGAACCTCCTTCGTAACTTTCAACCTGGCTTTGGGTCCCAACCTGCCGACGCGCAGGGCCGGATTAGTGAGATAGCTCGACGCTCATCTGTATCTGGTCAACATGTAACTGTTCGACGCCAGCAGCGGATAGCGTTGTGCGCGGCAGTTAACAGGCCCATCCCGGATGCCGCAGAACTTGCTGATAGCACAGCAGGCGGCCAGCCGGTCCAATGGGCGGTGAATTGCGTTCAGAGGAAAGAGAGATCCATGTGAAAGAGTCCAGCCAGGTCCCATGAATAGACGGCTCCTGCTCATCCTGATTTGCGCCTTAATCGGCGGCGCCGGCGCCAGTTTCCTGGTCTACCGCTTAATCGGAGGCCGCTCCGGCCCCGCGCCGATTCCAACAGTCCAGGTGGTGGTCGCCGCGCGCGACTTGCAGATCGGAACCCTGATCGGTCCCGCCGACGTGAGCCTGGGGCCATGGGCCGGGACGCTTCCCAAGGGCGCGTTGACCAAACTGGACGCTGCGCTGAATCGTGGGGCGATCGCCAACCTGTACCAGGGCGAACCGGTCATGGCGGACCGTTTGGCGGCGGCCGGCTCCGGCGGCGGGCTCGCGGCGATCATTCCCCCGGGCATGCGTGCTTCCGCCGTGCGGGTGGATGAAGTCGTCGGTCTGGCCGGATTTGTCACGCCCGGAATGCGCGTGGATGTTCTGATGAGCGGGATTCCTCCGGGCGGCAACCCGAATGAAGGCTCCCGCGTGAATACACTCCTGCAAAATATTCAGGTCCTGTCCGCCGGCGAGAACCTTCAAAAAGACAGCGAAGGCAAGCCACAAAAAGTACAGGTGGTCAACCTTCTGGTAACGCCCGAACAAGCAGAGAAACTCACCCTGGCCAGCAGTCAAACCCATATTCAATTGGTCCTGCGAAATCCGCTGGACACCCAAACCGCCACGCCTCCGGGCACCCGCATGTCGGAGCTGTTCGGAACCTCGGCGGCGCGCCCACCGGAGTCCTCGCTGGGATGGAAAACGCAAACGTTGCGCGTGATACAGGCAGAGAAGAGCCCTGCGACTCCGTCTGCGCGGCCCGCGTATGTCCCCAAAACCCGGGTAGTCGAAGTATTTAACGGCACCGTTAGGACCGAAGCTAAGTTCACCCAGGAGAATCCATAGTGACAGAGAGTGCCAGAGAGAAAGTGATGAAAAAGAAAATGGACTGGAGCTCGAAACTTTCCTTGCTAGGTCTGTTGATGCTCTTGCTCATAGCGGCGGGAGCCCAGGAGCATCGGGGCAAGGAACCCGAACCGGCGCCACTGGTGGCTCGAACCTTACCGCAGCCGTCGCAGGCGCTGGATCTGACGGTGGGCAAGTCGCTCCTGCTCGACAGTAACCTGGCGATGGAGCGCGTTTCCGTCGGCCTGGGCGGATTCGCCGAAGTAATGGCGGTCGGTCCCAATGAAGTCCTGGTGAGCGGGAAAGCTCCCGGAGAAACCTCGCTGATCATCTGGCAGGAAGATGGATCCAAGCTGTACTACGATCTCGCCGTCCGGCCCAGCCGGTTCCTGGCCACCCATCGCATCGAACTGGCGGACCGCCAGCTCAAAGAGGAATTGCCCAGCCAGAATATTAACGTGAGCCTGGAAGACGATACTTTCTTCCTGCGCGGAAGAGTCAAGGATGTGACCAGCGCGGAGCGCGCCTTCTCCATCACGTCCACGCTGGGGAAAGTGGTAAACCTACTGTACGTCGATGTCCCGCCACCTGAAGCCCAGATCCTGCTGCGCGTGAAATTCGCCAGCGTGGATCGCAACCTCAGCACCCAGATGGGAGTGAATCTGTTCAGCACCGGCGCCGTCAACACCATTGGATCCGTCTCCACTGGCCAGTTCAATCCGCCTTCGCTCGGCAAGGTGGATTCGCCGAAAACCTCTGTGACAGCGACCCTTTCCGATGCGCTCAATCTTTTCCTGTTCCGGCCCGACCTGAATTTGGGCGCGACCATCAAACTACTGGAGAGCCGAGGTCTGCTCGAAGTTCTGGCGGAGCCCAATGTCCTGGCGCAAAACGGGCAGGAGGCCAGCTTCCTGGCGGGTGGAGAATTTCCCTTCCCGGTGGTGCAGGGTGGGGGTGGCGGAGCGGGAGCGGCTGTGACCATCCAGTTCCGCGAATTCGGGGTGCGTCTGAAATTCGTTCCCACCGTCACACCTCGCGGAAGTATTTCGCTGCGCGTGGCTCCGGAAGTGAGCGCCCTCGATTTCACGCACGGCTTGAGCGTCAACGGATTCGCCGTGCCCGCAATGACCGTGCGGAAGCTGAATACTTCGGTCGAGCTGAGCGAAGGGCAAAGTTTCGCGATCGGCGGATTGCTCGACAATCGCGTGACCGACTCCTACGAGAAGGTACCTTTCCTGGGAGATCTGCCGGTACTGGGCAAGTTTTTCCAGTCCCGGTCTCGCAACAAGGAAAACACCGAGCTGCTGGTCATCGTGACGCCGGAACTCGTTCGGCCGATTCCGTCCGGAGCGCCTCTGCCGCAATTGAAATACTCTATTCCGTTTCTCGACCCGAACACACCCGTGGATTTGAGAACAGCGAACAATGGCTCCAGCTCGACGCAACCTAGCGCGGTGCCGATTGAGACGCTGCTGAAGACTCTGCAGGCCGAGACGCAAGCACAGCCACCGGCCGCGCCTTTGCTCTCTCCTCCAGCAGCCCCCAAGAACTAACTAGGTGGAGGCAGGCCTTCGAGCCTGCCGGCGTTCTTAACGATAGTGTGGAGCGGAAGCCCGGCTGCGGCTGGAAGGGCCGACACGACAAGTCGTCATAATAGGACGGCGTCGTGTTCGTGCTGGGTCTCCTCAATCACCTTCTCAGTGGAGTGCCCGTCCCGGGGTTTCGAGAAGTAATAGCCCTGGCCGTAGCCGCACCCTAAGGAGGCCAGCCTGGCAAGCTGTTCGGGCGTCTCGATACCCTCGGCGACCACACTTAAGCCTAAGCCCTCCGCCAGCCTCAGAATGGTCTTGACCAGATGCAGACTTTCCGCCTGCGTATCGAGGTCCTTGATAAACGAACGGTCGATCTTCACCGTGGAGAAAGGATACTCATGCAGGCGGCTTAGGGAAGAATAGCCGGTTCCGAAATCGTCGATTTCCAGATTGATGCCGAGTTCCTGCAGCCGGCGCAAAGTGGAAGAGGTCAGCTCCTGGCTTTCCATAATTGAACTTTCCGTTACTTCGATTCTCAGGCTTCCCGCGTCCAGGCCGGTTTCCGTGAGGACGCGCGCGACGGTCGAGACCAAGTCGGGATCGGCCAGTTCCCGGGAAGAAGCATTCACGCTGATGGTCAGGCGCGGATCATGATGGAAAGTTCTGTGCCATTCCGCCATTTGGCGGCAGGCCTCCCTCATCACCAGGCGGCCTAGGGGAACAATCAGCCCGGTCTCTTCCGCCACAGGGAGAAATTCACCGGGCATCACCAAGCCGCGCTGGGGATGGTTCCAGCGAACCAGCGCCTCGTATCCCACCACTTTGCCGGTGCCCAAGGACACTTCCGGCTGGTAATACACCACAAACTGCTCTTCTTCAATGGCCTTACGCAGGTCTGACTCCAGCTCCATCCGCGCGACCGCCCGGCCACGCATGCCTTCATCGAAAATTTCAAAGCGGGCCTTCCCGCGCGTCTTGGCGTAGTACATGGCTGTATCGGCATTCCGCAGCAGGTCCCGGGATGTCCCGGCCGAGTTGCCAGGTGCAATGCCGATGCTGACGGTGGCGAATATGATCCGGCCGTGGACATCGAAATGGGATGTGAACTGGGTGAGGATGCGCTCCGCCACAATGGCCGCATCCGAGGAATCGTGGAGGTTTTCGAGCAGGACCGCAAACTCATCGCCTCCGAAGCGGGCCACCACCGAGGGCAAAGCCACCCGCGCGCTCACGTCGGTGGACCGTACGCTCGACCGCAACCGTTCGGCCACCTGGATCAGCAGCATATCGCCGGTCTCATGTCCCAGGCTGTCGTTGACTATTTTGAACCGGTCGATATCCAGGAACAGAATCGCGAAGGAATCGGCCTTTCCCTCGGACTCGTCTATCAGGGCTTCCAGACGGTCGATGAAGTACAGACGGTTGCGCAGGCCGGTCAGTGGATCGACCACCTTTCCCTTGGTAATATCGCTTTGCGATCCCGCCATCCGGACGATTCTTCCGGAGGGATCGCGGACCACGATGCCGCGGCAAAGAACCCAAATATAGCCGCCTTCCTTCTGGCGGATGCGGTACTCGCTGGCGAAAATGGGCTGGGTACCGCTCTTGCGGTCGACAATCTCCGATCTCACACGGTCACGATCACTGGGATGGATCCGGTTGAACCAGCCTTCGAGATCGGAGTGAATTTCCGCATCCGTGTATCCCAGCATCTCTTTCCAACGCGAGGAAATATAGAGCTCACCCGTAACCGGGTTCCAGTCCCACAGACCGTCGTTGGCGCCCTGCGCCGCCAGCGCATACCGTTCCTCGCTGGCACGCAGCGATTCTTCTTGCAACTGAATCTGCGAAAGCATATCGTTGAAGGAATCGATCAGTAGTCCGATCTCATCGTTGGCGGTTTTTTCCGCGCGGAGGGTATAGTTCCGCTGACTGGAAACCTGTTGGGCAACATCCGACAGATACCCGATCGGTCCGGTGATCACACGCTGAAACCGGGCCATGGCCAGCAGTGCGAGCAGCAACGATCCCACGGACACCACACTGACAATTCCGGCATAGCGCTTCAAGCGCGTCTGCACTTCCTTCATGCTGGACACCAGCAGGACCGTACCGATTCGCTCGCCTCCCAATCCCACCGGTAGAAACAAGAGCAGCGTCCCTTGCTCAAAGTAGGCGCCGTCGGTCCGGGGATAGATGGGCGCGGCCGCGGCGCCCGTTCCCGGATGAGCATACGCTCCGAAGGCATTGCCGTCCTTGTCGTACACCACGGCCCGCAGAATCCGCGGATCGCCGTGCAAGGCATTCAATGCTTCTCGCGCCGCCTGTCTATCCCCGAAACTTAGAGCCGCGGTACTGCCCGCCGCGACGATCTCCCCCAGCGCGGACATCTCCCGCGTAGCTGCTCCGCGGTATTCGACGCTCTCGTAGCCGAGAAGCCCGGCCCCGGCCAAGACCAGCGCAACACTGGTAGTCACCATGATCAGGAGTGCCAGCTTGGTCCGGATGGAGGAGTTCTTCATGGCGCTTGCCAAGTTCCGGGGAGCTGGCGCTGGAATTAGCAATGCCGCATTCATGCACCCGGTTACCTCGCACATGAAGCTCCATCTCACCGCGGCAGCCGGTGGATTTCGGCTGGAGTCCCACGTGCACGCAACTCGTATGCCGAAATGTACCGGGCATCAATACTCCTCGGCGCAACTCACACCAGCCGCCGAATCTCCGGCAGGTTTCCGGTTGGGCTGGCCCTTGTGTTTGCCGCAGCGTGTTTTGTCACAACCAACGTCGCGGGCCAGAATTCACCGCAGGGGTCTGCCTCCAGGGATACAAGCGAGCTCGCTCCCGAAGACCTCATGCGGCTTCGGGTGACCTCGGCATCGCGCAAGGAAGAGGCGTTGTCCAACGTGGGGGCGGCGCTGTTCGTGATCACGCGCGAGGACATTGCGTCCTCGGGAGCTAACAGTATTCCTGACCTGCCTGCGTCTGACAAGGCCACCCTAGGA
>Ga0068859_100007114_pt1 | contig 11355 bp, 7 predicted proteins | sample KBSSwiS22_FD_66585 | JGI IMG/M metagenome (GOLD analysis project Ga0068859, IMG submission 66585) | Switchgrass rhizosphere microbial communities from Kellogg Biological Station, Michigan, USA - KBS Switchgrass S2-2 | ecosystem: Host-associated > Plants > Roots > Rhizosphere > Soil ... | reverse complement strand
CAGCTCGTCGTCGACCCGGTCGCGGAAGAAGTCGTCCAGGTCGTCCCCGGCGCCGGCGGCCGCCGCGGCGCGGGCACCGAAGACGCCGTCGAAGGTGGCGATCTGGTAGATCCCCGGGTGCGGCAGGCGGCCGTGCAGCACCGGGTACTTGGCGGTGACGGCGAGCTGGGTGGCCGCCCGGCTGGCGGCCGCGCCCGTCGCCGCGGAGGTGCCCCAGATCATCGGCAGCGTGCCGGCCAGTTCGAGGGCGAGCAGCTTCGCCGGGTTGACGAACGACTCGCTGGACGGACGGCTGCGCCCGGCGATCTCCTCCAGCCTGGTGGCGGCGGCCTCGACGCCGCTGGCGGCGTCCCGGCAGATGCCGAGGGCCGCGCCGACGGCCACCAGCGGGGTCGCCAGCGCCCATAGGCTCGCCCGCTCCGGGCGACCCGAGTCGATCTGGACGAACGGCGCCCTGGCCCGGTCGGCCAGATAGTGCAGGGGGCTGTCAGGCGGCCCGACCGCCAGGATGCGGCAGCCGCGCCGGGCGGCCTCCTCGACGGCGTTCAGGGTCAGCGGGGAGCGCCCGGAGCCGGAGACCGCGAGGACCACGTCCGCGACGCCGACCCAGCCGGGCAGCCCGTGATCATGATGCCCGATGACCGGGACGGGGCTCGTGCTGCCCGCCGCGGCGACCAGCACGTCCGCCGCGCCGGCCGCCGCGCCGGTACCGACGACCAGCACTGCTCGGGGCCGCCCGTCGGCGCCGAGCCGGCTGGCGCCCGCCTCCTCGGCGAGACGCCAGGTCTCCCGGACCTGCCGACCGCCGGTGGCCAGCTCCCGCAGCAGGTCGCCCGGGTCGGCCGACGCCAGCCGCGCCGGGTCGTCCAGAATTCTCTCGTCGACGTACACCGTGCTAGTCAACCGCAGCCAGTCAAAGCAGGAGGCTATGACTCAGGACGTCGCCGGAGTGGCGGTCTCCGGGAAGGGAGTCGCCTCGTCAAGCAGCATCACCGGGATGTCGTCGCGCACCGGGAACGCCAGGTTGCAGGCCGTGCACACCAGCACCGGGGCACCGGACAGGGTGTCCTGGCGCAGCGGGGCGTGCTGTGGGCATGGGCAGGCGAGGATCTCCAACAGCAACGGATCGAGGCTCATGTCGGCAGTTCAGTCCCTTCCACCACGGATGCTGGCCAGGACCTCGTCCCGAAGCCGGCTCATGGTGTCATCATCCCCCGCCTCAACGTTGAGTCGCAGCAGCGGTTCCGTGTTGGACGGCCGCAGGTTGAACCAGGATCCGTCCGCGAGCGATATCGTCAGGCCGTCCAGGTGGTCGATCTCGACGGCCCGCTCGGCGTACTCGGCCTCGATGGCCTTCATCGACGCGGCGGCGTCCGCGACCTCGGAGTTGATCTCGCCGGACACGACGTAGGGCGCGTAGCCGTCCAGCAGCGCCGACAGCGGGCCGGCCTGGCCGCCGAGCGCGGCCAGCACGTGCAGGGCCGCGAGCATGCCCGAGTCGGCCCGCCAGAAGTCCCGGAAGTAGAAGTGCCCGGAGTGCTCGCCGCCGAAGATGGCGCCCGTCCGGGCCATCTCGCCCTTGATGAACGAGTGCCCAACACGGGTGCGCACCGGGTTGGCGCCGAGCCGGGTGACCAGCTCCGGGACGGCCCTGCTGACGATCACGTTGTGGATGATCGTCCCGCCCGGCTCCCTGGCGAGCTCCCGCTCGGCGACCAGCGCGGTGATCGTCGAAGGGGTGACCAGCTCGCCGCGCTCGTCGACGACGAAGCAGCGGTCGGCGTCACCGTCGAAGGCGAGGCCGAGGTCGGCGCCGCTGTCCCGCACGGCCTGCTGCAGGTCGCGCAGGTTCTCCGGCTCGATCGGGTTCGCCTCGTGGTTCGGGAAGGAGCCGTCCAGCTCGAAGTAGAGCGGCACGATCTCCAGCGGCAGGCCGGCGAAGGCGGCGGGCACCGTGTAGCCGCCCATGCCGTTGCCGGCGTCGACCGCGACCTTCAGCGGCCGGATGCCGGACAGATCGACCAGGGTGCGCAGGTGGGCCACGTAGGCGTCGCGCAGGTCGACCTCGCGTACCGAGCCGGGCGTTCCGGTGAACTCGGGGACGCCGTTCGCGACCAGGTCGCGGATCTCGGCAAGCCCGGTCTCCTGCCCGATGGGCGCGGCGCCGGCGCGGCACATCTTGATGCCGTTGTACTTGGCCGGGTTGTGCGACGCGGTGAACATCGCGCCAGGGAGGTTGAGCGAGCCAGCCGCGAAGTACAACAGGTCCGTCGAGCCGAGGCCGGCGAGCACGACGTCGGCGCCCTGGCTGGTCGCGCCCTCGGCGAACGCCGCGGACAGCGGGCCGGAGGACTCGCGCATGTCGTGCGCGATCACGATCTCCTTGGCGTCGAGCAACCGGACGAACGCCGCGCCGGTGGCGCGGGCGATGTCGGCGTCGAACTCGGACGGCACGACCCCGCGCACGTCATACGCCTTGAAGATCCGGGCGAGGTCAAGCCCCATTGCCCTCCACCTTCCGCACCCCGTTTCGCCGGCGCCCTCGCCGGCCCAGCCGTCGCGACGACCCTATCCGGCCGGGCCGACAGGTCAGGAGGTGGGGACTGCCCGCAGGTGGCCTCGACGCCCCCCGCCCGGGTCGTCACGCGGGGGCTCGCCGCCGGCGCCGACGACCGGGCCGTGGCCGGGGACCGGGCCGTAGCCGGGCGCCTGGCCGTAGCCGGGCGGGTCGCCGGGCAGCGGCGCGGGCCGCGCGACCTCGCGGACGACGTCCGCGAGCGCCTCCAGATCATCGGTGGCCGGGTTACGCGGAGGCTCCGGATCGAGGCGCACGACCGCCCAGCCCCGCGGAACGGTCAGCCGGTCGGCGTGCGGGCCGCACAGGTCGTACGAGTGAGGCTCCACGTACGGCGACAGCGGCCCGAGCACCGCGGTGGACTCCGCGTAGGCGTAGGTGAGCGTGGCGACCGCGACCGCGGAACAGGCCGAGCGGGAGCAGCGCCGGGGCTTCACGTTCCGGACGGTAGACCCCGGAACGGGCGGCGGCCACCACCGGCCGCCGTGTCGCGCCCGAGAAGCCACCACCGTGACGTAAACTCCCCCACTCAATCACTCTGCGCTTCTATTTACGCGCACCGGTCGCCCGCGCGCCGCGCCGCCGAATCCACGTCGGTAGATCCGCCGCGCACGGGCCGGGACGTCGTCCCGGACGGCTACGCTGACCCGATGGTCGACGAACCCGCGGCCCCCGGGGCGGTGCCCGCCGAGAGCACACCGGCCAGGAGAGCCTCGGCCGAGGACGCCGCGCCCGGCCGGCCGGCGGCCGTCCGCCTGCCCATGGCGACGCCCCGCCCGATCCCCCCGCGCCGACGGCGGGATCGGCGCGGCCGCGGGATGCGCGGCACCCTCCTGCCACCGGACGTGCCGGCGTACTCGACCCGCGGCGAACGCTTCGACGACCTGGTGCTCGACGCGGTGGAGCACCTCGACCTGCGCTGGTCCAGCCAGCTGGCCGGCGTCGAGTTCGCCGTCGAGGACGTGCCGCCCGTCGAGGTTTCCGACGACGTCGTCCCGCTGGCGCTCTACCAACCCGCCACCGGCAGGGGACGCTCGGCCACGCCGCGGCGGATCGTCGTCTACCGGCGCCCGTTGGAGGCGCGCGCCGTCGACACGGAGGACCTCGCCGAACTCGTCCTCGACGCGATCATTCACGAGGTCGCCGACATGCTCGGCGTCGACCCCGCCGTCATCGACCCCGAGGGCCACGGCTGGGGCGACGAGGAATAGGGCGACGGCTGGGCGGCCCCGGCGGCCAGGGCGGCGGTATGCCCGCATCCGGACCGTGGTTGGCGGACCGTAGTCTGTGGGCGATCGGCGAAGCCGCGGCCAGCTGGAGAGCGACACGATGAGCGCAGACACCCAGATCCAGAGCGCCGCGACACCCGGGCCCGCGACACCTGTGCTCGCGAGGGCGAAGCCTCGGGTACTGCCGCTCTTCGGCCAGGTCCAGCACTACGCGTGGGGCTCCCTCGACGCGATCTACGACCTGCTCGGGGAGCCGCCGACCGGCGAACCCGCCGCGGAGCTGTGGCTGGGCACCCACCCCGTCGCCCCGTCGGACTGCGACGACGCGGGCCGGCGCCGGCCCGCGGCCGAGCTGGTCGGCGAGCTGCCGTTCCTGCTGAAGGTGCTGGCTGCCCAGAAGGCACTGTCGCTGCAGGTGCACCCCGACCGGGAGCAGGCCCGGGCCGGCTTCGACACCGAGGAGCGCGCCGGGGTGCCGCGGGACGCGCCGCGGCGCCGCTATCGCGACCCGAACCACAAGCCCGAGCTGATCGTCGCGCTCACCCCGTTCCGGGCGCTGGCCGGCGTTCGGGCACCGGCCCGCACGCTCGCCGTAGTCGAGGCCTTCAACATCCCCGAGTTGTCGGCGGCGTTCCGGCCACTGGCCGCGGACGCCGCCCGCGGCGCCTCGGCCGTGCTGCGGACCCTGTTGACCCTGTCGCAGGAACAGGGCCGGGCGCTTGCCGGCGAGCTCACCCGGGCGGCGGCGACCGTGGCGGCCGGCCCCGCTCCGGCCGAAGCCGCCGGGACCGATCAGGCCCACGCCGCCGACCTGGCTCGGGCCGCCGACCTGGTCGGCCGGCTCGCCGTGGCCCATCCTGGTGACGTCGGCATCGCGGCCGCGCTGCTGCTCAACGACGTGACCCTCAAACCGGGCGAGGCGCTGTTCCAGCCGGCGAAGCTGCTGCACGCCTACGTGCACGGCGTCGGCATCGAGATCATGGCGACGTCGGACAACGTGCTGCGCGGCGGTCTGACCCCCAAGCACATCGACGTCGACGAGCTGCTCCGGCTGGTCGACCCGACCCCGTCCGACGCGCCGGTGCTGACGGCGAAGACGCTGCGGGCCGGCGCCGGCGGTCTGGTGCGCTACTGGCCAGTCCCGGTCGACGACTTCATACTCGCCGAGGCGATCTGTGCCGGCGGCGAGGTCACCCTGAACCGTCCGGCGGTCCTGCTGGCCGTCGACGGCGCCGTCGACGTCGAGGTGGCCACGGGCGACGGCACGGCGGGCGGCGCCCCGGTCGGCGAGAGCACCGAGCCGGACAAGACCGAGGCGGGCGTGAAGACCGAGGCGGGCGTGAAGACCGAGGCGGGCGTGCGCGCCGCCGTGGCCGACGCGGCCGGCGGCTCGTCGCTGCGACTGGCCCGCGGCCAGGCCGCGATCCTCACGGCGCCGGCCACCGTCACCCTGCGCGGGACTGGCCGCGTCTTCGCCGCCCGCCCAGGCACCCGCGGATAGCCACACGGCGTCCGCCGGCGCCTAACTGACCGCCGGGTCGTCGACCAGGATGGCGGGGCCGGTCGGATCCGCCTCGAGCAGCGGCAGAACGGAGCTCACGGTCACCGGCGTCGGGTCGCCGAGAGACTGGGCACCGGAAGTCTGGGCGCTGAAGGACTCCGCGCTCGGCCGCGGGTCGGGCCCAGTGGTCGCCTCGGCGTCCGGTACGCCGAGCAGCTCCGTGACCGCGACCGGGCCGGCGAGAACGGCCAGGCTGCCGCCGGCATAGTGGGCCGGCAACGGCACCGTCGCGGCGCGACCCGCCGGGACCTTCACGGTGCGGCCGTCGACACGCACGGTTGCCGGCCCCCATGGCGCGGTCAGCAACAGCGAGCCAGCGGCGCCCGCCGGGATGGGCGGGACGTCGACGAACGGGACCGGCGGACGGTCCGCGTCCCGGGCTGGCGCGCCCGCCGCCGGCGCCGCCGCCAACAGGGCCGTGCCGCCCACCCACGTCAGCCGTCCAGCCCGGGCGTCCCGGGTGGAATTGGCGGCGTCGTCGGAGGGCCCGCTCTGATTGGGGGTGCCGGGCAGCAGCCCAAGGCCGGCGACGACCGGAGCGGGACCGGTCGCGTCGACGACCAGGGCCACCGCCTCGCCTCGCGGCAGCGACACCGGGATCGTCACCGCCTCGCCACCGGGCACCGGAACGTCGTCAAGGCCCGGCGGGCTGGCTGGGCCGCCGCTCGTCGTCAACAGCCGCACCCGCACCCGGGTATCGGCTCCGGGCGCGGCGACCACCAGCCGGGCGGACGCGCCCCCGCTGCCCGGCGGGGCGACGACGGGGCCGACCAGCGCCTGGCGTCCCGGCATGGGCACCCCCGGCACCGGGACCAGGTCCCAGGCCGCGCCCTCGCTGGGTCGGTCGACGAGCCAGGACAGCACCCGCCCGGCCCGCGCCTCGACGCCGACGACGGTCGCGGCGGCCTCCGGCGCTAGGGCTGTGACCCGCCGGCTGACGGTCCCGCCGGCCGGCACCGCGAGCTCCGAGGAGGCGGGCGGCTGGCCGGGCGTGTAGACGCGCACGGTCAGCCGGGCCGGTCGCGTGTCCAGGTTCGTCGCGAAGAGCATCGGGTCGTGCCCGGCGCCGGTAGCCGGGCCCGCGAACCAGGCCGTGCCCACGGTCGGCCCACACGCGGCGCGGGCCGGCCCAGCCGTACCGCCCGGCGCGGTCACCGTCGCGGTGAGCCGCGCGACTCCGCTCCCCCGCACGACGACGGGCCGGCCGGATGACACCGCCAGCCGGGTCACGCCGGCCAGGTCGGTGGCGGACAGCGCGGCCAGCGCGGAGAGGTCGGGTGGCGCGACGCGGCGGGCGAGCCCGGCCCGGTCCGCCGCGGACAGCGCCGCGAGCGCCGCCAGCGCGGACTGGTCGGCCTGCGCCTTCTGGGCCGCGAGGGTGCTGAGCTGATCGGCCGGCAGCCCGGCCAGCGCGGACAGGTCCGACGGCGCCGAGGGCGGGGCGATCGGCGGCTCCTGCGCGCCGGGCACCGCCAGCGTGCCGCGCGTCTCGCCGGCCGTGAGCAAGGGCCCGGCGGCCGGCAGCCAGCCAGCACCGGGTGCTTCGCCGTCCGGGTCGCCGGTCGCGCTGGACGGCGGCTCGTCCGCCCGGCCACTGGTCGGCAGGTCGCCAGGACGCGCGCCGACGACGGACGCCGTCACCTGGCCCGCGGTTCCGAGGCGGGCGACCTCGATGCTGGTCGGCACCCGGCCGGCGGTGCCAAGGTCCGGGCAGACCAAGGCGCGGCTGGACGGCGGCAGACCGGCCCGGTAGGCGGGCTGGGCGGTCGCCGGGGTGCCCGGCGGCACGGGCGTCGGCCGCTCGTCCGGCAGCAGCGCGGAGGTCATGGTGAGCGCCGCGACGCCGACAACCGCGAACCCGAAACCGCCGGGCGCCGCCCCCCATCGCCGGGCGGCCCGGCCAGACCGCCGCGGGGCGGGCGGCTTCGCCGCGGTCCTGGCTCTGGTCATCGCGCCGCCCACGAGCCGGCGGCCTGCCGCCGCCGCCACCCGGTGGCGAGCGCCAGCGGCAGCCCGCCGACCAGAAACGTCCCGACGGCGGCGGCCTCGGCCAGCACCAGCGCCCGGTGCGGCATGTGGTCGAAGCGGACGGTCGCCGTACCGGGCGGGCCGGCGGGCACGACGAACGCCTGCGCCCAGCCCCAGGCGGACGCCGGCGTGAGCGGACGCCCGGCGAGGCTCGCCCGCCAGCCCGGGTCGACCGGCTCGGCGAGCACCAGCAGCCGGCCCGCCGGCCCGGCCGGCAGCGGCACGTCCATCGACGTCACCGCCGGCGCACGGACCGGACCGGCCAGAGGGGCGCCAGGCCCGACCGCGACCCGCGCGGCGGCCGCGGCCCGCGCCGCCGTGGCACTGCCCGCCGAGCGCGCTCGCTGCCCCGGACCGCCGGTGGCCCTCGCCGCGAGATTCGGGGCCAGCAGCCGCGACTCGGCCACCGGGCCCGCTGCCCGCGCGAGGTGCCAGTAATAGCCGTCGGGCCGGGGCTGGTCGCGCGCCAGCCCGTCGTCCGCGTCGAGCGCGGCGAGGAGCCCGTCGGCCCCTTGCGCCACGGGCCCGCCCGCGCCCGGGTCGGTCGGGACGCGCACCTCGTCGACACCGAGGGCGGGCAGGGCGGACGCTCCCCAGCCGCCGCCGACGGTGAGGTCCGCGACGACCGCCGCGAGGAACGCGCGGGCCGGCAGGGCCGGGTCGCCCGCGGTGTCCACCGGCGTCGCCCCGTGGCCGCCGGTCAGTGCGTAGCGGGTGCCGTCGGCCGACGGGCGCAGCACCAGCGTTCGCGGGCCACCCGGCGGCCCGGTGACGCGGGATGCGTTGCCGGTCGTCGTTCCGGACAGGCCAGCGGCGCTCCAGCCGGCCGGCGTGACGGACGTGCCCAGCCAGCCTCCGGCCCGGGTGAAGAGCACCGCCGGCCCGGCCGCCACCGCCAGCGCGAGGACCACGACAGCGGCCTGGCCCCGCCGGCCCGGCCGCGCCCGCCACCTGGGCACCACCCGCGGTTCGGGCCGCGCCGCGTCCAGCCGGGCGGTGAGGGCGAGGCCGACGCCGGCGAGCAGGCCCGCGGCGGCCAAGGGGTCCTGGCCGGTGACCCAGCCGGCGGAGGCCAGCAGCCAGCAGACGCCGACGCGGCCGCGCGCTGCCCGGCCACCGAGCGACGCCGCGAGCACGCAGGCCAGCGCGAAGACCGTGAAGGCGCGGGTATCCGTCCCGGCGCGGGCCGGCTCGTCGACGAGCAGCCCGAGCACCCCGGTCCGTCCGCCGCGCGCGGCGACTCCCAGCGCGGGCAGCAACGGCGCGCACCCCACCAGCAGCGGGACGGCGATCCGAGCCGCCAGGCGCGACCACCCGCCGCGCCGGCCCCACTCGGCTGCCCACCGAGGGCCCACCGCGATCGCGCCGGCGAGCAGGCCGACGGCCGCGACGGGCCACATCCCAGGCGCGCACGCCGAGCCGAGGGCCAGTGCGGCGCCGAGCCACCAGCTCGCGGCCCAGTCCGCCGCGGGCCCGGGCCGCACCGGCGGGGTCAGCACGCGGACGGCGGCCGCGAGCAGTACAGGGATCGCCGCACACGCGCCGATGGCCGCCAGGTTCCCGGTCTGGGCCGCGACGGTGACGGGCGGGGCCAGCGCGTAGCCGGCCGCGAGCCCGGCCCGCGCCCACCGGCGCTCGCCGAGCGAGCCCAGCGCGCCGAGCGAGCCTGTGGCGGCGTAAGCGGCGAGGCCGGCCAGCGCCAAGGCCGCGACGAGCACCGCCCGGGCGGCCAGCTCGGGGCGGCCCCCGAGCGCGGACGACAGCAGCGCGAGCAAGGGAGTCCACGGCGGCGCCGGGCCGGGGCCACCGAGCTGCCCGCCGGCAGGCCCCAGCCACCCGGACCACACATCCGCCCAGAGCTCGGCCGCCCCGGGCGGCAGCGGCGCGGGGCGGCCCCGGGCCGTGCCCAGGCCCCGCAGCGCCCAGCCCGCGGCCACTAGCAGCACCGCGAGCAGTACGGCCGGCCGGGCCAGCGCGACCGAATGGTGGACCCGGTCATGACCGGGCCCGCCGAGGGCACTCGCGGGCGGGCCTGGCTTGGCCCGCTGCGGCAACAGCCCGCGCAGCGCGCGCGCCGGTACGCGTCGGGTCGCCGCCGACTGGCGCGACAGCCGCCACAGCCGGGCCGGGTCCGCGAGCGCGGTGGCCACCACGAGCAGGTCCAGGCCCGCGGCGCGTACCCGGCCGCTGGCCAGCGACCGCACGACGCGTCCGGCCGCGGTCAGCACGACGGCGACGAGACTCAGGGGCAGGCCTACCGGGGCGGACTGCGCGATCCGGACGCGCAGGGCGTCGGCGCGCCCGACGTGGTCGTCCTGGGCACCGCGGGCGCCGGGCGCCCTGGCGCGCAGCCGGGCGGACGGCACGACGACGACACGCAGGCCAGCGCGCCAGGCACGCCAGCACAGGTCAAGATCGTCGGCCCGGCCGGCGAGCGGGTTCGGACCGTCCAGGAGCCGCCAGGCACGCGCCCGCACCAGCGCGCCGGCCCGCTCGACGGCCAGCACGTCGCGGACCGCCATCGGCTCGCCCGGCGCCGGCCGTCGGCAGCCGGCGCGATCCACTGTGACGCCCGCGGGGCCGAGGACGCCCGCCCCCGGGTCGAGCGCCGCGCAGGCCAGCAGCCGATCGAGGGCGTCCGGCGCGGGTCGGCTCGACTCGTCGAGCAGCCAGATGAAGCCGCTGTCCGGAGGCAGCCCGGCGTGCCGCACCGCCTGGGCGATCGCGGCGGCGGGGGACGGGCCGCCGACGGGGACGATCAGAGCCCGGTCGACGGGGCGGGTCTGCCCGGCGACGGCGGCGGGCAGCTCAGCTGCCTGGCCGCCGCGGTCCGGCAACCGCTGGTCGGGGATGGCGGGTCGCCGGCCGGCGGCCGTCCGCGGGACGACGGGCCGAATGACGACGGCGACGACCTGGGCCTGGTCCGCGGGCTGTCCAGAACCACTCCGGCCGGGCAGGACGGTCGGATCGACTGTTTGGCGCGAGGGCGACGAATCGCCCCCGACGGCCGTGCCCGGTGGAGGTTCGAGGGGGCCGGTCTGGCCCACCGCGGTCTCCACCGGGCGCCCGCGGCCGCTCTAGACGGCCCGGCGGCGCTGCTTGCGCCGTTCGCGTTCCGACATGCCACCCCAGATGCCGAACCGCTCGTCGTTGGCGAGCGCGTACTCGAGGCACTCGGCGCGGACCTCGCACCCGGAGCAGATGCGCTTGGCCTCCCGGGTCGAGCCGCCCTTCTCGGGGAAGAAGGCCTCCGGGTCGGTCTGCGCGCACAGGGCGCGCTCCTGCCATTCCATGACCTCACCGAGCAGGTCACCCAGCCCGATGTCGATCACCTCGGCGAGCATCGGCCGGCCGGGGCCGCCCCCGGTCTCCTGGTCGCCCGCGCCGCCGGCCAGCGGTAGCCGCGCGTCGGCCGCGTCGTCGAGCTCGGCGTCAGCGTCGTCGTCGGCCGCGTCGAGGTCCTCGTCCGCCTCGTCCTCGATGTCGTCGACCTCGTCGTCCGCATGGTCCTCGACAACGCCACCCGGGTAAGGGCCGCCCTGGCTGGCGCCGCCTTCGGTCGGGCCGTTCTGGGATGCCGTCGGGACGGCCTCGACGCGGCGGGCCGTCGCGAAGGGCGCCAGCGGGGTGGCGGCCTGCGCGGCGCCGGGCGCCGGGCGGACGAGGTCGTACGTGTCGGGGGCGACTCGGCCGGTGTAGGCCACCCGGCCCGGCACCCGCAGCTCGGCGGTCGCACGCGCGTCCGCGGGCATCCGCGGGACGGGTGGGCGCCCCGACGCGCCGAGCCGCTGGCCCATGGCCGCGTCAGGACGGTTCACGGCCGTGCGGTCGTGCTCCTCCTCCTCGCGCGTCCGTAGGCCCTGGGGCGGCATTCGGACGCCCGCGTCGGTGTGTTCCATCAAGGACCCCTCCAGACCCGTCGCGGTGCGGTCGGTCACCCCCCGGGCGCCGGCGCGCAGGTA